>Ga0207752_1000954_pt1 | contig 13600 bp, 13 predicted proteins | sample Pon2CUnioCityCA_6_FD_187272 | JGI IMG/M metagenome (GOLD analysis project Ga0207752, IMG submission 187272) | Marine sediment microbial community from Union City, CA, USA - Pond 2C Sediment 2 (SPAdes) | ecosystem: Environmental > Aquatic > Marine > Intertidal zone > Salt pond sediment ... | reverse complement strand
AACCTGGCGACCCACCGCAAAGTATCGTTCCACCTCTTGCAGCCATTCGGGGCCCGCGTCGCGACCTGAGATAAGAAACACGCATTCGACCCGATGGTGATCGAGCGCTTTGGCCAGCGTTTCCAGATCGCCGATCTGGCCGCGATAGTGTACGTGAGGATCCATCAGCTTGCCGATGGGTGCCGCCCGCCGTGCCTCAAGATCGAAGCCGCTTAACCTCGGATCCAGGGCGTGCGCGTTCGACATATTTACACTCCTGCCGCCTAGTGCTTTCTTCCTTCTGAATGCGAGAGTAAAGGTGTGGCCGTCGGATGGCAAGGGCGGCCGGCGAAGCCTAGGGACGCTCGCTCAGCCACTCCTGGATGAAGGCCGAAGGCCGCGGCGCCTGGCTTGCCTCGGTAAAAAGCGACAAGAGCCGTGGGAAGCTGCCGTCCAACTCTTCGAACGCCTCCTGGTAGGTGTCGAAGCCGCTGTGATACCGACGGTAGGCGAGCACCACGGCGTTGTTGATCTCCGCGTTCACGACGCCGCCGTAGCTGTCCGGCTCGAACAGCAGTGGTAGGTAATCGTCGACGAAGCGGGTGCGGGCCTGCTCGACGATGTCTTCCCGCTCGATCAGCTTGTCCTCGCGAGACCGCTCGCTGCCATACAACGCACGTAGCTCGTCGTAAAGTTGGTCGATCCACTCGGTAAACAGGTTTTCATCGGCGTGTCGCTCGCGGGCACGGTCGACGATCTCGGCATCTTCGCCGTACGTGTCGGCCAGGAACCGCAGCGCCGCGGCCCGCTGAACGAACGTGGCAATGCTCTCGCTGAACACGATGTCGCCGCTGAAGACCGTGTTGTGCGTCAGTTCGTGGAAGACGACCTCCGCCAGGTCGATGTCATCGCGTTCGAGCATGCTGGAGTAAATCGGGTCCGGCACGATGTTCACCGTGCTGTAAGCGTCCACCTCGTAGAAGAAAACGTCGAAGCCGGCATCGATCACGGCGTCGCGGAAGGCTTCCGCCTGGGTCTGATCGAAGAAGCCCAGGTACTCAAATGTCCCGACGATGGGAAACGTCCAAGTCAGTGGCTCGAGTTCATCCGGCGGACAGGCCGACAGGTTGTAGGCCAGAGGCCCGCCCCCGGTGTTGTAGAACGTCTGGTAGCTGTTGCCGACGTCCAGGCCGATCTGGTCGGCCGCGTAATCGCGTACCCGCACGGCGTACCGCAGTCGCTGCTTCTGATGCTCGGTCAGATCGTCGCTGGCCAGGGCCTGGTCGATGGTCTGGGCGTTGGCCAGCAGGTCGAGCTCGCCCAGCAGAACCGACACCGCGTACCCGCACATGCACCCGGGAGCGAATGCGGCGCAGGTGAGCATCCCCACCAGGGCTACGAGTCTGACCAATTTCTGCGTTGACCGACAGTTCATATACCCGGCCCAATCAACATCAGGTGTGTATTCTGATGGCCTCGTTCCTGCTGTGCAAGTCGCCTGGGTGCAGCGTGGTGCACAAGTATTCCTTAGATTGCGGCCGGCGGGCGCGCTCGGCGATGGTAGCCACCAGTCAGGGATCGCCATGCCTCCTGTTACTCACGGTCCCGTGAAGTTGGCGGCCAGGATCGTTAGGTCGGCCAGGTCGGTATCCCCGTCGCTGTCGAGGTCGGCTTCCTCAATCGTCAACGTGCCTACAGGTCCGCCCATCGCGTCGGCCAGCAGAGCCCAGTCGTTCAGGTCGATGTCGCCGTCGGTGTCCAGATCGCCGCGACGATCGCAAAGGAACTCATCGCGCTTGTCGTTGGTGTCGTCGGCTACCAGGTTCGTCGCCTCACTATACCAGGCCACAAACTGCGCCCCCTGCGAAACGGCTGGCACTCGGCTGCTGCGGTTGGCCTGGCCGCCTGTCTGCGTGCGGGTGACACGCCACGTGCGGCCCGTCTCCAGATCATGCAAAAAGATATCGGAATGGTTATTCGTGTCGCCGTCCACAAGATTGCCGGCGTAACTGTTGAAAGCGACGTATCGGCCCTCCGGGCTGATGCGAGGCCAGGCGCTGTCGCCGTCTCCTTGCTGACCGGCGGAGCTGACGCTCACACGTGTGGTCAGCCCGGTGCTCAGCTCATGCAGGAAGATGTCGTCGGCGCCGTTGGTGTCGCCGGATACGAGGTTGATGGCATTGTTGATGAATACAATTCGCTGCCCGTCATGGCTGATGGTCGGGTAGAAGCCGTTGGAACTGTCGGGTGCGTTCGGATCGGGGCCCTGCGCTTGGGTGCCGACCGAGTCTACATTGACACGGACGGTCTGCTGCGTGTCGAGGTCGTGCAGGAAGATGTCATAGCCAGTGCTGGTGTCGTCCGGCACCAGGTTGCTCGCTTGGCTCATAAATACGACGTGTCGGCCGTCGCCTGAAATCACGGGGTAGGCGCTGTTCGCATTCGCCTGCGCGCCGCCGGAGTCGACGCTGGCGCAGACGGTTTCACCCGTCTGGCGATCGTGAACGAAGACGTCCACCACCGGGCCGTTGGTGTCGTCAGGGATCAGGTTGGTGGCGCGACTGATGAACGCCACATACCGGCCGTCGGCGCTGATGGACGGATACTCGCTGTGGTGATTCCCTTGCTCGCCCCCGAAGTTGACGCTCACCAGCGTCACCTGATCGGTGGCCAACTCGCGGACGAAGATGTCGGAGCGGCCGTTCGCATCGCTGTCCACCAAATTCGTGGCTCGGCTATGGAAGGTGACCCATCCTCCGTCGCCGCTGACCCGGACCCTTTGACTCGGCCCATTGCCGACCGCGCCCAGCGGATCGAGACTTACGCATCGCAGGGAACCGGTGAGACGATCGTAGACGAACGCATCGTCCAGGCCGTTGGTGTCGTTGCCGAGGAAGGTGCCGGCCGCACTGTGGAAGCTGACGAAGCGGCCATCGTAACTTATCCAGTTGTACCAGCTATCGCCGTCGCCCTGTTGACCCTCCGAACCCACACTGATGCGTACGGCCCGCTGGGCAACACCCGAAGCGGTGCCGCAAAGTGTGATGAGCGCGATCAGCAGTAATTTGCACGGCGCTGACAAGACGCTGCGTCCTCCGAATCCCGGCGCTGCCGCAGTCGTCCCCTTTCGCGTCAGCCGTCGTGTCGGGTCGTCCGCCGTCGGTCAAGGCTTGCTCGGCGCTCGCTGCCCCAGGTTAGCCTTGACGACGCTGTAATCGGCCGTCGTGATCCGCCCGCTGCCGTTCAGGTCGTATCGCGCATCGGTGTACTCGCCCATGTGCGCCTTCACCTCGCTGTAATCGGCAGTGGTAACACGGCCGCTGCCGTTGGCGTCGCCGACCAGCGAGCAAACCTCCAACGCGAAATCGTTAACCTCGAAACCAGGCGCATGAACGACCTGATACCACGTCTGGTCGGCCAGCACCGTGCCACCTTCGACGGCTTTGAGTGTTACGCCATCCGGTTCGATGGAGTAGGCAAAGCTGCTACCTACGTCGGTTCCCCCGGCAAGCGGCGCGATGGTCAGGGCCGGGCCGGCGCCAGGCAACGCGAGCGGTCCGTCGAACGTCAGCAGGATCACATTATACTGAGTCTTGGGCAGCGTGCCGTCGGACGAAGGCTCGCTGGCAACAAGCCCGGGGCGATACTCGAACATGCCGATGTCGTATGCGCCGGCTGCGGGGCGGTCTGCGCCGTCGAAGTCGGCCCGCACCTCCGGATACGGCGAGCCGCTCATGTCGGCCCCCGCGTCGATCGCAGGGCTGCCCGGCAGTGGGCGGTAGTTCCCGGCAATCTGTCGAACCGTGGTGCCGCCGGCGCCGGGACTGACCAGATTCGGGTCGTCGAACACCGCACCCACCTCAACGTTCGCATCCAGGAAGCCAGTAGACGGGATCGCCGCGCCGCCATTGTAGAAAAGATTGTTGCCGGCGCTGAAGCTGTACACCACCATGGGCTGGTTGTCGGCGGTCATGCCGCGACGATAGATGCCGCCCATGTCGCCGTCCGGGTCGTAAAAGATGTTGTTGTACACATGGCAATCGCGGCTGGTGCGGACGTCATTCGTCTGCGACAGAAACCACACACCTCCGCCCGCGCAGTCGTAGAACACATTGTTGACCACCCACCCATTGCTGCACGCCGTGAACGCAATCGATCCGTGCGTTGCCCGCATCACCAGATTGTTGCGGAACACAACGTCGTAACATGAGTAGGTGTTTAGGTCGGGCTCGGGCGGCGGGCCGTCGTCACCCACGACCCCGTCGTCGATCATCTGCGAGGGCTCGTTATGATACGTGCCCCCCAGCGTCACCGGCGGGAACCAGGCGCCCGCATACTGATCGTGTAACACGTTGTTCTCGAAGACCACGCCGCGGCTGTCGCCCTTGGCGTAGAGCATGGCGTCGCCGCCTCGCGCGGTGTGATAGAGCAGGCAGTAGCGGACGACGCAATCCTGCGACAGCATGAAATCGATGTTCTCCTGCCACGTGGGTGTCGAGAGCCGGTAGCCCGGATCGTACACCTCGCAGTTCTCGATCACGATATGATGCGAGTGGTTGACCTTGATCGAGTCGCCGTCGCTGCCGGCATCGTGGATCTTGCAGTTGCGAATTGTGATGTATGATGCGTCCACCCCCATGTGCAACGCATTGTCGCCGCTATGGCGGATCTCCAAGCCGTCCAACACCACGCCGCTGGCGTAGAGAATGCCCACGCCCTCACTGTTGCTGTTGCCGCCCGGCGGGTCGCCGGCGCCCTCGAGGATCGCCCCCAGTGGGTTCTCGGCTCGAATCACTACCGGGTTGTTAGGGTCGAAGTACCGCTGATACACGCTCTGCTTGTCGTCCCCGTAGTTGTATACGCCGTCCAGAAGGACGATGTCGTCGCCGCTCTGAACCAGTGGCACGTGCGTTGCGCCGATCACTACCTCCAACTCGTACCAGGGGTTGCCCGGCGAGCCGTCGCCCGTCACGTCGCTGCCGGTCGGCGAGATGTAGTAGGTTGCAGCCCACCCGGGAACGACCGCTAGGCAGACGAGAGCAGCCGTCAGAAAGGCCCACATCCCGCTCACGCTTGAAGTGCCCACAAATCCTCCTCCTGCCCAAACACATGGACATCCTGAAGCTCTTATGCCCCCTACGCGACGTGACAGATCACCCACGCGCCTCACATGCCCCTCCAGCCGTGTTTGCTTATCGGCCCCAAACTGGCCGTATCCGCAATCGGCACCGTAAATTATAGCCGTTCCGCCCCCACCCGCCAAGCCGCGCCGTACCATCCACTTCGGCCACGCGTGCACGGCCCAACTTGTCGCCGCGTCCATTCCGGGCCGTACAGGAGACTTGTGGTACTCCAATACTACTTTATCATGCGGAAGACCGGTCACTGCGGGCCAGCCCCGGCGCCTTGGCAACGCTATATCGTACACTTGCGACGGAAGGGGGCTTGCCGGTCAAGTTGCAGGCCCCGTGGGCCGAGCTAGATGATTGAGGTGTCCGAATGGGCCTGGTCAGCGCAGCCGTGAATCTCAGCACCGCCGTTGCCCTTTCAAAGGTGCAGTACGCGGCGGCGGCTAAAATCCTCGACGCCGCTGACCAGCAGGGCCAGGCCGCCGTTGAGTTGATTGAGGCGGCGGCGGAGATGATGGACCAAGCCACAGCCGACATGCTCGAGGCCGCCGAGCACCTTGGTACGTCTATCGACGTGATGGCGTAGGTGTCTCCTTCCTCGCGGCCAACACCCCGTTTTTCAAGCCGAGTTCAAGCCCGAGATGGCTCGTTCCCTGGCCGGTAGGGCGGCCCGGCCTGCAGAGCAGGGCGCACCGAGTCATCGGGGCTGGCTGAACATGTACTCGTGGAGGTACTGAATCGTGCTCTTCTGATCGGCGACCTCCTGTGCGAGGAGATCGCCGATCGAGATCATCCCCACCAATTCCTCGCGATCTGCAACCGGAAGGTGGCGGATGCGCCGTTCGGTCATCACCCTCACGCATTCGGCCTTGGTGGTCTGGGGCTGACAGCACACGACCGGCGAGGTCATGACCTCACCGACCGGCGTCTGAGACGGATCGAGCCCGGCAGCGACTACTCGGTTCACCAGGTCACGCTCGGTGAAGATCCCCACCGCCTTCGGGCCGGAGGTGACCACGACGGCTCCGACGCGCTTCTCACTGAGTAATTTGGCGGCCTGAAACACGGTTGCATCCCGTTCGACGCTGTACACCTGCCCGCCTTTTGCGGCGACCATGTCCTTCGCGGTTAACACGTCGTCACCTCCTGTACGGATCTCTCCGGACGGCCCGGCCACCGAGCCCACGGGGGAAATGTGGCGTCCCGAACGCCGAGTATCGCTCTATGTTAGGCTGGTGACGAAAGTTAGGCAATCGCCGTCCGTAGCCTTGCGGCCACCTTGGTAGGTAAGTTACGCTATCTGACGCATTGCCGTACACTAGAGTTTGACCTCGCACAGGGCCGATAATATACACACTAGGATATCCGGGTCCCGCCCGTCCGAGCGGAGCCTGACGGTCCGGCGGCAGTGTTGGCGGGCAGCCATGGCAAAGTCAACTCCAGCGCAGGAGCAACGGTACTTGCTACGATATGCCGGTATGGGCTTCGAGTTCTTTGCCGGCCTACTGGCGTGTGTGCTGGTCGGTATGTGGCTCGACAGCCGTTTCGGCTGGTCGCCGTGGGGGGTGCTAGTCGGATCGGGCGTGGGTCTGACCGGCTCGATGGTCAACCTGATTCGCCGGGGCTTGGCCTTGCAGCGGGAGGTGAGTAGCCGACAGACCGGCAAACGGCAGGACCGCGGCAAGTCGTGATGCAACCCGAAGCTGCCGCCAACAGCGCGAGTTCGTTCAGGATTACCATGGGCCTGCTGGCGTGGGCGCTGGCGGGGTTGGTTGTCGTGTGCGTGGCGGGCCTGTGGCCTACGTACTGTCTGGCGGGATGGGCGGCTGTGACGGCGATGGGCGTTGGCGCGGCGGTCTCCCTGGTCGGCTGCGCGCTGGGTTCGGCCGTGATCGGCGTGGTGCTCGTGCGTCGGCCGGAATTGGCCGGCCACAGCGTGATGGCCGGGGCGGCGGTTCGGTTCGCGGTGGTCGTGGTGATGGCAGGGGTGGTGGCCTGGACGCGGCGGGTACCTGCGGCCCCCATGCTGGTATGGGTGGCCGTCAGCTACGTAGTGATGCTCGCAACGGAAACGATAGGGCTGGTCCGCGTGATTCGCGGGAGACAGACACGGCGTACGGCATGAGTATCCTGGCAGCACACAATCCCCTGGACCACGTTGTCGATCACGTGTGGCGAAGCGTCAGCATCGGCGGGATGGAGATCACCATCCTGTCCAAGCACGTCGTGGCCGAGTTGATCGCAGCCGTTCTGTTGGTTGCCGTGGCGTGTTCGGTGACGCGACGGCAGGAGCGCGTGCCCCGCGGGCTGGCGAACTTCATCGAGGCCATCTGCCAGTACTTCCGGGTTCACGTGGCCCGCCCGGCGCTGGGGCCGTACACCGACCACTTCGTGCCCTACATCTGGAGCGTCTTTTTCTTCATTCTGTTCTGCAACTTATTGGGCCTCATACCGTTTTCGGCGACGGCTACGGGCAACATCTGGACCACCGGCGCCCTGGCGCTGTGTACCCTGTTAATGATCGTGGTCAACGGGCTGCGCTTGCAGGGAACGGCGTACCTCAAGCACTTCTGTCCCGGGCCGCTCTGGCTGGCGCCGCTGATGGTGTTCGTGGAGCTCATTGGGCTGATCGCCAAGATCTGCGCGTTGGCCATTCGTCTGTTCGCCAATATGGTGGCCGGTCACATCCTGCTGGCGGTGCTGCTCATGTTCGTGTCGATGGCCTTTGGGGCGATGGGTGTGGGCATCGGTGCGTTCGGTATCGCGATTCCGGTGGTGATCGGCAGCGTGGCCATCAACATGCTCGAACTGTTCGTGGCGTTTCTGCAAGCATTCATCTTTACGTTCCTGACGACGCTGTTCATCGGGCAGGCCGTCGTGGTCCATGAAGCCGGGGAGCATCACTGACGGTGCAAGAGCTGCGCGTACAACATCGTGCGTACGCTTTGCGGAGGCATTGGAACGCAACCAAGCCATGGCCGGCGTGTGGGGCGTTGGCCGAACGCCGTGAAGGCAATGGCTGCAAGTGGGAGTGCTTCGTCCCCGCCGGAGTCAAACAAGGGAGATCGGAATAATGTTGAGGTTGAACACACCGCAGGTGTTGGCGCTCTTTATGGCCGCGTGCTTCGTGCTGGCATGGACGGGTAGCGCCGCCGCTCAGGGGGCAGGTGAGTACGGCGAGGCCGAGGCCGTCTCCAGCAATGGCGGCTTCATGCTATTTGATGCGAAAGGCGCTGCGTTCTTCGCGGCATGCATAGGTGCGGGACTGGTGGTCATCGGCGGGGCCAAGGGAATCTCGCGAGTGGGTGGCTCGGCCGTCGAGAGCATGGCTCGCCAGCCGGAAGCAGCCGGTAACATCAACGTAGCCATGATCATCACCGCGGCGATGATCGAAGGGGCGACGCTTTTCGCCGTGGTGGTGTGCCTGCTGGCTATGATTCTTCTCTAGCAGCGTTCGGTTAGCTGGGGCCCTCGGCTACGGAGCACAGGGATCATGAGATCGGGCTTACTCTTTCTGTCGGCAATCATCGCGACGACCATGGAGGGTGTGGCTGGCGCCGCAACGGCGGACGGCGCGGAGTCATCCCCAAACCTGTTCGCCGGCAACATCGGCAACGCCATCTGGACGCTGGTGATCTTCGTTCTGGTGATTGTGGTGCTGCGCAAGTACGCCTGGGGGCCGATCCTGGCCAACTTGCAGAAGCGAGAGGAGTTCATTCGCGACTCACTGCACCAGGCCGAGAAGGATCGCAGCGAGGCCGAGCAGCGCCTCACCGAGTACACCCGGAAGCTCGACAACGCGCGGCAGGAAGTCGAGGCTCTGTTGCAGCAGGCGCGACGAGACGCCGAAACCGCTCGCAAGCAGACGGTGGCCGAGGCCCGCCAGGAAGCCAACCGCATGATCCACCAGGCCCGCCAGGAGATCGAGTTGGCGCGCGATCAGGCCGTGCAGGACCTGTACGCCGAAGCCGGCGCGCTGGCAACGGGCGTGGCTGGGCGCATCATTCAACGTGAGTTAAAGCCGGAAGACCACTGGGACCTGATTCAGCAGTCGCTGGATCAGTTCAAGACCGGTTCGCAGGCGGAGAGATCGGTTTCGTGACCGTCTTGGCTAACTGTTGAGGTTCTGCCGTGGCAGGGCAATTCGAAACCGCACATGTTGTAGCCGACACCTACGCCGAGGCCCTGCTTGCATCGGCCCAGCAGCAGAACCAGGCCGACGAACTCGCCCACGAGTTCGCCGAGCTGATCCGGTACGTAGGCGGCGACGAGAAGTTCGTGCGATTTCTCGAGTCGGCGGTGGTGGATGAAGACCATCGACGCGAGAGCCTGCGGCGCATCTTCGGGCACGAACGACTCAGTCTGTTATTGCGCAACCTGCTGCTCGTGCTGAACGATCGTGGGCGTCTGCCGCTGCTTTCGGCGATCTACGAATCGTACCGTCGGCAGTTGGACGTCTTGCGCGGCCGACAGGAGGTGCACGTCACCACGGCCGTGCCCCTGACGGCCGAGCAGCGCCGGCACATGCAGCAGGCCGTCAGCAGGGCGATCGAACGCGAAGCGATCCTCGTCGAGCGCGTCGAACCAAGCCTGCTGGGCGGCCTGGTGGTGGAGATGGCCAATCGGCGAATGGATGCGTCGATCCGCCATCGGCTCGACGAGCTGGCGGAACACATACGGCGGTCGGGCATGCGCGAGGTGCAGGCTGGGCGGCGGCCGTTGGCAGAGACGAGCAAACGCTGATCCGCCAGGAATGCCCGGTCGAATCGGGTGACGTATAGCCGAGGCAAAGGACCATGAGATTCAAGGTTGATGAGATCACGTCGGTCATCCAACAGGAAATCACGCAGTATCGCGACGAACTCGAGATTACCGACGTTGGGCGTGTGATCGAGGTCGGTGACGGCATCGCCCAGATCTATGGTCTGGGTACGGCGATGGCCAGCGAGATGGTCGAGTTCGCCAATGGGGCGATCGGCCAGGTGTTCAACCTGGAGGAGAGCTCGGTCGGCGTGGTGGTTTTGGGTGACTACCTGGGCCTGAAGGAAGGCGACCTGGTGCGCAGCACGGGCCGCCTGCTGTCGGTGCCTGTGGGCGAGGCCATGCTCGGCCGGGTGGTCGATCCGCTCGGGCGGCCCCTGGACGGCAAGGGCCCGATTCCCGACGAGCCCCGGCGGCCTCTGGAAACCCCCGCGCCGGGCATCGCCGAGCGACAGCCGGTTAATCAGCCTTTGCAGACGGGCGTCAAGGCGATCGACAGCATGATCCCCATCGGACGCGGGCAGCGCGAGTTGATCATCGGCGACCGCAAGACGGGCAAGACCGCCATCGGGATCGACACCATCATCAACCAAAAGGGCGGCGACGTCATCTGCGTGTACGTCGCCATCGGACAGAAGGAGTCGACGGTGGCCACGCTGGTCGAGACGTTGCGGGAGCACGGCGCGATGGATTACACCATCGTGGTGGTCGCCGGCAGCAGTGACTCGGCGCCGCTCCAGTACATCGCGCCCTATGCAGGTTGTGCGATGGCCGAGTATTTCGTCTACGAACACGGGCGCGACACGCTCTGCATCTACGACGATCTGAGCAAACAGGCGGCTGCGTATCGCCAGTTGTCGCTGCTGCTGCGTCGCCCACCGGGTCGCGAAGCCTATCCGGGCGACGTATTCTACCTGCACAGCCGTCTGCTGGAGCGCTCGTGCAAACTGGCTGAGAAACGAATCCTCGCCTCCAGGGACGCGCCGCCCGACACACGCGAAGGCGTCAACGGAAAAGCTTACGTCGGCGTGCCGGGCGAGTGGGAGCTGAAGGCCGACCTCGAGCAGCGCCACGACAAAGATCAGCTCGAGCCGCGGAAGCTGCCCGAATCTGGCGGATCGCTTACGGCCTTGCCGATCATCGAGACGCTCGAGGGCGAAGTATCGGCCTACATCCCAACCAACGTAATCAGCATCACCGATGGGCAGATCTACCTCGAGCCCGATCTGTTCTTTGCCGGCGTGAGGCCTGCGATCAACGTCGGCATCAGCGTCAGCCGCGTCGGCGGCAAGGCCCAGAAGCGGGCCATGCGATCCATCGCCGGCACGCTGCGGCTCGATCTTGCGGCCTATCGCGAACTCGAGGCGTTCGCCCAACTCGGTACCGAACTGGATGCCGCCACACAGGCCCAGCTTGACCGCGGCGAGCGAATGGTGGAGCTACTAAAACAGCCGCAGTATCAGCCGTACGAAGTGGTCGATCAGATCATCAGTATCTTTGCCGGCACGCGCGGGTTCCTCGACGATCAGCCGATTGGCAGAGTCGGCCGCTTCGAGCGGGAACTGCTTGAGCACGTCCGTACGCAGCACGGCGACGTTCGGCAGGAACTGATCGACAAGGGCGAGTTGACTGACGAACTGGAAGCGAAACTCAACGAAATCCTCGATAACTTCAAGAAGCAGTTTGTTCGCGCCGGGCAGACCGGCGGGTAGGGTCCATGGCCAAGGCCAGAGCCATCATCAATCGCCGCAAGGCCGTCAGCAACATCCGCAAGATCACGCGGACGATGCAGTTGATCGCTACCGCCCGTTTTCAACGGTCGCATCAGCGCGCCGTCAATGCCAAGGCCTACACCAGCGGCATCGCCGAGTTGGCGGGCGAGCTTGGCAGCCTGTCGGGCCAGATAAGTCATCCACTGCTGCGAGCCAACCGCGGAACGGGCCGATCGGTCATGCTGGTGGTCACGTCGAACCGCGGTCTGTGCGGCGGGTACAACGCTAACGTGCTGCGGACCGCGGTGGAAGCGCTAGACACCTGTCGGCGCGACGGTCTGGAGGTCGACCTGCATGTGGCGGGAAAGAAGGGCATCAGCTACTTCCGCTTTCTGCGGCGCTCGATGGTCGAGACGTACACGCAGTTCGAGGACCGTCCCGCTTACGCCGACGTCGACGCTATCGCCCAGCGCTTCATCGATCTCTACGAAGACAACAGCGTTGATCGGGTAGACGTGGTGTACATGCGGTTTCTGTCGGCCGGTTCGCAGCGACCCGATGTGTTACGTCTGCTGCCGATCTCGCAGATCGGCGCCGCAGCGCCCGAGCACCCGGCGATGGCCGCAGCACCCGTGCCCGCGGAGCACTATGATTTCAGTCCCGGCGCCGAGGCCCTTCTGGCCGAGCTGCTCCCGATGACGGTGAAAGTGCGGCTGTACCAGTGTCTGATGGATGCGGCGGTCAGCGAGCAGGTGGCCCGGATGGTGGCCATGAAGTCGGCGACCGACGCGGCCGGCGACATGATCAAATACCTCACGCAGCGATACAACCGGGCCCGGCAAAGCCAGATTACGTTGGAACTGTTGGACATCATGGGTGGGACCGAGGCGTTGGCGTAGCGGTCGGGCGGCGAGGACCGTATGGAGCGACACAATGGCTGACGGCAACGGAAAAAACATGGGGCGCATCGTTCAGGTGATCGGCTCGACGCTCGATGCGGAGTTCGACCAGACTTGTCTGCCGGGCCTGTACAACGCGCTGAAGGTGCCGGTTCGTCGTCCGTCTGGCGACTACGTTGAGGAGACCGTCTTGTGGTGCGAGGTCGCCCAGCATCTGGGCGGCGGACACGTCCGCGCGATCGCCCTGGGTAACACCGACGGCCTGGTGCGCGGCGCGGCCATCGAGGACACAGGCGGACCGATCGAGGTGCCCGTGGGGATCGAGACGCTCGGGCGCGTGTTCAACCTCGTGGGCGACACGATCGATATGCGCGGGCCCTGCCACGCAAAGGAACGTCGCCCCATCCATCGCGATCCGCCCGAGTTCGCCGATCTGACGCCCAAGACGCAGCAGTTGGTCACCGGCATCAAGGTTATCGATCTGCTGGCGCCGTTCGTTCGCGGCGGCAAGATCGGCCTGTTCGGCGGGGCGGGCCTCGGCAAGACCGTGATCATCCAGGAGATGATCGCCCGCATCGCCCGCGAGCACAGCGGCTACTCGGTTTTTGCCGGCGTGGGCGAACGCACCCGAGAAGGCAACGACATGTGGATCGAGATGCAGGAGGCCGAGTTCAAGGATGACCAGGGCAACGTAAGAAAGGTGATCGAGCACACGGCCATGACCTTCGGTCAGATGAACGAGCCGCCGGGTGCGCGTCTTCGTGCGGCCCTGAGCGCACTGACCATGGCCGAGTGGTTCCGCGACGAGAGCGGCGCCGACACGCTGCTGTTCGTGGACAACATCTTCCGCTTCAGCCAGGCCGGCAGCGAGGTGTCGGCACTGCTGGGCCGAATGCCCTCGGCCGTGGGCTATCAGCCTACGCTGGGCACCGAGATGGGTGCGTTGCAGGAGCGGATCACGTCGACCAAGCACGGAGCCATCACCAGCATCCAGGCCATCTACGTGCCCGCCGACGATCTGACCGACCCGGCCCCGGCGACGACCTTTACACACCTCGATGCATTCATCGTGCTCGAGCGAAGCATCGTCGAGAAGGGTATCTACCCAGCTATCGATCCG
>Ga0207752_1000953_pt1 | contig 13602 bp, 10 predicted proteins | sample Pon2CUnioCityCA_6_FD_187272 | JGI IMG/M metagenome (GOLD analysis project Ga0207752, IMG submission 187272) | Marine sediment microbial community from Union City, CA, USA - Pond 2C Sediment 2 (SPAdes) | ecosystem: Environmental > Aquatic > Marine > Intertidal zone > Salt pond sediment ... | reverse complement strand
CCGGAACTGCGGAATGCCACTATCAATGACAACAATTTACGTGGTACACCCGGTATGAATCAGGACCACTTCGCTACATTCCATGATGCTCCGAGTCAAGACCTGGATCACGGTTATGCACATGCAGTGTTTGTGGATGCACATGTCGAACGAGTCTCGGCATATCCGGTTGGTAATACTTTTAAATTAAGCTGGCCGGGTGGAGCACCAATACCAGAGTGGTAAGATTAGGCAAAATGTGCAAACCACAAGGCTTTACTTTAATAGAGCTTCCGGCTGTAATTGCGATCATTGCATTGCTGACGGCGATATTGATGCCGGCTTTGCAGGGAGTAAAGAAGCAGGCCAGGATCGTTGCCTGCCTATAGAACCTGGGCCAATAGGGCCTTTATTTTTTCGCTTTATACGGACGACTGGCCGGAATGGATGAGGCAATTTAAGGATTATTGAATTGCTTCTATTATTATCATATCGTTTTGTTAAAGTTCCAAAACACAGGATTTTACATGGACGGCGGCTGTCTTCAACGGTAGAATCTACGAATCGTGGAGATGATTAATAAATTAAAGGAATTGTTAAAGGAGACAAAGGATTATGATTAGAAAAGTTTTGTATCTGGTTGCTGGTGCGACGATTTTGACCGGGTGTATAAGCATTCATGAGACCAAACACGTCACTGAACAAAAAGCCGCCGAGCAGCCGGACAGTGTGCTGCGCCACGTAGTGCTGCTCAAATTCAAGGATAATTCCACCGATGAGCAGGTCAGACAAATCGAGGACGCTTTTTGTGCGCTGCCGGACAAGGTCGATGCTATATACGATTTAGAATGGGGTACGGATGTGAGCGTGGAAAATCGTCAGCAGGGATTCACCCACTGTTTTTTAGTGACTTTTCTCAGTGAAGAGGACAGAGCGGCTTATCTGCCGCATCCGGAACACAAGGCGTTCGGCAAATTGTTAGGCCCGCACCTGGACAAAGTCCTTGTTATCGATTACTGGACGAGATAAAAGCCGGTACATATACTGCATTATTTGCTTTTATTTTAGCGGCTCTTTTGGTATCCTGTTTATATAGGAATAACAGTGTATTCAAGGAGAATAAGTCAGATATCTTAGGAAGGAGATATTGTGAAAACAACTGTCATTTTGCTCGTTATAGCGGCTACATTGTTCTTCGTTGCCGGCTGCGGTCCGGGCGAGCCATTTGAGATAGAAGGTATGCACATCCCTCAAACTGAAGCAGCCTCACATGTCGTGGCGGCCAAATAAATATCATTACTGGAACGAATTATGACACGAGATAGCAACAGCCGAACCGGATGGGCTATTTTTTGTCGTTCTAATAAGCCAACGCATAAAAATTGAAATATTGACAGCAATTGCTGACATCTGAGGGCCGGCATTGGATTTCTGTGCAGTTTCAGTCCGAAGCTGCTCAGTGCCAAACAGCACATATTCGTAAATTTCTTCAAAAAAAGCGCAATAAAGCCATAAGTCAGACGTCTATATTTATATCGCTAACAAGAGAATACTGCCCCGTAACGGCTTTTTTGAGCAGACTTTTTCAGGACTAATTCCGATACGATATGCAGAAAAAACAAAAAAATTTCAAAATCGTAACAAAATGGTAACATTTAACCTTCATAATCACACTTACAGGTGGCTATATAAAAACTTATACCGAAAGTTAATCTTTACACGAAAGGTTTCAGGGTGAAGAAGTCTCGCATCATATTTATCGTGATTGTTGTTCTGTTAGTGGTCGCCGCCGGGATTGGGGCGGTGATCAGGTACAAAATTAAAGGTCTTAATAAATCCACAATAGTCCGCATCGAACATCCTCAGCGAGGAGAACTGATAGAGTTCGTCAGCGCTCCCGGTGAGATCGAACCAAAGACAAAGGTGGAGATAAGTGCGAAGGTATCAGCACGAATTATTAAGCTGCCTTATGAGGAAGGAGATACTGTAACTTGCGGCGATCCGAATGCAAATCCCCCGGTTCCGGCGTCGGTTCTGGTTCGTCTCGATGCGAAAGATTTGGAAACCCGGCTGACTTCGGCCGAGGCCGGCCGCGCCGCTCAGGTTGCCCAGATAGAAGTCGAGAAAGCAAGGATTGCAAGCCAAAAAGCAAACCTTGCCGGCCTTGATGTTTCATTAAAACAAGCCGAGCGAGACCTGGAGCGACAGAAAGGTCTGCTGGAATCAAAGGACATCGCACAGGCAACTTTCGACCAGGCCCAGGCCAAATACGATGAGCTTAAATCGCAGTTCGAGGCCGCCAAACATACGCTGGAATCGGCCCGGTTGAATCTGGATGTACTCAAACACAATCTCGAAGTCGCGGATGCCGGAATCGAACAGGCACGTGAGGCGATGAGTCATACGGTTATCACCTCTCCCATTGACGGTGTGGTAACGCTGCTGGAAGCCGAGGTAGGAGAGATGGTTATAATGGGAACCATGAACAATCCCGGCACCGTGATAATGGTCGTGGGTGACTTATCTCAGATGCTGCTTGTCGCACAGGTGGACGAAGCCGACGTAGGTAAAATTGCGGTTGGCCAAAAGGCTACGGTTAAAGTCCAGGCTTTTCCTGATGAAGAATTTAAAGGAGTTGTCGATACGATTGCTCTGACCCACCGTATGTCGACAACCGGCACGAAATACTTCAGGACCGAGATTTTACTTGAGGGTGACGTGAGGAAATTGTATTCGGGCCTGACAGCCCATGTGGACATCGAGACCACAAAGCACGAAAACGTGCTCAATCTGCCGAGCCAGGCCGTATTGGGCATAGAAATTGACAGCCTGCCCCTGGAGATACGTGAAAACTCTCCCGATATAGATAAAGCCAAAACATACGCACCGGTGGTTTACCGCTATAACGACGGCAAAGCAGTTGTCACGCCGGTTCAGATCGGCCAGAGCAATCTGACCCACACGATAATAAAATCGGGAATAACAGAAAAAGACAAAATAGTAGTCGGGCCGTATAAAGTACTCGAGAGCATTAAGCACGACCAGTTAATACAGGACGAGCGTGAAGCGCAAGCAGAGAGAAAACTTACTGAAGCTGCAACTAAAGAAGAAACTACAGACGATGCCAATGATAGCAGCCGAAGCTGACAAGCCGTTAATTCGACCTAAGGATAATAAACCTGTTATTAAACTTAAGGATGTCACACGGGTCTATAAAGTCGGCGTGGAAATGATACGCGCACTTGACGGAATCAGTCTGGAACTGAGCGAAAATGAATACGTCGCCGTAATGGGCGTCTCCGGCTCGGGAAAGAGTACTCTAATGAACGTTCTTGGATGTCTGGACAGAGCGACATCCGGTTACTACGGCCTGGATGGACAGGATACGACGAATCTGAGAGATTCAACGCTGGCACGGGTACGTAACGAGCGAATAGGATTTGTCTTTCAGTCTTTCGAGCTGCTCAGTCAATTAACAGCACTTAAAAACGTTGAGATGCCTTTAATTTACTCCAGAAACAGCTGGCGTTCCAGGCGCAAGCGTGCCAAAAACGTGCTTGAAAGAGTCGGACTGGCCGACCGGATAAAACACAAGCCAAACCAGCTCTCCGGCGGGGAAAAGCAGCGCGTCGCCATAGCAAGGGCACTCGTATGCGGACCGAGTATTCTGCTGGCGGACGAGCCAACGGGAAATCTCGACAGCAAAACAAGCGAAAGTATCATGGAACTGTTCGACAAGCTGCACAGAGAAGGTCAGACTATTATTATAGTCACGCACGAAGAACATATCGCCCAACACGCCAAGCGAATCATTCACATGAAAGACGGTCGCATTGACAGTGATAAGCTGAGCAACCGGAAAGAGACAGAGAAAACAGAGATGCAACATGACGAACAAGGAGGACTGTCATGAGAACCTTGATGCGGGCGTTAATAGGCTTTTTTCGTCTTTTCTACCAGAGTGTCTTTCTTTCGCTAAGCCAAATCTGGGCGAACAAAACCAGGTCCATACTCACTACCATCGGTATTGTCATCGGCGTAGCCTCAGTCACTGCGGTCATTGCCGCTTTGAGCGGCCTGAAAGCAAAGATCCTGACGCAGGTAGAAACCCTCGGAAGCAACACTATCTTCATTCAACCCAAACGTCCCGATACGGGGCCTTTGCAGCATGCCCCGTGGTGGAGCATTAGATTTCTCCCTGAACAATTTGACGGACTTCTCGAACACTGCCCTTCGGTGGAGCGTTTCGGCCGCCAGACCTGGGCCGGAGGCCATACCGTCAGTTACCGTGAGCGGTCGGTGGAAAACGTAAGTATTCGCGGTATAGAGCCAGCCTGCCATAAAATTGAAAGCCGCCCGGTTACGCTCGGAAGACCGCTCTCAGTAATTGATGAAATGCAGGTTCGGCAGGTTTGTCTGATCGAACCGAAGCTGCGCAACGAACTTCATCTTGACCGTGACTGTATAGGCCAGTCTATTCTCATAGGTCACAATACATTCTATATTGTCGGCGTGCTCGAACCTCGACCTGAAGGCTTATTCGGGGGAGGTGACCAGGAACAATCCGAAATATTCATTCCATTCAAGACCAGCTTTAAGCTAAGGCGCTATCTGTATATTGGAGTTCTTGCCGAAAGCAAGTCAGCCGAAGTCTCGGAGGATGCCCGGGCGGAGATAAGCTTCTTTCTTCGGCGCACCCGGAACATAAAGCCCGGTGAACCCGACACATTTGAAGTTCTGTCACTTCAAAACCTGCTGGACATGTTTAATAAGATGGCCTTAATTGTCACCATGGTGGCCAGCGGAATAGTGGGGATTTCTCTTCTGGTAGGCGGTGTGGGCATCATGAACATTATGCTTGTCACGGTATCGGAACGAACCCGGGAAATAGGGCTTCGCAAGGCCGTGGGAGCTAAAAAAACCGCAATCCTAACTCAGTTCCTGATCGAGTCGGTGGTCTTGTGCTTTGTCGGCGGTCTTGTCGGGATCGGTTTCGGCCAGCTTCTTACTACAGGCATAGCCAATATTCCGAAAGTCGAGCTTGATATGGCGTATATTCCGCTCTGGGCTATAGGCATTTCATTCGGGTTTTCCGGTGCTGTAGGCATATTTTTCGGAATGTTCCCGGCAATTAAAGCCGCCAGACTCGATCCTATTGAGGCACTTAGACATGAATAGACAGAAAACAGAATTCAGAAGACAGAAGTGTATTAACCACGAATTAGCACGAATTTTCACAAATTATTTATTTCATATGTGTTTATTAGTCCCGATGTCCATCGGGATTCGTGGTTTTTGTTGTTGTCTATTGTTAGTTTTCTGCCTTTTGAGCGGCTGCGAACAATTTTCAGGCGACGCAAATTCCTATCAAACCAGAATTCCTCCCGAGAAGACCCGGCAGATAGAAACGCTCACGCTGGAGGAGACCGAAAAAGAAGAAAAGGTCCCGGCAGACGTTAATGACGTCAATGAAGTGCCGCCAAAAGAGCTTGAGCTTACGCTGGAGCAATGTCGTGCCCTGACCCTGGAGAATAACCTTGGTTTGAAGGTGCAGCTTATCAATCCTTCGGTTGCGGCCGAAAAAGTCAGCCAGCAGGAGGCCCAGTTCGAGGCGTCGTTTCACTCTAATCTGACATTTTCCAAGACGGATACTCCCACGGCGTCATTCCTCGATGAAATTTCAGGCTCACAAGTCGATTATTCAAGCACTAATCTCGGTGTACAGGTTCCTTTGCGAACCGGAGGTACCATAAATTTTGACCTTGCCGACAGCCGTGCAAAAACCGGTTCGCCATTCTCGGTTTTCGATCCTTCTTATGCTTCGGACATGTCGGTTTCTATCACCCAGCCGCTGCTTCGAAACGCCGGCAGGCGCGTTAATACCTATGCAATTCGTATCGCAGAGCTTGAGCGCCAGATAACCGACGCAAGAACGAAACTTGAGGTCATTCGAGTAATTGCCGACGTGGATCGTGTGTACTGGCGACTTTACGCCGCCAGAAGGGAACTGGGCGTGCGTGAACAACAATATGAGCTGGCCAAACTTCTCTATGAGCAGGCGGAACGATTTGTAGAAGCCGGCGAGAAATCCCAGATAGAGATTATTCGTACCGAAGCGGGCGTGGCTCAACAGCTCGAGGCCATTATCCTGGCTGAAAACAATGTGCGCGACCGGCAGCGCGACCTCAAACAAACGCTCAATAAAGCAGGACTGGAAATGCAGACACCCACCGTGCTGATACCTGCGACAGAGCCGGATCCCGTTCGTTATGAGCTGAGGAAGAAAGAATTGCTGGCAATATCGATGGACAACCGGATGGAAATGCTCGAGCTGGAACTGCAGATCGCCGAAGACTTCGCCACGGTCGATTACAGGAGGAATCAGCTGCTGCCACTGGTCACGATGGATTACAGGTATAACGTCAACGGCCTGGGCGGTACGAGAGACGATTCGTTTGATTTGCTTTTTGACAAGAGATTCGAGGACCATCAACTGGGCTTACAGTTGCTGGTTCCACTGGGAAACCAGGCCGCAAAGAGCCAGTTGCGTCAGGCCTTCTATCAGCGCAGGCAGCGTTTGTCCAGTCGCGAAAACCGTAAATCACTTATCAAACTTGAAGTACTGAACGCTATCGACCAGCTTGAAGCTAACTGGCAGCGTGTTCTTGCCAGCAGACAAAGAACAATTCTCGACGGACGGCTGTACAAAGCCGAATCTCGCCAGTTCGAGCTCGGCATGAGAACATCTACCGAAGTGCTCGAGGCCCAGACAAATTTTGCCGAAGCTCAAAGAGCTGAAATCCTGGCGCTTGCCGAGTATCAGATCGCCCTTGTGGACTTGGCTTATGCCACCGGCACACTGCTCGGCGCCGCAAAAGTAAGATGGGAACCTATTGTACTTCCGGATAATATACGGTAATATGTGCCGGATTTTCGATTTTAATAAATCAACAATCGGCAATTTATGCCATAGGTATCGAAAATCGTAAATCTTTTGAGAAAGGGCATATTATGCAGGAACAGAACGACGAAGATAAATCCCAATTCGAAGAAAAATTGCAAAATGAACACCAGGAAAATAAAATTGTCGAACAGAAGAATGCTCCTGAAAGCCTAAAAAAGAACAAAAAAATCATCTTCTGGATTTCAGGTGCGGTCGTACTTGTAATTATTTTATTTCTTCTCGCATATTTTCTCCTGCCCAAGCCGTCCGAAATCGAATGGCTGTCGAATCAAATGATAGCCTTATACATTGCTATAGGTCTTCTCGCAATCGCGGTTGGGGCCTGGTTTTTCCTGAGAAAAACTTTCCGAACAAGGCTGAAGATGCAAAAGGTGATGAAAACGGATCCGGACGTAAACGACTGGCTGATTATCTTTAACTGGACGCCGAAAATACTCTACGCCCCTACTATAATTGCTTCACTGATTGCTTCGGTGCTGATGTACCTGAATGAAAGCGACCTATGGTTTTTCGGCTCGATACCACCTGTCTTTATAGGAGGTATCTGGCTGGCTGTATTCTTTGTAAATTTTCTCGTTGAAGAATACAGCATCAGCATCAAAATACTGGCTATAACTCTGGTAAGCCTGGGTTGTTTCTTTTTATGGCTCCACTTGCTGGGATGGGTCATGGGATTCCTGAGGCTGTTCAAACACCTTGCTTTGAGCATCAACGCTACCGGCTATCTTCTTGTCGGCATAATAGGCCTGTTTACGATTCTGGTTTCCTGGTTCAAGGGTCTTTTCTATTATATAACAATCACGCCGAACTATATGAATCTGCAGGAAGGCCCGACCGAGTCGGGCGAACAAATGGGCAGAGAGGATTACAACAGCCGGATCGATACCGGCGATTTCCTCGAACGGATCATGGGGTTCGGAAGAATAGTTATAACCTTCAAAGACAAAAAAAGAGAGCCCATCTCCGTGCTCGTCTGGAGAATTCAGAAGAAAGCGCAGATGCTCGAGAGAGTGCGGGCAAAATTCGCGATCGACTACCCTCAACAAACACAAACCAAAGTATAAAGACTAACTGTTTATTCGTATACTTTAGGACAGGACAATATATAATCCATACAATCGCTTAATTTAGCTGTCGCCACGGCGACGGTACTGTCAGCGGCGCCGTAATACAGGTTAATCTTATCTGTTTCTTTCTGGACGGTGGCGCCGTTGGGAAATACGACGTCGCTGACATCGCCGATACGCTCGTAAGCTGCGCTTGGTCCAAGAACCCACTCATCACCCCGGTGCAGGACTTTCCACGGCGAATTTAAATCCAAAAGAGCCAATCCGACGCGATATATCGCCCCTGCCGTCGTATTACGGACACCGTGGTAAAACAACAGCCATCCTTCCGGCGTTTCGATAGGCTGACAGGCCAGCCCGACTCTGTGACAATCCCAATAGGCCGTCCTGGTCATAATCAACGGTCTGTGATCGCCCCAGTGTTTCAAATCCGGCGAGAAACTGATCCACATGTGAGCTTCGCCCCGGACAATCGGCCTGTGAATCAGCGCGAACCGCCCGTTGAATCTGCGGGGAAACAGGCAGGCATCCTTGTCCTCCGGCGGCAGCAGGGAACCCAGGCGGGCAAAAGTCTGGAAGTTTTTCGTAATCGCCAGCGAAACTACGGGGCCGCCCTCGCTAAAAGAAACGTACGTTACGGCGAATTGCTTTTGCTCCTCAAGCCAGACGATCCGGGGGTCTTCCAGACCCCATCTTTCCTCCCGGGAGCTCTGGTCGGCTTCGAGAGTCGGCTTATCGTCAATCTCCCAGTTAGTGAACCCATCGGCGCTGCGAGCGACAGTCAGATGTGAAAAGCCGCGAAGGTCCTCGACACGAATTAAAAGAAGCGTTTCATTATTTAACCTGGCAGCCGCGGGATTGAATACCGCGTTTGTCGGATAAGGCCAATCGTCCGCCGTCATTATTGGATTACCTTCATACCTCTTAAAAAGCTCGTGGGCTTTTTTTTGTCTTAAAAGCTCTGGCATAGCTTCATTTCCCCAAGAAATTTTACGATTTTCGATTTAAAACCGACAATCGGCAATTTATGCCATAGGTATCGAAATTCGACAATTATGTTTACGCTTTGACTAATTGAGTTTCATACAGGCTCTGATACAACGGGCAGATATTCATCAGCTCTTTATGCCGGCCCTGAGCGACAATTCGCCCTTCATCTATCACTATTATTATGTCCGCCGAAATAACGGTACTGAACCTATGGGCGATAATAAAACACGTTCTGTCCAGCATAATTTCCTCAATCGCATTGTGAATCTTTGCTTCGCTGTCGGCATCGACCTGACTTGTGGCCTCGTCGAAAATCAGAATCGCCGGATTCTTCAAAATCGCCCTGGCGATAACAATTCTCTGGAGCTGTCCGCCGCTAAGGCCGGTATTTTCTTCGCCGATCACTGTGTCGTAGCCCCTCGGCAGCGGCTCTATAAACTCATGAGCAAACGAACGCCGGGCGGCGGCAATTATCTCTTCTCTGGTCGCGCCCGGCTTGCCGTAGGCGATATTTGCCGCAATCGTATCATTGAAGGTAATAACACTCTGCGTAACCATTCCAATCTGGCTCCGCAAGCTTTGCAGTTTCGCCCGGCGAATATCCTTTCCATCTATCAAAATGCTGCCGGAATCCGGATCATAAAATCTCGGTATCAAATTCGCCAGCGTGGTCTTACCCGAGCCGTTCGGCCCCACCAATGCAACATTATGCCCCGCCTCCACGGTGAGATTTACATGTTTAAGTGCGGGTACTTCGGAGCCGGGATACGTAAAAACAACGTCCCTGAATTCGATCCTGTCTTTCAACGGCTCAAGCTCATAAGCATCAGGACTCTCCGTTTCGCTATCGAGGTCGATAACCGCGTATATTCGCTCGGCTGCGGCATTGGCCTGCTGGACCTTGTTCCAGATGTCGCTGCTCTTGCGAATAGCTTCGGCCGCCGTACCTAAAATCGCCACCAGTGTAATAAACTCGCTGCCGTCAATTTCCTGTCTTGCCACCCAATGCGCCCCGAACAACAACGCCGCCCCCCCTGCTATCATCCCGAGCACTTCCATAATAGGGCTCGTTGCGGCGTCGATTTTCGCTATCCGGAATAATTGCTTCAATAATCCTTTATTGATATTATCAAAATTGGCATTCTCATAGTTCTGCTGGTTATAAACTTTAACCACTTTTATCGCGGTCAAGGATTCTTTAAGCTTGCCCAGCATCTGAGACCAGCTTACCAGCGATTTCCTGGTGGCCCGCTTTATCTTCCTTCCGAGCTGTCCTATCACAACCATAACAAACGGCGCAGAGCACAAAAATATGACCGTCAGCTTAAGGTCTATTATCATTGCGCTTGCAATCAAAGCCATCGCTTTTAACGGCTCCCTGAGAACCTTGCCGAACATGGCCTTGGCGCCGGAAGCAAGCTGCTCGGTATCTCTCACCAGTCTGCTGACGGTATCACTGGGATGTTCGTTCTCGAAAAATCCTACGGGCATATCCAGTACATGTGAAAAGACGTCTTTACGCAGGTTGACAATTGCCGTCTGGACGACTTTTTCCGCGGTATATTGCTGATAAAACCTCGCCGTGCAGCGTATCACGGTAAAAATCGCCATCAAGACTATGATTATAGTAATACCGCGCGTTTTATTCGCCGGCGTCTGCTCACGCGGCAGCAAACTCAACAATCCCTCAACAGTACTTAAATAAAAAGGCCTTTGCCCGGTCTCTAATACAAGTTTGCCCTGCTCGGGCCTGCCGCTTTGATCGAGCCGCTTATAAAGAATGGGTATCTCCTCGTCGCTGCCGGCCGCGGCAAGCTCTTCGAGCAGTTTGGAAGAGACGACTTTGTCAGCCCCTTCGGCGGTTGCGAGATTACCGACTCCGGTAACCATATCCTTCTCGCGCAGTCCCGCAGCGTACGCCAAACCCTCCGAATCGACATTTGTTACGAGTAAATAATAAGCAATGTCGGACTTGTTGGGATCGACAAAATCCAGTCTTTCCGGCATATAAAATTTTATGCCGTATCTGTGCTCGCAAACCTTTCGGTCGGCCCAGCCGTGAAGGCCCTCTTCGCCCATCATCAGCTTCAAAAGCGGTATGATTGTCATAAAGCTCAGCGAAAACAGGACACTTATCAATAACGCACTGACCAGTATCACAATCAGCCGGGGCCACTGTGGCCAGATATACTGGAATACACGCCAAAAAGCCTTCATTCGATAATTTACTCCATAATATCAAACTCGAATACAACTGTCGATGTGTACGTGTTTAGTCTCATGTGTAACCATCCCCAAGCTTCGGCTTTCCCTAAGGGACGCCCGAGGCGGAGGCTGCCACCCATAGAATTCATGAAAGATGGGTGGCAGCCTCATCCCGATTGCCGTTTGTGGCGAGGCCGTCTCGGCCTTGCGTCCCGCTGGCATCTTGCCAGCGGCATAGAACAAGGGCAAGATGCCCTCGCCACTTGGGGATGACTTTTCTCTGGCTAAACACATACATCGCTGTATCGTCAAAAGTATCCAGGCCTCATAAAATATCAGTAATTCATCACAATCCGGGCACACTAACAAACTTCCATCTGCCGGTCAAGCCCAAAGGTATTGACAGCAAATGCGATTCCTGATAGGTTATCGGCTTTTCAGGAGCAATCGAATGAAAATAGATTGTCTGATTTTGGGCGGTTACCAGACCAACTGCTATATTCTCCGAGAGAACGATACAACTCGGGATTGTTTAATCATCGATCCCGGCCTGGAAGCTGGCGAGCTGCTCGAATTCCTCGATGAGCAAAAACTCAATCCTCTCGCCGTGGTCCTTACTCACGGCCACATCGACCACATAGCTGGTGTCTCGCTCATTCGAGACCGCTTTCCCGAAATCAAGGTTTACATACACAAGCTCGACGCCGGAATGCTCACCCAACCGGCTAACAACCTATCGGCCATGACCGGAGCCGGATTCACCACCGAACCGGAAGACGTATCCTTAAAAGAGCAGGACATAATCGACCTGGCCGGCGTAAAACTGCTCGTGCTGCACACCCCCGGCCACACGCCGGGCGGCATCAGTCTATACTCGAAGCAGGACGGCTTAGTTTTTGTCGGAGACACACTTTTCGCCGATTCAATCGGCCGGACAGACTTTCCCGGCGGCAGTATGTCGCAACTGCTCGCCGGCGTAAGAGAAAAACTCTTCATCCTGCCCGAAGAAACAAAAGTCTATCCCGGCCACGGCCCGGCAACAACAATCGCCGCAGAAAAAGCACACAATCCGTTCTTCTAATAAAAAGTAGGGTGGGGCTTGCCCCACCATCTGAATTTAAAGGAGGCTATTCAATGCCAAACAAAAGTACAATCATCTTATCCGGCATTATTATATCAATTGTTTCCTGTAATTTTTCCTGGTCCAAGTCGCTAAAAGTCAGCGAAAACGGGCGATTTCTTCAATACGATGACGGCAGCCCTTTCTTCTATCTCGGCGACACCGCCTGGGAGCTGTTTCATCGTCTGAACCGCGAAGAGGCGGACACTTACCTCGCTAATCGCAACAAGAAAGGCTTTACCGTCATTCAGGCTGTAGTACTCGCTCAACTGAACGGCTTAGATGAGCCTAATCCCTACGGCGAACCGCCTCTAAAAGACAAAGACCCTGAAAAACCGAACGAAGCCTATTTCCGGCACGTCGATTACATCGTCCGGCAGGCGAATAAACTGGATTTGTTCATCGGAATGCTACCCACATGGGGCAAATATTGGAGCACCAATAACCCCAAACAGGTAATTTTTACCGAAGAAAACGCCCGCACCTACGGCAAATTTTTAGGCGAGCGCTATAAAAACGACTCGATTATCTGGATCTTAGGCGGCGACCACAACATTCACACCGACGGCGAGCGCAAAATCATCGAAGCAATGGCATCTGGCCTGCGTGCCGGCGACGGCGGAGAACATCTTATCACCTTTCACCCGCGAGGGCCGGGCCTGTCGTCCGACTATTTCCACGACGCCGAATGGCTCGATTTTAACATGTACCAGTCATCCCACGGAGCCCGCGACCATGATAACGGCCTATTCGCCGAGCATGACTACGCGCTGAATCCACCCAAGCCCACCCTCGACGGCGAGCCGCGATACGAAACGCTTACCGTGGGCTTTTATTTCGCCGGCACGAATCCGCTTCTTCGGTTTGACGATTACGACTGCCGGCAGGCCGCTTACTTCTCGCTGCTGGCCGGGGCGTGCGGGCATACTTACGGCAACAACAGCATCTGGCAAATGTGGAAACCCGGCCGGGCGCCGGTTTTGTGGGCGGAGATTCCCTGGAACGAGGCCCTGGACCATCCGGGAGCATTTCAGATGGGACTGATTCGCAGATTATTCGAATCCCGGCCGTACCAAAAGCTGGTTCCGAACCAGTCGATGATAAAAGCCGGCCCGACTTCAGACGGCGCGAAAATCCGTGCCGCCCTTGCCGATGACGATTCATTCGCTTTCATTTACTCGCCGCGAGGACAGAAGTTTACAATCGACAAAAGCGTAATCAAAGGCAGGCGTGTGAATGCAATCTGGTTCGACCCGCGCTACGGCATCTCAAAAAAC
>Ga0207752_1000952_pt1 | contig 13609 bp, 9 predicted proteins | sample Pon2CUnioCityCA_6_FD_187272 | JGI IMG/M metagenome (GOLD analysis project Ga0207752, IMG submission 187272) | Marine sediment microbial community from Union City, CA, USA - Pond 2C Sediment 2 (SPAdes) | ecosystem: Environmental > Aquatic > Marine > Intertidal zone > Salt pond sediment ... | reverse complement strand
TCTTGTGTGGCACGATTGCACAATGTGATCCGGTCGTCTCCATCGACAGTAATTACACCGCTGGCGATAGAAGCGAACACATTATCCATCAAGACTTTCAATTCGGTTACCTCAGCCAGGGTGTGCCGGACCGATTCGAACAGGCGCGCGTTTTCAATTGCTACAGCCGCCTGGTTGGCCAGAGCGGTGAGCAGTTTAAGCTCGGATTGGGTGAAGATTCCGGCGCGCACCCGGTTATCGGCGTAGATCACGCCGGTGATCTTTTCCTTGACCTTGAGGGGAACGCATAAAATCGCGCGCAGATTGTGCAGGATTATGCTGTCGTGGGTCTGAAAACGGGGGTCTTCCCGGGCGTTGGTGGTGAGTACGGATTCCCCACTGGAGATGACCCGGTTAACGATGGTTCTGCTGATAGCATGCTCGGCAGGCTCGATCGACTCTTGTTCCCAGTTGCGGGCGATGGGGATCACCAGTTCGCCGTTTGTATCGCGCAGCATCAGGAAACCCCGCTCGGCGCCGGTCAGGCGCACGATGGTGTCCATGACGATGCACAGCACCTCATCCAGGTCGAGAGATGAATTGAGCAACTGCCCGATCTCAGCCAGGACCAGCAGATTTTCCCGGCCTACTTCACCGGGTTCGGCGATTTGTTCTTCCAATCTGGAAAGAATTGCGGATAACCGGTCTAAGTGTTGCTCGCATTGCTGGCCCAAGTGGGGCGCCGATTGCTGGAGCAGATGGCGCGTTTGTGCAGCGATATGATTCAGTTCACGCAACTGTTCTTCGAGGGTTGGCTGCCTATTGCCGTCCGCAGTTTTGCTTAATTCCGACATACCTGGGATTATATCCCAGTTGAGCGCTCAAATGCGGTCGGGGCGCGGCCACTGTTTTTCCCGGCGCGCGGGGCGTTGAATCTTCTCCAACAGGCGCTGGAAGAAATTTCTGATAAAGGCCAGGTAAGAAAGCCGTCGAATTTCCCCTCCGGCCTGGCTGGCGGTGTGCTCGTCGCCCGGTTTGTTGCTAAAGGTCCACATTTGGTATTCATTCACCAATTGCCAGGCGTACGTTTCGGCTGCCGGTAAAGTCCGCGCCAGAGCAGCCGCGCGCTCGGTGGGAGTATCGTCGAGGTTAGGCTTATTGTCCAGGCGTTTCAGAGCGTGGTTGATTTCCATATAGGATTTAGCCAACGAGGGCAGTTGGGCGCGTTGTGCCCAGAGTTGCAAGAACAAGGGAGGCTTGATCCCAGCTCTCTTCAGACTCTTCTCCATCGTCACCGGGATATACTGGAAATTCCAGCGCTGCCGGGTAACCCAGGCTGCGTAGAGCAGCGCCAGGGCCAGGGCTGTGGCGCCGCCTGTGACCACCCATCCCGGCACTCTACCTTGTGCTGCAGCCGCCTCACTGAATGCCTGGTCTCGATCCCGTTCACGCAGCAGACCCAGCTCTTCCTCACTAAGCCCTTGATCCTGAAGGTTAGGATCGGCATCGGGTAAGTTATCGCTTTGGTTCAGATTATTGAGGACACGCGGCCGCACGATGACCGGTTGGGAGGCGGTCGGTTCGAATTCGACCCAACCCAAGTTGGGGAAATACACTTCCGGCCAGGCGTGTGCATCCCGCTGGCGCACTGCGTATGAGCCGTCTTCGAGCAATTCCCCCTGAGCATAGCCTACCGACCAGCGAGCCGGCACGCCTATGGCACGCAATAGAACGATTTCGGCAGAGGCGTAATAATTACAGAATCCCTGGCGAATGTCAAACAGGAACCAGTCCACCGATTCCATGTTGCTAGGTTTGTTGGGGACGATCTCGCTGTATTCGATATTCTGCCGTAGCCAGGTCGTAATCGCGGTAGCCTTTTCGTACGGCGTCTCCAGCCCGGCGGTAATTTCGTGTGCCAGGTCAATCGTGCGGTCGGTGATCGAATCGGGTAGCTGCAGATAACGCTCGCTGACCCAGGCGGGGTAATCTGTACCAGCCTCTCTTAATTGAGTAACGCTGGCGTTGCTGAGCGAAGCCGCCACCTGGTAGACTTCCCCGGCGCTCAAGCTGGGGTTTGCGCGCAGCGTTGAGATATCCTTTTGTCCGCCAGGCAGCGCAGTGAAGAAAGTCCTCGAAGGGCGGCTGACCCAGGTGGGTTGGGGCGGTGTGAACAAGGTTGAGACTGTGCTCTGGGGCAGGAATTCGAAAATATTTACCCAGCGTCCTTCTTCAGACAGTGGGATAAACAGGTCCTCTTGCGGATTGAAATCTTCACTATCTTGGGTGGTAGAACGCCATTGCCCATTTTCGTAGGTATCGTAAGTGCGCGCACGCCAGTAATAACGTACGCCGCGCGGCGCGGGGTCTTGAGGTTGCACGACGAAAACCAAGCTGTCGGTGAGTCTATTACCGGAGCCTAACATCAGGCTTGAGCCGTAATAATCACTGACCACACCCACCGTCGCGCGCAGGGAGGCGAAGGCAAAATCCATGCGGTCGCGGGCTTCGTTCCAGGGCTGGCGGATGCGTTGGTATACTCTTTCGGCAGTTGGTAAAGTGTTTGCCAGGGCTGGAAAAGTCCAGGAGAACAGCACGATGACGGCTGTCAGCAGCAGGGCGAAACGGATGAAGTCCAGGCCCAGGTGAGGGGGTAGGGCGGTGCGGCTCTGCCGCCAGCGCAGATTGTGCTGTAAATAAGCCACGCGCGCCACCAAGACCAGGCTGAAAAAGATATAAACCGCCAGATACCAGGCGCGCCGGACAATCACCGCATCGAAAGAATGGATCACGAACAGAGCCAGGCCGGCCGGAAGAATGGCCCGCCAGGCGTCACCGTAGCGTGTGAGTGTATAACCGGCGTAAACGCTCAACGTCCAGAACAAAGCAGCCATCAACACAATAAACAATAGCGAGTCCTGGACAATTTCCTGGTGCATAATCTGGCCGATGATCACGTTCAGCCTGCCGGCGAGGCTGGTGAGGCGTTCGTTCCAGGTGATGCCTCTGCCCAGGGTCAAGCCGACCTGCCAGGGGACGAAGAACGCTCCGTAGACGATGGCAAAGAAAGCCGATAAGCGCGGCGAGAACCGGCTTACCCCTAACATCAGCCCGGCGGTTAACCCCAACAGAGTCAAGGTCTGGGGCAGGTCCAGATGCTTGGTCCAATTTGTCGCTTCTAGGCGGATAGCAGCCGTCATTAAGGCTGCCAGCAGGAGGCCCGCGGCGGGCAAATCCCACCAACGGGTGACATTTGATTTGTCCATATTCACATCACTCACAGTATCTCTTTACCATTCAATACCAATCCAGATCGTGCGCTGCAGTGGCCGGTACCGTTCGCAGGTAATATCGTTATTCTCACCCTATTAATCTTACTGGCGAAGAGTACCTATGGTTCAGTGTACCTTAAAAATCCGATGAATTTGATTGGCTGAAGATTAAAATTTCTCAGCCCGTTCACCGCTGCTGAGTATTAACGCACTCAGGCCGGCCAAAATTTCCGCTTGCTTACGATTAGACGATAGAATGATGCATATCATAGTCTCGGTTGTGAAAAAAGTGATAAATATCAGTTTAACTAATGATTGATGCAATGGATATGAAGTTTAACTTATGGTACAATTTGCAGCGTTGTTCTAGGCCCCAGAGCAACTGACCAGGAATGCGCGCCTGGTCTGAATTAATAATCTTGAGAAGCATTCCAGCAAATTCTTAAGAGAACACAAGGAGTGTCCATGTTAGTTGACCAATGGCTTTATATTGGTATATTCTTGGTGCTTGCTCCCGTTTTTCCGGCTCTAGCGCTGCTTATCCCCCGGTTTATCGCTCCTAAAAAACCCAATGCTTTAAAAAATCAAACCTACGAATGCGGAATTGAAACGGTCGGCGATTCTCGGGTTCAATTCAAAGTGCAATATTACCTGTTTGCATTGGTTTTCCTCATTTTCGATGTAGAGACGGTCTTTCTTTATCCGTGGGCGACTGCATTCGATGTGTTGCCCTTGTTTGCCGTTCTGGAGGGAATCCTTTTCATCACCATCTTGGCGGCCGGGTTGGTCTACGCCTGGCGCAAGGGCGCTCTGGAGTGGATTTAGTGGGATTTCGATTATCTTGATTGAGAAGGCTGATGGAAGCTATTCCCTCAGCCTTTTTGGTGTGAAAGTGTTACTGGTGAAAGACGATTTCTGCGAAAGACATTTTTGTCGCTTGAATATGATATGCCGAACGCTTCATTAATAGGAGAGTTCTTATGGTAGATCCGATTACGTTGATTGCAACTTGGTTGACCGGCGTCCTGAGCGGTTGGGGGTTGGCGCCCGGCCTGGTGACTTTCATACTTAAGTTGCTGGGTGTGGTGGCCGTCGCCAGCTTCGTTTTGGTATTGGACATCTTCCTGGTATGGGTGGAGCGCAAGACTGTGGCCCGTTTCCAGGACCGCTTAGGTCCTAACCGGTTAGGACCCTGGGGTTTAGTCCAGCCGATCGCTGATGTGATCAAGTTGCTCATTAAGGAAGATATCACGCCTGTCGGGGCGGATATCTTGGTTTACAATTTGGCGCCTATTCTGGCGCTGGCGACCGTGCTGCTGTTATGGGCCGTGATACCCTTTGCACCTACCATCCTGGGCACGGATATCAACGTCGGGGTGCTATATATTATTGCAGTTGGGGCTATTGGTACCCTGGGTATTATCATGGCAGGCTGGGCTTCCAATAACAAGTATGCCTTGTTAGGCGCCTTTCGCACCGTCGCCCAAATGGTTTCCTACGAAGTTCCCATGGTTATTATCCTGTTGGTACCCGTGATCCTGGCTCGCTCGATGGGAATCAATGACATCGTCGACCAGCAAAGCGTGTGGTATATCGTCATGGCGCCGCTGGCGGCGATTATTTTTTTCATTACTTCAATCGCCGAGATTGGCCGGGCGCCCTTCGACCTGACTGAAGCGGAGTCGGAGATCGTCGCCGGGTTCCACATCGAATATACGGGCATGAAATTCGGCCTGTTCTATGCTGGAGAATTGCTGCACGCGTTAACCGTTTCTGCACTTTTCTCCACGCTCTTTCTAGGCGGATGGCGTGGCCCCTTCGCCGAGCAGGTGCCGTTGCTGGGCGTGGTTTACCTTTTTATCAAGGCTTTCTTTATGTACTGGGTCATCATGTGGGTAAAATACACTTTTCCCCGCATTCGCATCGACCATATGCTTAACTTCAATTGGAAGTTGCTGACGCCGCTGTCCTTGGCTGTGTTGATCGTCACCGCGATTTTAGATAAGGTCATGGTGGGCGCTCCGCTATGGGTTTACACGCTAGGGATGCTGGCGGGCAACCTGGTTGTCGGTTGGATCACCCTCACGTTGCTGCGACGTTTTGCCCGCAAAGAACGCCAGCGGGTAGTGGGGGAGGTTCGGCCGGTTGCCGTGCCTCCTTTCGTAGCAGCCGCTTCCAGTGAGACATCCACTTCCACTACAACCCCATAGTTTCGGAGCGTGTCCATGACTGCTTTGCAAATTATCTTTATTCTCGTCGCGGCGATGACTCTCGGCGCCGGACTGATGGTCGTTACCACCCGCAATCTCGTGCATGCGGCGCTGTGGCTCGTGCTTTCCCTATTCGGCATCGCCGTTTTCTACGTCCTGCTCAATGCCGGCTTCCTGGCGGTTGCCCAGGTGGTGATTTATATCGGCGCCATCGCTATCCTGATGATTTTCGCCATCATGCTTACCCGTCGCGAAGCCGTCGACGGCACCCCCAAGTCCCAGGTCAACGCCAACTGGCTCTGGGGTCTTTTTATCTCCCTGGTGCTGTTTGGCGGCCTGATTTGGATCTTCAGCCAATGGCCGGGAACGAGTGTAGTGATGCCGGATTTGCCTGCCGGGTTGGATCCACTGCGCCTGCTGGGGCAATCCCTGGTTTCCCCGAACGCCTACGTGCTGCCATTTGAGCTGGCCTCCGTGCTGCTTCTGGCGGCGTTGGTTGGTGCAATCGTCGTAGCCTGGGATAGAAAATAGGGGCCTATACAGGAGAATCAATCATGATCCCACTTTCCTGGTTCCTGATCTTCGCAGCAGCCTTGTTCTGCATCGGCTTGTATGGTGTCTTGGCTCGCAAGAACGCCATCGCCATTCTGATGGGCGTTGAGTTGATGCTTAATGCGGTAAATATTAACCTGGTAGCCTTCTGGCGCTACGGCTCACTGGAAGGAATCACCGGGCAAGCTTTCGCGGTAATGGTTTTTGCCGTGGCTGCAGCAGAAGTAGCTGTAGGCCTGGCTTTATTCATCTCGATTTACCGTCGCCGTAATACGGTAGCTGCCGACGAGATCGATATGCTCAAGTTCTAAAACGTAGCCCTCGGGGCGGATGACTGCCCCTGAAAAGCACGTTTTATACGAGAGGAACTCTATGACGACTGAAACCCTAATCTGGCTTCTTCCCCTACCACCCCTTCTAGCGTTTTTCCTGATCGTTTTATTCACCAATCGAAATAGAACTCTCAGCCATATCCTGGCTGTCGGTGCGGCCTTGCTTTCTTGGGCTGGCAGCATGGTGGTCTTTGCCCGAGCCTTGCAGGTCGAGTTCTTGGGCGAGACGCCTTTCCACTCGGTCTTGAACTGGATGCCAACCGGCGACACTTTCTTCCAAATCGGTGTGCTGGTAGACCCGCTCTCGGCCGGAATCTTGTTCTTCGTAGCCTGGACCGTCTTAATGATCTTCATTTATTCGGTCGGCTACCATAATTACGGCCAACCGGAGGGCGACCACGATCGCAAAGGTCTGCCGCCCCACGGCGCCACCGTTCAAGATGAGCACGGGCATACCCATACGGTGCCTTCTGTCGAGCCGATGTATTCCCGGTTTTTTGCTTTCAGCGGCCTGTTTGCCTTCGGCATGTATCTCTTGGTGCTCTCCAATAACCTGCTTACACTATTCGTTGGTTGGGAGATCATGGGGTTATGTTCTTATTTGCTGATTGGCTTTTGGTACGCAAAACCTTCCGCCCGGGCGGCAGCCATCAAGGCTTTTATGACCACCCGTGTTGGCGACGTGTTCATGCTGTTAGGCATTGTTTACCTGTACTCCGCCACCGGAACCCTGACCTACCGGGACATCTTTTATAACCCGGAGGTTTTGCAGCGCTTGGCGGAGAGCTCGTCCGGTTTCCTCGGCCTCTCAGTCGCCGGCTTGATCGGCTTACTGCTCTTTATCGGTACCATAGGCAAGTCGGCCCAATGGCCGCTGCATGTGTGGCTTCCCGACGCAATGGAAGGACCGACCCCAGTCTCAGCCATGATCCACGCCGCGACCATGGTTTCGGCCGGCGTCTATATGGTAATTCGCATCTTCCCACTGCTTTCGGCCGGAATGGAGCATGGCGTCATCACGCCAACCATGTCGGTTATGGCTTTTATCGGCGCCTTCACGGCGCTGTTTGCAGCCACCATTGCAGTAGCGCAGAATGATATCAAGCGTGTGCTGGCGTATTCCACGATCTCGCAGCTTGGGTATATGATCGCCGCTTTGGGAATTGGCGCTTACGTTGCGGCGACTTTCCATTTGATCACTCATGCTTTCTTCAAAGGGCTTTTGTTCTTGGGATCCGGATCCGTGATCCACGGCGTGGAACACGGCGTCTTGCACACGGGAGAACACGTTGACCCACAAGACATGATGAATATGGGCGGCTTGCGTAAAAAGATGCCCATCACATTCTGGACCTTCCTGCTGGGCGGGTTCGCTCTATCCGGCTTTCCGGTCTTCACAGCCGGTTTTTGGTCCAAGGATGAGATCTTTGCCGATGCATTCGCCCACGGTCATTACGCAGTATTTATCACCCTGGCTCTGGCAGCGCTGCTGACTGCCTTCTATACGATGCGGCAGATTACTCTGACTTTCCTGGGCGAGCCGCGCACGGAAGCGGCCAAACACGCTCAGGAGACTTCCTGGACCATGACTTTACCCCTGATTGTGTTAGCTATTTTTGCCGTTGCCGCCGGGTGGGTGGGTATCCCGGAGGATTTCCCCGGTCTGGGCTTTCTGCTTCCGGGACCTTTACACCACTTTATCTCGGGCACATTAGTAGAAGAACTGGCTCCAGTGGCTTTCCATCCCTTCCCGCTGCTCACCTCGCTGGTGGTCGCGCTGGGCGGGCTGTATCTGGGTTGGTTGGTTTACCGTAACGTTCGGGCAGAGCAACCCGATCCATTACGGAAACCGCTGGGTGCTGTGTACACCTTGCTGGAAAACAAATACTATTTCGACGAGATCTACGACTTCCTTTTCGTGCGTCCGGCTTACTGGGTGTCTGAAACATTTACTTCCAATTGGATGGATCGCACGCTGTTCGACGGCTTCTTACATGGCATTGCCAGTATAACCATCTCCCTTGGATCCGCTTTGCGCAACTACATCGACAAACCGTTGGTCAATGGATTTGGAGATTTCGTCGGCGAGAGCGTCAAGAAGATCGGACAGCTCTTCCGCCCGATTCAAACCGGCCGCGTTCAGCAATATATGATACTGGCGTTGGTCAGTGTAGCCGCGTTTAGCGCGCTGTTCTACTACCTGCTGGTATTTGCCCGGTAAATCGACCGATTTCTAGGAGCGACACATGGATTTCTCGATGCAATCCTGGATTGCCAATCACTTACTTACGCTCATACTATTCACCCCCTTGCTCTCGGCAGCCGTCGTGATGCTGCTGCCGGGCAAACAGGATAACCTGGTGCGCTGGTCGGCTTTTGTGCTCAGTTTTATCCCGCTGGCGTTTTCTCTGGCGCTGTGGTTCGGATTTAATTCGAACGCCCCCGGTTTCCAGTTCGAAGAACGCTACATCTGGTACGAAAGCATTAACTCCTCCTATCACCTGGGAGTAGATGGTATTTCACTGAGCATGGTACTGTTGACTACCTTGCTCACCCCATTAGCCTTGCTGGCCTCGTTCAGTATCCAAGAGAACCTAAAAGCCTATATGGCGCTTTTCTTTTTGCTCGAGCTTGGCATGTTGGGTGTGTTCCTATCCCTGGACCTGCTGCTGTTCTTCGTTTTCTGGGAGTTTGGCTTGGTTCCGATGTATTTCTTGATCAATCAATGGGGCAGCAAGAAAGGTGAGCGCGAAATATGGGGTGGCCGAAAAATTCCAGCCCGCACCTATGCCTCTTTCAAGTTCATGATCTACACCATGGCCGGCTCGCTGGGCTTGCTGTTGGCCATCCAGATGATCGGTGTGGTCTCGGGCACCTTCGACCTGATCGAGTTGTACGCCCAATGGACCTCGCTCAGCGGCACGCTGTTCGGGTTGTCCACCAGTACCGTAAAAGCAATTGCCTTCTGGGCTTTCACCATCGCCTTCGCCATCAAGGTGCCGGTGTGGCCTTTCCACACCTGGCTGCCGGATGCCCACACGGAGGCGCCTACCGCCGGCTCAATGATCCTGGCAGGTGTGCTGCTCAAGCTCGGCGCCTACGGCTTTCTGCGCTTGGTGTTGCCGCTGTATCCCACCGAGGCGAAATTCTACGCCGGCGCGCTGGCCTTCCTGGCCACCATGGCAATTATCTTCGGCGCATTTGCCTCCTACGGCCAGGATGATTTCAAACGCCTGGTGGCATATTCCTCCGTCAATCACATGGGCTTCGTGGTGTTGGGTATTGCCGCGGCGGCCTTCGCAGCCGGAACGGAGAGCGCCACAATCGCTTTGAACGGCGCAGTTCTGCAGATGTTCAACCACGGCTTGTCTGCGGCAGGAATGTTCTTCCTGGTCGGCGTGATTTACGAACGCACCCACACGCGCGATTTGAACGCCTACGGCGGTTTGTTCACCCTGATCCCAGTGTATGGCGGTATCTTGCTGTTTACCTCCTTGGCTTCCCTGGGGCTGCCGGGGCTGAATGGTTTTGTCTCCGAGTTCCTGGTCGTACGAGGCGCATGGCCCATCTTTACAGTGTACACAGCCATTTCTATGCTCGGTCTGCTCTTTACCGGGGCTTACATCCTCAAAGGCATCAAAAAGGTGCTGCACGGTCCACTTAACGAGCACTGGATCGGACGCCTGAGCGAAATCAACGCCCGTGAGGTGTTCGTGATCGTCCCGCTGATGGTGCTGATGCTCTGGATCGGGGTATGGCCGAACTGGATTTTGAGCGTGATCAACCGCGCAGTCGTTATGTTTTTTTAGTCAAATAGTTTTGTAGCCATCCGCTCCGGTTGAAAGCCGGAAGTCCTGGTTTTGCGGATAGTGGTTGGCTGCCGGGCTATCTTGAGGTGAAGAATGCAATTTCCAATACTGAGTGTCATCGTTTTTACCCCCATTATGGCTGGCATGCTCATTCTTCTGATACCGGAGCAACGCAAGACAGAAGTACGCATGGCAGCCCTGGCAGCGGCCACTTTCGCAATGCTGCTTTCAATTTGGGTGTATTTTTCCTATGATGTAGCCGCAGGCGGTTACCAGTTCGTGGAGAAATATACCTGGCTGCCATCTTTAGGCATTTCCTATCATGTGGGTGTGGATGGCATCAACACGCCCTTGGTGCTGCTGACCGGCGTGGTTATGTTCACCGGCGTGCTGATTTCCTGGGGCCTCGACGACCGGCCGCGTGAATTTTTCGCATTCCTGTTTATCCTGGCGACCGGCGTCTTCGGCGTTTTCGTGGCTTTGGACTTGTTCATGTTATTTTTCTTCTACGAAATTGCCGTCTTTCCGATGTACCTGTTGATCTCCATTTGGGGTTGGAAAGTCACCCGTGAATATGCCGCCATGAAGCTGACCCTGTACCTGTTCATCGGTTCCGTTGTAGCCCTGGTGGGCGCTTTAGCTATGTACTTTACCTCCGGCATGGGAACATTCGACATGCTTGCCCTGGAGGGGGCCGGTTTCTCACCCGAATTCCAGCGCTTCTGGTTCCCCTTCGTCTTTCTGGGTTTCGCGGTGTTGGGCGGTATCTTTCCGTTTCACAACTGGAGCCCGGACGGGCACGTGGCTGCGCCGACGGCAGTCTCCATGTTTCACGCCGGCGTGCTGATGAAGCTGGGCGCCTTCGCCGCATTGCGCGTGGGCGTCATGCTGCTTCCGGAAGGTGCAAAGGCGCATATGTGGTGGATCATCTTGTTAGCCCTGGTAAACGTGGTTTACGGGGCGTTTATCGCCAGCGTGCAAACCGACTTCAAGTACGTTATCGGTTTTTCGTCGGTCTCTCACATGGGCCTGGTGATGATGGGCTTCGCCACGCTTTCTTCCAACGGCTTGTTGGGATCGGGGGTGCAGATGTTCTCGCACGGCATCATGACGGCGCTCTTCTTTGCTGTGGTTGGGATTGTTTACGACCAGGCGCACACCCGGGAGATTCCGAAATTGGGCGGGTTCATTAAAGTGGCGCCGGTAGCTACATTCGCCTTCATCGTCGGCGGTTTGGTCTCGATGGGTATGCCCGGTTTCTCGGGTTTCATCGCCGAGTTTCCGATTTTTATGGGTGTTTGGAGAACTTATCCCTGGATCGCCATCGTCGCCGTAATTTCCATTGTGATAACCGCGTCCTATATTATCCGTGTTGTCGGCAAGGTTTTCTTCGGACAACTGCCCGATGAATTCCAGGGCCACGTCCACGACGCCACCCCGCTGGACAAAGTTGCCCTGGTGCTGCTTTCGACCATCCTGATTGTCGTGGGCGTGTTCCCCTCGGTGATGGTACCGTTGGTGCAGTCGGGTGTGGACAATATACTGCGCCTGATGGGAGGTGCATAGTGTTTACAGGACCTTTTGATGCCTCAATTATCCTGGCCATATTCCCCGAAATTTCCATCGTCGTTCTCGGCGGCCTGATCCTGATTCTGGACTTGATTCTGGCAGACGAGCATAAAGAATCGCTGGGCTGGGTAACTGCCGGAGGCTTGAGTCTGATTTTGCTGGCCAGCCTGGCGGTAGCCAGGCCCGGGTTAGAGCCGCGCTTAATCTGGGGCGGCATGGTTCGTCAGGATTGGTTGAGTTTTATCTTCAAGATGGTGTTTCTGTTTGGCGCCGCTATCACGGCGTTGTTTTCTACCGGCTACGAGCGTTTGGAGAAACGGGGCGAATTCTATCTGCTCATGTTAGCCTCCACCATCGGCATGAGTTTTATGGCCTCCGCAGCCGACCTGATCATGCTGTTCCTGGCGATCGAGACCACTTCAATTCCGCTGTACGTGCTGGCAGGTTTTATCATCCGCGACGACAAATCTACCGAAGCGGGCTTTAAGTACCTGCTGTTTGGCGCCATGACGTCCTCAGTGATGCTGTACGGCTTCAGCCTGTTATACGGCTTTGCGGGCACCACCAATATTTATGAGTTGGCGACTCGCATCATGGCGGGAAACTTGCCGGGGGCTGCGCTGACCGGCAGCTTGCTGCTGGTGCTGGTGGGATTTGGTTTCAAGATTTCAGCCGTACCGTTGCACTTCTGGGCGCCGGACGTTTATGAAGGCGCACCCACGCCGGTAGCCGGTTTTCTGTCCACCGCCTCCAAGGCGGCTGGTTTCGCCGTGTTGGTGCGTGTGCTGCTGGTCGCCTTTCCGGCTATTACGCAGCAATGGGGTGCGATTGCAGCCGCCCTTTCAGTCGCCACAATGACCTTAGGCAACCTGCTGGCGCTTACCCAAAGCAACATCAAGCGCATGCTGGCTTACTCTTCCATCGCGCATGCCGGCTATGCCCTGATTGGCGTGGTGGCCGTCTCCACCGGTGTGGTTTCCGTCACCGAGTTGGGTGTGACCAGCGTGGTTTTCTATCTGATCGCGTATGTCATCACCAATCTAGCGGCCTTTGGGGTCGTGGCGGCCTTTGGGCGGGTGACTGGGAGTGATGAGATCGCGGCCTACGCCGGGTTGAGCCGGCGCGCGCCTGGATTATCCCTGGTCATGTTAGTCGCCTTTCTGTCTCTAGCTGGTATGCCACCCCTGGGTGGTTTTGTAGCCAAAGTTTTTGTATTCGCCGCCGCAGTGGACGCCGGTCTGGTGTGGCTGGCAGTCGTTGGAGTGCTCAATTCGATCATCGGTTTGTACTACTACCTGACGGTCCTGAAGGTAGTCTATCTATACCGCTCAGAGGAAGATGATAAGCCGGTGCCGTTGAAGGGTTCATATGCCCTGGCGCTGGGTATTTTGGCGGTTGGGATCCTGCTGGTCGGCACCTTCTTTGCACCCTGGTTTGATTGGGCAACCACGGCCGCGGCAGCCATGTTTTAAAGTAATTCAAGCGACCGGCGTATTCATTTAATGCCTGCACCATTCCAGATACGCCGGTCGTTCCCGCTAATTTCGACAAGTCTAGTAGTTATTGACGGTCTAATGATGCTTGTGATACAATTCCCGAGCTATGAGCCCAACCCGCGACCAGTCCGATAAGAACCGATCGCAGTTCGCCTTCAACCTAACGCTTGCAGCGGTCGCCGGGCAAGTCGGTTGTCTTACTTTGATCATCGTTCTGGCTGCCCTCATTGGGGGATTGTGGTTGGATGCTCAGTTTGACACCCGCCCCTTAATCACGATTATCTTGATGGTTGCCAGTGTTCCGGTTACATTGGTTCTGATGTTCTGGGTGGTGAGGAAAGCCACTTCCCACATGCGCACGACCGATACACCAAAATCCGCACAGATTCA
>Ga0207752_1000951_pt1 | contig 13631 bp, 8 predicted proteins | sample Pon2CUnioCityCA_6_FD_187272 | JGI IMG/M metagenome (GOLD analysis project Ga0207752, IMG submission 187272) | Marine sediment microbial community from Union City, CA, USA - Pond 2C Sediment 2 (SPAdes) | ecosystem: Environmental > Aquatic > Marine > Intertidal zone > Salt pond sediment ... | reverse complement strand
TTGGTTGCGGCCAAGGGCGAAGCCCGAGGCCGCGCTGTGTTCATTCGTGGTTCAATTTGAAAAAACAAACCCAATGTTAAAATGGGAAAAATGGTGTTAATTCAGTAATGATAAAGGCTTATGTGCATTTCGTTGGTTTTGAGTGATTTTGGGCGGCTAAAAACAAAGCCAATTTGCTCGTTTGGCGTTCTGGGTGCTGCGTACTGCGAAAACAAAGTTGAAAAAACAAAGCCAATTTACCTCAAAAGGGGTAGAATGGATGCAGGTCGATGATCTCTGCCGGGATATTGTGGTCTGTATGAAGGAAATCTGGTATAAAGCAAATATTATATGTTTAACAGGGATTTTCTGATGTTTATGGCGGCATTTATAATCTCGGGAGGTAAATTATGCTGGATGGAACACACGCACGAATCGCAATAATCATGGCCGTAATTACGGCGATTTGTCCGGCGGCTGAACAGCCCGACAAGTCGGTGAGCACAATCCCGCAGCCGGTCTCGATGGAAATTAGCGACGGTTACTTTCAAATCGGGCCGGATACGCGGATTATAGCGGAAAATGAGGCTGCTGCTGAGGCAGCGAAATTGATCGATTCATTGGCCTCTGCGATGGGATTCAAGTTGAGCCTGGCCAATACCTCACGGCGGCGAAGGGGCTCGATAAGCTTGAGGCTTGATGAAGATTTATCAAAACTTGGCGACGAAGGTTACAGGCTCAGAGTTTCACCCAGGCGTGTTTCGATTCGGGCTAAGGAGCCGGCGGGGCTTTTCTACGGCATTCAGACGCTGCGGCAGCTTTTGCCGGAGCAGGTTTTCAGCAAGAGGAAGGTCGAAGGCGCCGAATGGAAGGTGCCGTGTGTGAGGATTACCGACTATCCGCGTTTCGGCTGGCGGGGCCTGCTTGTCGATCCGGCACGGCATTTCATACCGAAGCAGGACTTGATGCGGTTTATCGACATTATGGCACTGCATAAGTTCAACAGCCTGCAAATTCACCTGACCGACGACCAGGGCTGGCGGATAGAGATCAGGAAGTATCCGGAATTGACCCGGACCGGCGCCTGGATGGATTATACCACGATGCGTAGCGGGCAAGAGGCGGAAGGTTTCGGCGATAAACGCCCCGGCGGATTTTACAGCCAGGACGATATTCGCGAAATTGTCCGATACGCGGCGGAGCGTTATATCAATATCGTGCCGGAAATTGAGATGCCCGCACACACCGGTGCGGCGATTATTTCTTATCCCGAGATCGGCCTGTACCCGGAAAAGCTCAGCGCTCTGCCGGCCGAGAAGCGATGGTTTGCCAACGAGAGGGTCCTGGCGCCGCGCCCAAAGACGGTTGAATTCATGCAGAACGTGCTGACCGAAGTGATGGAGTTGTTTCCGAGCGACTATATTCATATCGGGGGCGACGAAGCGAATATCGAGCACTGGAAGAAGAGCGAGGAAATGCAGGCTTTGAAGCGCGAGCTTGGCCTCAAAGACGAGGCCGAGCTGCATAGCTGGTTCATCAGACAGGTGGATTCGTTCCTGACCAGTCACGGCCGGCGGCTGGTCGGCTGGGATGAAATCCTGCAGGGCGGGCTCGCACCAGGGGCGACCGTTATGTCGTGGCGGGGACAGCAGGGGGGTATCACCGCAGCCAACGCCGGGCACGATGTGGTTATGGCGCCGACGACACATACGTACTTCGACTATTACCAAGGGCCTTCCGAGGGCGAGCCGCGGGCCATTGGCGGCAATCTACCGCTTGAGAAGGTTTACAGATTCGAGCCGATTCCGAAGGACATCACTGCTGAAAAGACCAAACATGTATTAGGCGTTCAGGGTCAATTATGGGGCGAATATATTTCTACCGCCGAGCATCGTTATTATATGGCCTACCCGCGGGCGGCGGCGCTGGCCGAGGTCGGCTGGTCACCGAGGGCGGCGAAAAACTACGAGAACTTTCTTGCCAGGCTCGGATGTCACTTGAAGCGTTTCGATGCTGCGGGGATAAATTATCGAAAGCTCGACTGAGTGACATCGGACAGGGTGACATTCGTTAATGCCAGTCGAATTCGGCGACGACGGGCGTGTGGTCGCTCGGTCGTTCGGCGGCGCGGGGCTTTTTATCTATGTAGCAGGCGGTGCTTTTTCCCACTAAGGGTGGCGTGGCCATGATGTGATCGAGTCGCCAGCCGAGATTGCGGTCGAATGTGTTTCTCATTCGATAGTCCCAGAATGTATATTCGCCGGATTTATTGCAGTGCTTTCGGAATACATCGACGAAGCCCCAGTCCATGACTTCTTTCAGGGCCTTGTGGACGTCTGGATGAAAGCACACGTGTCCCAGCAGTGTTTGCGGTTCGTACACGTCGATGGGCTTCGGGGCGATGTTCAGGTCGCCTACCCAAAGCACGGCATCTTTGGGATTGAAATTCTGCTGGAAATAACTGAGCAGGCGTCCGAACCAGTCGAGTTTGTACTGGAACTTTACGGATTCGGGCATGTAGCCCTGGGGGACATAGGTGTTGACTATGGCGATGCCGTTGATATTAGCTTTGATAAGACGCGGCTCGTCTTTAGGCTCGTCGGGCAGGCCATATTCGGTATGCTCGATTTGGTGGCGGCTGAATATGGCGACGCCGTTGTAGCTTTTTTGCCCTTTGAAAACATAATAGTAGCCGATATCGTCGAACGCCCCGGCGGGAAAATCGGTGTCCTGGACTTTGGTTTCCTGCACGCAGAGAACGTCGATCTGATGGTTGGTGAGCCATTTGAGGACTATGGGCAAACGTACACGCAAAGAATTTACATTGAAGCTGGCTATTTTCATTTACTGGCCGCTCTTATTCGGAGGTTCGGTTTTGCCGGTGCGGGGATTTTCGAACGGCATCTTGCCGCCTCGCCAGGCGCCTTTGGCTTCGTGGTCAAGGCCGGCGTATTTTCTGGCAAGCTCGACTACGGCGTCGTCACTTTGATCAACGTAGAGTTCGAGCCAGTAGCCTTCGATGCCTTGCTTTGCGACGCGGATGCCGGCGGCCAGGCGCCCTCGATGGTCACCGCCGGCACAATCGCCCGCTATAAGGGCCGCCATCAGCCGGTCAGCCAGGCTGCCTTTGGTTTCTTCGTATGCCTTTGCCATGGCAAAGACCACTTCCTGGCCGGTCAATGTATTGCCCTGGCATGCGTAGTATTTGCCCGATGCGGCTCCCCACCACGTGCCGGACGGGTCGGCATTGGCTGGATTGCGGTTTGCCGCCCGGCCCGACATGTCCATGATAGCTAATTGGCGCTTGTCACGCCTGTCGTCGTTGCGCAGCAGTTTGGCAAGAACCTGCTCGGGCAGGTCGCCTTTGGCGAGCATGTCGAGTGCGGTTTGGCCCCACTCGGGGTTGTGCCAATGCTGTGTGCAAAACGCTCCGACACCGGCACGTACATACGGCACGACTTTGCCCACGGCGGGATACTTGCTTGCGACAGCCGCACCGCATATTCCAGTGTTAGGATCAACTGCAACTATGGAAAAAGTCCCGGTGACATTAGCTTGACTCGGCGCGATATCGAGCGTTGCCTTCTTAACACAGAAGGTGTAAAGGCCGCAGTCCAGGCCGGAGTACAAAAGCCACATTGTCTTGCCGTCATCGCTTATCCATTTAGGCGGGAATCGATGATGGTACGTCCGGCAGTCTTTGCCATTCTCAACCGACCAGTGGTCGTCATAATAGAGCGTCGCCCACGGCCCCCAGGGCTCGGGGGCCTCGAAAACTCCCAGGGCGGCGGTGTGCGTTGCTTTGACGCCGGTCAGGTGAGAAGTCGCCAGGATATAGCGCCCGAGGGCTGCGTTGTACGTGATCGCGATACGTTGTGTACCTTTGGGATCTGTGAAAATGGGCTTTCGCTTCGAGATGTCCGGCGACCAGACAGGTTTGCCATTATCATCAAGGCCGGCGAAAAATTCGTAGCGGTCTCTTTCCATAACCCGGTCTTTTCTCGCCCGGGCCAGAACGATGTCGAGCGAAAATCCATAGGCGCTGTCATTTGCCTGTGAGGCGATATAGATATAGTCGTCTCTGGCGCCTTGGTAATTTTTGCCGAACTGAATGAACGCGGGACAGCCGAATGTCTCCGAGAAATGCCAATCGGCCCACGTCCAGCTCGCGCCGATGTTGGTCGAGCAGGCCAGCCGGGAATTAGTGAAGTCGTCCGAGCCGGATGGCTTGTAGTTTCTCACGAACATGTAAAGTATGCCGTCCACTGCGAGCATGTCGCTGGCTTTGATGCCGGAAGAGCCGCCACCCATTGGAGTGTCAGCATCGCTCTCGAAATTCTCGGCGGTAAAATCGGGCGGATCACCGAAGACCTTCGCAAAACCCAGCGACAAATCCGGGGCCTGCTTAGAGAAGCCTCGCCCGTCGCAAAAGACCGTGATCTGCAGGTTGTCACTGACCCAGGCGATGGGCCAATTGTCGCCGCTGATACAACCTTTCATTTTCACGGTGTCCGGCGACCACGTTAGCTTTGTGATGAACTTACTCGGCGGGTAAGGGGCGTCTGTTGTGCGATACTCATCGCTGTACAGGCCGATTTTCTCTGCTGGGATTTGTTGGAAGCCCAAATCAAAAGCTGGCGAATCGGGCCGCAGCCGAAAGTCCTGATGCTCGGCGTCCACAAAATGCGGGTCTTTATCCACGAGATTGTCCTCGAATTTAATCAGCGGCATGGCTTTGCTTTCGACGTCGAGCCATTTTCCGCCGAAGGAGATATTCCGCCGGACAATATTGCCCTTTGGCGCGCCTGGTGAATCGTCGAGGATGTTGACAAGTTTCGGATATTTTTCACTCCAGGGCGGCTGCTTGTACGGCACGGCTTTAAGTCGCTGCGGCAGCGTACCGCCGGACTCGACGTGGTATTTCATCCAGCCGATTCCACGGGCATCAACGTGAACCGAGGCTTCGCAATCGACGAAAATGTTGTTCTCGACGAGATTGTCGCGCCCGCCGCCGATGAACGCCGCCCGGCCTGAGCGATAGAATATGTTGCCGATGATGGATATTCCGCTTGCCGCATCGTCGAGATATACGGCCATAGCACCGTGAAGGCCGGGGCCTTTGATGTCGTGGAAATAATTGTTGCGTATGACGGTTCCTCTGGCCGTCCAGTCGCGGCCCATGTAAAACGCCCCGACGTCGCCGGTCTCGTAGCATACGTTATATATTTCGTTGAACTCTATAGTATGGTCGTTTCCGCCGAGCTGGATTGCATTGTGGGGGCCGTCGTGAATTACATTGTGCGAGACGTAATTGCCGACTCCGCGGACGGCGACGGCGGGCCGGTAAGTTCTATAAATGCGTCCGAAGTGATGTATGTGATTGTTTTCGGTGCGATGTCCGGCGGGTGTTAGGGTTTTACGGTTGCCCCCGCTTAAAGAAATGCCGCCTTCAGCAATGCGGTAGATGTCGCAGCCGAGAACCGAATTGCTGCTGCCGCCCGAAATATTCACGGCCCAGCTTCCGGTGTTTCGTATAGTGCAGCCGGCGACCTTGTTTGACGTGCCGCCGCCGGATATTGTTACTGCAGTCGAGCGCGTCGCTTCCAGCACGAGATTGCGAATAGTCACATACGAGCAGTCTTTGAGCACGAACAAATTCCGGAGTGTTGAGAAAACTGCTTTGCCTTCATCAATTGGGGCCGGCGGCAGAAAATAAAGGATTCCTTTTTTCCGGTCGAGATACCATTCGCCGGGCCGGTCCAGCTCGGCGAGGATATTGAGCGCGTAATACCGCTGTCCGTTGCGGTAGCCGTAGCTGTGATATGGGGGGGTCAGCTCAATTATCCGTTTATCGGTATTTATCGATAAGACTTTTTCAAAGGAATCCGACCAGTCCCAGAACCAGTATCCGTGCAGCCATATTTCCTGTTCGTCGGCCCAGCGTTTGGGCCGGTCGCCCGAGTAGATGAATTTTCCCTCGTTCGAGCCTTTTATGCCGTGGGTGGTTTTAGGTGTTTCTCCGACGACCTCGACAATTTTCACGAAGCCCTCGTTAGGCCATCGTGCAAGCTGCATAGGCTCATCGCGAAAGAATAATTCCAACCGGTTTGACCGGGCGGCCACCTGCCCGAAGTCGGTGATGCCCGCTGCTTTAAGGTCGGCACAGACGACCTTTTCCCTCACGGAAGGATCGAGCCGTTTGAGTATATCCGGGTCCGTTACGGCTACAAATCCTTTTACTTGCTTTCCACCGACTATGCGAACTTCACCGCCGGGCTGTCCTCTGTAGATGATTGGGGCGTTTTTTGTGCCGGAGTCCTCCTTTGTCAACGTCAGCGGTTCGTTGACGTAATACGTGCCGGGACGGATCCATACGGTTATTCCCGCCGCTGGCAGATTCGAGCTTTTTTTCAGCTCGCGGACGGCGTCTCTGGCACGCTGAAGAGTTGCGAAAGGTTGTCTCTGCGTTCCGGGGTTCGTGTCACTTCCATCGGTCGAGACGAAATGTTCTATGCCGGTAGAAAGTGGGCAGGAAATGACCAGAATTGCGAGACTTGCAAGGAGATTTTTTCGAATCATTATTTGTCCATTTTGATTTATAAAACCATTACAATAACACCGAGCTTTAAACAGCGTGACGTTCGAGATTCTTCACTTCGTTCAGAATGACAAGTTTCATATATTTTCATCGTAAGAATTGTTATGTAAAAACAAGTCAAGTTAATTTTCTGTAATTTGTCGCTATTTAATAATTGCGGCCCAGCCGCCTCCGGGGGCCAGCTTGATTTTCATTTTATCAGCGGCTGAGACTTTCCTGGTCTCTTTCTTGTAATCATTGCCGTAGCGGTCGGCGTTAATGCCGTCCTGGTAAATGTCGATTGTGTGCCGGCCGGATTCGAGGAAAGAAAAATCGACGGTCAGCTCCCGGCCCGTCCAGTCGGTCATGGCTGCGACGTACCATTCGTCACCGTTCCTGCGAGCAATCAGCACATAATCGGCCACCTTCGCATCGAGCACCTTCGTTTCGTCCCAGACGGTCGGGACACTGGCAAGAAATTCCATACATTCCGGTTCTCTGAGGTAGTTGGAAGGACTGTCGGCCAGCATCTGGAGCGGGCTTTCGTAAACCACGTACATTGCTAACTGATGGCAGCGTGTGCCCATGCTCATCGGGCGGTTAAAGATTGGCTGAAAATTCTGCTTCTGGGCATTGACCATCGCGCCCGGCGTATAATCCATCGGCCCGGCAACCATTCGAATAAAAGGTATCGTCAGGTTATATTCCGGATTGGCGGCATCGCCCCATTTGCAGTTTTCGAGTCCTCGAACACCTTCTCTTGTGATAACGTTCGGATAAGCCCGCCGAAGGCCGGTTGGTTTGTACGAGCCGTGGAAATCTACCAACATGTGGCGTTTGGCCGTCTCTTTTGCGATTTTGTGATAGTAATTGACCATCCACTGGTCGTCTCTCTGCATAAAGTCAACCTTGAGTCCTTTTGCGCCCCATCGCTCGAACTGGTCCATTGCTACTTCCAACTGGTCATCCAGCGTTTTCCAGATTACCCACGGAATGATTCCCACATTCTTGCTCTTGGCGTATCGAAACAATTCCTCCATGTCCATGCCTTCGACGACCTTGGTCAGGTCGCCGAGCACGTACCAGCCTTCGTCGAAGATGATGTATTCGATGCCGTATTTGGCCGCGAAGTCAATATAGTATTTATACGTCTCGGTATTTATTCCCGCTCTGAAATCTACGCCATAGAGATTGAGGGCGTTCCACCAGTCCCAGGCTACTTTGCCCGGCTTGATCCAGGATGTATCGTTGAGCTGACAGGGCTTTGCCAGTTTGTAAACCATCTGGCTTTCAATCAGGTCGCCGTCTTTTTCAGCGACTATAAGCACCCTCCAGGGGAAGCTTCGCCGGCCGGAGGTTTTCGCGATGAAATCGGCGCGTTTGGTCACAGGTACGTCCCGGTCATTTTGGGCCTTCTCGGCCAGCGGGTAAGCGGGAAATTTGCCGTAGAGACTCTGGTTGCCGCCCCCTCGAAGGTACAGACCAGGATAATCTTCCAGGTCGGCCTCGGTAATCAGTACTTTCGGGCCGTTCTGCACTTCAACCAAAGCCGGCACGCAGCACATCATCTTATCTGAAATCGTGCCGAGCTTGAGGTGCTTGTATTCCCTTTCCGAGTGTGTCTGGAAGCTCTCTTCCTCGGGGAAATATATCGCGTGGTTGCCGATAAAATTGAAGGTTGCCTCTTCGGCGATAACCTCGATTTGACCATCGATATCGGTTACAAACCTGTACGCCGCACCGTCATCGTATGCCCTGCAGATAAGTTCGAATCCATTCTTGAATTCGATGGATATTTCGTTGAACTTGTCAGCGATGACCTTGCTTTTGACCTGAACCACCGGGTAAATTTGCTCGTCGATGCTTCTGCGTTTAACCTCGACAACATCCGGATTTGCACCGAGAATTTTGTTGCCGCTCAGCGTTAGCGAGACAGGTGACGGCTTGAGCAATTGCTTCGATTTATAGTCGAGTGAGTAAAGTATCTTCTGCTCGACATCGACTTTCAGCAAGAGGTTTTTATCCGGGGAGGTAAGCTCATATTCTCCGCAGAATGATTTTACACCAAACGATACCAATATAACATATAACAGTGTCGCTGATTTGCATCTGATCATCTCTGTACCTTTCTCTTTTTAGGTAATAAATCTATAAACGTCCTATATTCCACAAGTACGAACGCCTAAGCCGTGCTTATGACAATGATACACTTTTTTTCACTCCCTGCAATGATGTTTGCCTGTCATCGTTGTCTCAAAAATCATATTAATAGTAAACTTGGGTGTAAATGTTGTCGATAATAGCTTGAAAGCTATTTTCCTTGCAGACAGCTCTTGTCGCGTCTCCCTCCCTGGCAGGAGCTGTTTTTATGCGCCCAATCCACTGATTAACCGATTAGAAGATCTCGCCAATAAAGTTGTTACCTTTCTGTTCTTAGCTGCCTTTAGTAGTATGAAAGACAAAGAGAAAATTTGTATGATATGACAGGATGAAGAATCTCTCCCCGTATCGTACTATCAGGGAATTGAGTGATTTAAAGAAGTGATTGAAGAAGGGAGCAGCAATTATGAACGGTCTGAAAGGTTTCTTGTATATCACTTGTTTTGTTGCAGTTGTTGTTCTGTCCGGCTGTGTAGTTGTTTCCCGTCATCCGGGTATGGTTGAGGTGCACGAGGTTGAAATCGGTTTTCCGCCGCCTCCGCCTCCAGCGGTAGTTGTCACCCGTCCCCCGCGTCCGAGCGGCCTGCATATATGGATAGAAGGACACCATGTTGTAGAGTCCGGAAGCTGGGTGTGGGTAAGAGGCCGCTGGGCAAGACCCAGCCGGAGAGGTGCGAAATGGGTGCCGGGCTACGCGAGACGAAGCGAAAGATGCTGGATTTGGAGACCGGGCCGCTGGCACTGAGACACAGAGTGCCACCGAACCTTTTCCGATGTCACTCCTTCGACAGGCTCAGAGCCTGCCCTGAGCGAAGCCGAACGGGACAAGCTCTAAGCGGAGCGAAGGGTCTCCATTATACGCAAAGCACGAGATTCTTCGTTTCACTCAGAATGACAAACTTGTGATACCATAGTCTTGTTAGGATGTCTTAGCTTTAGGTAAGGGAAATACTTCCGATTCGGTCCGGTCGGTTTTGAATATCTCGGCCATCTCGGCGACAATTTCAGGCTGTTCGTCGGCGAGATCTTTCGATTCTGCTATATCGCTGTCAAGATCGTAAAGCTCGATTTTTCTGCCGGGGCGAGTACGAACGGCCTTCCACTTGCCCATGCGGATTGCCTGCTGACCGCGTAATTCCCAGTACAAATATTTGTGCTTTTTTTGCCGCTGGTCCTGCCCTAACAGTGTCGGCAGCATGGAAATCCCGTCAATGTCCTGCGGCGGCTCTACCCCTATCAGCTCGCAGCAGGTCGGCAAAAAGTCCCAGAATGCCGAGATATGATTGCTCGTACTGCCTGCTTTTATCCTGCCGGGCCAGCGGGCGATATACGGCACGCGTATCCCGCCCTCGTAAACGGAGCCTTTAAGGCCCCGCAAAGGTTTGGCGCTTTCGAAAAACACCGAGTCCGTTCCGCCGTTGAAGGTCGGCCCGTTGTCGCTGGTAAAAATGACAAGTGTATTATTGTCGAGCTTCAGCTCTTTCAGCAGAGACATAATCCGGCCTGCATCTCTGTCCATTCGCGTTATCATGGCGGCATAGCAGGCCCGCGGATCCGGATGGGGGAAGTATCCTTTGTCGCCGGTATAGGGCGGATCGGGCCATTTGCCTCTGTATTCGGCCAGCGAATCTTCCGGCACCTGAAGCGCCACGTGTGGTATGGTGAAGGGGACATACAGGAAAAAGGGGCGGTCCTTATTGGCCTTTATGAACTTCAGGGCTTCGGCTGCTATTAAATCGTGAGAGTAAACCTCTTCTTTTCCATCCTTGTTTTCCTCTATCCATTCAATCTCGCCGTCGCGCCACAAGTGATTGGGGTAGTACGTATGGGCCTGACGCTGGCATATATAGCCGTAAAAGTGGTCGAAGCCCTGCTTGTTCGGGTCTCCTGTTGTTCCGGCGCGTCCGAGGCCCCATTTTCCGAACGCTCCTGTGGTGTAGCCGGCTTTTTTAAGAATTTTAGCTACCGTAACAGTGTCGGCCCTTATCGGCCATTGCCCGCCTATCGTCGAGCCCAGCACCCAGCCGGCTTTTCCCCCTACCTGTTTGTTGGAGCGAATCTGGGCGTGGCCGGTATGCAGGCCCGTCATCAAGGCGCAGCGAGATGGAGCGCACACTGGATTGCCTGAGTAGTGCTGGGTAAACTTCATGCCTTCGGCGGCGAGTTTGTCTATATTTGGTGTTTTGATTTTTTTTTGGCCGTAGCAGCCGAGCTCTGCGTAACCCAGGTCGTCCGCCATAATATAAACTATGTTGAGTTTTTTCTTATGCTCTGATGCGTGAATTATATCGGTGTTTTGGGATAAGGTTAGGGCAGCAGCGCTAAAACCAGCAGCTTTCAAGAAATCACGTCGTTTCATTTTTCGCCTCCATTTGGATTAAAGACAATATCTGAAATTTTAATGCGTACAGGTTTGGTGGTTCCTTCATCATTGGGATGGACTCTGTTTGTCAGAATGATAACAAAAGTTTTACTTAACGGGTCGCAAACGATTGATGTACCGGTATATCCGGTATGGCAGTAAGCTTGCTGCGGAGCGTAAGAACCTTTCACCCACGCGTATGTAGAGTTCACATCAAAACCGCATGCCCGGCCGTGTGCCCGTTCGGCGGTCAGCACAGCTACCGCTTCGGTGCTGATGATTCTTCTGCCGTGCCATTTGCCGCCGTTTAGCAGCATCCGGCAGTAAATTGATAAATCGTAAGCATTGGAAAAAAGCCCCGCGTTGCCGGACAGCCCCGCCATCAGTCTGGCCAGCGGGTCGTGCACCATACCGCGAAGCGGCACCCCTTCGATAACTTCGGTCGCCGCAATATCTTGCTTGCAGGAATCCGGCGGATTGAAAGATGTATGTTTCATGCCCAGCGGAGCGAAAATATTGTCTCTGCTGAAATCACCGATGTTTTGTCCGCTGATGTTCTCGACAATTTTTGCGAGAATTATATAACCCAAACAGCTATAGCGAAATTCTTCGCCGGGTTTGCTGAGGGCTTCCAGCAAGCATATTTTCTCTATCACTTTTTCAGGGCATGGATTTCCGTATTGCTCGGCCAGCTCGGCGGCATTCGTATAAGCCGGCAGTCCGGAAGTGTGAGTTAAAAGATGCTCGATCCGGGCGTTCTCTTTGCCGTTACAGGCAAAGGCCGGCAGGTATTTGCTCACATTATCATCCAGCGCGATTTGTCCGCGGTCTCTTAGAATCATAATCGAAGTGGCTGTAGTAATCGGTTTGGTCATGGATGCCAAATCGAAAATCGTATTCCTGTCGGCCGGCTCCTCGCATGGATCGATAATTTTATTGCCGAACGCCTGCCAGTACACGATATCATCCTGCTGTCCGACGAGCACAACGGCACCGGGAAAGTTGCCTTTCGCTATTTCTTCTTCGACGACCGCATCAATCCCGGTAAAAAGCTGCCGGGGTTCTTCTTTTGGTTCCGGCCGGCACCCGGCTGAAAGATAAAGCAGAAGCGTCAGTAGTGTTGTGATTGTTCGGATTAATTTCATAATCAGCGACGTGGATTATACCACGGACTGTCTGCATTGTCATCGATTTCTTATTCTGCTGCTTGTTTTAGTCTGAAAAGTCGGTTAAAGTGGTAATAAATGAAACCGATGAAGACAATTTCGATTTTTACCGTTTTTATGACGCTTTCATGCTGTCGAGGTGCTGTTATGACCGGACTGGATCATGTGGGTGAGTATAAAAATTTATTCGAAGGCAAGCGCCTTGGAATCATCACCAACCACACGGCATACGACAGGGACGGCAGATTTATCATCGATGTCTTCAAGGGCATGGCCGGTGTGAAGATTACGGCCCTTTTCAGTCCCGAGCACGGCCTTTGGGGCGCTGCCCCGGACGGCGAGAAAATCGGTGACCAAACCCACCCTCTCTATAACCTGCCGGTTCACAGCCTCTATGGCAAAACCAGAAAGCCCACAAGCGACATGCTGCGGAATATCGATATTCTGGTTTTCGATATTCAGGACATCGGGGCACGGTTTTATACCTATATCTACACGATGTCGCTGGCAATGGAAGCCGCAGCGGAAAACGGCAAAACCTTCGTCGTGCTGGACCGCCCGAATCCCATTAACGGCATCAGCGTTGAAGGCAATATTCTCGAACCGGCGCAGGCCAGTTTCGTAGGGCTTTACCCGATTCCAGTCCGGCACGGTATGACCGCGGGCGAGCTTGCGAAAATGTTCAACGGGCAGGGCTGGTTGTCCGGCCGTGTAAAAGCAGAGTTGGTCGTCGTTCCGATGGAAGGCTGGCGCCGCCCGATGTGGTACGACCAGACTCACCTGCGCTTTATCAAGACCTCGCCGAACATGCCCGACATAGAAACCGCCGCCATCTATCCGGGACTTTGCCTGCTGGAAGGGACAAATGTCTCCGAAGGAAGGGGGACGGCGATGCCGTTCAGGCAATTCGGCGCGCCCTGGATAAATTCGAAATTTCTGGCCGAGCGGCTCAACTCGCTGAACCTGCCGGCCATGCGTTTCGAGCCGGCGAGTTTTACGCCGGCAAGCTCGAAGTACCAGGACAAGGAATGTCACGGCGTTCGAATAATCGTCTCGGACCGCGACCGGCTGGAGCCGTATTTCAGCGGCATCAGAATCGTAAATGAAATCTACCGAATGTATCCGGAGCAGTTTGAATGGAGAGCGAGTCATTTTGACCGTTTATGTGGGACATCGAAAATCCGCAACGCCATCACAAGTCATACGTCTCTATATGTTCTGCGGAATAAATGGCAGAAACAGCTCGAATCCTTCATGAAAATCAGGGCCGGACACCTCATCTATTCCGATTAAGAATTGCAGCATAGGCAAAATTCGTTTTACCTACTCGGTTTCGTTTACTTGACCATCCCCAAAGCCTGCGGCTTTGAGGCTGCCACCCGTTTTA
>Ga0207752_1000950_pt1 | contig 13645 bp, 11 predicted proteins | sample Pon2CUnioCityCA_6_FD_187272 | JGI IMG/M metagenome (GOLD analysis project Ga0207752, IMG submission 187272) | Marine sediment microbial community from Union City, CA, USA - Pond 2C Sediment 2 (SPAdes) | ecosystem: Environmental > Aquatic > Marine > Intertidal zone > Salt pond sediment ... | reverse complement strand
TCCGGCTCGACTTTGACTGCGTCTGCGGCGTATTGGGCGGCCTGCGTATAACGCCCGGCTTGGAAGTAAGCCAGTGCAATCTGGGTTAGCGCAGTGGTGTCAGTGGGATTCAAGGCATAGGCGGCTAAATAAGATTCTTCCGCCAGATCCGCTTCGTTGTTGGCTTGATAGGCGATCCCCATATACAAGTGAACGTCGGCGATATTCTTATTGATCGCCAGAGCGGATTTAAATTCCTGGATCGCCTGGATGAGGTTCTGTGAATACAGCAGGACGATCCCCCGGGCGCGATGGGTTTCCAAGAGCGAATTGTCCAACTCCAGAGCAAGCCGGGACTCTTCGGCGGCTTTGTCGAGCAAGTTGAAGTCTCTCTGATTGATCAGCACTTCAGCATAATAGGCGTGAGCCAGGGCGTTATTGGGGTCCAGGGATAAGGCTTTCATCAATTCCAATTCTGCATCAACATAGTTTTCCTGGTATCCCAGGGCCCAACCTTGCACGGCGTGCGCCAGCGGGTTATTGGGATTTTTCAGGAGCGCGTTCTGTGTGTTCAGAATCGCTTTTTCATATTCGCCTGCGAAGATCTGCAAGCGAGCCAGGGTGATGTAATTGGCCGGATTGGTGGGGTCGGCGTTGATCGCTTCCCGATAAGCTTCCATCGCCGGGACAAGCTTGCCCTCGGCGTAAAGCTGTTGGGCCTGGTTCACGAAGGATTCAGGGCTGCGAGTCGGCGTTGCAGTGGGGATGAATAAGGGCGGGGTGGCCGGAACGACGACCTGGTTGACGTAAAGAGCGGCGCCGATCAGCACTACCAATAGCACAATCCGCCACAGACTGGATCTCCGGCGGGGACGTTTTCTCATGCTCCATTTGTTTCCACGCAAATACATAGCGTCATGATACCATTGCGGTGGAAGTAGCGTCAAGATGTCCAAATTAAGGCCCAAGGGTGTGTGATAGGTTTGTTTGCGAATTTTACTTGTCAATCCTCCCGCTTGCGACTAGAATGAATGCGTTATGCAGGCCATGCGATTTGACATTTTCACACTCTTTCCGGATGTTTTCGAGCCCTATTTCCAGACCAGCATCTTGCAGCGCGCCAGCGAGCGAAATCTGGTAGCGTTCCATCTGCACAATATCCGCGATTGGGCAACCGACCGGCATCATATCACCGACGATGTCCCTTATGGAGGCGGGGGCGGCATGATTATGAAGCCCGAACCCATCTTCGCGGCCGTCGAATCGGTGCTCGGTTCTCCGCCAAGTTGCCCGGTAATCTTGCTCACCCCCCAAGGACGTTTGTTTACCCAGACCGTCGCCCGGGAGCTGGCGGCTCCGGCATTAGGTCCACAGTCCGGGGAGACGCCGCAGCAAGCCCTGGAGCGTATGGGTCGGCGGCCGCGCCTGGCTCTGCTGTGTGGCCGTTACGAAGGCATCGACGAACGCGTGCGCGAACACCTGGTAAGCGATGAAATCTCGATTGGCGATTACGTGCTTACTGGCGGAGAACTGGCGGCTCTTGTTGTGATCGATGCGGTCACCCGCCTGATCCCGGGCGCCTTGGGAGATCCTTCCGGTCCCTGGGAGGATTCACATGCTTCCGGCTTATTGGAGTATCCTCACTACACTCGCCCGCCTGAATTTCGCGGCTGGAAAGTGCCACCGGTGCTGCTTTCCGGCGATCACGCGCGTATCGCTCGCTGGCGGCGTGAACAGGCTTTGCTGCGCACTCTGCAGCGGCGGCCTGATCTTTTGAAAACCGCTAAGCTGTCTCAAAAAGATCGCGAGTATCTGAATCAGATCGAGAAGGATGAGGCGCTCTAATATTGGTCTTGAAGGTTTTTCGGTATCTAACGCAGTCCCCATGTCCCGCAGTCTCAGTCCTAAATCGGGCAGTAACCATAATTCGTTGAACAACCCAATCTAAATTGGAGGCTCGCATGAAGAAGCGTTTTCCCTATCGCAAGACGTTCTTGCTCGGTTTCGGTTTCTTTGGCATCAGCCTGATCTGGCCGATCTTCAACACGTTCGTGCCTATCTTCCTCAAGGAAGATTTTGCGCTATCGGCAGGGCTGATCGGTTTCGTGATGACCTGGGACAATTACCTGAACATGTTCGTGCAGCCGGTTGTGGGGGAAAGATCTGACCGCACACACACGCGCATTGGCCGACGCAAACCGTGGATGCTGTTGGGCGCTCCGCTGGCGGCTGTCTTCTTCATCATTGTGCCGGTGATGGGCAGCGTGGTGGGCGTGATGTTCGCCATTTTGCTGACCAATTTGAGCATGGCACTTTTCCGGGCGCCCACCGTAGCTCTGCTGGGCGACCTTTTTCCATCCGAGCAGCGCAGCACTGCCAACGGAATTATCAATTTAATGGGCGGCATCGGTTCCATTCTGGCTTTCTTAATCGGCGGCGTGCTTTACAACCTCGGACGCATCACCCCCTTCGTATTTGGAAGCGTGGTCCTGCTGGTGGCCATTACGATGGTGCTCTTATTCGTGCGTGAGCCGGAGGTTGAGGAACCGGAAGAGCAAAAGCCAGGCGATCCAAAACCCGGCCTGGTTTCGAACCTGCGTGAGGTCATCAACGCCTCGGATAAGTCGGGCTTGCTGATTTTGCTGGCGATCCTGTCATGGTTTATGGGTTTCAACGCGCTTGAAACCTGGATTTCATCCTTCGGCAAGTTTACCCTGGGTATCGATGAAGGGCAGATGGCCATTCTGACTTCGGGGCTGGCTTTAATGTTCGTCATTTTTGCTTTGCCAAGCGGGCTGATTGCAACCCGTTTTGGCCGGCGGCGGGTCATCCTGGTCGGAATTGCCGGACTGACTTTGCTATTCGTCTACGGGTTAGTCATCCAGAACCAACTGATGTTGATTAGTTTTCTGGTCCCGGCGGGTTTCTTCTGGGCTTTGATCAACGTCAATTCGCTGCCAATGGTGTATGACGTGGGGGGCGACGCCCGCATCGGGGCTTTCACCGGCCTTTATTATTTCGCCTCCAATATTGCCGCAGTCGCCGGGCCGCAAATCGTTGGCATAATTGTGCAGGTCACCGGGGATAATTATCGCCTGATGTTCGTATTTGCGGCTGTTTTTATGGCATTAGCCGGTGTGTTCATGCTGCAAGTCAAAGAGCGGCGTGCGCCAGGACAGGTGCAAGAATTGGGACGCGTGGAGGCTTAGAGTAGATCCGGTCGCCATGGGGAGTGCTAGAAGGCGTGTTTCTGAGTGGATGGTTTTTGCAGGATGGCACTATCTGCTCAGGTGTTGCATGAATTGAAGGCCCTGTCTCAGGTTAGGCGGGAGGGGGGTTTTCGCTTTTATTAATCTCCTATCAGAATTGTCCGTTAGGGTGGGGTGATTTCTTGACGATCTAATCCCCGCGTGGTATCATCGTACGTGTATTTTTAGCACTCTCGATGGGAGAGTGCTAAAATGGTAAAAAGGATAATGGGTAACTTAACTGAAAGACAAAAACTTATCCTGGCTCTGGTCATCCGGGACTATATCGAATCGGCCCAACCGGTTGGGTCACGACGCCTGGTGGAAGAATACGGCTTGGACGTCAGTTCAGCCACCGTGCGAAATGAAATGGTCGCTCTGACGGATTTGGGCCTATTGCGGCAGCCGTACACCTCCGCCGGGCGGGTGCCCACGGAAGAAGGCTATCGCTATTTCGTACGCCAATTAATGGGACACACGGATTTGCCGGTCAATACCCAGCGCACCATCGTGCACCAGTTTTACCAGGCTGGCCAGGATGTGGATCGCTGGATGCGACTGGCAGCCTCGGTGTTGGCGCACCAATCCCAAGCCGCCTCGATCGTCACTTCCCCGCACTCCGAGCGAATACGCTTCAAACACCTGGAGCTGATCGGCACGCGCGGCCGGCAAGTGCTCATGGTGTTGGTGCTGGAAGGTGGGGAAGTGCGCCAGCAGATGCTGGCTCTGGCGGAGCCGGTCTCTCAAGAGCGGTTAAGCGCCGCCGCAGAACATCTCAACCAGCAGTGCCAGAATATGGACGCTGAAGATATCACTGCGCTGTCAGGTCTCCTGGATTCTTTGGAACAAGACGTCTTAAAGCTGATCCTGGATGAACTTCGACGCTCCGAGAAAATTCTCGCCGGTGAAGTTTACCGGGACGGCCTCACGCACGTACTGGCAGAACCGGAATTTGCGGAAGTTGAGGTGGCACGCAATGCTTTGCGCATCCTGGAAGAGCGCTCGCTATTAGAGGATTTATTGGCACGCACGGTGCTGGCCAACGATATGGGAGGCGTGCAAGTGTTGATTGGGGGAGAAGGGACCTGGGAAGAGTTGCGTGATTGCTCCATGGTTCTGGCTCGCTACGGCGTACCAGGACTGGTCACCGGCACGTTAGGAGTTTTGGGCCCTATTCGAATGCCCTATGGACGCACCATATCTACCGTGCGCTTTGTAGCTGGGCTGCTCAGCGACCTGGTTACGGAGATTCACACCGAGTAAGAACCCTGGAAATTATCTTAAAGAGGAGTTATTTTGAGAATGATGGCACAAGATCCATTGGATGAAAGCAAAGAACTAGAAGAAGTCATGGCCGAAGAATCTGTGCAAGAAGACGCAGTGGCGCCCGATATTGAGGATTTACAGAAGGATCTGGCGGAGTGCCATTCGCAAGCTGCAGAGTATTTGGATGGATGGCAGCGCGCCCGAGCGGAATTCGTCAATTACAAGAAGCGGGTTGAGCGCGAGCGCGAGCAAATCTACCTGAATACGGCTGGAAAAATTCTCAAGCGCTACCTGGAGATCGTGGATGATTTAGAACGTGCGCTTAATAACCGGCCCCAATCCGGGGAAGGAGCAGCTTGGGCCGGCGGGATTGATCTGGTCTACCAGAAACTGCTTAATATCTTGGAAAGCGAAGGTGTCCGGCGCATGCAGGCCGAAGGGCAAATGTTCGACCCCAATATGCACGAAGCGATCTCTTCCGAGCCCAACCCCGATCATGAGAGCGGTGAGATCATCGAGGTCATACAGCCGGGCTATATGGTCGGTGATCGGGTTCTGCGCCCGGCGGTCGTGCGGGTAGCCCAATAAGAATTTCCCAGGCAATCAGGGCGCCTGGTTCCAAATGTCAAAATAAACTGTTTCAGGTTTCAGGGCCTGGATTTACCTATATTAAAGCGCAAACAAAATAGCAATTATTGGAGGATTATTCGATGTCAAAGATCATTGGGATTGACTTGGGGACCACCAACTCGGTTGTGGCGGTTATGGAAGGCGGCGAACCGGTCGTCATCCCCTCCGCTGAGGGAGAACGCCTGATCCCATCGGTCGTGGCGGTCAATAAAAACGGCGAGCGGTTAACGGGAAGAGTGGCGCGCAACCAGGCGGTGGTAAATCCTGAGAACACGATTTCTTCGATAAAGCGCTTCATGGGCCGCAAGTACAGCGATCCGGAAGTGCAACGTGCTGTCTCCCGAGTGCCTTACCGGGTGAGCGAGGCGCCCAATGGAGACGTGCGCGTCATCCTGGGTGGAAAAGAATATTCGCCTCCCGAGATCTCAGCCATGATTCTCTCCAAAATCAAGGCGGATGCTGAAGCTTACCTGGGAGAAACCGTAACCCAGGCCGTGATCACCGTGCCGGCATATTTTAACGATGCCCAGCGCAATGCCACCAAGGATGCTGGCAAGATTGCCGGTCTGGAAGTTTTGCGCATCATCAACGAGCCGACCGCTTCTTCGCTGGCTTATGGATTGGATAAGAAAAAAGATGAAGTCATCGCCGTATATGACCTGGGAGGCGGCACTTTCGACATCTCAGTTTTGGATGTAGGGGATGGCGTGTTCCAGGTACGCTCGACCAGCGGCGATACCTTCTTGGGCGGCGACGATTTCGACCAGATCATCATTGATTACATTGCCGACGAATTCAAGAAAGAGCACGGCATCGATCTGCGCAACGACCGCCAATCGCTGCAGCGATTGAAGGAAGCCTCTGAAAAAGCCAAGATCGAGCTTTCTTCCATGATGCAGACCGAGATTAATTTACCCTACATCACCGCTGACGCCAGCGGCCCGAAACACCTGGTCATGACTCTGACGCGTTCGAAATTGGAGCAATTAACCGCGAGTCTGGTCGAACGATCTATGGACCCGGTTCGCCAGGCGCTCAAGGACGCCGGTGTTGGCGCCTCTGGGATCAACGAAGTCGTTCTGGTCGGCGGTATGACTCGTATGCCTGCCGTTCAGGAAGCCGTGCGCGGTGTGTTCGAAAAAGAACCCCATAAGGGCGTCAATCCTGATGAAGTGGTGGCTATCGGCGCCGCCATCCAGGCCGGTGTACTGGGTGGGGAAGTCAAAGACATTCTCCTGCTGGACGTGACCCCACTGACTTTGTCAGTTGAGACACTGGGAGGTGTAGCTACGCCCTTGATCGAGCGCAACACCACCATCCCATCGCGGAAGAGCCAGATCTTTTCTACCGCCAGCGACAACCAGTCCCAGGTCGAGATCCACGTGGTGCAGGGTGAACGCCCGATGGCAGCCAATAACAAGTCTTTGGGCAAATTCATCCTGGATGGCATCCCGCCTGCCCCGCGTGGCATTCCACAGGTCGAGGTAACTTTTGATATCGATGCCAATGGAATCCTTAAGGTAACCGCCCAGGACAAGGCTACCGGACGCAGCCAGAATATCACCATCACCGCTTCCTCCGGGCTGAGCGAAAGTGAAATCGAACAAATGCGTAAGGAAGCTGAAGCTCACGCCGAGGAGGATCGCCTGCGCAAGGAGCGCATTGAAGCCCGCAACAACGCCGACAATACCGTCTACTCCGCTGAGAAAGTGCTGCGGGATTTGGGCGACAAGGTGCCCGGCGATTTGAAGAGCCAGGTGGAGGATAAGATCGCCAAAGTTCGCCAGGTAATCGAAGGCGAAGATATCGAGGCGATCCGCAAAGCTACCGAAGATCTCTCCCAAGTTCTGCAGCAGGTGGGCGCCAGCGCATACCAGCAAGGCGAGCCTGGCCCACAAGCGGGTACGGGTGACGGCGAGGAGCCGCAGGGCGGACCCGAATCAGCCTCTGACGATTCTGGAGAGGACGTGGTTGATGGAGAGTTCCGCAGCGCATAAGCGTTATAATGGAGTGGTGAAGCGGGCATCCGTAAGGGTGTGGCCGTCGCGCGGTTTCAATTCAAATTAAGTTTAGCCTTCCCGAACCCGGCTCTGGCCGGGTATTTGGGGTGATTACATTCAAGCCAAGGAAACAGTTTTTTTACCGGCAAGTTTTATATGAGTCAACGCGATTATTACGAAATTTTAGGGGTTCCCCGGAATGCATCCAATGATGAGCTCAAGTCGGCCTTCCGCCGGCTGGCACGGCAGTACCACCCAGACGTAAACCAGTCGGAGGATGCTGAAGAACGTTTTAAAGAGATCAATGAGGCTTACGCTATTCTCTCGGACAGTCAAAAACGCGCGGCCTATGACCGTTTCGGGCATGCAGGTGTGCGCGGCGCGGGTGGGGGGCCGGATATCAACGTTGATTTTTCGGATTTTGCGGATATTTTTGGCGATTTATTCGGTTTTGGTGGCTTTGGCAGGTCTTCACGCCGGTCGCGTAACGCACCGCGACGGGGTGCGGATTTACAGTACCGCTTAGATCTGACTTTCGAAGAGGCAGTCTTCGGCGCGGAGAAGGAAATCGAGATCACCCGCGACGAGGTTTGCAGCACGTGTAACGGCAGTGGAGCGGAACCGGGAACCTCTCCTGTGCGCTGTCCAACCTGCAATGGGGCTGGAGAAGTCCGCCAGGTGCGCCAGACGATTCTCGGTTCGATGGTGCAGGTATCCACCTGTCCAACTTGCAATGGGCAGGGTGAAACCATCTCGACCCCCTGCCAAACCTGCCAGGGGCGCGGACTGGAACGGCGCACCCGCAAGAAAATGGTCTCCGTCCCAGCCGGTGTAGATTCCGGCACCCAAATTCGCCTGGCCGGTGAAGGCCAACCTGGCATGAACGGCGGGCCGAATGGGAATCTGTATATTGCTGTCAATGTAAAATCGCATAAGTTCTTCCGCCGGCGTGACTATGATGTTTTGCTGGACCTCAATATCAATATCGCTCAAGCCACACTGGGCGCGGATGTCGAAGTTCCCACCGTAGACGGCCCTGCCACGCTAAGTATCCCTTCGGGTACCCAGCCGGGGAAGGTATTACGCTTGCGCAATCAGGGTGTGCCGCATTTGCGTAGAAACGGGCGCGGAGATCAGCTCGTAGTAATCAACGTTGAGGTGCCCACCCGGCTGAACCAGGAGCAGCGCGAGCTGTTCGAACAGCTTGCCGAGAGCCTGGGCAGCGAAGTGCGTCCCCAAGAGCGCGGCTTTTTGGACTGGTTGAAGGAAGCACTGACCGGATAAATCTTTTTTGATGTTATTGATCTCGGGGGTGAATTAGAGGTTGCTGGATAATGGCCCGCTGAGGCGCGATAGGAAAAGGCGAAAAATTAAGTTGTAACGTTTTTCGCCGGCGAACGCCCCAGCGGCGGCTATTTTAACCGCAATGTTTCTCGAATTGGTAAATGTAGGAGTCCGGATGACTTCAGCAAAATGGCTGGAAGTTTCTATGGTTGTGGATGGAGAATTAGCCGAAGCGGTGGCAGAGGTAATGGCCCGTTTTGCGCCCAACGGCGTGGTAATCGAGTCAACTCAAGTAAGGGTGGACATGGATTCCGAGCAGGTGGGGCATCCGGAAGGCCCGCTGCGGGTTTTGGCGTATCTTCCGGCCGACGAGAAACTGGAGACAGCTCGCCGCAAGCTGGAAGAAGGGTTGTGGTATCTGGGAAGGATTCGACCTTTACCCTCCCCGAAATTCCGCCCGGTACACGAGCGGAATTGGGCCGAAGCCTGGAAGAAACACTTTCGCCCAATCCCGATCGGACAGAAATTGATCATCATTCCGGCCTGGATGGATTCACCCGACGAAAAGCGCATCCCGATCCGCATCGATCCCGGAATGGCGTTCGGAACCGGCACTCACCCGACCACCCGTCTATGCCTGGAATTGGAAGAAAAAGTTATTGGCGGATGGGCAAACGACACCGGTATGCAAGTGATCGATGTTGGATGCGGTTCTGGTATTCTTTCGGTGGCGGCTCTAAAGCTCGGCTCTTCGGGTGCGTTAGGTGTGGATGTGGACCCGGATGCCATCGAGGCTGCCCAGAAGAATGCCCGCATAAATGACGTTGGCGACTGCCTCGAACTGGGCGCCGGCTCGCTTTCCCAAATCTTGGCCGGGAATTTCTCGATCCGCCGGGCGCCGCTTGTCCTGGCGAATATTCTGGCGCCGGTGATCATTCGCTTGCTGGACGAGGGCCTGGCAGGCCTGCTCACTCCGGACGGTGATTTGCTGCTTTCTGGGATTTTGGAAGAGCAGGCTGGAGATGTCGAAAATGCGGCGCGCAAAGTAGGTTTAGTGATCCGGGAGCGCTTGAAAATCGAGGACTGGGTAGCGCTGCGCGCAACCCGCTCGCACTAGAAATTAGGCGCACTTTAGCCGGTTGGTTTGAACGCTTGGGAGAGATAAAAATGAGCATGAACAACCGTGAGGTGGCAGAAGTTTTCAACCTGATCGCAGATTTGCTGCAGGTCAAGGGAGAAGTGATTTACAAAGTGTTGGCCTACCGCAAGGCTGCAGATAGCCTGGTAAGCATGGGCAGAGATGTCTACGATGTTTGGGAAGAGGGCAAACTGACCGAAATCCCCGGTGTGGGTAAGGCCATCGCTGCCAAGATCGATGAGCTGCTCTCCACGGGCAGTCTGGAATATCTCGAGGAACTGGAAGCCGAGGTGCCCGCTAGCCTGGTCGAGCTCCTGGAGGTGCCGGATGTAGGTCCCAAGAAAGCGGCTTTATTTTGGCAGGAGGCTGGGATAAGCAACCTGCAAGAATTGGAAGCGGCTGCGCGCGCCGGGCGCCTGCGTGACCTCCCGGGGATGGGTGAGAAATCCGAATTACGTATCATTGCCGGGATCGAGGCGGTCGGGCGCCGCACCGATAGAATTCCGTTGGGACGCGCCTGGCCGTTCGCTATGACTATGCTGGATTACCTGCGCCAGGTCCCCGGCGTACGAGCTGCGGAAATCGGGGGCAGCCTGCGCAGGATGCGTTCAACGGTCGGTGATCTGGATTTGCTGGTCGCATCCTCTGACTCCGGCCCGGTGATGGAAGCTTTTACCTCCCATCCAGAAGTGATCGAAGTGCTAGCGCGCGGCGAGACCAAATCCTCGGTTGAATACCTTCACAATCTACGCGCCCAGCTTTGGGTCCATCCTCCCGAACGGTTCGGCACCGCTTTACAATACGCGACCGGCTCCAAGGACCATAATGTGGCCCTGCGAGAGTTGGCTTTGAAAAAAGGCTTATCCCTTTCGGATCAATCTTTCCTTAGGCAAGATGGCAGTGAAATTCTTTGCTCGAACGAAGAAGAAGTTTATGCCCTGCTGGATATGGATTGGGTACCGCCGGAATTGCGCGAAGATCGCGGCGAGGTCCGGGCGGCCCTGAAACGGGCTTTGCCCCGGCTGCTGGAAGTCGATGACCTGCGAGCGGAATTGCACACCCACTCCACCTGGAGCGATGGCAAACTGACCATTCTTGAAATGGCACAGGCAGCTATCGAGCGAGGCTATAAAGTCCTGGCAGTTACCGACCATTCTGCCAGCCTGGGAGTGGCCGGTGGGCTTTCGGTGGACGAATTAAAGAAACAACGTCTTGAACTGGAAGCCGCACAAGAACAGTTGGGCGAGGCCATCCACCTGCTCCAGGGCGCAGAGGTAGAGATCCGCGCCGATGGTGCTTTGGATTTCCCGGACGAAGCTTTGGCGAGGTTGGATTTCGTGATTGCATCTTTGCATACGGGCTTGCGTCAGCCGCGCGAGCAAGTCACTTCCCGTATGTTGGGCGCTATTCGCAATCCGCACGTAGATTTGATCGCCCACCCAACCGGACGCATGATCCCTAAACGCGAGGGCGCCGATCTGGACATGCAAGCGATTTTTACCGCGGCAGCAGAACACGGCGTGGCGCTGGAAATCAACGCGCATCCGGCGCGCCTGGATTTGAAAGACATCTATGCCCGGCGCGCGGCTGAGATGGGCGTGTTGTTGAGCGTTAACACTGACGCCCACAGCGCGGCTGACCTGGATTTGGTCAAATTCGGTGTCGCCACTGCCCGCCGCGGGTGGGTTGAGCCCAAGCAGGTCATTAATGCCTGGGAGCCGGCGCGCTTATTGGATTGGTTAGCAAATCGCGGCAAGTAATTTGGATTCTCTACGCTTCAATCCTTATCCCCATCGATGATCACAGTTGGAGGTTGGTCATCCTCTTGGTCTCCCTGGTCGAGTGCTTCTTCAATGGCGCCCGAATCGATCGCCTGCTGGGCGGCGCGGTTTTCCTCGGCATCCACAACCAGCTCGGGTGGTTCGGAGACTTGTTCCTGCTCATCAGCCTGCTCTCCCAGCAACGACTCCAGGGGGCCTGGTGGGGCTGCGTCGGCCTTAATCTCCGCTCTTATTTCAGGTAGATCGCTCTGCGAAATCCAACCGTGCTCGGCGGCGTGTTCTGCCATGGGCAAGGTATCTTTGGCCAGTATCAGGCTGCTGCCCGATTCGGCCACCTGTTTGGCAAGCTTATGGATGGCTTGAGGGCGTTTTAAGCCTGTGCTGACGTTGCGAATGTAAATGGCAAGCACGCGGTCGGGATATAAATCGACAACTTCTGCATATATTTCCGGGTCCTCTTGCCCGCTGTCGCCTATCAGGATAAAGGGCAAATCCTGGTAGAGATCCATGATCTTGCGGATATGGCCCAGCTTGTAGGATCGGTGTTGGCTGGGGATTAAATCGTCTTCTGAGATACCCCAGTCACGCAAGAACAGGATTGGACCGAAGGGAATATTTTGAAGGTGAAAGAAGTCCGAGAGCAAATCGTATATGTTCCACGGGCTGCTGGAAACGTAGAAAAGTGGGTTGAAAGGCGCTTGTTGGTCTGCCCGTTTGCTGTTTGAAGCGCTATGCAACAAGGCCCGGTAGAAAGCGGCCACACCCCGAAAAGGCATACGTGTGCGTGCGTTTCCCAGGAAAACGGTGCGGGCCATGTTCAGCAAGTGCGTGGCATCCGTTAGAAGCACGGTATCATCAATATCGCTGATCACGCCGAAGCGCGCCCCGTCAGGCGGGACCATCACCTGCGCTTCGGCTTCTACGGGGGGATAATGATCCCGGTCCGGTTTGATTAACTCCAGATGGACCGACTGCCACATTTTGTCAGGATCAAGGGGTTGGTCGGGCTCGATCCATACCTCAAAATAACCTTCTTCATCCGTCTCGAGGATCTGCTCGGTATTCTGAAAATCTACCCGCACACGCGCATAAGGGATTTCATCGCTTTCGAAGCGCTTATACATATTGACCAGATTATCCCAAATGCTGTCCTTATCTTCGGGAGAAGTAATTCCTTTGTCTTCCAACACGCGCCCTTTTAAATACAGCTTTTCCCGGGTCCCGAAACCTCGAAAGGGTAGAATCATAATGGGGTCTCGACCCCCCAGCCGTTCGCGCAGCCGGTATTTAAGCAGGTCGAAATGCGCTTCTGCTTCCAAGGTAATTTGGGCTAGAACTTCCTTCCAATTGGCCATGTTGCCTTCCTTCCTTCGGATATGGATTGGCCGCTGTTATCAACTGTGCTCAGAAAAGCAGTTGCTATTCCTTTGTTGCGTATTCTTCTAATTCCTTGTCTAGAAACCAGGCGCCTTTGCGTTCGTCTACACTTTTAGGAGCGCGGTCGTAATAAATATCGAAGATATGCCCGTCTGCCGTGCGTACCCGATAATAGGTTTGACCGACTCCCCAGGAGCCCCGCCTGCCGGCAACCGCGGCGTGTTCCGGTCTCATATTGCGTGCCATCCGCCCTCGACGGCGGTAATCATGCCACTCGCTGATCACATCGCGGACCTGATAGGTTTCATCCTGCCAGGTAAATCGATCCGGGGGTCCAGGCTTTTTTTCGAGCACAGGCGGTTGATCAAATTCGACTTCAATCTCCTGGCCGATAAATCGAATGGGTCTATAAGGCATGGTTTATTATTCCTACTGCTAAGAACTGTATCCAGATTCGATTGCCTATACCAGCATAAGGGATAGAATTGGCTAATCCGTCCTTCATATGAAACATCTCCGGTTAGAATTGTACCAGCCGGACCAGAGTGTCTTTTCTTTACTGGCCGGATACAAGCGTGCCAGCGATTCTTTTGGCTGAAGAGAATTTATCTATTGAGAGGGCTTCATGAATGAAACATTCCGTCGTTTACTGCTTTCCTGCCTGACCCTAATTTTGACCATGTGTGTGCTGCTTAGCGGGGTAACAGTTGCCTGGGCCGGGTGGTTGTTGCTGCGTTAATTTACCTTTATAGGTTGAAAAAATCATCCGGGTGGGGAAATCGTTAAATCTGCAATGTTAGGGTGGCGGTTTTAATGGTAAAAAGTAGTAAGAAAGCCGAAACTGGTCTGTAAAGCCTATTGCATTTGTGCAATTAATTTCATATAATTGTTGTGTGGCGATGAAGTCTCGTTGGATTATTCTTATAACCTTTCTATTGCTGG
>Ga0207752_1000949_pt1 | contig 13649 bp, 10 predicted proteins | sample Pon2CUnioCityCA_6_FD_187272 | JGI IMG/M metagenome (GOLD analysis project Ga0207752, IMG submission 187272) | Marine sediment microbial community from Union City, CA, USA - Pond 2C Sediment 2 (SPAdes) | ecosystem: Environmental > Aquatic > Marine > Intertidal zone > Salt pond sediment ... | reverse complement strand
GGTTTATGGATATGCCCTAGGGCGACGTAATCCAGGCGCGGATCTCGCACCAGGGAACCCGGTAGCACCAGATCGCTGCCCAGCATCACCGCCCGTTCGCCGCCGTATTTTGCCCCCTGAACTGAGGCGTGAGCGGTCAACACCATCGGCAGTGAATCGTCTGCCTCCTGCAGCCACCCCCGGATCAGTTCAGTCAGCCGGGATTCCAATTCTTCGTAGACCTTGGCCGGGTCCACACCGCGTATGTCCATGTGTGCCATCAAGCCCGAGCGGGAAATCCAGGGCAAGGCGATAACCTGCAAAGGCAGGCCTTCCAAATCCTGCGGGCCGAGAAATTGAGGCCGGTCCAGAACACGCACGTGGGATACCTCCAGGGTATCGAAAGTCTCCAGAGCGTGGGCGCGTCCTAGCGCCGGCGACAGATCGTGGTTGCCGACCAGAAGCAGGGTTGGGATGCCGGCTCTGGACAGGCGCATAATGCGCTTGCCCCATTCACGCTGAAAGGTCGGCGCCGGGTTGCGGTCCTTATAGGCGTCTCCGGCAAACAACACCAAGTCAACCCGTTCCTCGATGGCGGTACCCACGATAGTATCCAGAGAATTCAGGAAATCCATCACCCGAATAGGCAATCCGGATTGTGAATCGTGGCGGCCATAATTGGCCATGTCGATGTGGGCGTCGGCGAAATGCAGGATTTTTGTCATAAACGCTTTTTCTTATTACTGGGCTGCACCCAAGAGTTGTAACTGATAAAGGCTGGGTTCGAAACCGGGATGGTAGGGGTCCAGACTGGTCTTGAAGTCTTTAATAGCGCCGGTGGTATCTCCCAAGGCCGCTTTGGCCATGCCGCGCCAATAATAGCTCTCCTCCAAGGCGGGTTGGTCCAGGGCTGCGTCGATGGCAGTATCGGCCAGGCTGATCACGTCGTAATAGCGACCAGTGTAGTAATAGGCGAAGTATGGGCCGGTCTGGTACCACAGAATGCGGTAGGGGCGCACGCTTTTATCCTGTGGCAGTTGGTTGTAAATCGCAAAGGCTTGGTCATAGGCATCCGCCGCTCCGGCGTAATCCTGCAAGTCCTTCAGGCTGGTGCCGCGGTTGAACCAGGCGAAAAACTGGTCTACGCTCTGAAGCTGGAAGATCTCATCGGAGGCCTTCTGGGCAGTTAGCCGGTAACTCTCCGTTTCATCGGCGTAAGCACCGAGAATATTCATGACCTGGCTCTCTTTTTCGACCGGATAAATCACAAGATATGTGTAATTGAAGGACCGCCAGCCCTGAAGAAATTCTTCATAAGCCACTTCATAATCGGGTGTGAAGTACGAATCCTGAGTGATAAAGACCTCCCGGGGGTCGTCATAACCGGTAACTACCTCGTAGTGTCCCATCCAACTGACTACGCCGGAGAAGTCGCGGATATAGGCGCCCTTTTCGACCACTACCGGGAATCCATCCAGGATAAACCGCTTGAGAAGATCAAAATCACCGCCGGTGCGCACGACTACCTGCAAATCGGTATTGTCCTGCACGTAGGCAGCCATCTCATACGGCATGACATTCTTATCCTTGTCGTACGGCTTCAAGGTTTTGCCGGTGTCCAGGCGGTCACCCTCCCAATCCCAGTAGGAGAGCGCCATAGCCAAATTGGAGGGCGCACAATAATTCCACAAGCCGTGCTGGTCCTGGTAGCGTACACCGCTCAAATTGAGAGTTTCCGGCATGGGAGTGGTTGTAGGTGTAGAAGTCGCCGTAGGAAGCGGCGTCTGAGGGGATTCCGTGGGCGTGGGAGAGAGGGTCGGGCTGGCCTGGGTGGGAATGGCTGGCATTGCGGTTTGAGGCAGGGCAGCCGCCGCTACCTGGCCCTGGGGGGCAAACTCCGCCCGTTCCGGAGGGGATAGGGCAGCTTTGAGGCGCATGCGCGCCTCATCCATCCGCCAGACAACCCGCTCGCGCAGGGGAGGCAAGGCAAAGACAACCACACAAATTAAGAGCAGCAATGGGATTGCTACAATCAAGAATTTTCCGCGTTTATTCATCATACAAAATACCAACTCATCTTAGGGATAACCCACACCTAAACGCTGGAGCTGTTCGAGAGCCGGGGTCGAATTCGGATTAATATCCACAGCCGTTTTGTAATCGGCAATGGCTTTCTCCAGATCACCTTGAGCTTCACGGGCCATACCCAACCAGAACATCGTTTCTTCCAGAATGGGCTTGCCCACCAGGTCCAAAGTTTGGTTTCCCAGGTTGATTACGTCCTGGTAGCGCCCGGTCTGGTAATAGGCTGCGTACGGTTCCGTGCGATACCACAACATGCGCCAGGGACGGTCATCCTTAGAAATATTCGGGTAAATGGCGAAGGCCTGGTCGAAGGCTTCCGCCGCACCGGCATAATCGCCCAGACCAGTCAGGTTGGAGCCCAGGTTGAACCAGGCAAAGTAGCGGTCACGGCCGGTTAATTGGTCAATCTCAGCCAAAGCCTTATCTGCCGCGTAACGAAAGTTGTATTCCTGGTCCGCCTGTGGGCCTAACAAACGCATCACCTGCGCCTCCTGCTCCGGCGGGTAAATTACCAGGTAAACGTAATTGAAATCGCGCCAGCGGCCGCCCTGCATTTTCTCGTACGGGACTTTGACGTTCTTCCCTGGTCCGGTGTAAGAATCTTGGGTGACGAACTGCTGGACGGCATCGTCATAGCCGGTGAACAACGCGTAGTGCCCCATCCAATCGCCAGGGTGGTCCTGAAGACCCTTCTCAATAATGACGGGGAAACCGGCTGCGATGAAGGATTTCAGCAATCCCAAATCACCGCCAACGCGCGTGATAGCCTTTTGAGCGCTGTAGTCCTGCGTGTAAAAGACCATCTCTTCGGGCATGACGTTTTTGTCGTCGATGCGAGTGTAATTGGGTCTCAGAACGGCGCGCGTATCGGTTTGATTGCCCTGCCAACCCCAAAAGGAGAGCGCCATGGCCAGCGTCGTCGGCCCGCAGTTGTTCATTTGCTGGAATTCGTGCCGGAAGCCTGCCAGAATCACTTTTTCAGGTACCGGCGAAGGGGTTACGGTCGCGGTCGGGGAAGGCTGTGGGGTAACTGTCGGCCCGGGCTGCGTGGGGAAGACGGTGTGTGTGGGCGCTGGCGTGAGCGCTTGCAGCGTGGCCTGAACGATGACGTCGATGGTGGCCCGGGCGGCGCTATCTTGGATCAAGCTGGTTTCGCCCTGTTGGGGTACGAAGACCACCTGCTCGGGCGGGTTCAGCACGTAGCGCACCTGCGTGCGCAGATTCTCAAGCCGCCAGGCCAGGCGGCTGTGAACCGGTGGTAGAAAGTACAGAGCTACCGATAACAGGCATACCACCGGTATGGAAAGCAAGATTAAAACCGGTAATCGTTTGCGCATGTCGGCATTATATCACCCGCAAAGGGCGCTATATAAAGGAGACGTTATTTGAGAGCCTCCAGTGCAGCCTGGATTTCTTCCAGGACATCTGGATCGCTCTCTGAACGGTAGACCTGCTCAAGTGTCTTACGGGCCACAGGTCCGCCGATCTGTCCCAATGCCCAGGCCGCGTGGCCGCGCACCAGGGGCTCGACGTCCTCGAGCGCCTGAACCAGCGCCGGTACTGCCCGAGCATCCCCGGAATTGCCCAGGGCTACAGCCACATTGCGCAGGTAGCCGCGCCGCTTGGCGCGCTTGACCGGGCTGCCCTTGAATTTGCGGTTGAACTCTTGAGGTGACAGCGGTAACTCGCGCATCAAATCCGGAACCGGTACTTCCCGGCGGGGCGCAAAGGCTGCATCCCCTTCCGGGCTGGCAAAGCGTAAATTCCAGGGGCATACTTGCTGGCACACGTCGCACCCAAAAACCCAATCCTGCATTTGAGGGCGCAATTGCGCCGGGATGGCGCCTTTGAGCTCGATGGTCAGGTAGGAGATGCAGCGGCGTGCATCCAGGGTGCGATCGGGAAGAATACAGCCCGTCGGGCAGGCCTCCAGACAGCGGGTGCAGCTTCCACAACGGTCCGCCTGGAAAGGCGTATCCGGTTCCAGATCGATCCCCAGCAAAATTTCCGCCAACAGAAAATACGAGCCCTTTTCGGGCTGGATTAGGCAAGTATTTTTGCCGATCCACCCCAGTCCGGCGCGCTGGGCCAAGTCGCGCTCGAGAATCGGGCCGGTGTCGGTGTACCAACGGTTTGGCACCGGCTCGCCCACCTGCGCCTCGATAAAAGCCACGATGGCCTTCAAGCGCTCCGGCAGGACGTCGTGATAATCGTCATTCCAAGCATAGCTGGCGACTTTCCCTACCGGTCGCCCTTGCGCGGGAGCGACGTTCTGCGCTGCGCCGGGGCTGGGATAGCGGATGCCCAGGACAAGGATCGACCGGCACTCGGGAAGGATTTGCCTTGGGTCGCTCCGCCGCAGCCGGGCGGGCGCGGTTTCCAGGTAGCCCATCTCACCGTGACGACCTTGCGCCAGCCAGCCTTCAAAAATACCAAAATGCTCCGGAGGATCAGGCGCCGTAATCCCCACCAGCGAAAAACCCCGCTGGCGGGCTTGCTCTTTGATCAACCGGGATAACTTCTCCGTCTGCATATAAGAACGCCTTATCGCTCCCGAAACGGGAGCGCGATTACTGGCACTGCAGGGTGAAATTCACTGCATCCGAGCTCACATCTTCTGGCGAGGTGACGTGCAACCGTGCCCAGCCGTTCATCGAATCGGTAATTTCTAACTGGTACTGAAGAGAATGCGTGCCGGCGCCGAAGGAGTTGTTTACCGGGTCCGGCAAGTCGAAGTTGGCGCCGCCGCTTTGTGAACCGGCTTCCAGTTGGTAGGTAATCGAGGCCGCCTGGCTCATCGTAATCTGGGCGTTAAAGGTAAAGCTGTGCGGGCATTCGCCTGAAAAGGAGGCGTTGTCCACGCTGATGCTGACATCGCTGATCACGTCACTGGAAGAACTCGAATCAGAGGTGGGCTGCGCAGTTCCGGTTGCGGCGCCGGAATCACCTGGAACCTCAATTTCAACCCAGAAGGGTTGTTTGAAGTCATCACCGATGCCGAAGGACTGGCCGTTAGCATTCTGTAAAATCCAGTATCCCCGGTGAGTTCCCGAGTCCTCAGGCGCAGTCAGGTTGACCGACAGATCGATGCTCTGGTTCGGAGGAACCTCGTAGGGCAATTTACTCGTCGACGGGCCATCCATCTGGGCGCCGCTTACGAAGACCAACGAGTAATTTGTGGTCCAGGTAGTGCTACCCACGTTTTTCAACTGCCAGGTTTTCAGAATATTATCGTTCGGGTCCACTTCCGTGCCGTCGGGGACGGTCACATCCATAACGAACTCGGCTTTATCTACGGCAGCAGCGGGTTGGGTAGCCGTTGGCGTCAATACTGCCGTTGCACTGGGCGTCACCGCTTCAAGAGTTGGGGTATTCGGAACAGGCGTACCGGTAGCGGGGGGCGCGCTGGGGGTGACGGCGGCGATCTCGGTCAGCCTGGCATCCGCAGTTTGAGCCGCAGCCGTGTATACCGCCTGCGCGTCCAAGGTCGCGGTTGGCGAAGGCTCTTGGGTAGATCGGCAAGCGCCTAAGAATAACACCAATAGGCCCAAAGGGATCCAAATAAAGTTGGTTTTTTTCACAGTCGAACCTCCTTGCAAGCTCGCGGCGAACACGAGCCGTGTTTACAGAAAAATTCAAAATGCTGGGGGTTTAGGTTCTACAGCGCCCAGAATTTTTACAAACTATAAGTATACCTGTTTGTCAAAAGGCGCGCCAACGCTTCAGAGCGGGCATAACAAGGCCGGCGCCTCACAAATAGCGCCGGCGGTTCAAATTCCGATGGACTTTTTAGTTTTCAATCAATGCCGAATTCCAAACTGCGTAGTCGTCCTGGGAAGAACCGTCCGCCCGCACTTCTAAAACGAAGCGCACCGATTTGCCTTTCAAGCTGGATAAATCGACCTCCACCAACTGCAACCTACCGCTGCAGGACTTGGTCCATTGCTGCAGATCACGCCGGCTGCCGTCTTCGACGTAGCCTAATTGGAAAACCACTTTTCCGGCGCCGCAATCGCCGTCTGGGATCAGAAAACCCAGGCGAGCCTGGAACTGGTCTCCCGGCTGGACGGTATACGCCGGGAAAGTGCCCGAGATGTAACCGTTGTTTTCGCGCTGGGGATACGTGAGCAGCAGCTTGCCAGAGCTGGCGCCGGTCTCCAAGGGGGCATTACCTTTGATCTTTGCCACGCCGTTGGGATTATCGTCCTCGCCATCGAAGTTCAAAGGCGAACCTGCGCCACTGCCGGTACCGCTGACCCATTCTGCGCCGGAAGCTCGAGCGACAAAATCGTAGACGATGCCGGTCGCCCTCACTACATCGATATCGACCCAGAAGGGTTTGTTCTGGTCTCCCACTCCAAAATTCTGATTGGAAGCGTTGCGCAGCATCCACTCGGCGCGGTAGGCGCCGCTGGAGTCGGGAGCGACGAAAGTCACCGAGACGTCGACCGATTCCCCGGGGGCGACCGGTGTGCCGGGGAGCGGCATGGAGGCCGGCGCGCCCATGGCCTCGCCGCCCGTAAAGACGACAGCATACGCGGAAGTCCAGGTGCAGGCGCCGGCGTTGGTCAAGCGCCAGGTTTTTACAAAACTCGTGCCTGGGGCTATATCCGTTCCATCCGGATAGGTCACATCTTTCTCGAATTCAACCCGATCGCAATCGGCCGAGGCGCTTTGCGTACCGGAAGGGGCAGGGGACTGGGTCAGTGCATCTCCCGGCGCAGGCGTGGCTGTGGAGAAGAAAGGCGTGCCTCCCGTACCAGACGGTGGGCGGTTCACCTGCGTCAGTTGAGCCTGTACTGTCTGGGCCGCGGCTGTGTAGATGGCCCCAGCTTCGGATTGGGTCGGCTCGCTGCCCGGACGCGGCATATTACAGGCGCTGAGCACCTGCGCCACCAGGAAGAATAATAGGAAGAGCTTCGCCAAAACGCGCCTCTGAGATAAAACCATCTTCTTCTCCGCATTATCCGATCTACTGCAGGCTTATTCCAGCCAACGCAGCCTGTCTAAGACTTTCGAGCGATCTTCTGAGGGCCTTTAAAACAACCTCTCGCTAAAAACGGCATATCTCGAACGCACACAGTGTACCAAAATACAAGCCTCTTGCAAGTCCTGCGCGCTTCAGGTTTGCCTACAGCGATATTTGCAGGTAGTATCCCCCTGCCATATTATATCCACACCAGGCTGCGGGAGAGGACTAATCCGACCGGTGGCGTGGGTTTATTGCCGCTCATGCGAAATATTCTGCCTGCGCCGGAGTACCCACAGCAACCCCACCGGCACGAGTAGTGGCGCAAATCCGCCCAGACAAAGTTGGCCCGAAGTCCGGCTCGAGTCATCATCCGCTACCGGCTGATCTCCCCCTCCTGCGGAAACCGGAGTGGCGCCAGGCGCCATTCCTGAGTTGGGAGCGGTGGTTGGCTGTAGAGAATTGGGATCAGTATCTGCAGGCCCAGCCGGGGTGTCTACCGGCATGCTTTCATACGCCACGCCATTGGAAAAGGCGATCACTTGCTGCCCGAGGGCGAAGGCGGCTGTCAGATCGGGATGCTGGGCGAGCAGGTCGAAATAATCATCCGACAGGAATCGGACTTTGACCGGCTGCATTTTCTCGGGATCGTAAGCGGTGTCGACCCATTTTCCACCGGAAAGTACAAAAGTGCGTGTCCCTACGATGCGCATCACACCGGCCGTCTGCTGGGAGGCCTCGGCCGGCGCTTCCGCCTGGGCCATGGCGCCTTGATCCGCGGCCCTTTCCACCGCCTGCTTGCCATAGCTCGGAGCAGCAGCCAGCGCCTCCATCTCTGCCATCTGGTCGTTCACGATTTGGGATTGTTCTTCAGCGCCCAGCGGGGGGTTCTCAGTGACCAGATAGGACGTATAGGGGGTCACAATGCCGTAACGGATGCTCAGGCGTACAATCTGGTCTACGGTTTCCTGATCTGTGCCTTCCAAACGCACCCGGTTCAATAGATAACCGATCTTGCGCGTCGCCCATAAACGAGCGATCTGCGCCAGCGCTGGATCGGCGGATTCCCCGTCGGTAAACTCCTGCCCGGGAAAATCGAACGCCTGGGGAACACCGTTCACTAAGCCTTCCAATCTGACGTCCGCCGTCCCAGCCTCCCGGTAGCGCCCAACAATAACGATTTGGGAGCCACGAAACAAGTCCGGCAGCGGCGAGGGATAAAGATCGTATACCGCCATATCCCCGAAATCCAGAGATAGATCCGTGAGCACCGGCGTACTGATGCGGGCATAGAAGGCCGATAGGATTTCATCCAGCCGCTCTTCAGGCAGGACGTAGGTGCTGTTTCCGTGATGTGCCTGGGCCAGGGAGTCCAGCAGATAGGTATCCACATCATAGCCCACCCCAAAAGCGAACAGACGCAGATTTTTCGGAGCAGAGGCGTCCAGATTGTCCAGGATGCGCTTGCTATCCACAACTCCCTCGGTCGGTAAGCCGTCGGTCAGAAAGATCAGGTAGGATGGACGCTCCTGAGATCCACGTAGCATACCGGAGGCTTCTAGAAGCGCCCGGTTAATATCCGTGCTGCCCTGGGCGCCCAGGCGGTCAACCCATGCGGAGGCCTGATCGGCTTCAGCAGCCGGCTGCAATTCCTGGGCGTAGGCGTCGATCCCGGTGCTGAAAGCGATCAAGTTAAAGCGATCCCGCGGATTGAGGTGTGAGAGCACGTAATGGGCAGCGTCCTGGGCCTGGACAAATTTCTCGCCATCCATAGAGCCGGAGCGATCCAACACCAGGACTACGTCCTTCGGTTGGGTTTCCTGAGCAACATCCGGTTGGGGCGCCAGCAGGAGCAGAAAGAAGCCATCTGCATCAGATGGATCCGCCAGATCCCGGTAAGTGAGCAGGTGAAAAGCCCGGTTCTCCCCGGTAGAAGTATACAAGGCGAAGTCGGTGTCCGGCAGCACGTTCTGGGCTTCGTAGCCGACCAACACATGCCGGCTGTCCTCATAGCTGACGTCTACCAGGTGGCTGGGAGAATATACGGCGCGGATTGCCTGCTCGGAACGCACCTCGACGTTGATGGCGACATTCTCCAGCGGCAAACGCGAGAATTTTTCCGTGTTCAAAGGGTAAATATAGCGCACCAATCCATTCTCGGCTGCCAGGACCTGGCTGTATTCCAACGCAATGCGCCGTTCTCCCTGAGGCGGGATGGGGAAAATGTGCGCCCTAAAGGCTCCTTGCCCGGCGTATTCCAGCAGAGCAGGGTCTCGCAAGCTGCTGACGATCTGGCGGTACTGTGAACGCGCCTGTTCGGCGTCCAGGATCTCCCCCTCGACCGGTTCCCCATCGACCCATAAGCTGAAAGCGGATACGGAGGCGTCCGCGGGCAGGGGAAACAGGTACACCCCCTCCACGGGCCAATCGTTGGGATTAAAGAAAATCTGGTCCACCCGCGTCGTGGCGACCTGATCGTGGATGATCACATCCACCTGGTGGTAGCGGATATCCAGTTGTGACATTGGAGAAGGCACCGGTGGGCACGGCAGGTGACCGGGAGGACAGGGTGGGGGCGGGCATGGATCACACACAGGAGGTTCCGGGATAATAATTCCGTCCGCCAGGGCGGGATACGGAAAAATAAGCACGAAAAGAAGGGCGCTCAATAACGCCAACAGTTTGTTGTTCATGAGAATGCCTCCATCCTAATTCTTTTCTCTCACCCACTAGACGCCTAGATGGGCAAAAAAGTTCCAATGGTATAATTTAAAGGCAATTGTTTCCGGCACAAAGGCACACAGGATTTTAGTAAGCTTTGTTGTCTTTGTGCCTTTATCATGGAGTTAATGAGGCTAGGCTTGAAGGGCGTATGTTAGAAAAACTTGCTGGAATTGAGGAAAGATATCGAGAGTTGAACCAGCTTCTCATGGAAGTTGGCGACGATTATCAGCGCGCCGCAGAATTAGGCATCGAACGCGCCGAACTTGAGCCGGTGGTAGAGCAGGCGCGCCAGTACCACCAGCTTCTCGAGCGGCGAGAGGAAGCGCAATCGCTATTGGACGCCCAAGACGACGAATTGCGCGAGTTGGCCGAAGTAGAACTATCCGACGTGCAACCTCAGATCGAAGAGGTTGAAGATAAAATCAAGAGCATGCTGCTGCCCAAAGACCGCCGCGACCAGCGCAACGTGATTGTGGAAATCCGCGCCGGCACGGGAGGTGACGAAGCAGCTCTGTTCGCGGCAGATCTGTTCCGCATGTACAGCCGCTACGCTGAACGGCGCGGCTGGTCGGTCGAAATTCTATCGGCGAACGAGATTGGCATCGGCGGCTTCAAGGAAGTTATTTTTATCGTTAAAGGCCGCGGCGCTTACTCCCGGCTCAAATACGAATCGGGCGTACACCGGGTGCAGCGTGTCCCGGCGACCGAATCGCAGGGACGCATCCACACCTCCACAGCCACGGTAGCGGTGTTGGCGGAAGTCGACGACGTGGAAATCGATATCCCGGACGGCGATATTCGCATGGACGTGTATAAATCGGCCGGGGCCGGTGGACAAAGCGTGCAAAAAAATGCCACTGCGGTGCGCCTCACGCATATTCCGACCGGCATCGTCGTTCAGTGCCAGGATGAGCGCTCGCAACTGCAGAATCGCCAGCGCGCCATGAGTATCATGCGGGCGCGCTTGTACGAGATGGAAGAGGAGAAACGCCGTCTGGAGCGAGAGGAAGCTCGCCGCTCCCAGGTCGGCACTGGGGAACGTTCCGAGAAGATTCGCACCTATAACTATCCGCAGTCACGCGTCACCGATCACCGCATCAATGTATCCTCCTACAACCTGCCGGTGGTCATGGACGGCGACATCGATGAGTTCGTCGACGAATTGGCCACCCGAGACGAAGCTGAACGCCTGGCAGCCGTCGGATTAGAAGACTAAAGTAACAAAGAAGTGAGGCGCAATAAAAACGCGCCTGACTTCTTTATTTTCTCGATGACAAACCCCGCAGATATCAAGCGCGCCCTGAAAGAAACTCGCCAACGACTGAATCACACCAGCGACACACCCGGATTGGACACTCAGGTTTTGCTGGCACATGTGCTTCAGAAATCACGCGCCTGGGTTCTCACCCACCCGGAATTCGAGCTGACACTAGAGCAATCACGGGAATTGGAAGAGGGTGTTGAGCGACTGGTGAGCGGCGAACCGCTCCCCTACTTACTGGGTCACTGGGAGTTTTTCGGGCTGGATTTTACCGTCACGCACGATGTGTTGATTCCGCGACCAGAGACCGAGCTGCTGGTGGAAACGGCTCTAAAGTGGCTGGAAAGAAATCCCGCCCGGCGGCGCGCGGCCGATGTAGGCGCCGGCTCCGGCTGTATTGCGGTTTCCCTGGCTGTCCATGCACCCGCGCTGCACATCGTCGCCACGGACATCTCCGGCGCCGCGCTGCAAGTCGCCCGGCGCAACGCGATTAAGCACCAGGCAGACGCGCGCATCTCTTTCGTTCAATGCGACCTTTTACCCCAAAATGACCAGAGATTCGACCTGATCTGCGCCAATCTGCCATATATCCCAACCGAGACCTTAAAAAAATTAAGCGTCTATCAATCCGAACCCAGCCTGGCCCTGGAAGGCGGCCCGCAGGGGTTAACGCTGATCCGCCGGCTGCTTCAAAGCGCAGTCGACCGGCTGGCCGGCGGGGGTATGCTGCTCCTGGAGATCGAAGCCTCACAGCGAGAATCAGCCGCGGCTGAAGCGCGCGCAAACCTACCTTCAGCCTCGATAGAGTTGCTGAGCGATTTGGCCGGCCGGGACCGGCTTTTAAAGATCGAACGTTAGAAAGGGAGTGAAATCCAATCTTGGGGGTATTGACGTATATATATGGCGTGATTGTTAGCGGTCGTTGTGTCCTGGCGCCCGCTAGCATAAGCTTACCAGCCAAAAGGGAAAAAACATAATGAGAAAAACAACATTCTTTTTATTAATTGCCGGCTTGTTAATCAGTGCGTGTGGTGCGCAGACAACCCCGACCACCCCAGCTCCTGCGACAGCCACAGTGGCCCAACTCCTGGAAGCCAGCCCGACGCCTCAGGACGAAGCCCAGTCCTCCCCAAGCGTAGAATCCGCTTCAGCCGGCGCCGAGACGGTCACTTACGCCATCGTGCCGGACGAATCGCAAGTCAGTTATACCGTCGATGAGGTTTTCATCAACCAGAATAACCGCCTCAACACCGCGGTTGGCACAACTTCGCAAATCTCCGGTGAAATTGTGCTCGATCGCGTCAATCCCAAGAACAGCCAGATCAAACCGATTACAATAGATATCAGCCAATTCACATCCGACAGCAGCCGGCGGGATAATGCCTTGCGGGATCGCTTCCTGGAATCGGCGCGTTTCCCCGAGGCAACCTTCACCTCCACCCAAGTCGAAGGTCTGCCGGACGTCATCGAAGAAGGCAAAGACTACAATTTAACCATCACTGGCGACCTAACCGTCAAGGAAACCTCCCATCCAGTGTCCTTTGATACGCAGGTGCGCCTGGAAGGTGACCGGTTGAGTGGACAGGCGACGGCTACCTTGCTCATGAGCGACTTCGGTGTAGGTCCTATCAACCTGGGTGGGATACTGAAGACGGAGGATGAAGTCCAGATTCGCTTTGACTTCCTGGCCCAGCCAGGTGCATCCGGCTAAGCCTTCTTCCAGCAGGGGTCCAGGTCGCAGGAGTCACTGACGGTTACGTTTATGTTTCTCGCACTCTCAAAATTCCTGCCGCTATTCGCGTACCCATTAGGCCTGGCGCTCCTGTTGCTCGTCCTGGCTCTGCTCTTCCGTTGGCCGAAATGGCGCCGTTTGGCCATACTTGCCGCACTGGTGGTGCTGTTTCTGGGCAGCAATCGCTGGACAGCCATCACCCTGGCACGCTCGCTGGAATGGCAATACCTCCCGCCGGACGATATCCCCTCCGCTCAAGCGATTGTGCTGCTCGGGGGCGCCAGCCAGTCCGCTCAAGCGCCCAGACCGATCGTCGAGATCAACGACGCAGGAGATCGCATACTCTATGCGGCCTATCTTTACCAGCAGGGAAAGGCCGCTCATATCCTGGCCAGCGGGGGGCAAATTGACTGGTTATCATCAGGCAACTCGCCGGCAGAGGATATGTCTTTCTTGCTGCAATTGATGGATGTTCCGGCCAGCGCATTATGGCTCGAAGAACGCTCGCGCAACACCTATGAAAATGCACTTTTCAGCCGGCAGATGCTGGCGCCCCGGGGTATCGACCGCATCATCCTGGTAACCTCCGCCATGCATATGCCGCGCGCCGTCAAGTTATTTGAGCACCAGGGCTTCGACGTGATCCCTGCGCCGGTCGACTTTAATGCCACTTTTCCGTCGCCGGATCAGCCTCCAAGCCTGGGTACGATGCTGCTCGATTTGATTCCCAGCGTGGATAACCTGGAGTTGACCTCTCGAGTGATGAAAGAATGCTTCGGATTGATCGTTTACCGCTTGCGGGGGTGGTTGTAATGAATCTATTTCAAGATAAGAATATTCTTCTCGGCGTAAGCGGCTCCATCGCGGCCTATAAAGCTGTCGATTTGGCCTCCAAACTG
>Ga0207752_1000948_pt1 | contig 13652 bp, 10 predicted proteins | sample Pon2CUnioCityCA_6_FD_187272 | JGI IMG/M metagenome (GOLD analysis project Ga0207752, IMG submission 187272) | Marine sediment microbial community from Union City, CA, USA - Pond 2C Sediment 2 (SPAdes) | ecosystem: Environmental > Aquatic > Marine > Intertidal zone > Salt pond sediment ... | reverse complement strand
GAGGAGGGGACGTCTTCGACGCTCGAACACAACCCCTATTCTACAATAACCTGATCCTGCCTCTCTGTCAAGGCGAGCGTGTGCGCGGCCCGTTGTTGGAGTTCAGTCCGGGGAGGAGAGCGAGTTACGCCAGGTTTCAAGGGCCTTGCGGGTAGCGCGGAAGGCCAGCGGCGGAAGTTCCTCCGGGGAGAAGAAGGTGGCTCGATCCACGTCATCGGCAGCCTGCAGGTGGGCCTCCACCCGCTCTCCCTCCGCCAGCCGGGCCCGATATACGATGACGATATCTGCGCCGCCCTCGTGCTCTTGCCCCGCGACGACGTCGAGTAGACTGGTGATCTCAACGACCAACCCGGTCTCCTCCAGACACTCGCGCATCGCGGCTTCGGCCGGGCTCTCGTCAAAGTCGACGAATCCGCCAGGGAAGGTCCACAGCCCCTGACGCGGCTTCATTCGCCGTCGAACGAGAAGGACTTCGCCTTCCCGCTCGACAATTACGCCGGCAGCGACCTTATGCTCACGGAAGACGACCCTGTCACATGCAGGACAGAAGTGACGCACACGTCCAAATGCCTTCCGTTCTTCGAGTGCGTGACCACAGCGGGGGCAGTAATTCAGTTCGAGGGGACTTGCCAAGCGGATGCTCCTCAGGAGGCGGTAAGAGGCAATATATTTTCGTTTCCAGCCAGCAGGGCCTTCGTTATGGTATCCGAGGTGTTAAAGGCTCAACCTGTGCTTGAACCGGGCTCTAGCTACCGCGCGTCTGCCAAGCTCGGACTGTGGTGAAGATGAGCACCAGCGCAGCGAAGCCCAGCGCTATCTCCAGCGCCCTCCAGGGGAGACGCCAGGGGACCAGGCTTTCCCGCTCTCGAGCCGGGGGAGGCGTCGCCTCGAGCTCGCTTGCCGTGGGCTCCAGCAGACCCAGCTCCTCCTCGGAAACCACCGGCTCCTCGGGCGGTATGGTTGGCGTTAGGACCTGTTTTTGGGAGATCGTCGGCGCAACGGTGGGTACTTCGAGAGCCGCAGCTTCTTCCGTGGGGCCGCCACCACCGGCTGGCGGAGGCGCTACGCCTGCTCCCGGGGGCGCCTCTGCAGCCCTCGTTGCCTCAGCCGCGCTTAGCTCCTCCTCGGTCTCCATCTCTGGCTCTTCCCGTGGAGCCTCCGGCGAAGCTGCGGGGGGAGGTGTTGCCTCTGCCTCCTGGGGGGCCTCGTCGGTCCCCGTCGCCTCAGCGGCCCTCACCCCTTCCCTGGCTTCGCCCTCGGTGACCATATCCGATTCTATGCGAGGAGTCTCTTCGGAAACCGCAGGGGGTACGGTAGGGGCGGTCACGGCTTCGCCCTCGACCTCGTGGGTGCCGGTAATCTCAAGTGCCATCGGAGCCGCTTCTTCCGCCTGCCGCATCGGTGCCGGCGCGGAGGCAAACCCCCCGACTCGAGACAAGAACAGGTCGCCGACCAAGACAACGACGAAGAGCAGACTGACGATGGTCGTCGCTGCGGTCAGTAGAGGCGCGGCCCAAGCACGACGGGGCTCTGGAGCAGGAGCGGGTTCGCGACGTTGCACCATGGATTCGGACAGGATGAAGTTCCGCGGAGCAGAAACCCGCCGAAGCTCGTGCACCATAGACACCGTTTGTTGCAGCGCTCTCAATTCTGCTCGCAGAGCCGCATCCTCAGACAAGCGTGCTTCCAGTCGCTCTCGCTCCCGTTCACTGAGCTCTCCGTCCAGGTATGCTGAGAGCAACTCATCGCGCCGCTCTTCTTCGTTCTTACCCCATCCCAATAATCGCAACATGGTCTCTAAGACCTGCTCTTTCCAGTGATTCTCTTATCTACTGCTTCCCTCTGTCACTTAAGACGATACTGACCCGGCAAAAGTTCCGCTCGTTCACGAAGATAGTCACGGAGCTTCGCCCGCGCCCGCGCAAGACGCGACTTGACAGTTCCAAGCGGAGCATCCGTCGCCTCAGCAATCTCGTCGTAGCTGAACCCCTGTACATCTGCCAGCACCAGGGTGATCCGTTGGTCTCGCGGCAGTGTCTGAATCCCGGACTCAATCGCGCGGGCCATCTCCTCTCGCTCAGCGTATTCTTCTGGTCCCTCAGTCTCGCTGACGAGCGCTGGATTCGCTTCCTCATCGATCTCAAAGTCCTCAATCGACGTCGCAGGCTGTCGTTTACGCCGGCGAAGCTCATCGTAACATGCGTTGGACACAATACGCATCAGCCAGGATTTGAAAGAGCTGGGATACTTTCCGCGGAAGCCCTTGATGTTCTGGAAAGCTGAAATGAAGGCTTCCTGGGTAGCGTCCGAGGCTGAGGCCGGGTCGCCCATAATCCGGTAGGCGAGATTATAGACTTGGTCCTGGTAAGCCAGCACCAACTCGTTGAAGGCGTCCAGGTTCCCCCGTTGCGCGGAGGTGATTAAGCGCTCTTGGTCGATTTCTTCAATCAAGGTCACTAGCGTCGACACCAGTATGTGTCAGTTTTCCTGTGATATACAAGATATTATCACATAAAGCGCTATTCACGTCAAAGCGTTCAGAGGCAGAAAGACCTTCTCCTCCCCCTGATAGCTTCAGCAGCACCTCGCAGGAGGCCTGCAGGCCGGGAAACGGACGCCGCTTCGAATGAGATCTCAAGATCCGGTCTCGGGCAGAATAGGGTAGGTGATTCCCCCATGCGGGAAGGCCAGTACCTCGGCTCGCCCGGAGAATCGCCGCCTTGCTGCAGCGACCGCATCCCCTACGCTGTCGACGAACGTCACGAAGGGCAACCTCGCCTGCACGTCAGCTGGGATCGTCGGCGCGTAGAGCAACAAATCTGCGTGGCGCATTGCCTGGAGCGCGAAATAGAGGAAGAAGCGATCCTCCTCGCCAAGCCCCTTTATCTTCAGTCTCGGCACCAAACGGAGCAGCAACGGCGACAGTAGCCTGAGGGCCCGTCGCCCCAGCGGCAGGTCGCTATCCGCCAGGCCGAAGACTCCCACACCTTCGTCAGCTCTTATCAGCGTGATATGCACGCCGCCGGGACGCACGGCACGGATGGTGTTAGCCAGCGATTTGACCCCTTGGCGTAGGTCCTGGTCCATCGGGTGCGAGCTCGTAATCACGATGTCGGCCAGAGCCGGGACCTGCGCTCCATACAGGCCGGCACTCACCCGCACACCCTCTCGATGCGCCTCGATGGGATCTCCGGCGACTACCTGAACGACTTCCTGCCGACTGTTCAGCACCGCATTGATGATGAAGATCCGGGACTGCACCATTCGTCCCGCCTCCTCCAGATCAAGTCGCATAGGGTTGCCTTCGATGGGTTGGCCGACCATATTGAACGTGTTTGGGGCGCAGTTGAGGGTGTGGTTGTGAGCGATCGTCTCCCGCCCGGCCACGCCCGGAATCAGGTTCTTGTATCCTCCCCCGAAGCTGGCGATGATGTGGGGTTCAATGCAGCCAACAGAGACGACGAGGTCTGCTCGTGCTACGCCTTCGTTGACCAGGACCGGCGTACCCCGCTTCGTCACACCCAACGGGATCAGCCCCTCGACGTCGTCGCAGTCGTGGTTCCTCCAACTGAGGCCATCCAGAGCCAGAGGGCCGACTCGGGCAGCGACTTCCTCCTCCGTCATCGGACGGTGGACGCCGAGAGCGGTGACGAGCGTGATGTCCCCGGGTCGGGCTCCACCGCGCTCCAGTTCCTCCAACACCGTCGGAAGGATCTGGTCCAACGGCGTCGGGCGGCTCAGGTCGTCTATCACCAGCGCGACCTCCGTCTCCTCCTCTACCAGGTCGCGCAGACGGGGCGACTCCACGGGCTCTCCCAGGCTTCTGGCAACCTCGACAGCGGTATCCTGTACTCCTGCACGGGGTGCTGGTTCCATAACGCCGCTCATGTGCCAGCTCTCCGGCAAGTCAAGAAGAACTTCGTCGCCTCCCCAGGGCAGCTTCATCTGGCGCTTGCTCATCTCGTCGTCTCCTTCATTCTTAGGGAGGACAAAGCCACGATTCGGCTCGTGCATTACCTCCGGGGACCACATTTCTCGTGAGGCTGGGCGCTCCAGCTCTCTTCGCCTGGCTCTTCAACGTATCGGACGGCCTCCGCCTCAGTTCATCTCATCCGAATCTGGAGTAAGACTCCTTCATCCAGACTCACCGCTCGAGCTGACCCAGACATCGAACCACGTCTGATCTGCCAGAACGACCGACGTCTCGACCTGTCGCTCGGGGATTGACCAGTATCTTCTCAGTAGCCGCGCCTTCTCGTCTGGGGAAACCAGCTGAAAGCCGTGTTTCTCGTAGAACCGTATGGCCCAGACCGCGTCCGCCCAGGTGCCGATCAGGATCGGGCGATCCGTCTGGCTTCGCAAGTGACTCAGTAATCTCTCCCCAATCCCCTCCCCCTGTCTCTCCGGCCGAACGTACGCGTGTCTGATGAGAGTCACGTCCTCGACGTGCTGAATGCCCATCACCCCGATTAGCTCTCCCACTTCTTCGTATCCCCAGAATGCGACGCCCTCACCAATCTCTTCTCGGAGTTCGCGCTTCGACATATACGGGGTCTTCCATCGGTCTGACGGAATGACGCCTTCGTAAGCCCGGGCACCGTCGTTGATGATCGTCCATACGGCCTCAAAATCGCGATCGTCACAGCGGCGAATCATGCCTTGGCAGGTCATCCCTGGACCACCCCGGCCCTACTACCTGTCCTCCAGCACGATCCGGATGTCGACTGCCCAGGCTCCCTCGTCGCCCACGATCAGCGGGTTGAGATCCACCGCGGATATCTCCGGCTGGTCGACCATCAACTGGCCAATGCGACGGATCGTCTCAACGACGGCCTCAATGTCGCGCCGCGCCTGCCCCCGAACACCTTTGAGTAACTTACCGGCCGCCGTCTCCATTACCATCTCCCGCGCGTCTTCTTCGCTAAGCGGCGCCAGGCGGAAGGCCACGTCCTCCAGCACCTCCACGTAGACGCCACCGAGGCCGAACATCACGAGCGGCCCGAACTGACGGTCTCGCTGCGCACCGACGATGACCTCCAGTCCTTCGGGCGCCATCTTCTGAACGAAGGCGCGTTCGTTGGCGCCGATAATCGCCTCATAGGCCTCCTGCACCGCCGTTGCATCCTCCAGGTTGAGCGCCACGCCTCCCACGTCGCTCTTGTGCACCACGTCGGGCGCGACTCGCTTGAGCACCACGGGATACCCGATCTCGTCAGCCAGCTTCGCTGCTTCCTCCGCCGTCTCTGCCAGTCCAGATGGCGGCGCCGATATGCCGTAAGCGCTTGCCATCTCAGCTCCGGTATGAGCGTCCATAACACGTCGTCCATCGCCTCCTGCTGTCTCGATCAGTTCTTTTGCTCGCCTCTGGTCGATCTGCTCTAACGGCTCCGGCCCAACGGCGGACCGTGTCCGGATGTGGTGGTAGTGCCAGAGAGCACCCAGCCCGAACGCAGCGCGCGCCGGCGTCAGGTAGTGGGGCACAGCGGACTTGTGGAGCATCTTGGCCGCTTCGTGGATGTCCTTCCCCCCATAGATGCAACATACGACCGGCTTCTCGCCGCCGACAGCCGCTTGACCCACGGCATCGGCTACCTCCGGCGGTCCGGTCAAAGCCTGGGGGACGAAGACGACCAGTATGCCGTCCACCTCAGGGGCATCAAAGAGAACGTCCATTGCAGCCTGATAGTGTTCTGGCTCCGCGCCGCCGAGCATATCGACGGGATTACCCGTCATCGCACCTGGGGGACAGACCTCCCTCAATAGATCCTGTGTCTCGGAGGTCAACCCGACGAGATGAAGTCCCTGCTGGTCCAGTGCATCAGCGCCGACTGCTCCTGGTCCGCCTGCGTTGGTGAGGAGAGCGATCCCGGGCCCGGTCAACGGTTGACAGTAATCCAGCGCCACGCTTGCGTCAAGCAGCTCTTGGAGGTCCTCTACCTGAATCGCTCCGGCTCGGTGACACGCAGCCTCGAAAGCGCGATTCTCGCCAGCGAGCGCCCCCGTATGAGATCGCACCGCTCGGGTGCCGCTCGGCGTTCGTCCGGCCTTGATCACGACCAACGGCTTCTCTCGCGTAAGGTTGCTTGCCACGTCCACAAACTGACGACCGTGTGGGAGGCCCTCAACGTAAGCGGCCGCGACCTCTGTATGCGTATCCGCAGCCAGCGAGGCCAGGGCATCAGCCATGTTGACGTCGACTTGGTTGCCCAGGCTGATCATGCGTGAGAAACCAAACCCCACCGTGTTCGCCCAATCGACGGTGCCGCCGCAGATCGCTCCGGAGTGGGAGGCAAACCCAATGCCCCCCACCTCTGGCATAGCCGTGAGGAAGGTCGTGTCGACCCGCGACGTGGTGTCCATCACACCGATGCAGTTGGGACCGATCAACCGCATCCCGTACCGTGCGATCACTTCCTGGAGCTGGGCCTCGCGCTCCTCGCCACCGCTTCCCAGTTCGCCGAAGCCGCTGGCGACGACGACGGCGGCTCGAATCCCCCGCTTGCCGCAGGCCTCCAATGCCTCTATTGAGAGCTCGGGCCGAAGGATAATCACCGCCAATTCCACTGGGTCCGGCACGTCGCCAACCCAGGGGTAGACCTTCAAGCCCAGAATCTCGCCCCCTTTGGGGTTGACGGGATAGACGCCTCCCTCGTAGCCGTGCGTAACCAGGTTTTGGAGCACACCGTAGCTGAGCTTGTTTGGGTTGGAGCTTGCGCCGATGACGGCCACGCCGTCAGGATGGAAAAAGGGGTGCAACGGGTCTGTCACTGTCTGCCTCCTTAGCTTCTTATAGATTCTCCCTGATGCGCAGGTTCTACACTTGCTACAAGCATTGCCCCGGTTCCAACCGCTACAACCGGTGCAGGTGGACGCCATGATACCCTGGCAGAGGGGCTTTTGTCCAATTGAAGTAAAAAGATTTTGGGCAGCCCATTGATCAGAAGCCCTCAATCGCAAAGTTGCCCCAGGACTGGTTCTCTGGTATACTCTAAGACTGAGCCGGAGTGGCGGAACAGGCAGACGCGCGCGACTCAAAATCGTGTGGGCTTTGACCCATGTGGGTTCGATTCCCACCTCCGGCACTCCTTCATTGGATAGTGATCGCGGCGTCAATGGGCAGCCGTGAGCCCAGAAGCGCCGCGTTTTCTAGTTGAGAGGGGAAGGGTGAGTGAGTCGACGAGCGAGGCAATGGATCACCTGGACCGTGATAGGCATCGCGGTAGGAGGAGCGCTCGGCGTGGTCATCGGGTGGTGGCTGTGGCCGGTGACGTATACCAACACCTCGCCGTCCGCCCTGCGCGAGGATTACCACGACGAGTACGTCCTCATGGTTGCCACGGCTTACGAGGTGGAAGGAGACCGGGAGAAGGCTCGCGAGCGGTTGACTCTGCTGGATTCGGAGGACCCCTCCGCGCCGGTAGTTCGATTGGCACAGCGGCTGATCGAACAAGGTGGCAGTGAGGAGGACGTCGCCCGGCTGGCGCGCCTTGCCCAGTCTCTCGACGCGACCACTCCGGCCTTGATGCCCTATCTTCAACGCTAACGATGCCTCCTTCCCTACGCCGTGCTGTGTTCACCATCGGTCTGGTGCTGGGCTTGGCTTTGGGTCTGGTCTACACTTGGGTCATCAACCCGGTTAGGCTGACCAACACCTATCCCGCTCTGCTCCGCTTGGACTATCGGCACGACTGGGTCCGTCTCGCGGTCCTATCGTATGTCGCCGACGGCGATTTGGAGCGCGTCCAGTCGCGGTTGGACAGCTTGGAGAAAGAGGACGTGTCCGAGTCGCTGAGGGCGCTCATTGAGGAGTACGTCGCTGCCGGACGCTCTCCCGAGACGCTGCGCGAACTGACGACCTTGGCCGAGGCGCTGGACGTGAACACCCCCGCGATGCTGGTTTACGCGGATGCCACGGTATCGCCGGTGCCGACGCTCACGCCGACGCCACTGCCGTCTCCGACCCCAACGTCCACCTTCACTCCCTCGCCGACTGCGACGCCCACGAAGACCCCTACCCCGACGCCCACTTCCACTCCCACACCGGTGCATACGTTCACCCCGTCTCCGACTTTCACCCCTTCGCCGACTCCTACTCCTTCGCCGACGTTCACACCTTCTCCCACACCGCCCCTTTTGCAGCGCTTGAGCTTGGCTGAGAAAGAACAGTTGTGCAGCCGGGGCCAATCCCCTCACATCGAGGTAGTGATACAGGATGAGGATGGCGGAGGGTTGCCGGGGGTCGAGGTCTGGCTGACCTGGTCCGATGGAGCCGATCGCGCCGTGACCGGACTCAAGCCCGAACGTGGACCGGGATACGCCGACTTCAACGTGGCTTCTGACGTGGCCTACACAGTGAGCGTCGGTGAGCTGGGAATGCCGCTCGTCACCGGCCTGCGGCTCGAACCATGTCCTGTTGAAGAAGGAGAAGAACCGTTTACAGGCTCTTGGCGCCTCGTGCTGGCGCCTTAGGCGGAAGGGCCCTAGGCCGGAGGATAGCGCACAATGCACAAACGGTTGCTGACCTGCCTGTTGGTTCTGTTGACGCTCTTGAGCCTGGGAGCAGCTCCCCAGCCCCAGAGAAGTGTCACCTATGAGCGGTACGACGTCGACATCGACGTCCGGACCGATGGCTCACTGAGCGTAGCCGAGACGTATCAACTGCGCTTCGAGGGGGAGTTCCACACCGGCTTCGCCGAAATTCCCCTCGATTACGTTGCGGATATCGTGGACGTCCGGGTACGGGAGGGCGATAGGGTCTACGAGGAATCTGGCTCCGGCGCCGGGACCTTCACCTGGAGGCGGGATGTCGACGCGATCCGTGTCGACTGGGAGTACGAACCGACCAGTGGTACCGAGGTGCGGACCTTCACGGTCGAATACCGCGTGCTGGGCGGGCTCTGGGTCTATCCCGGGAAGGACACGCTTTCCTGGACAGCCGTGCCGGAGGACCGCAGCGGCATTCCCGCCGAAGCCAGCCGGGTGACGGTGCGCTTGCCCGCCCCAGTCGATCCAAACGACCTGGTCATCGATTCACAGGGCGCAGATGCTTCCGTCGAGATTCCCGATGCCCGGACAGTCGTATTCGAATCCCAGAGCTCTATTCCCGACGGCTCCTCACTTGAGGTCATCGTCGGCTTTCCTCACGGGTTGACCAGCGCCAGCATCACTTCCTGGCAGCGTCAGATCGACGAACGCCAGGCATCCTACTACTGGGAGAGGTTTGACGTCGACCTGACCCTCGCATCCGACGGTCAGCTTCACGTGACTGAAGAGCAGACGTTGCAGGTTGACGAGGGGTACCTCTACCATGGCTATCGCGTCATTCCCCGACTTTACCTGGATCAGATCATCGACGTCGAGGTTCAATCCGATGGGCAAGCATTCCGATTGAGTGACACACCTTGCGAGTACTGCTACGTTCTGGAGGAGAAACCCCGTCGAGGAGACTGGGTTTCGTTTGATGGCCGTCGGGTGGTTATCGACGAGGATCGGGTTGGTTCAACGTTGGTAGAATGGGCCTTCCCGACCATGGAGGCCGGCGACAGTGCCACCTTCGAGGTCAATTACACGGTTCTTGGCGTCGTGCGTGTCCTGTCTGACTCGCAGGAGATCGACTGGGCCGCCGTCTTCGGGGATCGCGATGCCCCGGTTCACGCAGCCAGCGTGGATCTATACTTGCCACCGGAGTTGAGTCCTGACGACGTTGCGGTGTCCGGCGGGGCGACGGCCCTCCAGCCGGACGGAGCGCTCCGTATCGAGCGTGATGGTCCTGTCCCCGAGGGAGAGGCGTGGTCCGTGAGCGCGCGCATGCCCGTGGACGCTACCACCGCCCAGAAGCCGGTCTGGCAGGTCGAGCTCGAGCAGCAGTTGGCGAGGGAAGAAGCTCGCATTGAAGCCGAACGTGCAAGGGCCGTGCGCCGTGCCCGGTACCAGGTTGGCCTCGGCGCCCTGGGCTGTCTGTTCCCCGTTCTCGGTCTCGCTGGCGTCGTCGCTGCCTGGTACGTTTGGGGACGAGATCGCGCCGCGCCTCCAGTAGCGGCGTACCTGACCGAGCCCCCCTCGGACCTGCCGCCCGGCATCGTCACCTACCTGGTCGACGAGCGGCCTACCGTCAAAGGTGCGCTTGCCGACCTGCTCCATCTGGCCACCCTCGGCCTGATTAGCGTGGATCTCCAGAACGAGGATTTCACCGTCCGGTTGAATTGGACGCGTGAGATCGACGAAGGTGAGACGGTGCGGGTGAATGAGGGCGAGGAGATCGATCTGGCCGAGCACGAAAGGACGCTATTCAACTTGCTGGTCAGGCGAATCCGAGAGGTGATCCGGCTGAGCGGCAGGAGGAGGAAGCGAGAAAGCTTACCTGTCCCCTTCTCCAAGATTGAGTATACGTTTACGAGCGCCCTGCCCACCATCTACGAGCAGATGGGCGAGACCGCATCCCAGTACTTCTCCACGCTGCCGGAGACGGCACGCCGCCGCTGGAGATGGGCCGGTCAGATCGTGGTCATCGCCGCTGGCGTGCTGGGGGTTGTCAGCCTGTGTGGGATTACGGCGCTTGGGTGGCCGGCGTGTGCGCCGCCGGTCGGTCTCGCCGGGGTGGGCCTGATGCTGATGGGGATCAGCCGATGGATGCCGCAGCGGACGACGCTCGGTATCGAAGAGGCGGCCCGCTGGCGGGCCTTCCGACGCTACCTGAAGAACCTCAAACAGTTTGGGAACCTGGAGAGTGCTCAGGCCGTACTCGATCTCTATTTCCCTTACGCGGTGGCCCTGGATGTAGAAGAGGTTATGCTGCGACAGGCAGAGAGCATAGGGGCGCGGGTGCCGATTTGGATGGTGCCAATTCCCGTGAACGTTGGGCCGATGGTCTCCGAGCCCTCGGGTGGACGACTGCGCGATCGCGTGACGAAGGGGCTTCGTGTCCCGGAGCCGACGGCGAAGCCCGCGCGGACGGCGAAGATACGACCTTCCCTATCACAGCGTCCGCCCGGTGCCGACGTCTCGCTCCAGGGCCTCTCGGACCGACTCAGCCGCTCCCTCAATCAGGCGAGTCGTTCGTTGAGCTCACTCCTGAACGCGGCTGTGGGAGAGGCGGACGGCGTTGACTCACCCTTTGAGGTGGTCGTGAAGGGGGCGGGGACGGCCACGAGGCTATCTTGGAAGGCGGGAACGTCCACGATGAAGGTGCTGGGCGATATCCTCGAGGAGTCTTCTTCGGGCGGCGGTGGCGGCGGGTTCAGCGGCGGCGGATTCCGCTCCAGCAGTTGGAGCAGTGGCGGTTCTAGCTTCGGCGGTAGCTCCTCCGGTGGCAGCGGCGGTGGTGGAAGCCGAGGTTTTGGATAGAGTAGCGAGGACGTGAGCATCGTAGACCGGAAAGCGATGGAGGGCGGGCGGAGTAGAAAGGGGGCAGCACCCGCTGCCCCCCTTCGCGTTCCATCGCCTTCGGCCCTACGTCACGAATAAGGAAGTGCGTGCCCTTTCCTCGATCACCCCCATGCCAAACGTGGGCTCCAGCAGGCGATGCTTGAACGGACCCACGTCTACCTGCTTGTTCATCAGGCTTCGGTAGATTCCGGCACCGCTCACGTCTCCGGTCAGACGGAAGCCAACGATACGATTATCCTGGAGGTAGATCTTGCGTAGGACGCCGTTTCGCCCGACGCGCATCTCCTCGCCTTCCATGCGCCCCACGGCCATGACGGGGAGCCCCAGGTGTTTCAGGCTGTTCATGTTGTCTGAGCCTTCATAAGGCAGATCCCACCCCAGCAGATTGTACGCTGCGACCTTGCCCTGGGTCACAGCATTTGGAAAGATAGCGTGCACGTACCGCTCGCCGGTGAAGCGGTCGAAGGTCTCGGCGACGTCCCCGGCAGCGTATATGTTTGGATCGCTGGTGCGCAGGTGATCATCCACCAGGACGCCCCACTTCGTCTCGATGCCGGATCCCTCCAGGAACTCGATGTTTGGCCGTAGGCCCGTGGCTGCCACGAGCAGATCAGCGGACACCACGTCCCCGGAGCGCACCTCGATCGCCTCGGCGCGCGGTTCACCGACAAAAGCGACTGCATCGGCGTCTTCGCCCCGGCGCACCTTGATGCCGCGCTCCTTGATCGCCGCCAGAACCAGTTCTGACGTCTCCGGATCGAGCATTCGACGCATCACGCGGGACCGAACTAGCTGCGTCACGTCCAGTCCCATATCCTTCAGGAGCAACGCAATCTCCACGCCGATGAACCCCGCGCCGATCACGAGGACCGTGCGCGCTTCTCTCTTTCTCACCCGCTTGAGAAGTTCATCAGCAGCGGTGAGGGATTTGAAGTTGTAGACGCCCAGCTTGAACTCCTCCAGTCTGGCGGCGTATAGACGCCCCCCGGAGGCGAGCATTAGCTTGTCGTACGGAATCATGTCGCCGTTGGCGAGGTGAACCATTTGGTTCTCGGCATCGACGCCGACTGCTTCGACCCCTTTCCGGTAGTCGATGCCCAGTCGGGCTGGGAAGTCCTCGCCTTTCCACAGATGAACAGCCTGCCCGCTCTTGAAATACTCCACCATCGCCGGTGGTGAGTATGGAGGGTACGGTTCGCTGGAGAGCATCACGATGTCCGATTTGTCGTCCACCTGTCGCAGCGTCTCGGCCGCGGTGACGCCAGCCGGGCCTGCGCCGATAATGACGATCTTCATGGATGCCTCCCTCCGCCTCAAGCGGTCACCGGCTCAGGCATCAGGATGCTCTTTGGGTCGACGAACTGCAATCCCAAGCCCTGGCGCTTTTCCTCGATGCGCCGTCGCATCAAAACGGCCGCTTTCTCTGGGTCCGGCTCGACGGCGAATGTTGCGCCCACCACACCTTCGGCGCCCTCTGTCAGCAGTTTCGTCACGTTAGGACTGCCCAGCACCTGCGGGACAGTGCCCAGGACTGTGTAGATGCCCGATGAGACGACGTACGTGCCGATGGAGACCGCTTTCTCACTCATCCACTCGGGTGCCGCCCCTGCCACCGGCAGGTCGCTGATGTCGACGTCGAGCGCGTTGGCGATGGCCGCGCAAGCTACCAGGATGCGGCTGATGTCGACACAGGAGCCCATATGGAGCACCGGCGGGACCCCCAACGCCTCGCAGACGCCCTTGAGCCCCTCGCCGGCGCGATCCGCCGCCTCCGGCAGCATCAGCCCGGCTTTGGCGCAAGCGATGGCATTGCAGCCGGTATTCACGACTAAGACGTCGTTCGCGATCAACTCCTCGACCAACTTAAGGTGGCCGTAGTCGTGGCGCACCTTGGGATTGTTGCAGCCCACAACGCCGGCGATACCGCGAACGGCGCCGCTTGTGATGGCGTCCAGCAGCGGATCCAGGGTGCCGCCCAGCGCCTCTACGATCGCCTCGACGCTGAAGCCGACGACGCACTCGGTCTTCTCGTCGGGAATAGTGACCCGATCCGGGTTGCGATTGGGGTAATTCTCCACAGCCCGCCGCACGATGGCCTTGGCGATATCGGATGCCTTATCCTCGTTGAACTGGATGTGCGTCGCGCCGGGGAACTTGGCCTTAGGCGAGGTGGAGATCATCTCAGTATGATAGCACCCCGCCAGGTCAGACAGGGCGGGCATGATGCACTGCACATCGACGATCACCGCCTCGACGGCGCCGGTGAT
>Ga0207752_1000947_pt1 | contig 13655 bp, 12 predicted proteins | sample Pon2CUnioCityCA_6_FD_187272 | JGI IMG/M metagenome (GOLD analysis project Ga0207752, IMG submission 187272) | Marine sediment microbial community from Union City, CA, USA - Pond 2C Sediment 2 (SPAdes) | ecosystem: Environmental > Aquatic > Marine > Intertidal zone > Salt pond sediment ... | reverse complement strand
CAGGCGCAAGCCTTTACTGGCAGCCTGGACGCCCTGGTCAACAACGCCGCCATACAAATCACCAAGCCGCTGCTGGAAACCAGCGTCGAGGAGTGGGATGCAGTCATGACCCACAACCTGCGCTCGGTGTTCCTGGCGGTCAAGCTGGCCTACCCGTTGCTGCAGTCCGCCGGCGGTGGGGCGATCGTTAACGTCTCTTCGGTGCACGCCGTGCAAACCTCGGCCAACATCGCCAGCTACGCAGCCAGCAAAGGCGGCCTGTTGGCGCTGACCCGCGCCATGGCGATTGAGTTCGCCGGCGACGAGATCCGCGTCAACGCCATCCTGCCGGGAGCGGTCGACACGCCCATGCTGCACGCCGGCCTGTCGCGCGGCCACGTCCAGGGGTTGAATTTGACCGATCGCCTTGAAAACCTGGCCCGCAAGACGGTCAATGGGCGCATCGGCATGCCGCAGGAGATCGCACAGGCGATTTATTTCCTGGCCGATGGGCGCCAATCCTCATTCATGACCGGCCAATCGCTGATCGTCGACGGCGGCGCCACCGCCCGCCTGAGCACGGAGTAAGGCCATCCTGATGAGCCAGCTTCAAGAGCAACTTAAGAGCGTCACGCCCGCGCCCGTTTGGGATGGCATGCGACGCCTCTATTACAGCCTGCAGCGCGCCTCCCAATGGCCGGTAGCCACGTTCCACCCCTGGCGGCGCGCCAGCATCCGCCAGCTTGCGGCGCTCAAAGACGCCCACCGCGGCCAGCGCTGCTTCGTGATCGGCAACGGTCCCAGCCTTAAAAAGACCGACCTGACCCGGCTGGAGCATGAATACACCTTCGGGATGAACCGCATCTATTTAATGTTCCCCGAGCTGGGTTTCCCTACCAGTTTCTACGTGGCGGTGAACAGCCTGGTGATCGAGCAGTGCGCCGCCGATATCCGTACCCTGCCGATCCCCAAATTCCTTTCCTGGCGCTCGCGGAATTTGATCGAACCTACGCATGACACCGTCTTCCTGCACACCACTTACAGTGGTCCGAAATTCGCCCAGGATGCGCGCGGCCGCCTGTGGGAAGGCGCCACGGTCACTAACGTGTGCTTGCAGCTCGCCTACCACATGGGTTTTGAACAGGCCATCTTGATCGGCGTCGACCACAGCTATTCCGCCAAAGGCAAACCGAACCAAACCGTGGTCTCCCGTGGGGACGACCCCAACCATTTCGACGCCAAATACTTCGGTAAAGGCTTTCGCTGGCAGCTTCCTGACCTGGACACCTCCGAGCAGGGCTATACCATGGCCCGCCAGGCCTATGAAAGCGACGGCAGGCAGGTCCTGGACGCAACAATTGGTGGTAAATTGACTGTATTTCCAAAGGTTGACTATGACTCGTTATTCTGAAGATACGCTCTCTGCATCTGCCTCTGAAACAACCGCGCCGGCCTCGCAGGCCGCAGAAAAAGAGACTGCCAGGACTTTCACCCGCCTGATGCCGCTATTGTTAACATTAGTGACTTTGGGGCTGTTCGCGCTGGGGATCGGCGTGCGCATGTACGACCTGAGCGACCAGCCCCTGGACTTCCACCCCACCCGCCAACTGCGTTCCGCCATCATCGCCCGCGGCATGTACTACGATATGAAGCCCAACGTGGACCTGGAAACCAAAGAGCAGGCGGTCAATTACTGGTTCTCCATGGGGCAGTACGAGCCCTCCATTTTGGAGCGGCTGGTGGCTTATACCTACCTGGCGATCGGCCAGGAGACCTTATGGGTCTCGCGCGTCTACACTTCCGCCTTCTGGATCATCGGCGGCCTGGCGCTGTTCGCGCTGGCGCGCCGCATGACCGCCGGGCGCTCCTCGGGCGCCTCGACGGTCATCGCTTTGGTGGCTGTGGCTTATTACCTGTTGCTGCCGTTTGGCGTGCAGGCCAGCCGCGCTTTCCAGCCCGATCCGGGGATGGTGATGTGGATCGTGCTTTTCTTGTACGCCGCCTATCGCTGGTCCGAATCACGCGCTTGGAAGTGGGCCATCTTAGCCGGCCTATTGGGCGGTCTGGCGGTGCTGACCAAGGCTGTAGCGGCTTACGTGGTCGGCGCGACGGCCATTGCGCTGGTGCTGCACACTTTGGGGTTCCGGCGTGCCTGGCGCAACCCGCAACCCTGGGCCATGGCGGCGCTGATGGCGGTGCCTTCCGGGATTTACTATATCGCCGGCAATGAAAGCCGGGCAGCCGAATTCTTTTCTTCCTGGACGCTGTCCCTGTCCCACCTGCTATTGGAACCGGCGACCTATGCCCGCTGGCTCAATCTGGTGCAAAGCTTGATGGGGCTGGCTGTGCTGTTGCTCGGCCTGGTGGGCGTGCTCATCGCCCGAGGGCGTAATCAAGCCCTGCTGGCCGGCGCCTGGGTCGGGTATGGCATTTACGGCCTGTTCCTGCCCTACCAGATGTACACCCACAACTACTACCACCTGCAGGTGATCCCTTTGTTGGCCTTATCTCTGGCGCCCGTGATCTCCACCATCCAAGAGCGCTTCGAAAAGCAAGCCTGGATTTGGAAAGCCTTGTTCGTCGGCGTGGCCGTGATGGGCGTCGCCTATACTTCCTGGGTCTCTGTCGCCGAGCAAGCCGGCGAGAATCACCGCAACGAGCCCGCCTACTGGCAGGAGATCGCTTCTTACCTGCCCACTGACGGCAAGATCCTGGCCCTGACCCAAGACTACGGCTATCGCTTGATGTATTACGGCTGGCGTAAAGTCATCATCTGGCCGATCGTCGGTGAACGCCAGCTCTCTAAATTGCGCGGCAACGATCAAGAATTGAAGGCCTTCTTCGACAAGAAGTCAGAAGGAACGGACTACTTCCTGGTGACTGCCTTTGGGCAGTGGAACAAGCAGCCCGACCTGCAGAATTACCTCAACCAGAATTTTCCCCTTTACGCGCAGGGGGATGGCTATCTGATTTACGATCTGACCCAGCCCATAAGCGCGGCCGTTCCAGCCAAACCGTGAGTATGCCCGCGCCCCTAGTCAGCATTGTCACCCCCTCTTATAACCAGGCCGCCTTCTTGCAGGACAGCATCCGTTCAGTCCTGGCCCAGGATTATGCGCAGGTCGAGTATTTAATCGTAGACGGCGCCTCGCAGGACGGCAGCCAGGAGATCATCCGCCGCTACCAGGACCAACTGGCCTGGTGGGTCTCCGAGCCGGACCACGGTCAAGCCGAGGCCATCAACAAAGGCCTGTCCCGGGCTACCGGCGAGATCGTCGCCTGGCTGAACTCGGACGACCTGTATCTTCCGGGCGCCATCTCCTCCGCGGTGGCTGCCCTGCAAGCGGACCCGCACTTGAGCATAGTTTTTGCCGACGCCATCACCATCGACCCGCAAGGGCGCCCGCTCAATCGCCTGAGTTTTGGAGACTGGGGGCTGGAGCAGTTGATGGCTTTCCGCATCATCTGCCAGCCGGCTGTGTTCATGCGCCGTTCTGTACTGGAGGAGGCCGGCAATCTAGACTCCAGCTATCACTTCATGCTGGATCACCATCTTTGGCTGCGCATCGCCCACATTGCGCCGGTCAGACACACCCGCGGTTTGTGGGCCGCCGCCCGCCACCACCTGCAAGCCAAGAATGTCTCCCAGGCAGCCGGTTTCGGCCGGGAGACCCTGCGCCTGCTGGAATGGATCCAATCCCAGGACGATCTAGCCCCCCTGATGCAGTCGCGCCGCAAACAGGTTGAAGGCGGCGCTTACCGCTTGAACGCCCGTTATTTATTGGATGGCGGCCTGCCGGGCGAGGCGCTCAAATCCTACGGGCGCGCTTTGCGGGCCGATCCGGGCTTCGCCCTGCAGCACTGGCACCGCATGTTGTATGCCGTGCTTAGCCTGCTGGGCGCCTCCGAATTGGGCCGTTGGTATTACCGGTTGAACGCCAGCCCGCCCGAAAGCATCCTTGGAGAGCAGGTCGCCAGGGACCTGGCCGGTTGGCCGGGCTTGTGGCTGGCGGCTGAAAAACCCGGACTGTGAGGGCCTCATGCTGAACGCAGCTCAGGACGCCTCCCCCATCCTGGTAACCGGCGCACATCGCTCCGGGACCACCTGGGTGGGCAAGATGATCGCCGCCAGCCGGCGAGTCGCCTACATCAGCGAACCATTGAACGTGTGGCACCGCCCGGGGGTTTTGCGGGCCCCGGTCCGGCATTGGTATACCTATATCTGCGATCGGAATGAAGCCCTTTACCTGCCTGCCCTGCAGGAAACGCTGGCCTACCGCTACCATCCCTGGCTGGAGTTGCGCTCGCTGCGCTCGCGCAAAGACGCCCTGCGCATGAGTCGCGACTTTGCCATTTTCATGACGGGCCGCTTTCTGCGCCGCCGGCCGCTGCTCAAAGACCCTTTCGCGGTGTTCTCCGCCCCCTGGTTCTACGAACGCCTCGGCTGCCAGGTGGTAATCAGCGTGCGCCACCCGGCCGCCTTTACCAGCAGCCTGAAACGCCTGGGATGGGATTTCGACTTCGCCGACTTGCTCGCCCAACCGCTGCTCATGCAGGATTGGCTTGAACCCTACCGCCAACAGATGCAAGACTTGCAGCGACGCCCGGCTGACGTAGTCGAGGGAGGCGCTTTACTGTGGCGCATGATCTACCAGACCGTTGACGAGTACAGCCGGCGCTTCCCCGAATTTCACATTGTGCGCCACGAGGATCTTTCGCGGCAGCCCGTGCCGGGTTTCCAGGAGCTGTACCACTCTCTAGGACTGCCCTTCGATGAGCGGGTCAAGGCGCGCATCCGCCAATCCAGCAGCGCTGAGAACCCCAAGGAAATTTCCAAGCAAGCCGTGCACGCCGTGCAGCTTGACAGCCGCGCCAACCTGGATAACTGGAAACGCCGGCTGACCGGCGCAGAGATCGAGCGCGTGCGCACCATCACGCGTGGCGTAGCCGAGCATTATTATTCCGACCAGGAATGGCAGTAGACAGCCCCGATATGCGCGAAGCACACAAACCGCTGGTTTCCATCGTCACCCCCTCCTACAACCAGGTGGATTATCTGGAAGAGACCATCCGCTCCGTGCTCGACCAGAATTACCTGGACCAAGACGGCGCGCGCATCGAATACATCATCGTGGACGGCGGCTCCAGCGATGGCAGCCTGGAGATCATCCAGCGTTACGCCGAACGCCTGGCCTGGTGGGTTTCGGAACCCGACCGGGGACAGACGGATGCCATCAACAAAGGCTTTGCCCGCGCCTCCGGCGATATCCTGGCCTGGATCAACTCGGACGACAGCTATTTGCCCAACGCCGTGTCGGAGGCGGTGGCTTTCTTGCAGGCCCACCCGCAGGCCGGCATGGTCTATGGCGACGCCAACCTGGTGGATGAAGACGGACAGGTGATCGGCAAGTTTCCGGCCCGCCAGACGGATTACCGGCGGCTGCGCCAGGGATACGTGCACATCCCCCAGCAAGCGGCCTTCTTCCGCGCCGATCTGTGGCGGGAGGTCGGCCCGCTCGACCCCAGTTTTTACTTCGCCATGGATTACGACTTGTGGGTGCGCCTGGCGCGCCGGGCGCCGCTGTACTACCAGCCGCGCTTATGGGCCAATTTCCGTCTGCATGCCACCGGCAAATCGGTCGTCTCGGACGAACGCTGCTGGCCCGAGATGCTGCGCGTGCACCTCAGAGATGGCGGCAGCCGTCTCTCCCGGCTGTATTTCAAGGCCAAAGTCCGTCCCCTGATCTACGCCTGGCTGCCGCTGCGCCTGCGGCTGTGGCTGCGCCGGCGGGTATAAGCAACTCAGGCGCCGCCCGGAGACCTCACATGAAAACAATCCAAGCTTGCATGGGTCAAAAACGACGGGGGTTCGCCTGGCGAAGCTTATTCGCCATGCTGCTGGTTTTGCTTCCCTGGCAGACCGGGACGGCAGGCGGATTCAAGCCGGCGCAGGCCTCCGCTGAGGTCCAGGAGTGTTCTCCACAGGGATGGTTTCCCAGCGGGTTTGGTTTGAAAGACCACAGCGTGTTCTGGTACGACGGCTTTTATTACATCGTTTCGAATTATATTCCAGGCGAGAGGCGCTTCGCCTACGCCCGCTCGCAAGACTTGTGCACCTGGGAAGAGCTCGAACCGGTTTTGAACCAGCGCACGCCGGGCGCCTGGGACGAGTCGGCTGTTTGGGCGCCGTTCGTATTTGAGGAAGCCGGAACTTACTACATGTACTTCACCGGCGTGACCCGGGATTATACCCAGAGCATCCTGTTGGCGACCACCACCGACCCCTCCGACCCGCAGTCCTGGCAGGTGCAGGACCTGCTCTTCCAACCCCAGCATCTGGGCACGCGCTGGGCGCCGAATAGCTGGGCGGATTGCCGGGACCCGTCCATCCTTAAATTCGGCTCGCTATACTATATGGTGTACACCGGCCGCGACACGGATGGAAGGATCGTCGGCCTGGCGCTGTCCACCTCTCCGGCAGGTCCCTGGCTGGACTGGGGCGCAGTGGTGACCGAACCCGAACCGGTGGGTATGTTGGAAAGCCCGGCTTTATTCCAATATGGCCATCAGGTCTATCTGTTCTACAACGATACCTTGCAAGGAGAGCGCTACCGCATCGCTTCCCACCCCGGAGGTCCCTGGTCGCAGGCTTATCCATTGGCGCCCGGTTGGGCGCACGAGGTCTGGCAGCGGGCGGATGGCTCGACGGCCACCTCTTTCTTGACCAGCTATCAGATCAGTATCTCTCCGCTTAGCTGGGATGCTTATTTCCAGCCGGCGCGGCCTTTTATCGGCGCAGACGTTCTCCACTTTCACCTGCCGCTAATGATGCTCTCGAACTTTGATTCTGGCTGAGAAGGATAACTGAGGAAGGAATTTAAGGCTCATCCATGCTTGCAGAGCGCATGAAATTCGGGACACACAAGCGAACCAATCTGTCTATCCTTTGGCTTGGGTTTATCTTTCTAATTGCGGCCGGGGCTCGTTTTGTGTATCTCAACCGGCAGGCGCTTTTTCTGGACGAGGCCTGGTCGTGGGCAGCCTCCCAACTAACCGTCCCCGAGATCCTGAGGCTGCCGCTGCACGACCCCCATCCCGTTCTTTACTATCTGCTCTTGAAATTCTTCCTGCTTTTCTCCCCAGGCAGCGAGGCCGGTTTGCGGGCGCTGAGCGTGCTGGCCTCACTGGCCGCTTTGGGGGTGATCATATACGCGGCTCGCAAGTGGTGGGGGCTGGGGGCGGCCTGCTTGGCAGCCTGTTTCTACGCGCTTTCCAGTTTCGACCTATACTACGCCCAGGAAGCCCGCATGTACACGTTGCTGGGTTTGCTATGGGTATTGAGCTACTTCTTGCTGGTCGAATCACTGGACGAACGACCCAGACTGCTGTTGGGGTGGGGACTGGTGAGCGCACTCATGGCCTGGACCCACCTGTATGGGTTGATAATCACGGCATTCCAGTTAGCCATACTACTGGTCTGGCGTGCCTGGCGCCAAGTGCGCAGGCACACCTTTCCCATTCCCGGCCAAATCTTGGCGGCTGCTACGTCCATCGCTTTCCTGGGCGCCCTGCCCGTGGGCTACATCGCCCTGCGCTTCCGGGCTAATGGGGCCGGAGGGGCCTGGATTCCGGATGCGACCGACCTGCTGGATTTATTCTCCCTGATTACCATTGGCTTAGCGACGGTCCGCCAGCACTTCATCGGCGGCGGCAACCTGGTCCTGCCCAGTCTGGCCGGTTTGCCATCCTGGGTATGGATCATGGCCGGAACGGTGCTGGGCGGCGTGTTTGCCTTTATCGGACTGCGATCGGATTGGCGCCAGCCGGGGATTACACGCTGGCGGGCCGGATTTGGAATGACCATGCTATCCGTTCCGGCGCTAATTTTCGGTTACACGTGGATTTTCCAGCGCCAACAATGGGCCTTCAAACCCTTCCTGGGCGCAGCCTATATCTTCTATCTTTGGGCCGGCGCCGGCCTCAGCCGGACTCCACTTTCCATGCGCGCCGGTACAGTTGCAGTGCTGCTTCTCGTCGGGCTGGCCTCCTGGGTGCCTTATTACAGTTCCTGGCAGAAAAGCGAGTTTAGAAATGTCTTTTCTAAGCTGCAAACCTCTACCCACAGTGCAATTCTGATGGACCCGGCCTACCTGGCGCCGCTGGCTTTCTATTACCGGGAAGACAGCGCACCGGTGTGGGGTTTGCGCCGCGATCGTAGCGGAGAGCTTTTCTGGGGCCAGGCAACCAAGGGAGGTATCATCCTGGAAGATTTTCGAGCGTTGGCCTGCGATGCGCCGCAAGTGCGCCAAATCTCCCAGGTATGGATTTACAGCGCGTCTGAAAACCCCGCCCGCAATGTCACTCGGATCCTGGAAAGCCGTCCGGATTGCCTGGCGGATACTACTTTCTATTCCTATCAGAACCAGCAATGGACACGCCTCACACCTTGAAACTGGCCAAAACAAACCTCTCCTGGTGGGCGATTCGGGCGGCCGCTTATACGCTAGTCGTTACTGCGTTGATCTACCTGGCCTTTTCACATTGGGCCTACGACGATCCCTTCATCACCTACCGCTACGCCTACAACTTGTCCCGCGGCCAGGGTCTGGTCTACAATTCGGGCCAGCGCGTGTTGAGCACCACCACTCCATTGTTCGCCGTGCTGCTGGCAGGTCTCTCGCTATTGTGGTCCGATCTGCCCCATCTGGCCAACCTGATCGGCGCCTTCAGCCTGGCGCTGGGGGCCGTGTTCCTGTGGGACCTTTCCCGCACCTGGAATACGCCACTGGTAGGTTGGGCCGCTTTGCTGCTGTATCCGAGCTTTTCCCTGCTGATGTCCAGCCTGGGATCCGAGACGCCGCTGTACCTGGCCTTTGGCCTGGGGGCATTCGCCTTTTACGCCCGCAAACAGTACGCCTGGGTAGGAGTCTTTTCGGCCCTAACCGTGTTGACCCGTCCGGACGGCGTGCTGATCCCATTCTTGCTGGCAACGCACTATTTAATCTGGCGCCGCGCTAGGCAACGGATTCCCTGGAGGGCAGTGGCGCTCTTCGCCGGCCTGAGCGCACCCTGGTTCCTTATTGCCTGGGGCTATTATGGCTCCCCGCTGCCGGCCACCCTGGCGGCCAAACAGCACCAGGGCGCCATGGCAATCAGCCAGCGTTTTGCGCCCGGGCTGCTTTCGCTGGCTAGGAGCTACGCCAGCCAGTGGCGCTACTGGCTCGAGCTGGCGCTAGCTCCGGCTGGACTGGTCTTCATGGCGCTGCGCGCCCGCCGCTGGACGCTGCTGCTGGCCTGGACCGGGCTGTATTTCGCCGCCTACGCCCTCTTGGGCGTGAGCAGTTATCCATGGTATTATGCGCCCCTGGTGCCCGGTTGGATCGTATTGGTCGGCCTGGCCTTGCAGGGCCTGCACGATCTCGTTGCTCGGGTCATGCCGAGCCATTCAGCCCGCCTGCCGGCTTCTGCCCTGGCTAGCGTGTTGATCGTCGTTTTGGTTGTTTCGCAGGCCAACGGACTGGCTCGCTTGCGCCGGCAGCCGGACCCACGCCTGGCTGCCTACCGGGCAGTGGGTGTCTGGCTAAACGAGAACACTCCCCCAAGCGCCAGTATCGGCACCCTGGAAGTGGGCATCATCGGCTATTACGCCCGGCGGCCGATGGTCGACTTTGCCGGCCTTCTGCAGCCCGACATCGCCGGGAAGCTAAGCGCTCAAACCACCTACGCCGACGCCGCTCGCTGGGCGGTGCACAGGTACCAGCCTGATTATCTGGTCCTGCAGCGCGGTTTTTTCCCCCAGTTGGAAAATAACTTCGCCGCCGATAACTGCCGGCTTGCCACGACCTTTCCCGGCAATCTGTTCGGCTATAGGACTGATCTGGATGTGTACGCCTGCCCTGGCTAGATTTGGAAAGCCCGGCTGAAATGCGTTACAATGGGTCGGATTTTCTAAATTCCCACAAATAACGGGAGAAAGATGAAATTTACAGCCACCTCCATCCCTGACGTCATCTTGATCGAACCCCGGGTTTTTGGCGACACGCGCGGTTTCTTCATGGAAACCTATCAAGCGCGGCGCTTCGCCGAGGCCGGCATTCCAAACGAATTTGTCCAGGACAACCACTCCGGCTCGCAACAAGGCAGCCTGCGCGGCCTGCACTACCAGATCCGCCAGCCGCAAGGCAAGCTGGTGCGCGTGGTGGTGGGCGAAGTGTTTGATGTAGCCGTCGACCTGCGCCGCAGCTCGCCTACCTTCGGCCGCTGGGAATCGGCGCTACTTTCCGCCGAAAATAAAACCCAGATCTGGATCCCACCCGGTTTTGCCCACGGGTTCTACGTGCTCAGCGATTGGGTTGAGCTAGTTTATAAAGCCACCGATTTCTACGCCCCCGAGTGGGAGCGCACCCTGCTGTGGAACGACCCTGAGATCGGCATCGATTGGCCGCTGATCGAGGGCCAGCTACTGCTTTCGACCAAGGACGCCCAGGGAACCCGCTTCCGAGACGCAGATACATACAATTGATTATTTGAGAGAGCAGGAGAGTTATGCAAAACATACTGGTCACCGGAGGAGCCGGTTTTATCGGCTCGAACTTTGTCCGCTACCTTTTGAACAACGAATCCGAAGTTCACATCGTCAACCTGGACGTACTAACTTATGCCGGCAGCCTGGAAAACTTGAAGAATCTGCCCCATCCAGAGCGGCACACCTTTGTTAAAGGCGACATCTGCAATCGCAGCCTGGTGGACGACATCCTGCACCGCCACCAAATCGATACCATCGTGCACTTTGCAGCCGAATCACACGTGGACCGCTCGATTTTGGGTCCGGAGCAGTTCATCCAGACCAATATCATCGGTACTTTCACCTTGCTGGAGGCAGCCCGCCATTTCTGGCTACAGGAACAGGCCTTTCAGGACCAGCCTGACATAGAAGTACGCTTTCACCACGTTTCCACGGATGAAGTCTACGGCTCGTTGGAGCCGGATGAGCCCGCCTTCTCAGAAAGCACCCCCTACGCGCCCAACTCCCCCTATGCGGCTTCAAAAGCTTCCAGCGACCACCTGGTGCGCTCTTACGGGCATACGTACCAACTGCCCTGTACCATCACCAATTGCTCGAACAACTACGGGCCTTACCAGTTCCCCGAGAAGTTGATCCCGTTGATGATCTTGAACGCCCTGGAAGGCCGGCCCCTGCCGGTGTATGGCGACGGGCAGCAAATCCGGGACTGGCTGTACGTGGAAGACCACTGCGACGCCATCTGGACGGTGCTGCGCAAAGGCCAGCCCGGCGAGACGTATAATATCGGCGGCGGCAACCAGCCCACCAACCTGACCGTCGTGCGCACCTTATGCGATATCCTGGATGAATGCCGCCCGAACTCCGCCTACCTGCCCCACCAATCGCTGCTTCAATTTGTAAGCGACCGTCCCGGGCACGACCGGCGCTATGCCATGGACAGCGCCAAAATCCAGCGTGAACTGGATTGGCAGCCGCAACACTCGCTAACCAGCGGGTTATTGAAAACCGTGGAGTGGTATCTGGAGAACCCGGGGTGGGTGGCGGCGATCAACAAGCATCAGGATTATCAGGGCTGGCTGAAGGAAAATTACGCCCAGCGCGACTCGAAGCCGATCGACGATAAGCAAGAAGGAGACTCATTGTGAAAGGCATTATCCTGGCGGGCGGCCGCGGCACACGCCTGTACCCGCTGACCAAGGGAGTCAGCAAGCAGTTGCTGCCGGTGTACGACAAGCCGATGGTGTATTACCCGCTGTCGATGCTCATGCTGGCGGGCATCCGCGACATCCTGGTTATCAGCACGCCGCAGGCGCTGCCCGCCTTCCAAGCCTTGATGGGCGGCGGCAGCCAGTGGGGGCTGCAGTTCACCTACGCCGAGCAGGCCGAGCCGCGTGGGCTGGCGGACGCCTTCCTGGTGCAGCCCGATTTCACCGGCCCGGACCCGGTGTGCCTGATTTTGGGGGACAATATTTTCTTCGGCCACGGCTTGCCGGAAAAATTGCGCGCCGCCGCCGGCCTGACGCACGGGGCGCAGATCTTCGCCTACCCGGTGCGCGATCCGCAGCGCTACGGCGTGGTGGAATTCGACCAGCAGGGCCTGGCGCTGAGCATCGAAGAGAAGCCCGAGAAGCCGCGCTCGCATTTCGCCGTCCCCGGTTTGTATTTCTACGACAACCAGGTGGTCGACATCGCCGCCAATCTGGAGCCTTCGGCGCGCGGCGAGCTGGAAATCACCGACGTTAACCGCAATTACATGCAGCGCAGACAATTGCACGTGGACGTGATAGGACGCGGGGTGGCCTGGCTGGACGCCGGCACGCACGAATCGCTGCTGCAGGCGGCCAACTTCGTCCAGGCGGTGGAAGACCGCCAGGGCATGATGATCTCGTGTCCCGAAGAAATCGCTTATCGCATGGGCTACATCGATAAAGACACTTTGCTGCGCCAGGCACAGACGCTCAATCACAATCATTACGGCGATTACCTGCTGCGCCTGGCCAACGGGGAAAGCCTGCCGCGCTAGGCGGCAGAGGATCAGCGTATGCGTATCTTGTTGCTGGGCCACACCGGGCAGTTGGGCTGGGAGCTGCGCCGCACGCTGGCTCCCTTGGGGGAGGTCAGCGCCCTGGATTATCCCGACATCGACCTGACCCAACCGGATAGCGTGCGCGGGACCATCCGCGAGGCGCGGCCGGAGCTGATCGTCAACGCCACCGCCTACACCGCCGTGGACCGCGCCGAGCAGGAGCCCGAGACCGCCCTGGCCATCAACGGCCTGGCGCCGGGCGTCATGGCGGAAGAAGCGCGCCGATTGGGCGCAGCTTTGATCCATTATTCCACCGATTACGTTTTCGACGGCCGCCTGGGGCGCCCGTACGTGGAGAGCGACGCGCCCCACCCGCTGGGGGTCTATGGCGAGAGCAAGCTGGCCGGCGAGCGGGCGGTGCAGGCGGCCGGCGGCGCCTACCTGATCCTGCGCACGAGCTGGGTGTACAGCACGCGCCGGCGCAATTTCGTGCTGAGCGTGCTGGAATGGGCGCGCAGCCAGACCAGGCTGCGCATCGTCAGCGACCAGGCCGGCAACCCCACCTGGGCGCGCATGCTGGCTGAGGCCAGCGCCCAACTGGCGGCGCGTGGCGATCTGGATATTGCGGCATTCCTCGAGGAGCGAGGCGGCTTGTATCACCTGGCGGGGGACGGTTACGCCAGCCGCCTGGAGTGGGCCAAAGCTGCGCTGCGCTACGATCCCCACAAGGAGCAGCAAGTCACGCGAGAGATTCAACCGGCTTCAACCGCCGATTTTCCCACGCCGGCGGAGCGGCCGCTTTTCTCCGCCTTGAATTGTGATAAGTTCGCCAACACCTTCGGCCTGCGCCTGCCGCCCTGGGAAGCGGCGCTGCGCCTGGCATTGGAGGCGGGTTGATGGGCGCCGGTACGCCCGAGCCGGGCCCCGACCTGTACGGCGCCTACTACTACGCTCACGGCTGCGGCCGGCCCTACCAGCGCGACCCGGGCTGGCTGGATTTCTTCGGCGGCATTGCTGAGAAGATCAACAGCAGCATCCAGCCGGAGAGCGTGCTGGACGCGGGCTGCGCCTGGGGGTTCCTGGTGGAGGGGCTGCGCCGGCGGGGAGTGGAGGCGTTTGGCGTGG
>Ga0207752_1000946_pt1 | contig 13668 bp, 8 predicted proteins | sample Pon2CUnioCityCA_6_FD_187272 | JGI IMG/M metagenome (GOLD analysis project Ga0207752, IMG submission 187272) | Marine sediment microbial community from Union City, CA, USA - Pond 2C Sediment 2 (SPAdes) | ecosystem: Environmental > Aquatic > Marine > Intertidal zone > Salt pond sediment ... | reverse complement strand
TTTCCCTCCGTTTATCTCACCTGACTTGGAATGACGTTCATCTTCAAAATTCTCTATGTTTTCCAGTTCAATACGTATCCGTCCATCATCAGAATAGGTGTAAAAAGAAGTTGAAAAACCTCTGTCAAGACTGATCCGAACCGGACCGTCGTCCGTTTTTATGTCCGCATTTAAAGCGTCTGATACCAGAAGGTTAAGGTCAATATCCCCATCATTTGCCCTTATATACAGCTTTTCAGCCCTTGTCCGATCCATAATCACATCCCCATCATCCGAAGTGATGTCAAAAGAGCCGCTGGAATTCTGGATCTGAGCATCTCCGTCTTCCATATCCAGCCTGCATTCAGCCATCTCACATCCGGAAAGACGCATATCCCCGTCATCAACGGAAATGGATAATTCTCCCTTGAATTTCTCTATTTCTATGGTTCCATCCTCTCCCCAGATCCTGGTCCTGCCTGCATCAATATCCTTGAGCATCAGATCACCATCATCCAGCCTGCATTCGATCTCCTCTCTCCATCCTTCGATGCTCACATCTCCGTCATCCCCCTTTAGATCCAACCGGATATAATTCGGCGCCTTGATCTCATAAATATATTCATATCTTTTCACATTGATGTAACCTATGGTAAAACCGTATCTTTCTTTCTCAGTCACGTAAACTGAGCTCCCTCTCTGGCTGAATTCGACATCAAAATCATGCTCCTGCCCAATCCCTACTCTGTCAATGTCAGCCCTGTAATTCACTTCCACATCGATCTTGTCCTCGTTCCAGGGAATGATCGTCACATCACCGTCTCCGTGGGTAAGATGAAGCACATCCCCTTGTTTGACATCAAAGGTTTGATGAAAATGCTTGTTGATCTCCTTTGCCGGTGCAGAACCTATGAATAAAGTCAGAATAATGAGAAACAAAACAATCAGCATGAATTTTTTCATGTCAACCTCCTTATAAAGTCGTCCTTTAGTAGATTAAACGAAAACACTGGATAAAAAGTTCCTTTTATTGAAAAAATAAAATTTCGTAATGATTCTTCTTCTTAAAAGAAGACCTTTATCCCTAAATTAGCTGACAATCCCCCTAAATCCAGCTCAAGTGTTTCTCCCTCTTCCCATTGAGTGGTCAGAGGATGCTCTACCTCTCTTTTTGCAAGGATGTATCTTCCGGAAGCATAAAACGCAACTCTGTTCGTGATGTAAAAATCCATGCCTCCCGAAAAATTAAAACCGAGCTTATTGACATTTGTCGTTACGAATTCAACCTCTACGATATCTATATCATGCGTCCAATCCCAGTAAAAAGTCTCTTCGTAGATAATATCATGAAGCAGATCCATCTTACCTGAGATGTAGCTGATCCCGGCTCCAACAAAAGGCCGGAAGGAGCCGGAAGTAACAGGATGAAAGTTAACGATAAAACTAAAGATTGTTTCCTTAAATAACGGATTGGCTTCTGCCTCGTCAGACGCAGTATCATCCCATAAATATATATTCGGAAGGCTGAATCCGTAAATCCCGTCCAGCGATTTGGAAAATACGTTCAAGCTGGCCGCTATCTCAAGGCTATCCACAATGTAGAATCCCGCACCGGCACTGAATCCGAGGGCATCTGCATTTTCAACATAATCTCTTATGGTCATATCTTCGCCCCAAAGCGTATCCATGTATTCGTAATTATATCCTGCTTGAATAAAGGATATCGAACCTCCAACATCAATGCTGGCTATATTCCGCCTGGGTGTCCATTTGGACGTATAGGTTCTCTGATCTGAATTTTTTGTTTCTGCAAACCCCGAAAGAACCAGAAAAACCATGAATAAGCATACAGAAAATATCTTTAAAATGGTTCTCGTTCTCATCATATCTCCTTTTATGACCCTATTCTTTCTTTTCTTCAGGTTCTTCGGGTTTTTTCAAAGGCTCATCCTTCTCCTCTTTTTGTGAGTCGCTTTGCGGCTCTTTTTCTTGTTCTGCTTTTTCTTTGACAGCTTCTTCCTTTTTCTCTTCGGCTTTTTGTTCGATCTTTTTTTCTTCCTGTTTTTCAGCAGGCTTTTCTTTGACCGGTTTGGGTTTGCCGCTTGCAATAAAAGAAAGCACAAAAATGATAAACCCTATAATACTCACCACTCCGGCTACAGCGATAACCGGGGAGAACAGGTGGTTTACAACAGCGGTCTGTATCCAGGCTGTCTTTTCCAGAACCAGTTCATGAATCCCAACCGGCCAATCATTAGAAAACGAGTAGGGAGAAAGCCCGATCCCCGCAAAGGCCAATTGCTTTGTAAAGAGCGCGGTGAGCAGGGAAATAAGACCCCCTGCCAGCACTGATATGCCGCTCCACCTGAAAAAGCCAGCTGTTGAGGTAGCCGCAATTACCGAACCCAGCAGAATGATCAAGGCCGGTAAAAAAAACATCCCGTAGGAAAGAAGTTTAACGATCCGCGTAACGCTCAACGGTATAAAGCGGGGGCTCGAAAAAACCTCTATCTCATCCGGTACATCATCCGTTAATTCATAAAGGTAGGCCTCTATAACCTCCTCTGATACTTCATCACCGGGATTGCACGGTGGGAACTCAAACAAATCATAATCTCTTCCCAACACCGTGGACCAGCGTTCGAGATCAGCTTCATCACAAGGAGGAAGCTTTTCCATGACCTTGTTGATATAATTCTTAAAATCTTCACTGTGGAGTGCGTTTTTTAAAGGACGCATGTCAAAAACAATAGGACCGGCTCTTCTCTTCCCTCTCAATACATCCCCTATCTCATCCAGAGAACCGGACAGCTCGTTTTCAAGCCAGCTCTCAAGTCCCATATCCCTCATCAATTCACGGGGAGAGATGTCAACCTCCGAGGCCGCCTTGAACCAGGCTCTTGTATCCTCATCAGTGATCAATTCTTCATCCTGGGCCTCTTCAAACACATCCTCAACAAGCGAAGGGACCTCTTCGATTATCTCCTGGGGAAGGTCAGAAACAAACTCCGGGGATACAGCAGCCCGGGTGAGTCCTACAGCCCATATAACAGCAAAAAGTATGGGAAGTCCTATAAACAACACAATAAGAAGTCCTAATATTTTTCTTAATGCCTTCATTTTAAATCCCCTTTTTTCTTCATATTTGTAAACTAGCCACAATCTGATACGATGGGTGTATCTTTATAAGCTTATATCATAAGAAAATCACCCGGTCAAAGAAAATCTATCAAATATCCGTCAATGAACTTGCTCCGTAAAACAGGGAATTAAAAAAGTATTTAAAAGATCCGTGAGACTGCGCTCTGTACTGAGCGGGAAATCCGATCAAAATAACCTTACCTTTGCCAAACGGAACATCCGCCAGGGCGCTCTGGCCGGTCAGATGCTCTTCACCGCTGACCCAGCCGCTCAAAAGAGCCTCCGGAGCGTACTTCACAACACTCTTCCCCTCAAATACCTTGAAAACAGGGCTTCTTCTGAAAAAAACAACAGCGTCTCTCCCATAGCCATAAGTTATGGGATGGTCACAATCATTGACAACGGCGAGCAAAGAACCGGGGATGAAAAATTCATTACGCTTTAGGCTTGAAGTGCCGTCCTCCACCCCGAGATGCAGGCGTTTTATCCCGAATTCGAATGAGGAATTTAAGGTTACGAGCGTTCCCCCGCTGTGAATAAAAGCTTCCATGTTTTTTATGCCGATCTCACCTATGCCGCCTGCGTATTCGGGCGGAACAGCTTCCTCCGGCATTCCCTGGACAATTGCCCTGTCGCTGAGATCCGGAAAAATAATGACGTCGAAATCCTCCGCAAGATTTCCCGCTCTGATGTCCTTGTCAAAGAGGCTCTGATACGGAAATTCAAACTGCTCCAGAACAAACCGGGTCCACCCTTCATCCATAGAAGCTGTCCAGCTTTTATAAAGACCGATTCTCGGTTTCCGGAAGGAATAGGCTTCTATTCCGGGATCCTCATCAATGCCTCTGAAACAAACAAAAAGATTTTTTGAAACCGCTTTAAGGTCATCCTCTGTATGGTCAGAACATCTCACAAGCATGGTTCCCTCGGGATAGAGCCTCCCTCCCGAAGAAAATTCTTCAGCAGCCCAAAAAATTTCATAACCTTTCTCCAGAAATCTATTGGCTGCCACGATATCGTCATTTGAATCATGACCCCAGGCACAAAAGAGCGCCCCTTTTTTAAGGTCTATCACCGGAGAAGGCTTTGTTATCTCTTTTACCAATTTTGTCTCAGCCTCAAACGGCTCATCCGCTTTCACTGCATCGACGCCCATAAGAAAAGGAAGAGTGTGTCCCACCACATCATAAGGTGTTTTGAGAGGACCGCCCTGAAACTCTCTTATTTCCGGATAGACTTGAGGTTCGAGCAGTGTTTTCGCGAATCCTCCGAACGGCTGCGCCATATACACGATAAAGGCCCCCTTCGGATATTCGAATCCTCCGGCCGTAAAAGATTTTTCAGCTCTGTGTATCTCCACGCCGCCCGTCTTTAAAATATCAAGCATTTTCAATGCGGTGGAAAGGTCGCTCTGTTTTTCCGGAATGATATAAGAATACGGGGATTCGGTCCGCTCCACTGCGTTCTTGAAAATCCGGTAATAGTTACGAACCCAGTTTTCCCTGAGACGGGCTGCATTTGTCAGTACGGCTCTGACAGCAGAATAGTCATAATCCACAATATCCCTTAAGGTCCACTTCCCGCCTTTCCAGGGAAGGGGCATACTGACTGATTCCTGCTTGACCTGAGGGCTCAATCTGTCCCATGGAATGTCAATGGGGGTTGCGACCTGAACACTGGCTGCCTCTGTGAGAATCCGTATTCCTCCATGATAATGGTGATAGGCTCTTGCAGGCGTCCATGCATCAAATCCCATACTGTGCATGACTCCAGCTTTTCCTTCTGATGTGAGTTCCGTAGCCATGAACGTGCCCATCATGGCCACTTCCTGCCTGAGTATGGGATCGATATTCGGCTCATAAGGGTCCACAAACGGAGGAACGAACAATCTCGGACCCGAGCTTCCCATTTGATGCATGTCCACGATCACATGGGGATGCCATGCATTGTGGACTTTTATGGTCAGTTTCGTTTCTTTCTGCGTAAACATAAACCAGTCCCGGTTGTTGTCGTGGCCTACATATTTATGATAAAGCCACGGCATGCGCCCTCCCTCATATTTGGTGCCGAGGTATTCTTTATACCAATCAACCACCATTTGAATCCCGTCAGGATTATGCATGGGAGTTAAAATCAATATGACCTTATCCAGTATCTCTTTGGTCGCCTCATCTGTTTTTGTAGCCATATCATAAGACAGCTCCATGGACATCTGGCAGGCCGCTATCTCAGTCGCATGAATGGAACAGTTCACCATGACCACTGCTTTTCCCTGTGAAATAAGTTTTTCAGCATCTCCGGGCCTCAGGGCTCTCGGGTCCGCCAGTTTCTGCTGGATCTGCCTGTATTTTTCAAGATTTTTATGATTGTCTTCCGAAGTGATCACAGCCACAATAAACGGATTTCCCATCGTGGTCTTGCCCACTTCCTGCACTTGAATCAGGGGGCTTTGCTCCCCAAGAATCATGAAATATTCGATGATCTGGTTCATATCCGCCAGTTTCCGGTCTGCTCCGACGTCGAAGCCCAGGAAATCCCTGGGAGACTGGATCTCAGCCGCTGCGCTCTGGAACAAAAACAAAACGAATATAAAACCCAGAAAGGCTTTGCTTTTTTTCAATGATTCCTCCTACATAAAATTTTGCTAAAAATATATGATAATTGGCTCACTTTCCTCTGTACGGGATTCCTCTGGTTACCCACTCGGGCCCTTCCGCTCCTTTGAGATAATGGTCAAAATACTCTTTGATCTTCTTAAACCAATCCAGTTTGTTGGCATACTTTTGAGGATGATGGGGCTCTCCCCGGTACTGAAGAAACACACAGTCTTTTTCAAGCCTTCTCATGGCAAGATAAAGTTCTATACCCTGATACCAGGGGACAGCTCCGTCCTCGTCACCGAAAATGATACAAAGCGGCGTGTTGATGCGGTCGGCAAAGAACAGAGGAGAATTCTCAATATACAGATCCCGTCTTTCCCAAAGGCTGGCGCCTATGCGGCTCTGTGTTTTTTCATACTGAAAAAGGCGCGCCATACCTGAACCCCAGCGGATGCCTCCGTAAGAAGACGTCATATTAGAGACCGGAGCTCCGGCAACAGCGCATTTGAAAATATCTGTCTGGGTGACCACAAAAGCTGTCTGGTAACCGCTCCATGAATGGCCGTGAAGGCCCACGGCGTCCGGATCAGCAACGCCCATGTCTATTATTTTATGGATCCCGGGAACAAGACACTTTGTGGCTGAAAATCCGGGAATCCCGATATCGAATCTGATATCTGGTAAAAAGACAGCATATCCGTTGCTGGCATAAAAAGGAAAACAGGGCCTGTGATTGATGACCACCTGATTGAACTCATAAAGCCTTTGAGAAAAAAACCGGTAAAAATAGACAACGACCGGATATCTTTTTCCCGGCTCATAATTTCCCGGTTTGATAAGGACTCCCTGAAGAGGGATTCCGTCATCACTTTCCCATTCCACCAGTTCCGCACTGCCCCATGCAAAATCCTTTATCTGAGGATTCACATCGGATATCTTCTCCGGAGAATTTAATTTAAGATCGCTGACCCAGAGGTCGGGAAATTCAGTATAACTTTCCCTTGTATAGAGAAGAGTATCCGCATCCTTGGCCTTAGCTATAAAATTGAACTTTTTCTTTTCCTCAAGAAGCCTTGCAACGCCTTTTTTGCTGAGCTGAGCCCTGTAAAAACCCCAATTTTTGTCATGATTGTGATAAGCGGAAACAAGGAGGCGTTCGCTCCCGCTAAAAAACTCTTTTTCAGGATCGAGCTTGATGATGCGGAAGGTAGTGTCGTTTTGACGGCCAAAACCTCCGGTCACATTTTCAGGCTGGCCCTTAACAGCGGGGAATTTCCAGATGTCATATTTATCATAAATCAGTGCCGCTTCATCTTCCTCCAGCCAGCCTGCCGCTCCATATCCCGGTACTTTACTCGGATAGTCATGGTCTTCATCATAAAACGGGACCATGATATTCTCAGTAAGGTTCCGGCTTTTCTCATTTGAGGTGTCGAAAATATGCCAGTTCTTGTCTTTGTAATAGACAACGAAACGGCCTTCCGGAGAAAGGGAAGCCCTGTCCTCCAGGCGTGATACAATGAGCTTGCGGCTGCCGTCCTTGAGGTTTACGAGATAGAGGTCATTCATCTGTCCATACCATGTGACCATTTTTCTGTAAGGAGCCTCCAGGAAGCCCAGGGCATATTTCTCATTCTCATTTGTAAGGATCCTGGGCATATCCCTGTCAGCAAGCTGTACGAACTCGCCCGTATCCATATGATAAACCGCAAGGTAGGTCTGCTCCTTTATCCGGGGCCACATATTTTTCTGGTGCGGATTGATCAAAGGATCATCCCAGTGCCATACATCCACTCCTCTTTCTTCAAGAATGGCGTTCACATCATAAAGGTCTTCCTGCTTTGGTTCTTCTTTCTCTTTCGCGTTATCTTTGCTGGCGCTGCCGGCCTCCGCAATCTCCTTTGGCATGAATCCGAAATAAAGGCGGCGGCAGTCTTTACTCCAGGAAAGCCTGTTCTTCTCAGGCAAAATCCAGCTTTCCGGAGCCTTATCTGAGGAAAGAGCCTGGCGTAAATTTTTATCAACCCCATCCCATATATAAAGGCAGACATTCCCCGTCTTTTCTTTTGAATCTTCTGAAGCTGAAAACGCAAGTCTGCTTCCCTTTTCAGTCCAGGTGAGCGCAGAAAATTCCATTCCGTCTTCCCTGATGATATCCTCACGGCCTTCCGGTTCAGAGGCAAGGTCAATGACACTAAGACTGTTGTCTTTTCCTTCCGGCTTTAAGGTCGTATAGGCCAGAAACCGGGAAGACTTATCAAAAAAATACTCAGATACATAAGGGATGAGAGTCTCCTTTTTTGAGCTTAGGTTCCTGAGGACCAGATCAGTTCCCGTATCCTTGCTTTCCGCTCTTTTTTCCTCTTTCTTTTCCTTTTGATCTTTCTCTTCCTTTTCGTAGAGATGATAAGCCACCCAGGATGAATCTTCTGAAAACGCAAAGGATTTGACATTCTCGACTTTTGAAACACTTCCTGTACTCAGTTCCAAAAGAGCCATTCCGTTTTTCGGTTTTTCATTTCCGCCTGCAAGGGTTTTTACGGCTTCGGGTTTTAAAATCACTCCCACCCAGGATGAATCTTTGGAAAAAACAGGCTTGGTGCCTCTTTCTAATGTATATTCCTTTCCTTTTTTTAAATCCTTTATTACAGCTTCTCCGTCGCCTCTATCCGGTTCCGCCGAATAGGCTGCCCAGAGACCGTTATTTGAAAGAACCGCATCATTGATCTCCCTGAACTTCATGATGTCCTGGAACGTCATAGCTTTTTTTGTCTCAGCAAAACCCAGCGGATGTGCCCCTATCAAAGTTATGATCAGAAAAATACCCAGAAAAATCTGGTGTGATGTTTTTTGAGACATATCAAAATCCTCCTCGTTTTTTTATGAATGACCCTGTGTTACTGTCAGTTTTCCTCCTGTTCGAACTGGGTGGGATCCCATCCAAAATCAACGTATTCCCATTCGAAAGTATCTCCTTTTATACTGACGAGAACAAAGCCTTCTTCCATCCCGTCACGGGCCCCTTCCCACCAGTTCGCACATACGGCTCCCGCCGTAATAAAGCGGATGCCTCCAATAGAGACATCCTCAATTATATGGAGGTGACCTTGAAGCACAAGCTTCAGATTATGCTCTTTGAAAAGATCCAGAACTTTATGCGCGCCATTGACAACAAGACTGTTTATTTCATCCCCGACCGGATTGCCGCTGAACAGGGGATACGCAGTGACAAAAGGAATATGAGTGCTGATGACAACAGGAGTTTCCTTACTCACTGACTGAAGGTCCTGTGATATCCACTCCATCTGGTCTTCACCGACCAAACCCACATAAGAAAAATCCGGAGGCAAACCGATTGAATCCAGAATCATGAAGTGCCATCCTTTGTGGTCAAAAGAATAATAGAGTTCCCCGATACGTTTCTGGTACATCTTTTTCCCGAATTCAGGATGTGACGAATCCACAACGTTTTTTTCTCCGACACCGAAATTCTCATGATTTCCTATGGTGTTGTAAACCGGCATTTCAAAATTTCCGGAAATACTCTTGTACATATCATAGAGCATACTAGCCCTTTCAAAGGGCTGTGCCATGGAATCCATAACTAAATCGCCTCCAGTCAGTACGAAATCAGGCTTTAACTCATTGACCGTATTGACAGCCTGCAGAAATCCTTCATCCGCGTGCAGTTCCGGCTGTACATGAATATCGGTCAGAAAGGCGAAAGTAAAACGTTCTTCCTTGCTCTGACAGGAAGTAAAGATAAAAAGACTGAAAATGAACAAACTGAAAAATATGATTACCTTTATCTTTTTTGAGCTTTTCATGAAGCCTCCTTTATGAATAGTTCAGGCTAGTAACACTGCCTACCCATCAAAGAAAATTCTGCTTAGTCTGAAAACGCGGTATTCAGAATGTGAAGATAGTCTTTGACTTCAGCTCTGCGCGGATTCGACGGATTAGAATTATTTTGATAGGACTTCTCCGCTATGAGCGGAAACTGACTTTCTTTGATTCCAATGTCCTTAAACCGTGGAATATTCAATCTCGAGGACAGACCCCTCACCTCTTCTATCAACCGTTCCGCAGCTCCTCTCCGGCTCTTCGCCCCGATCCCGGCAAAACCAGCGATATCAGCATAGGAACTTTCTGCATCCGGAAGATTAAACTCCATCACATACGGAAGAAATATGGAATTAGCGACCCCGTGAGGGATATCATACAACGCTCCCACTGCTTCAGCGATACAGTGAACCGCTCCCACATCACTGTTTCCGAAAGCCACTCCGGCCAGCATACTCCCTTTCATCAAGTTTTCCCTTGCTTCCTTGTCTCCATTTATGTCTTTGTAAGCTCTTTCCAGGTGATGAAAGATCAGCCTGACCGCCTCTTCTGCAAATAGGTCTGTTATAAAAGTGGAGGGCTTTGCGGAAAAGGCTTCAACGGCGTGGACCAGAGCGTCCATTCCAGTGGAAGCAATAAGACTCTGAGGAAGAGTACAAAGCAAATCCGGATCAACGACCGATATGGATGGAAACGTGTGAGGCCCCTTAATGGTCATCTTGAAATTTCTTTCCGTATGGGTTATCACAGAACTCCATGTGACCTCGCTTCCGGTCCCGCAGGTGGTAGGAACAGCCAAAACCGGGATCGGGGGAAACGTGTACTTATATTTCCCCTCGTAGTCTTCAATAGAGCCTTTATTCGTCATAAGAATCGCCACCGCTTTCGCGGCATCTAATGAGCTCCCGCCTCCCAGACCAATAATGAGGTCAGGTTTTAGTTTTCTTGCAATACTGCCGGCTCTATTGACTGTCGTATGCCTGGGATTGGGTTCTATATCATCAAATACAGTTATGCTTTCCAACTGGGAAACAATGGTTTTGTCTATTCCGGCCTCTCTTATTCCCTTATCTGTGACCAGGAACAATCGGGATGCTTTCAGTTCCTCCTTAACAATCTTTCCGAGCTCTGCGACAGTCCCGGCACCAAAAATAATTTTCGTGGGCAGATAAAAGCGAATCATCTATCCCCAGCTTTCCTGAAATCCGCTTTATCCTGATTGGCAAGGTCTAAAACACCCATGAATATCATCTGGGCAAGGTCCTCCATGATCTCAGGAGTTATGATACCTATATTGTCTTTGGTCACATGGTAATAGGAGCGTGTTCCAAAGGCGCCAAAAGACAGCGAGGGCACTCCGGCCCATAAAAAGCGCGCCGCATCAAGCCTGGGACGGCCAAGGTTCGAAAAAGAACTGGGAAAAACCAAACGGTGTGTGTACTTGTCATTGGCCTTCTTAAAATAGCCCCACAGTTCAGGAAAGTCCTCCGCACACAGGGCACTCAATTTATCCCCTGCCCCGACTCCGTCCATGTTTATCAAACAGACCGTATTTTCCAGGGGAAAGACAGGGTTTTCAACATAAAATTTTGACCCGGCAACACCCTGCTCCTCAGCGCCAAAACAGAGGAACAAAACAGAACGCCTTGGCTGAACAGGACTTTTTGCCATGGCTTCGGCAATCCCCATGATCACAGCTATGGCAGAAGCGTTGTCATTGGCTCCCGGCATGATCTCATAACAGCGTCCCAGGTGATCGAGATGACCCCCGATAATGATTATCTCATCCTTGAGCACAGGATCAGAGCCTTTGATCATGCCTAAAACATTATAGGCGATCCCGTCAGGATGATGCTCTGTCGTGTTCTTTATGGTAAAGACCTTTCCGGTTGCAAAGGATTGTGGTTTCAATTCTTTATTGATCCGGGCCGCTACGTCTCCGTGTTCTTTCCCGGTGCCTGCAAAAATGTCCTTCACAACCGTCTCGCCCACATGAGAGTAGATGAAATTTCCATCATAAGCATTGTTGGGATTGGTTATGTGGTAGTTATACAGCATGCCTCTTGCGCCGTGGGCCACGGCATTTTTTAATTTATACTGATGAAACGAATAAGGACGCCACTTATTAAAGACTTCAGGACCCGCATTCGGAGATACCGGGGCTTCCCTTTCCATAAGAACGATCTTCCCTTTGACATCTATGCCTTTATATTCGTCAAAACCCAGTTCAGGAGCTGTTATTCCGTATCCCACATAGACCACCTCGGCTGTGACTTCACCGGAACCGGATGTAGAACCCGGGATAAACTCCTCTTCATATGTGTAGTATTTTTTTACTGTTTCCCCGCCAACCGGAATATTCATGGAGACATAACAATCTTTAAACACAAGTGTATAAGGATTAAGAAAAGCCTGGAGAAACGTGTTGTCATCTCCCGCAGGGAGAAGTCCCCATTTTTTAAAATGGGATATGACCCACTGAGCGCTCTGATTATAACCATCGGTTCCCGTTAGCCGGCCCCAGTACTTATCAGACGCCAGCTCTTTCACATAATTAAAAAGCGTCTGGCTGTGAATGGAATGCATAACCTGGAGCAGTTCCTGCTCCTGGCTCAGCTCCATCCGGGGCCTCTGGGCCGAGAGAAGAGTGACTGATACCATAAACACACACAAAAAAGACACAACGATCTTTTTGTTCATCAATGCCTCCTAACATATTTTATGATTTTTTATATCCTTACGGCCAAACCTCCTCTCAGCATAAATCCATTCCAGATCCCCGCATCAAAAAGCAGATAGACATTCCTTGTTATTTCTCCTTTAAGCCCCAAATTCAACTGGATAAAGGGGAAAAATCCGGGCAGAGTGAACTCATCATCATCTTCCATTTCCCCGCTGATTTCTCCAAGAGTTTTGTTCTCGCTTTCAGAATAGGATTCCTGTATTTGATTCTGGATATCAAGTTGACCTGAATAGGAATAGCTGAGTTCAGCGTTTTCTAAGGCCGTGGCTGTGGCCGCACCAAAACCAAACGTAAAGTAAGGGCGGATCCTGGAGGAAGGGAACAAATCCCAGCGGAAGCTCAGATGAAAGGAAAGCGGTTTGATTAAAAATTCCGCATTCCCTTGGGCATCAAAAAAAGCATCCGGATAAAGGTCCATTTGAGCAGAGACTTCTGTCAGTGCCACTCTCATGGTCGTTTTTTCCACGGAAAGGCCCAGACTGAAAGAACCGTCATGTCCGCCGGGATACCAACGCAATTCAAATCCAAAGTTATCCCCGCTCGAATCAAAAGTAACGTTCTGTTCATAACTTTCCTCTTCTAAATAGGGATAGTCACCCTGGATATCCGAAAGAAAATCATCCTTCAAAGCCGACTCCAGACCATCTTCCAGTACACCTTCAATAAGACCGCGCAGCACATTCATGCTCCAACCTGAATAGTGAAAACCGAATTCTATTTTTCCCTGGGCTGTAGCTGTTGATACCAATAAAAAAATTAGGGGAATAATAAAAATGACCTTTAATGCTCCCTTGGCTCGCTTCATGAATCCCTCCATCTACGTTTCATCCACGTAAGTATACATGATTATGATTAAAAATTTAATGCAAAATATATTGAAACACATGTTTTTAATTAACCTGGATTATTCACGAGTCAAGGTTGCTGCAGATGCGAGGCACAGGGAATGAAGCTGTGGTCCTTCACCGCGAATGCCCTGTAACGAAGCAGATGCAGTGAGATCGGCTCGCCTGAAAGGTAAAAAAATGGCGATTTAAAATGAAAGTTAAAACAAACAAAAACTTTTCAGTTGTCATTTTTTTAAAAGCATGTATATCCTTGAAATCAAAACAAAAAAATGATCATCGCCATTTTTTTATGAATAGTTCAGGCTGGATGTGAATGGAGAAGGCAGTGACACCAGAGCATGAGCTTTCCGCGACAACAAAGAAAATAGAAAACCAAAAAATGTTTGATGCTTTATATGACCGGCACAAATCAGATGTATACAGCTTTGCGGTTTATCTGACAAAAAACACAGCAGAAGCAGAAGAACTGTTCCAGGATACCTGGTTGAGAGTGGCTCAAAATTTTCCAAAGGCC
>Ga0207752_1000945_pt1 | contig 13684 bp, 14 predicted proteins | sample Pon2CUnioCityCA_6_FD_187272 | JGI IMG/M metagenome (GOLD analysis project Ga0207752, IMG submission 187272) | Marine sediment microbial community from Union City, CA, USA - Pond 2C Sediment 2 (SPAdes) | ecosystem: Environmental > Aquatic > Marine > Intertidal zone > Salt pond sediment ... | reverse complement strand
CCTGCCGCTGGCCAGCGCAACGGGGCGTGCGCCGCGGGTGCTCGCCAGCGACAGCGAATTTCACAGCTTCGAGCGCCAGACGCGGCGGCTGCAGGAAGATGGCCTGCTGCAGGTCAGCCGGGTGCCCGCCGAACCCTTCGACAGCTTCACCGCGCGCTTCTGCGCGGCCGCCGCCGAGGGCGATTTCGACCTGCTGTTCTGCAGTCAGGTGTTCTTCAATTCCGGCTACGCGCTGGATGATCTGGCGTCGATCGCCGGCGCCGCGCAGCGCGCCGAGACGCTGATCGCCATCGATGGCTACCACGGCTTTATGGCCCTGCCGACGGATCTGTCCGCACTGGAGCAGCGCATCTTCTATCTGGCTGGCGGCTACAAATACGCCATGGCCGGCGAGGGCTGCTGCTTCATCCACGTCCCCGAGGGCTACGCCGCGCGGCCGCGCAATACCGGCTGGTTCGCCGAGATCGGTTCGCTGGGGCAAGCGCGCGATGGCCTGCCCTACGCCAGCGACGGCATGCGCTTCTGGGGCGCGACCTTCGATCCCTCCGGCCTGTACCGGATGCGCGCCGCCTGCGACGCGCTGCAAGCCGCCGGGCTGGATACGGCCGCGCGACTGGCCCGGGTGCGGCAATTGCAGGGGCAGTTCCTCGACGGCCTGGCGACGCTCGGCCACGGCGAACTCAGCGCCGACAGGCTGCTGGTCGCCGATGCGGCGCGGCGCGGCCACTTTCTCACCTTCCGCACGCCGCGCGCCGCCGAACTGTGTGCCGCGCTGCGGGCGCGCAAGGTGGTGACCGACCAGCGCGGCGACCGCCTGCGCTTCGGCTTCGGCATCTACCAGCGCGAGGCCGATGTGGCGCGATTGCTGGAGCGGCTGGCGACGCAGGACTAGCGCCGCCTACCCCGTCCGGTGAGTGCCCATGCGGCGCGCGACACGGGATACTGTGTGACCATTCCACCAAACGAGAGCCCCAGCACCATGCGCCAGACAGCAGCCCGCTCCACTAGTCGCAGCTACGCCACCCGCTCGCTCGGGTTTCGCCGCGGCGGATTCCGCGACAGCCTGGGCGGCCTGCTTGGCGCCGCGCTGCTCGGGCTCGCCGCGAGCAGCGCGCAGGCGGCGGAGGCGCCGCGCAGTGGCACCGATCTGCTGGAGACGGTCAACAACCAGATCGTCAACCTCGATACCGCCGGCCTGCAGGCGCAGATCGCCGAACACCCGGACACCCTGCTGATCGACGTGCGCATGGCCGAGGAGCTGGCGACCCTCGGCGGCACCATCAAGGCCGGGGTCAGCGTCAACATCCCGCGCGGCTGGCTGGAGTTTCGCGTCGCCGATACCGGCGCCACCGCGGACACGCCGATCGTGGTCTACTGCGGTATCAACCAGCGCAGCCCGCTGGCCGCGCAGCGCCTCACCGAGCTGGGCTACCGCAAGGTGATGAACTATGCCGATGGCTTCTTCGCCTGGCGCGACGCCGGCCTGCCGGTGCGCCAGGCGGACAAGGCGCCGGAATCGATGCTCTACGATCTGCCGCAGCAGGTCAGCGACAACGTCTGGTCGGCGATCGGCGCCACCCAGCCGCCGACCTACGAGAACTCCGGGCACAACAACAACCTGAGCTTCATCGTCACCGACGAGGGCGTGGTGGTGGTCAACGCCGGCGACAATGCGCTGCTGGCGCAGGCGCTGCACGAGCAGATCAGACAGGTCACCGAGCAGCCGGTGAAATACGTGGTGCTGGAGAACGGCCAGGGCCACGCCATGCTCGGCACCGGCTACTGGCAGGCGCAGGGGGCGAAGGTCATCGCCCACGTCGATGCGGCGCACGAGATCGAGGAATACGGCGCCGAGGTCATCCAGCGGATGCGCGACGGCCGCCGCGACAAGGCGCTGGGCACCGAGCTGAGCATGCCCGACGAGACCTTCGAGGATGAGTACATCATCGAGCTGGGCGGCGAACGCATCGAGCTGCGCATGCTCGGCCCGGCGCACAGCCCCGGCGATATCATCGTCTGGCTGCCGCAGCAGAAGCTGGTGATCTCCGGCGACATGGCCTTCCACGAGCGCATGCTGCCGATCTTTGAGCACACCGACACCGCAGCGTGGATCGAGACCTGGCCGGAATTCGAGGCGCTGGGCGCGCAGCGGGTGATCCCCGGCCACGGCGGCCCCACCGACATGGCCACGGTGACCGAGTACACCCGCGATTATCTGACCTACCTGCGCGGCAAGGTCGGCGAGCTGATCGATGCCGGCGGCAGCCTGCAGGATGCTTACACCATCGATCAGAGCCCCTACGCCCACCTCGACACCTACGAGGAGCTGGCGCGACTCAACGCCAGCCGGGTGTTCGAGGCGATGGAATTCGAATAGCCCCAGTGCGGATCGGCGGCGCGGGGTCTGCACCGGGCGGGGCGAGGTTTAACTACGCGGCGCGTGACGCGCCAGAAAACGATCCAGTGCGTTGCCGAAGGCCTGCTTTTCGCGCGCGCCGAAGGCCTTCGGGCCGCCGGTCTGCACGCCGCTGTCGCGCAGTTCGGTCATGAAATCGCGCACGTTGAGCCGCTCGCGAATGTTCTCGCGGGTGTACAGCTCGCCGCGCGGGTTGAGCGCGTGGCCGCGCTGTTCGATGACCTGCGCCGCCAGTGGGATATCGGCGGTGATGACCAGATCGCCGGCGGCCATCTGGGCGACGATGTAGTTGTCCGCCACGTCCAGCCCGGCGGGCACCTGCACCGCGTCGATCAGCCGCGAGGCCGGCGTCTGCAGGTACTGGTTGGCGACCAGCGTGACCGCCACGCCGAGCCGGTTCGAAGCGCGGTAGATGATGTCTTTGACCGCGCCCGGGCAGGCGTCCGCGTCGATCCAGATCTTCAATGCAATATGTCCGATAGCTGTGGGCGCCGGCCCCGACGGGGGCTCAGCCGAGCATGCCCCAGCCTTCGGGGGACAGGCTGTTGTAGCCGCTGATGCGCGTCGGCGGCCCCTTGATCTGGTAGTAGTCGAACTGGTAGATGTTGAATTTGCACAGGTCGATGGGGGTGACTTCAGAGGCGTTGATGGCCTCGATCACGCCGCCGGCTTCCAGCCCGGCAGCGGCCAGCTCGGAGCAGAAAAAGCGGCTGAAGTCCTCGTCGTTGTGGGTGAAGCCGCCGAAGACGGTGTGATCGATGACATCGAGCGCCGAGGCGAAAGCCTGCGGCAGATCGTACTTCTTGCGCTCCTGGTGCAGCAGGAAGTCGTAAAAGGCTTTCGCATCGAGCCGCTCGCGCGCGCGCTTGCTCAGCGGCAGCCACCAGATCTCGCCGTCGTACATGTCCACCCGGTCGCTGGTGCGGTTGATCTGCACGCCGGAGAAACCGTTCAGCGAGGTGGATTCGATCACCTGGTTGAAGAAACCCCGCTGCGGTTCGTCGTCGATCAGCAGCTTGCTCTGCAACACGATGCCGATGTGCGACACGGTGGAGCGCGTCGACCATTTGATCAGCTCGGAAAAATTCCCCTTGCCGCCGAAGGCGAGGATGTCGCCCGGCTGCATCAGTCGCCGAACATCGCGATACTCTGCGGTTTGCATGGCCATAGCCTGTTCTCCTTGCGGCCGCCGCGGCGCGGATCGCCGCTGCGCCGTATCCATTTGGCCAGCAGTGTCGCGCAAGCCGCGCGGCGGGAAAAGACCAACGCCGCACAGGCAGCCCCCGAGGCGACCCTCAGCCGCCCTCGCCGGCCTCGCGGATCTGCTCCAGCAAGCCGCGGCAATTCTGCGCCAGCAGGGCGACCTGAACCGCGCCGGCAACGCCATCGAAGTGCATCACGCAGGCGCGCGGCTGGCCGAACACCTCGGCCAGCGAGGAGATGCCCGCCACCGGGATGAAGACCGTCTCGCTGTACTCGTTGACCCTGCCCTCGATCTCGATTTTGCCGGGGCCGCGCAGTTCGAGAAAACCCGAGCCCTCGACCGCCACGGCGGACTGCACCAGGTGCGGCAGGCTCTCGCCCTTGGGCGCCGCCGGCAGCGCCAATGGCGCCAGAGCAGACACGATCAAAATCAGATGAATCAGCTGTTTACGCATCTCGACCACCTTCATTCAGGCATTGGGGGGCAACATTGTGGCGCCACCTTCAGCCGGCGTCGAGAGGCATCGGCAACGGCTCGCCGAACAATCGCCCGCGACCGCTGAGGGCGTCGCCGATCCCGGCCAGGCGCAGCGCGTGCCAGGCCATGGCGTGGTTGCTGGTGGTGGCGGCGACGCCCAGCTGATCCTCCAGCGCCGGCACCAGCGCCGCGCCGCGCAACGCAGTGCAGGCGATGAACAGTGCATCCACCGGCTGCTCGGCGAGCAAATCGCGCGCCGCGGCGGCGATCGAGGCCGGCTCGATGCGCACCACCTGCGGATCCTGACCATTGAGAAAGCTGCCCATCGACGGCACCGCGAAGCCGGCGCCTTCGAGGTGCTCGCGCATCGACTGGTTGATGGCGTCGATGTACGGCGTGAGCAGCGCCACGCGCCTCGCGCCGAGGGCGCCCAGCGCGGTTTTGGCAGCGGTGATCGGGGTGCTCACGCGCGCCTGCGGATGCACCGCACGCAGCGCTGCGGCGACCGCCTCTTCACCGATCAGCATGCTGGCGGAAGTGCAGCCGTAGGCGATCACATCCAGTCGCTGGCCGGGCAGCAGGCTGGCCGCCGAATCGCCGAGTCGCGCCGCCATGCCGCGCAGATTGTCCGGATTGACCTCGGCCTCGGCGCGCACCCGGCCGGTGTAGAACTCGACGCCGTCCAGATCCAGCAGCGCGCGCCACTCGGCCTCGATGGTGGCGTCCGTGGATAGCGCCAGCAGGCCGAGCGCGGCGCGCCCGGCGAGGCGCGGCCGCAGCCGGTAGTCGAAGGCCGTGGTGGTGGTCATATCGCTGCCCTCCGCTTGATAGCCATTGCCGACCGAGACTACACCGCGCTGGCCGGGCGGCCCACGAGCTGTTGGTAGATCGCCGCATCGGTGGCGCCTTCGGTGCCGATCAGCAGCACCTGGCTGGCGCCATCCAGACCCAGCGCGGCGGCCAGTTCCGGACGCTGCATGGCGGCGATCAGCAGCGCCAGACCGGCGATGGCCGACTCGCCGGCGACCAGCGGCGCGGCGCCGCCAGCGCCATCGGCCAGCAGGCGCATGCTCGGCGCGACCGTATCGTCGTTGATGCTGAGGAAATCGTGCGTGCCGCGCGACAGGATCTGCCAGCCGAGGTAGCTCACCTCACCACAGGACAGCCCGGCCATCAGCGTCTCCTCGCGGATGTCCACCGCCGTCGCCCGGCCGGCCATCGCGCTCTGGTAGAGGCAATCGGCGAAGGCCGGTTCGACGATCAGGCTGCGCGGTCGCTGCGCGCCGAATCGCTGCCAGAAGTAGCCGCAGACCGCGCCGGCCAGCCCGCCGACGCCACCCTGGGCGATGCTGTGGCTGAGCCGGGTGCCGGCCGGCAGCTGTGCGCAGACCTCGTCGAGCATCAGCGTGTAGCCGGCCATCACGTGGCGCGGCAGCTCGGTGTAGCCGGGGTACGAAGTGTCGGAGACGATGTGCCAACCGTTGGCCGCGGCGTCCGCCGCGGCGCGGCGAACCGACTCGTCGTAGTTGCCGTCGACCCGCACCACCTCGGCGCCGAAAGCCTCCATCGCCGCCTTGCGGCCCTCGCTGACCTCGGCGTGGATGTAGATCACGCAGTGGCAGCCGAACTGCTGCGCGCCCCAGGCCACCGAGCGGCCGTGATTGCCGTCGGTGGCGGTGGCCACGGTGATGGCGCTGGCCGCCGACGCCAGGCCGCCGGCGCGGATATCGGCAAAATCGGCGCCGAGCTGCTCGGCGAGCAGATTCAGCACCGCGTAGGCGCCGCCCAGCGCCTTAAAGCTGCCCAGGCCAAAGCGCGGCGCCTCATCCTTGTACCAGATGCCGCCCAGCCCCAGCTCGCCCGCCAGGCCATCGAGGCTGCGCAGCGGCGTCGGCGCGTAGCCCGGCCACTGGCGGATCTCATCCAGCGCGCGCTGCACCACATCGGGGTGCAGGATCTCATCCAGCGCCGCCGGCCAGGCACCGCCGCCGTCGCTGCCATCGTCGGCGCGGGCATTGTGAAAGTGGGCGATGGGGGTGCTGCGGAAGATGTCGTCGATCATGGCGGCCGGCTCTGGGGAAAAGGCACAGACTAGCGCCACGCCGCGCCGGAAAATCGTCGAAACAGGGAAATTCAGTAACTATTCCTGCGTCGGGTTACAATTCCACGCAGAAAACCTGCACAGCGAGCACTGATGGATGCCTTTGACGCCAGGCTGCTGGAACTGATCCAGGGCGACAACCGACTCACCACCGAGCAGCTCGGCGCCGCGGTGTGCCTGTCCCCCACCGCCTGCCAGCGGCGGCTAAAGAAACTGCGCGAGCGCGGCGTGATCCGCGCCGATGTGGCGCTGCTGGCGCCGGAAAAGGTCGGCCGGCCGATGACGATGGTGGTGCAGGTGTCGCTGGAGCGCGAGCAATCCGCGCACCTCGACGCCTTCAAGCGCACCATGCGCGACACCCCGGAGGTGCAGCAGTGCTACTACGTCACCGGCGACGCGGATTTCGTGCTGATCCTCACCGCGCGCGACATGCAGGACTACGAGCGCTTCGCCCGCGAGCACTTTTTCGACAACCCCAACATCCGCCACTTCACCACCAATGTGGTGATGGACAGCGTGAAAGTGGGCCTGACGGTGCCGGTGGTGGGCAGCGAGTACTAAATCGGCGGCTGCAAAACCCGCCCCGGCAGCCCGCGTGGGAAAAGCGGCCTTGGCGCGCGATCCGACCCGCCGCTCAGTCCCCCACAGCGCGCGCCAGCAGCGCGTCGAGCCGCGGATAATCGCCGCTGTCGATCTCGTACTTGTCCCCCGCCCGCCCCCAGCTCTCGCCCGCGGCGAGCGTATCGAGCAAATGCTGGCGGCCGGCGAAGCGCGTCGCACCGACGCTGTGCACGCCGCGGGCGAACAGCGCATCCGGCAGGCCGGCGGCGCTGGGGCCGATCAGGCTGAACTTCGCCACCCCGCGGCAGGCGGCGAGAATCTCGTCGAGGCTGTCGTTGATCAGCGTCGAGGCGGTGCACAGCACCTCGCTGCATGCGGCCAGCGCGGCGGGATCGGCTGTGCCCTGCACCAGCGGCTGCGGCGCGATGCGCTGCAGTCGCCGCTCCAGCACCAGCACCCGCTGCCCCTGCGCGACCAGCCGCTCCACCAGCGGGCCAAAATAGCCGACCATGCCCACGGTGCCGCCGCCGCTGGCGTCGATGCTGGCGTTGCTGTCGCGCCGGCGCTTGCCCGGCGCGTAGCCGGCGCGGCGCATCAGCCACTGGCCGAGGGCGTTCCAGGCGCCGAGGCCGAGGGCGCGCTCGGTCTGCGAGTCGCTTTCCAGCCGCGCCAGCCAGTCCCGCAGCGGGCCGCTGGCCGTATCCGGCCGCGGATAGTCGCGCCACAGTTCGGCGAGGGTGTCGTCGAGGCTGACGTAAAACGCGCCGACGTCGCCGCTGTCGAGAAAAACAAAGCCAAAGTGATCCTCGCTGGTGTCGGTCTGCGGCGGCGGAAAATACAGGCCGGCGACCGCCGGCAGCGGCTGCGCGGCGGCGATGCGCTCGGCGGCGGCGAGAAAGTCGCGGGTGATACTCATCGGATGACTGCTCCGGGCTGGGCCGCCATCGGGCGGCGCGCGGTGGTATGTTGCCACTCGGACCCTCAGCGAGGTAACAGCCATGTGCCCGATTCGCCGACACCGACCTTTCGCCCGGCCGGGCAGGCTGTTGATCGCCAGCCTGCTCGCCGGCACAATCGCCAACGGTCACGCCGACGAGGCACACTCAAGCGAGGCGGCGTGGAATCTGCCGATCTTCGACGCCCACGTCCACTACAGCCAGCCGGCCTGGGAGCCGTACCCACCAGCCGCGGTGATCGAGATGATGGATCGCAACGGGGTCGCTATGGGGCTGGTTTCATCGACGCCGGATGAGGGCACGATTCGCCTGCGGGAATACGCGCCACGGCGCATCGTGCCGGAGCTGCGAGCCTATCGCAGCGGCGTCGGCCCGGCGAACTGGGCGCGAACGCCGAGCGTCGCCGACTATCTGCGCCAGCGGCTGGAGCAATACTCCCACGAGGGCATCGGCGAATTTCACGTCAATATCGTCGATCCAGTGGATGAACCGCTGCTGCGCGAGATCGCGGCGATGGCCAGCGAGCGGCAGATCCCGCTGCACGTTCACTGCGGCGCCGAACCGATCGAATGGCTGTACCGACTGGAGCCGTCGCTAAGCATTATCTGGGCACACGCCGGGATGACCGAGCCACCTGCGGTGATTGCGAAAATGATGCAGCAGTACCCGACGCTGTACGCCGATACCTCTTATCGCGAGGACGAGATTCTGCCCAGCGCCGGGCTGATCGATCCCGAATGGCGCCGGCTATTGGAACGCTTTGCCGATCGTTTTATGATCGGCAGCGATACCTGGGTTAATCAGCAGTGGGCGGTTTACGATGAATTGATTTCAGTGAACCGGCAGTGGTTGGGGCTGCTGCCAAAGGCGGTGGCCGAGAAAATTGCCTACGGCAACGCCGAACGGCTTTTCGGAAGAAAGATTTCGCCGGATCTGATTGGCGAGAAATAGGCGATCGATTGTCGGCATCATTTGCCCCCGGCAGCGGACGCAGCCCGCCCCCCGAATAGCCCGCAAGTCATGGGGCCTGTGGATAACGATAAAACGCCCACGCTATTTTGGTATAATTCATCAGAGCTAATAACCATGAGCAGCCATACCCAAGCACCTCCTTATTCCAGCTTTGCCGAGACCCACGAAGTAATCAATCAGCCCACGCCACTGGAGGATTATAATACCTACACCTCTGATACGGCCTTGCAGCACTGGGTAACCATCTTCCGGGGCGACTGGGCAACAACCAGGCTAATGAAATACGGTCACCGGACAGGGCACGATCTTGCATCAGCCGGTTTTCAGGCCAACCGTTTCAAGCCGGAGTTTAAAACCCACGACCGCTTCGGGCGACGTATCGATCAGGTAGATTTCCACCCGGCCTATCACCAGTTGATGCGCACCGCCATTGAGGCCGGCCATCACTCATTACCGTGGGCCGATCCACAAGCGGGTGCCCATGTTGCCCGTGCCGCCATCTGTTATCTCCACACGCAGGCTGATCCCGGCACGGGTTGCCCGCTGACCATGACATTCTCGTCTGTCCCCGCATTGAAACACCAGCCAGATATCGCAGCGGAGTGGCTGCCCAAAATCACTGCCAATCATTACGACGAAAGAAATGCGCCCTATTTTGAAAAACAGGGCGTCACCATTGGCATGGCAATGACCGAAAAACAGGGGGGCTCGGATGTTCGAGCCAACACCACACGCGCCCATCCCATCAAAAAAGAAGGCCCCGGTCAGGCCTACGAAATTGTCGGCCACAAATGGTTCTGCTCGGCACCCATGTGTGATGGATTTATGATACTCGCAAAAACCGACAAGGGGCTTTCCTGCTTTTTGTTACCCCGATGGCGACCCGATGGCACAAAAAACCAGATGTATGTGCAGCGCCTTAAAGACAAGATGGGCAACATTTCCAACGCTTCCTCAGAGGTTGAATACCGGGGCGCACTGGCGTGGATGATCGGTGAAGAAGGCCGTGGAGTTCGCACTATTATCGAAATGGTTTCCATGACCCGTTTCGATTGCATGGTGGGTTCAGCCGCAACGATGAGGCAGGCAGTAGCGCAGGCACTGCACCACACCAAAGGGCGCTCGGTATTTGGCGCCAACCTCCACGATCAGCCACTGATGAAAAATGTATTGGCTGATCTGGTGATTGAATCCGAAGCAGCGCTGGCTATATCCATGCGCATCGCTCATGCGCTGGACAGCAAGCCTGAGGATGAAAACTTCACACATGACGAATCGTTCAGCAGGATAGCTACGGCTATTGGAAAATACTGGATCTGCAAGCGAACCCCAGGCGTTGTCGTCGAGGCAATGGAGTCAATCGGTGCTGTTGGATTGATTGAGGACAACATAGTCGCCCGCCTCTATCGTGAATCCCCAGTAAACGCCATCTGGGAAGGCTCTGGTAATGTGCAGTGTCTCGATGTGCTGCGCGCCCTCACCAAAGATCCCGCCACAGGCGATGCTTTCTTCAGCGAACTCAATCTGTCGCGCGGACGCGATACACGCCTGGACAACTACCTCGCTGCGCTGGCAGAAGAATTCAAGAACTTATCAGGATTTGAGTACAGAGCCAGAACTATCGTTGAAAAAATGGCACTCGCCTGGCAGGCTTCACTCCTGCTTGAAAAAGGCGATCCAGTTGTCGCAGATGCCTTTATTGCCTCTCGCCTGACCGGCTACGGTGGCTTGCAGTTCGGCACCCTGCCCGCTGACGCAGATCTGGATTCGATTATTCATCGGGGATTACCGAAAGTATAAATCAAAGCTATTGGTTCTGGGCACAACACCCCACCGGATGCTTTCTCAAGGCCAGTTGACTGATGCTGTATATAGGTTCCAGATGATTCTTTCACTATGGCCCTGCAATGGGTGGAGCATTGCAGGGGTTGCTTAGATTTGATGAAATTCGCGCAGGAACTCCTTTCTATCCTGCGTGAATTTTCGATGCTCCTTATGGTTAAGGCGACGCTTCTTCTCATTAAATGCCGGAGCGATCACACCCCAATTGGAATTTCTTGCGAAGAAAACCACCAGATCAACGTTGCTGTTTTCCCACGCATTTTGCACTACGTGGTCGTCTCCAGATGCTTCAACGGTTTTCACCTGGATTCGATGGTAGTTTGGACCATCGGATATGAGGATATCTGTCTGGTGCCCATGATCAAGTATTGGAAGAAATACTTGCCAGCCATCCTGCATGAGCCAGCTTACAACCATGCTTTCAAATGACGTGTTCTTTAATGCCTGGTGAGTACCAGACTTTGTTTCCGTAAGTCTCCTGGGCACGCTTATATCCTTTTACGGCTCTGACAAATCATGAATTCACAAGATAACTGCATCGCTTGAAAGCCACCACAACTATTCCGTGAATTCAAGTGGTTTTATCATGCAGGCCACTTTGGCGCAATGTTCAAGTACTTATCCGACACTCAATCGGGCCAAGAGGCCAGGGAACCTCTGCTCAACCCAGCATTCCCTGCGTGCACTTGCGTGAGCGATCAAAAAGAGGCGACCTCGTGCAGCGCATCCTCCATCAAAGGCACCAGCTGCTCCACCTGTTCGAGAAAGCGCTCGCGGCGCGTCTTGCGGCGCTTGATCTGTTGCTCGGCGTCGGTGAAGGTCAGCTGGATCACGGGGTAGCCCTGCGGTGTCGGTAGAGTAGCTGGATTTTGCAGAGGTTCCCTAATCGGCCGGAACCCGACACCTACGTAGGCCACGGGGTCTGAGTAAATTTTTATCTGACCCCAATTATTAATTTTTATCTGACCCCAATTATTGGGCCGGCACAGTGGTTTTGCAGCGCTTCCCTGTGGGCGTAGGAAAGCTGCTGTCAGTCCGTGCGACGCGCTCGGCTGAAGACCATCTTCTGATTCAGCAACTTCTCCTCCGGGCCAATCCAGGCGTAGCCCAGCAGGGTCGGCTCGTGGTCCCCGATAGTGATGCGGTGCGGCTTGTTGGCCGGTGTCAGCAACAGCGAGCCGGGAGCATAGACACCCGCATCGTTCTCCGACACGACCCCGCTCAGGCAGATGTACGACTCGGTGATGCCGTCGTGGCTGTGCGCGGGATAGGTGCAGCGCGGGCCGAACAAAACCAGGCCGAGGATGAGTTTTTGGCTGATCACGGGGCCATTAGGCCCCATCAGCTCAGCGTAGGCATATTTGCCCTTCAGGCCGCGCGGCAGCCGCTCATAGCCGTAGCGCCATGTGAGCTGCCCTTCGATTTGTCGCAGCGCCCGAACCAGCGGTGCGGAGCGCTCCAGCAGCCCCTGATCCATCGCCCGGCCCAGCCACTGGCACACCGGCAGTGTTTCGGGACTGCCCACCTCTATGCTCGGGTTGGCGTTTATTTCGGCACTGAGCGTATTGCGCACCTCGCGCTGGTGCGAGCGGATCGGTTTGCTGCCGCCAGCGGAGCTGAATCGGTATACAGACCAGAATTCACGCAATACATATTGCCAGTCGACGTGATCGGAGAGATGGCTCATGGGTGCTCCAGTGGAGAAGTTGTAAAACTCTAGCGGCCGGGTGCCCGGGCGCAACACGGCGCGCGCGGAATGAAGACGAAAGATGTGCTTCGCGGTGCCCGAAACATCCTACGCGGACCAGGCTCCAGAGCGGAAAAGTGCCCTGAATTCATGAAACAGATGCAACAATTGATCAGCCGATTCCTTGCTCAAGGGAAACGATATCATAACCCTCCAACTTCAATTGCTCATAGATATAATTGATATGCGAAGGAGTCACTTCACAGCATCCGCCCACAATGACAGCCCCCTCTTTCAACCAATCCATCGCATGCAAGGCATATTTTTCTTCATCCATATCGTCCCGGGCTGACAGCAAATCAACAGTCCCCCCTGGTTTGAGTGCATCTATGGAAGTAAAGGCGTTACCGTAGCCCCCAAAGCGCATACCCAGATTCTTTAATGAGGGCATGCTCCGGCTTATTGTTTCCGGAAAAGAGCAATTGAACAGCAGCGCTCCCAAGGGATATTTTTTTAATTCTCCCAACGCTTGATCAATAGTCTCCCCTGAACGCAGCTGATCCGGCTCAGTATCTGATAACGTCAAACCCAGCCAGACAGTCTTACCGCTTGGCAGCGCCGCCTCAACGGCCGCTTTGGCTTCCTTTATGTTTGAGATTGTCTCAATCAGGAACAGGTCTACAGCCGGTGCCTGAATGGCTACTATTTGTTCGTACTCGCTTTTCAATTCAGAGAAAGAACGCTCATCCACCGTATAGCTTCCAATCAGGGGCGGCAGGCATCCGGCAATAGAAACATCATCAGCGGTCAAGCCAAGTTCATCCCTTGCACTGGACGCTGCATTCAGGGCTTGCAGCTGTAATTTCTCGAACAATTGAACCTGGCTGTCGCGCTCAAGTCGAGTCGGGGTGCATGTGTAGTTGTTGGTTGTAATGACGCTAGCCCCTGCTTTAATAAAGTCCTGATGGACTTTTTTAACTATTTCGGGGTTATCCATCATTACTTGAGCTGACCACATAGGGCTGGGAGGCTTTCCCGCACGTTTATAAATTTCCTGGCCAACCCCGCCATCCAAAAGAATAATGTTTTTCATACAATCACTTTTTAACGTTTGCCTGTTTCTTGAATCGTGCAGTAGTGCGGGTTAGCTCAGAAGGCGTGCCTCTATAATTGGGTTCAGTATAATTGAGGTCAAATATAAGAATATTTTACTCTGACCCCAATTATTTGTTATCTCATTACTCCAGTTCATCGACGGACATCCCTTCAAAGAATTTATCGTAACCAAGCGAAGAAAGATATTCATAGACCCTTTCTTTGCTGGACATATACTCTTTTGGAACTTGGTTGTACTTAAACTCCCATCCATCATTAATAAATCCCCAGTCCTCAATAAATGCCGTCTTTTCCTCTGAATCCAATCGATACGTGACGGCATATTTGCACCTTTCGTTATATACCTTGCCAT
>Ga0207752_1000944_pt1 | contig 13688 bp, 10 predicted proteins | sample Pon2CUnioCityCA_6_FD_187272 | JGI IMG/M metagenome (GOLD analysis project Ga0207752, IMG submission 187272) | Marine sediment microbial community from Union City, CA, USA - Pond 2C Sediment 2 (SPAdes) | ecosystem: Environmental > Aquatic > Marine > Intertidal zone > Salt pond sediment ... | reverse complement strand
ATGAACAGCCAGCGGGTGCCGACGACCTCCGTCCAGAAGCCAGCTCGGATGTATTCCTCAGCCAGGTCTCCGTAGCGGTCGACCTCTCCTTCATGCTCATCCAACGTGACGTGGAGCGTACCATCTTCGTCTTCTTCGAAGGAAATGTCCGCCTCGGTCAGAGCCTCGGCAAAGCCTTCAGCCATCGTGCCCGGGGCCACGCAGGATTTTCCCTGCCCATCCGGGCGATCGATGACGGGGATGATGGGCAGGCCGTACTTGAGGGCGAACTGGAAATCCCGCTCGTCGTGGGCCGGAACGGCCATAATGGCACCGGTACCGTAGGTCATCATGACGTAGTCGGCGATCCAGATCGGGATACGCTTGTTGTTGACCGGGTTTATGGCGTACGCGCCGGTAAAGACACCGGTCTTTTCCTTCTCCGTCGATAATCGCTCAATCTCTGTCCGACGCGAAGCCTCCGCCTTGTAAATCTCTACTGTGTCGCGTTGGGCCTCTGTCGTGACCTTGTCCACCAGCGGGTGCTCTGGAGCCAGGACCATGAACGTCGCGCCCCACAGCGTGTCGGGCCGCGTTGTGAATACCTTCATCGGGTCGCCGTCTTCAGTCTGGAACACGACGTTCGCCCCCTCGCTGCGGCCAATCCAGTTGGCCTGCATCGTCACCACGCGGTCGGGCCAGTCGATGTCGGAGAAATCGAGCAGTTCGTCGGCATAATCGGTGATGCACCAGAACCACTGGGCCAGCTCCTTCTTGACCACCGGCGTTCCGCACCGCTCACAGTGACGATCCTCCCCCCAGACCTGCTCCCGCGCGAGAGTGGTATTGCAGTTGGGGCAGAAGTCGACGGCGGCCTCTTTGCGATAAGCGAGCCCCATATCGTATAGTTTTAGGAAGAACCACTGATCCCACCGGTAGTAGCCCGGCAGGCACGAGATAGCCTCGCGTTCCCAGTCGAACATAGCTGCCATTGTGCGCAGCTGTCTTCGCATGTTCTCGATATTGGACATGGTCCACTTGTAGGGGTGGATGCCGCGCTCGATGGCAGCGTTCTCGGCGGGCAGACCAAAGGCGTCGAAGCCCATCGGGAACATGACGTTGTGGCCCCTCAGACGCATGTATCGCGCTCGGGCGTCACTGGGGGCCATCGCGTACCAGTGGCCGATGTGGAGGTCACCACTGGGATAGGGCAGCATCGTCAGCGCGTAGTGTTTGGGTGCACTGGGGTCAATCTCGGCCCGGTACAGATCATCTTCCGCCCATTTCTTCTGCCACTTGGGTTCAATATCCTGGGGTACGTATTCATCAACCATTTCTCTCTTCTCCTCTAGGAAAACAGACTTTATATTTTCTGCCATTGGAGTCGGTCGTTCTCGGTGTGAGGCGCTACCTGGCCTGTAGCTTCCAGCGAGGATAGCGCGGCCAAGACCGTGGTTCGGGTGAGGAAGTAAGCCGTCGGTGTTTTGATCTCGAGCTGGAAGCGCTTCGCCATCCGCTCGACGAGCGACGATGTCTCCCGGGGCTGTCCCACCGCGTCGAAGATTCCTTCCCGCACCTCTTCGAGTCGATCCTGATTGGCATTGCAGATTTGTTCGATTTTCTCTTGCTCGCCATACGCCGGGCCATGACCTGGAGCGAAGCCGCTGTACGGTTGATCTGGTAGGTCATCCAGGGTTTTCAGAGCCTCATCCAGATCAACACAGAACAGTATCTTATGCTTCTCTATCGTCTCCTGCGGAAAGACCGCGTCGGCGCAAAACAGGATCTCGCCGGTCGCCACCCCGACCTGATTAAGGGCGTGACCTGGCAGCGGCACCACGTGAATGTGGAAAGGATCGATCTCCAGCGGTCCCGGCTCCACCAGGCGAGTTACCTCACAAGGCGAGGCCAGGGTGAACTTCTGGCGAAGCTCGGCGATAGGAGCTGCCCCCCCGAATAGATAGAGAGGCTCGATGATAGGGTTCTCCATCATCGCTGCCTCCAGCTTGGGTGCGTATAGAGGTACGTTTAAGCGCCGCTGGAGGAATTGAGCGCCGCCAAAATGATCGGCATGGGCATGGGTGATGAAGATGGCCCTCAATCTGGCGCCTTTTTCCTGGGCGATGCGCAGGGCCCGCCGCCCCGCGTCCTCATCCAGACCGGTGTCGATGAGCAGGGCCTGGTCATCCTGAATGACCAGACCTACATTGGATCCGCTCTGCAGGTGAAATGTGCCCGGCGCCAACTCAATGCATTTCATCTTTTCATTCTCCAATACCCATTCTAAGATTCTTTCCGCATAGAGGGTGCTGCGCCATTTCAGGCACTCGTTCGAGTGAGATGAGCCCCCGGGGTCCAAGTTGAGTCCTGAATATGGATACGGCCTCTCCTCGAAACAGAAAAGCCCCTTCGCCTCAGGGGCGAAAGGGCTCCGCGGTACCACCCTGACTGAAGAACCCTCTAATCTACGTCGAGGACTCTCCCACTCACAGCTCGTTAACGAGAGCGACCCGTCGTCAGCTATGCATTACCGTCACCGACGCAGCTCCCAGGCGAGTTCAGCTTTCTGGCGCTTCCCGCGGGCGCCGATTGCCGGGCTTCCACCTGGTCTTTCCCGGCTCGCTGAAGGGAATAGCCTACTACTCCTGTTCGTGACCTTTGTTGTCTTTGGATTGTGTCAAAAAGCAAGAAGTGGACCCGGAGGGACTCGAACCCTCGACCCCCACAATGCCATTGTGGTGCGCTCCCAACTGTGCCACGGGCCCACGCTATAAGAGAAATGATGGAGCTGAGGGGACTCGAACCCCTGACCTCTACAGTGCGATTGTAGCGCTCTCCCAACTGAGCCACAGCCCCTTTTCTTCCAGCGCACGTTATATTGTACCTGATCTCGAGCGGTTGTCAAGGTTTGACAGGCGATATCCGCGTGCTATACTGAACAGTGGATACGGGCAGATTGGATTGTGGGGCCAGCAACTGGGGCTCACAATTGGAAAGAGAGACGCAGATAGGGGCAGGGTTTGACACAGGGTGAGACTATTGGTTATGCTCTCTACTGTTTTGACTTCTGATTGCTTGTAGCCCGTTACTCCCTCTCCCCAGTCCTCGATGGACGCGATTCCCCGGATTGACTAGGTTTACGGCGGTGCCGCTGCCTCCGACGGTGGTCCCCTTTCCTATGTTCACTGATTCGATAAGGATGACCAATGATGACTGATTCTGCCAAACCGTCCGTCTCTGATGAGAGTTCTGCGTTGAGCGCGGCGGACCGCGACTCTTCGGCGCTGCGCTCAACGATGATCGTGATCATGGTCACCAATTTTTTGCTCAATTTCGGTTATCAGCTCTGGCGATCGCTGTTCAATAACTTCGCTGTCAGCGAGCTTGGCGTTCAGGCTGATCAGATCGGCCTCATCCAGTCGGTGCGCGAGATACCAGGGTTGCTGGGTTTCACGGTCGGTCTCCTGGCGATGCTGCTGACCGAAATGCGGATTATCGGGGTCTCCATCGTGTTTCTAGGAGCGGGTATTGCGCTGACCGGTAGCGCTGCTAACCTGTCTGGCCTACTCGCGAGCACGGTGTTGATGAGCGTTGGTTTCCACTATTTCATGCCGGCCAATTCCTCGGCCGTGCTGCAGTTGACCGGAGAGGACGAGGCCCCTCACGTCCTAGGGCGTCTGACCAGTTTGAACGCCCTGGCCGCTCTGGCGGGGGCTGGTTTGGTCTTCGTGGCCTTCGGAGCGCTAGGATTCCGCAGGCTATTCGCCATCACTGGTGCGGTGTTAACCGTCGGGGGGATCGGCGCGATCTTGTGGTCGCTCCGTAGAACCGTCCTTCCGAAGCGGGAACCTGATGAACAGGGACTGGATGCCATCCGTCCGGTACAGCGCACCCCTCTGCGCCGACGGTATTGGCTCTACTATGCGTTGCAATTCTTGATGGGCGGCCGTCGACACATTTTCACCACCTTCGCGGTCTTTCTTCTGGTCAGGGCGTACGACGTCACTGCGGAAACGATTACCGTGCTCTTCCTCATCAATAACTTCATCGGTACGTTCTTCTATCGGCTGCTCGGCAACATAATTGCCCGCTTCGGAGAACGACGCGCGCTCACAGCCAATTTCGCGCTTCTGATCCTCGTCTTCCTGGGGTATGCTTACGTCCCGGTGCTGCCTATCCTCTACGTCCTATTCGTCGTCGATCAGATGCTGTTCGGGTTTCGCATCGCGCTGCAATCGTACTTCCAGAAGATCGCCGTTCACCCGCGAGAGATTACGCCGAATCTATCACTGGGACAGACGATCAACCACATCGCCGCAGTCATCATCCCCGTGGTGGGAGGGGTGGTGTGGGAAACGGTGGGCAGTGATTACACGTTCCTCGTGGGCGTTGGCATCGTGGGCATCTCGCTCATTCTCGTACAATGGATGCAAGTGGACCGGTCGCTGGAGTGGACCCGTACCGTCTCTGAGCCGTAGGCTGAGGAGGCGAAGGATGTCGGCAGATTTCGAGTGGCGCATCGGAGATGACCTACCCGAGAGAGACCCAGGAGGGGCGTCCCGGCACGCCCGACGCTGGCAACGATGGCTTACCCTGGGCCTCGTGCTTATTCTCATAGGCATTGGGATCTATGCCTGGTGGCGGCATCGCCAACGAACTCTACTACTGGCAGAAGCACAGGTGCAGGACGTCGCGCGCGTGGAACTGGGCGCCCTGGACGACGGGGACCGGGAGCTCTACCTCAGCTTGCAGGATGACAATTACCCGGCGTGGAAGAAGGCCCAGAGGGACACAGGGGACACCAGGTCTTTTTCGCTGTCTGTCTGCGAGCGTATGAGCGCGGTGGATACTTCCGTTGGGAACTCTCGCGTCGTAGGTGACAGAGCAAGCGTAGAGATTCGATACACGGCGACACTGCCTTCCGGCAAGCGAGCTTTCTTCCGTGCCGTTCGCTTCTATCGGTATGCCAGCGATGGGCGGTGGCTCCACACGAAGGCCGATCTCACGTATGGAGGCGAACCGGTGAGCCTGGCCAGAGAGCACGTTGAAGTCACAGTCTTCAGCCAAGATGTCGATTGGGTGGAGCCGCTTGTGTCTGCGCTTCAGGACACGGTGTACCGGTTTTGTGAACTGAGCCCGTGTCGGCGGCAGAGCTTGCCGCTAAAGCTGGACCTTACGGCTACGTTGGATGAGGATGCAGCTCCAGATGATGGTACGTTGCCCGCTCCGTTTCTCGTTGGTGCGCCAGAGAATGAGACAGCCCTGGCAGCATGGAGCATGGGTCTGCAAACCTTCGCGCTCGATCTTCTGATAGCTCGTGAGATGGAGCCTCAATCCACCGATGCTGAGGGTAGTGGGATCTTCGGGGACCGTCTGCGGGCCTGGTTCCTTGGAAAGCTTGGGCTGGGCGAACCTGCATCTCCTGACGTTGAGCTGCTGAGAGATGCTCTTGAGGAAGGAATGTGGATCCCTGTTCAGAGGCTGTGGCATCTTTCACCTGGCGACGCGAGACAGCCGCTGGCGGAGACGGAGATCGATCTATTGCTTGCGTTTGTCGAGCAGGAGTACGGTTCTGTGGCAGTCGCCAGTCTGCCCCAAACGCTAGGCAATAGTGGATACGGGGAAGCGGCTCTCGCTGAGGTCATAGATGCACCCTGGAAGACACTCGAGCGTCGCTATCTGGCGTATGTGTACGAGATGTCGGCTGAGCGAACCGATGCGTTAGCGAACTTCAACTCGTACGATCTCCTTCTGTCGTGCCAGGAGCCCCTGGATTCGGTCGATCTCCGGGTAACCTGGGGGCTGCGCCTGGGGGAAGAAGGATTGACGCTGCTTTCTGCGAGGCCGGAACTCGGTGCCTCCATACCGATCGCCTGGTCGCCGGACGGGATGCGACTTTTGTTGGTGCGGCACGCAGAAGAAGACGGCGGGCTCTATCTCCTGAGGGCGAACTACCCTGCACCTCGATCTCTGGAGCTGGTTCCCGAGAATGGGGCGTCTTCCAATCGGGTCTCAATTGACGAAATCGGGTGGTCACCCGACGGGCGGTACCTGGCGTACAGGACATCTGGTGCGGGTGGAGTAGATGGCATCGTTGACCTCGAGACGGGGGAAAAAACTCTGTTCGATGGCAGCTTTGCGGCCTGGTCGCCTGCCAACTCCGGGCTGATCTATGGAGAACCGGTTCCGTGGCACTGGGCACCCGAGATCAGGGTTCAGACTTACTGGCTATGGAACCACGGAGATGGTCGCGCTCGCCGGCTGGCGCAGGGGTATGCGGTGGCCTGGTCCTCAGATGGAACGCGTATCGCCTACGTTAGCTCCGAACCGGCACTAAGGGTGTTCAACACGATGACCGGGGAAACGGAGACGCTCCTCGACAAACGTTCTTTGCAACAAGCACTTGACTTCACGCCGTCCCTATCCCCCGTCTCGGGTCGGCCGTTTGAGCTTGCCTGGTCTCCTACCGGCGAATGGATTGCGGTCGGGGCGACGCGGGTGAGCGACATTGGTGCTGAGGAGGGGCTTACAATGCTGGTGAATCCCGAGTCGTATCAGGTCCTGGGCAGACAGAAGGGCGGCATTTATGACCTCGCCTGGTCACCCGAAGGACGCCGGTTGACCAGTATCACTGTCGACAAGGGGCGGCTCAACTCTGTGGTGACCGGTCTTGATGGGGAGATCCTCTTCTTGGAGCAAGGAAAGAGGGTGTTATGGTCGCCGGATGGGCGGTACCTGGCGTCTATGGGGATTCAAGAGTCAGATCAGCAGTTGCGAATTCTAGATCCGGACGGCACTGAACGGCAGGTGTTCGATCTACAGGACTCGGGCTGGTGCGGGTCCTTGATATGGAATCCACGGGGGCCGCTGCGCGAACCAGCCAAGGACTAGAACGTAGCCCTTGGTGAATTGCTGGGCGGGCTACGAACTGTCAGCGCCGTTCGTCAGCTGTCAGCGCTGACTCCTGTCGGATTTTCCTCCCTGAGCTCTTCCAGGACCATCTCCAGATCGTTCAACGTCGTCACGCCAGCTATCTGGCCTACGAACGCGCGAAGGTTTGGGCTGTGGGCAAACAGGTCCCGTACGGCCGGCCCGATGGGGTCTTCTCCTGCCGCGCCAGGCTGCGCTGCATAGGCTCCGTGGAAGGCGAAATAGGCCTGGTTCAGCTTGCGGATGGCGTATCCATGCTCGACGAACGTCACTCGCCGGCGTTCCATGTAAGCTTCCGCTTCGTCTATCTTCCCCTCGGTCAGGAGTTTATCGACGTTGATTCGTGTTTCCCGCATCTCCATACGGAAGTCGAACGCCTCAGGTTGTGACGATTCCTCTTCCTGTCCCTCCTTTGGTTCTTCGGGCTCGGGGTCAGGCTCTGGTTCTGGTGGGAGGTATTCTGGGTAATAGCGGGCCACTACTTTTCGCCCCACCTCTCTCCCGACGATGGAGGCCACCGTCTCATTGATCCTGCGGGTTTCTCCCGAGGTTTGATAGTTTCGTCCCAGCGGTCGCGGGGTAAGATAATGGTGGGTCCACTCGTGGGCAGCGACCTCGGCGACCCAATTGATGGAGCTGCTTTCGAGCAGCATCGAGGGGTAGGCCGAGAGCCCTCCGATCCCGGTGATCAACGACGAGACGTCGTGCGTGGTGTCGATCTCCTCTTCAATCGCCTCCTGTTGTGCTACGCCCAGCCCGTAGGTTAAGCTGAGCTGGTGAATGCGCTCGATGTGCGTGCGGGGAGAGATGATGAGAAGGCGGGGGAGGGGAGTGAAACGGACTTGGACAGGAGGAAGCTCTTGACCCAGCACGCTGAATCCTTCGTCCTCCAGTATAGAAGCCACCTGCTCCTCCAGAATCGCCTCGGCGGTCGACTGGCGCGCGCTAATGGTCGCTCGCAACTCGTCTCGTCTGTCTCTGAGCTCGACTGTCACTGCGTCAGCGTTCTCGATCTCGGGGTTGACATAGATGCGGTGGATTTCTCCTTCGAGGCGCTGGGACTTGCTGACCAAGGACAAGTAGTCGAGCAGGAAATCGTGGCGATATCGCTCGCTCATGTAGCGTTGGGGGGCGACCAGGCTGTGCGTCAGTTTGTGCCAGACGGCGGTTATCTCCCACCCGGCGAAATCGAACCGCTCCTGTGCGAGCTCCCGGGTGAGCAGAGTCTCTATACTTGCTGGGGCCGGTCTTTCAACCGAGAAGATGAGAAGGACGGCAACCAGGAGCAGCGCTAGGCTCCATCGCCGAGCGGCGTGCTTGAACGGTCTCGTAACGCGGTCGATCAATCTGGGATCCATCGTCATCTCAGGGGTCGGTTGTGAGAGCACGTGGTGCAGTAGACGCGGTTCAAGCGAGCGAGGACAGGGCCAGTCGGATCCGCTCTTCGACGGTCAAGTCGTGATCCCGGGGCAGGTTCTGCAACGCCGACTGGGCTTCGACCAGGCTGAAGCCTAACTCAGTCAATGCGGCGATGACCTCGGTGTCGGCATCGGTGAGTAAGGGCGTCGCTTTTCCTTCGGCGGGGATAACCTGATCCTTCAGGTTGAAGATGATCTTCTTGGCTGTTTTTGAGCCGATACCCGGCACACGGGTCAGCAGGCCGGGCTCGTCGCGCAGAACCGCCTGACGGAGCGCGTCCGGTGAAATGGTGCTGAGAAGCGACATAGCAACTGCGGGGCCAACTCCAGAGATGTCGAGCAGAAGCTCAAACAACGCTCTCTTCTCTTTGGTGAGAAACCCATAGAGCGCCATCCGATTTTCGCGCAAATGGAAGTGGGTGAATAACTCCACTGGCTGTTCTACGGCGCTGATCTGCTCGAGAACATCGGAGGGTACGTGAACCTGAAATCCCACCCCACCGGCGCGGATGACCGCGTATCCATCGCCTGTATCCCAAACTACGCCACTGATCTTCGAGATCATCGGAGTATCACTGAGCCTGCTTTGAGAGGGACTTGAGACGCGCCGAATGGAGATGGCAGATCGCCACTGCGAGCGCATCCGCGGCGTCGTCGGGTCGGGGCACCTCACTCAGGCCCAGCAACATCTTCATCATCTCCTGCATCTGCTTCTTGTCCGCGCTTCCATATCCCGTCACTGCTTGCTTAACAGCCAACGGGGTGTACTCGGCGATCGGAAGGCCGGCGTCCGCCAGGGCGAGCATTGCCACGCCGCGAGCTTGCCCCACGCTCATTGCCGTACGCACGTTATTGCTGAAAAAGAGCTCCTCTACAGCGGCCTCAGTCGGCTGCCAATTCTCTGCAAGTTGCTTAATTTCACAATGGATTGCCTGCAATCGGGTGGCCATCGGCTGACTGGATCTGGTTCGTATCACTCCACTCGTCAGTGCCTTTAGCTGGCCTCCGATTTCCTCAACGACGCCATATCCTGTTGTGGCGGTGCCGGGATCGATGCCCAGCACCCGTCTTGCACCATTCCGGGGCGAACTGGTGGCGATAATGTTAGATCTCTCCTTCGTACTTGGCGATCACGTCATCGGTGATCTCAAGGTTGGAGTGGACCTCCTGGACGTCGTCCAAATCCTCGAGGGTGTCGATGACGCGCATCACGCTGAGGGTCTGCTTCTCGTCAAGCCTCATGGTGCCCTTCGGGACCATCGTGAGACGAGCTGCTTCCGTGGAAAACCCGGCTGCGTCCAGGGCGTCCTGCAAGGTGGCGAAACGGCTTGGGGCAACGTAGATCTCAATTATCTCATCTCCAAATTCGACCTCATCGGCGCCTGCCTCCACGACCAGATCGAAGACTTCTTCCTCGTCGACACCATCCGATTCAATGGCAATATACCCTTTTCGGTCGAACTGCCATTGGACGGCGCCCGCCTCGGCAAGACTACCGCCATTTGCTGAGAAAGCGTTACGAAGATCAGACGCCGTGCGATTCCTGTTGTCCGTGACAGCGTGCACCAGCAAGGCAATGCCATTTGCGGCATACCCCTCGTAGATGATTTCCTCCAAGTCGACGCCTTCGAGCTCACCGGTGCCGCGCTTGATGGCGCGCTCGATGTTCTCCTTAGGCATATTGGCGTCCTTGGCTCTGTCAATAGCGAGCCGTAGCTGAATGTTGAACTCGGGATCGCCACCACCTTCGCGCGCCGCCACGGTGATCTCACGGACTAACTTGGTGAAGATTTTGGCCCGTCGTCGGTCTTCCTTCTTCTTCTGGTGCTTAATGTTAGCCCAGTGGCTGTGACCGGACATCACTCACACCTCCTCTCTTTCGGCTTCCTTCGTGCTCATTTACGTGGCTGATCTACTCTCATAGTATTGTAGCCGAATTTTTGGGGAGTTGCAATCGAATCGGCTGGCAAACGGTCCTGGGTCACGAGGGCTTTGCAGCACTCGCTGAGGCGAGTAAAATGAAAGCAGCGTATCGTCTGAGTGAGGAGGTCACTGGAATGGCAATCTATGTTGATTCAGCATCCCCCGACGACGTTCATCAGGCAGTAGATCTGGGTTTCGTGGCTGGAGTTACGACCAATCCCAGCCTCCTGGGGCGGGTCCACCAGCCGGCCGAGCGACTCTTGCCGGAGCTGTGCGACATAGTAGGCGACGGCGTGGTGTTCTACCAGCTCACAGCTGACACAGTCGAGGAGCGCAAGCGGGAGGCTTACCGCATCGCTGGACTGCGCCTAGGCCGCATTGGTTTGAAGATTCCGTGCACTACGGAGAATTTAGGACTGCTGCCGGACCTGGCGCGGGAGGGGCTCATCTGTGCTGTCACGGCGGTCTTTAGCGCCCACCAGACCCTGCTGGCCTGTGAGGTCGGGGCTGATTACGTCTTGCCCTACGTGAACCGGGCCACGCGCCAGCTAGGTGATGGGATCGCCCTGGTGGAGGAAATAGCGGACATGATCGAGGTGACCGGCGCTTCGACCGAGATCCTCGCGGCCAGCTTTCACAATCTGACGGAGGTCGTGGACGCGACGCGGGCCGGGGCGGACCACGTGACGATACCGCCTGATCTGCTTAGGGGTCTGGGTGACCACCCGCTCTCGGAGCGAGCTATAGAGGAGTTCGCCCGGTTCGTCTAGGATCGCGCGGCGGTTCTAATTTCGGAGCAGAGGATTGGAAGAGCAGCAGTTCCGGTTCAGAAGCGGTTGTGGAGTGCTTCAGAGTCGAATCCAATCCAAGGCCGCGTGCTCTAATCCGATATTGCCTGGCTCGTCAATGAAGCGCTTGACGCTGTCCAGGGGGAAGGTGAGTAGATCGAAGGGCTCGCTGGGCTCGTATTTCTCGAGAGCCTCCTGGACGATATCGACGAAAGGGGCAAGAGGTGTGTCCCACTTCGCGAGAGCGAAATGGGTCTCGCGGTGACGTCTAAGCAAGTCGTGAATCTTGCTTGGGCTCACGTGGCCCGCCTCGCCCCAGAAGCGAGGGTTGCCGTACCGATTAAGAGAGACTACATCAGGCTTGTAGCGGCTGCCAACGGATATCTCAACAGCCATGTCCGGGTAGCACGGGAGATACAGTGCCCAGAGAAAGGCCTTCATCAGCACGTGCTCGCGGCGTTCGTTGGCTCGCTTCACGAAGACAACCTGCTTGCCGTGGGCCCGCAGCGTCCACTTGCGCCGTAGAAAGAGATCCCTGGTCATGGGCTACGCCTGCCGCCGTCGTTCTCCTACTTCCTGCACGTATTCTAGCGACTGGTGGCGGAAGTACGTGTCGTACAGCTGGGCGTAGTGGCCACCCCTCTCCATCAGCTCGTCGTGATCTCCTTCTTCGATGATGCGTCCTTCTTCCAGTACAATGATCCGGTCGACCGCCCGTACCGTCGAGAGACGGTGGGCGATGAGGATCGAGGTGCTGCGCTGAAGAATCAGATCGATGGCGTCTTGGATCTGTGTCTCGGTGAAGGGGTCTACGCTGGCCGTGGCTTCATCCAGGATAAAGATGGCCGGTTCCTGCGCTAGAACGCGCATCAGTGCCACCAATTGCCGCTGGCCCATGGAAAGCCTCCCCCCACGCTCCCCTACGTGGGTCTCCAGGCCGTTGGGCAGGGTGTCCAACCAGCCACTTCCACCGATGCGGTCAGCCATTTCCTCGATCTGGGCGTCGCTCAGGTCCGGGGCTGCGTAACGGATGTTCTCGGCAACTGTTCCGGAGAAGAGGAAGGGGGACTGAGAGACAATTCCGAGCTGATCCCGGTAGTCGTGTAGATCAAAGGTTCGGATATCTTGCCCATCAATGTAGATATTGCCGTCCTCGAATTCGTAGAAGCGAGCGATCAACTTGACGATACTGCTCTTGCCTGCCCCGGTGTGACCCACCAGAGCCACACTTTCACCGGGTCGGATGTGTACCGAGAAATCCTCCAAAACCTGCTCTGCCTCTGTGTAGCGGAAATCAAGGTTGTCGAAGCGGATCTCGCCATCCAAGTGATCGACCGGCTGTTGTTCCTTTTGCCGCACCGACGGCTCGGCGTCGATGAGCGCGAAGATCCGCTCGGAAGCCGAGAGGCCACCCTGGAACTGGCTCCAGAAAGCAGCGACGTTGATCAAGGGAAACCAGAATCGATCTACCGCGCGGAGGAATAGATACCAATTGCCGACTGAGATTTCCTCGTCGACGGTCGTGAGCCCACCCCAGTAGACAAGGATGGCTGTGCCGACTCCGGAGAGAGCGTTGAGGACGGGAAAGACCATCGAGAGGGTGAACCCTCGACGAAGGTTGACGTGATAGGAGCGGTCATTGACCTCGCTGAACTCATCGTAGATTGCCGCCTCCTGGCGGAAGATTTTGGCCACGGCGATGCCAGTGACCGCCTCCTGAATCGCAGCGTTGACCTCGGCCAGGATCTGGAAGCCCTCCCGGGTCACCCGACGGGCGATGCGCCGGAACCCGAGAGCGAGCAGAATCACGATTGGAGACATCAGAAGCACGGCCAAGGTTAGCCGCCAGGAAATCTGGAATAGGCGCACAAGGAGGATGGCTACCAGGGTAAGCTGACTCAACAGGTCGGTGATCAGCTGCACGACATTGGCGAACTCCTCGGTGTCGGACGTGATGCGGCTGATGATGCGCCCCGAGCGAAACTCGTCGAAGAAAGACATGTCGTGCTGGACGACCGCGTCGAAAGCGTCCTGGCGGAGAGCCTGCACCACGTCCCCGATGATGCGGGCGGCAAGCCGGCGGCGGAGCCAATTACCAGCCCAGTTGAAGATGCCGGTCGCGAGAACCGCGGCGCCGAGGAGCAACACCGGGCCCAGGGGTATTGACTCGGTCTCCTGAAGGAGCGCGTCAAGGCCGCGCGATATGATGAAGAGCTGCTCTGCGCCTACGAACGCGATAGCGATGATCACGAGGGCGATGATAAGGACGCGCTTCGTATGCGGCGCAAAGTAGCTAACGATGCGCCGCAACAGCTCGCGATCGCTGTATTCGCGGTCGTAGGCTTCTCTCTCCAGGCCGTGAAATAGAGACATGGTCAGTAGATAGACGTTAGGAAGGCTGAGCGCCAATGTCCGGATCGAGAGGATTCTCAGTCCGGGTGACGCTGCGCCCTGGGTGCAGTCTAGCGTTCATAGCGCGCAAAGATATTCCGGTAAGCCGGGGATTCCTCCATCAGCTGTTCATGCGACCCCACTGCTGCCACTGTCCCCTGACGCATCACAATGATAAGGTCAGCCCAGCGGATTTGCGACAGGCGGTGGGTGATCAGGAAGGTGGTACGGCCCTCGGCGGCCCGTTCAATGGCCCGTT
>Ga0207752_1000943_pt1 | contig 13732 bp, 7 predicted proteins | sample Pon2CUnioCityCA_6_FD_187272 | JGI IMG/M metagenome (GOLD analysis project Ga0207752, IMG submission 187272) | Marine sediment microbial community from Union City, CA, USA - Pond 2C Sediment 2 (SPAdes) | ecosystem: Environmental > Aquatic > Marine > Intertidal zone > Salt pond sediment ... | reverse complement strand
TGGTTGGTGGATAAATTCCAGCGCCTTAAGCTACGGCTGAAATATAAGGACTATGGCGATGAAGAGCTGCTCACCCTGCTGCAACTGGTGCACACCGCCGAGCGCCTGCCCGCGCCGCAGGTGACGGCCGAGCTGACCTCAGCCGAGCAGTCTGTCCGGAAGCTACGCCAGCGAAACCCCTACCTGGAACTGTGGGTGGGACTGGGATTTGTTCTATTCTTCTTGATCGCTGCAGTGCTCATTGCCGCCGCGGTTTTCCTGTTCGCCGGCCTGACAGGCGGCCTCTAGAGCGTTGGGGCATCCGGACGGCTCAACTCGCGCTCGTTTTGTGGCGGCACAGAGGGATAAGGACGATCACCCTGGCTGCCTTCTGGGGTTGACCCTGGCCCTGGTGTGGCTGCTGGGCGTATGGAACAGCGATGCAGCACGGGCACAGGAGAGACCTGACATGTCTGTGGAGGACCCACACCTGGGCTATTGAGCACGCCGATGCCCCTCGGTATTTTCTTAACATGCCTGACCGCAGTCTCGTGGATGTCATCAAATGCCCAAGCTATTCAAGCCCGACATATCGTCCGCGGCAGACGTCAAAGTGTTCGTCACCGACATCCGCTCAGAAGTCGATCTGATCGTCTACGAGACGACGAGCCAATGGGAGGTCACTGCAGGCCCGATCTGGTGGTATACTGATATCCAGAGCGAGGCGGACCAGAGCGTGCACTTTACTGATGCGCAGTGGGACGCCGACTTGATTATTTACAAAACAGACGTACAATCAAGTGTGAGGTGGATGGATAGCGCCAAGTTAGGCTTGTTGTAGACTTGTATCATCTCAATATTCTGGGGGAGCTGGTCGGACGAACGATCAACGTCCGCACGCACTTAAGTTATAAGCTCAAAAACGACGCTTTAGAGACACTCAGGACTTCCTGAACGTTCAATTACTCAGTTATCTGAAGTGCGTCGCACCTGATCTGCCCCAAGTTATTGAGAAGATACGTAGACTTGAAGGTTTGATGCACCTTAACTTACCTCGTTTGTTCCCCTTGGTAGTTTTGTGGTAAGCCACGGACGAATGTCGTGCATTCGCGTGCAGTGGAGTGGCGTCGTGCAGCACAGGGGGCTATCCTTGGCCCAGGCGCGGAGCGAGCAAGGACAGAACGGAGAAGGAGGCCGATATGAAGCAAGCTTGGATATGAGGTCGAATACTTGGGGTTACTGAAACCCGAATGGGTTTTCCAAAAGATGATCGAATATACGAGGAGGAATATGATGCAGATCAGGAAACTATTCACAGCTTTTGCCCTCGGCCTGGGGTTGACCCTGGCCTTGGTGTGGCTGCTGGGCGGCGCGCCGCTACCGGCAGTCCGCGCAGCGGATATCAACAACGTCGACACTACCGCCGATGGCATCTCGGGTGGTGACGGCCAGTGCACCCTGCGTGAAGCGATCAACAACGCCAATAGCGACATCGACACGACCGGCGGCGACTGTACTGCCGGTGACAGTGATGACACCATCACGCTGTTGAGTGGTACCTACGTCCTGACCCGTACCGGGACTGGTGAGAACTCCAATGACACCGGCGACCTGGACATCACCGACATGCTGACCATTGAGGGCGCTGGCCCTGGCAATACGATCATCGACGCCAGCGGCCTCATCTCCGACCGAGTCTTTCACATCCACTCCACCACAGCAACGGTGGTCATCTCCGGGGTGACGGTCATGAATGGCAACATTGACGGCGGCGACGGCGGCGGTATCTACAACGACGACGCCGACCTGTTGCTTATCAACACCGTTGTCAGAAATAACATCGCCAGCGGAGGCGGCGGGGGGCTGCGCACCTTATCTGGCAGCGCTGCGCTGAACAACGGGCAGATAGTCAGCAACACCGCCAACTGGGGCGGCGGGGTGTACGTTGGCTTGACCGGCTCCGCCTTCACCCAGACCGGTGATAGCATGATCGCCTACAACGTTGCTACTGGCACATCCTCCTCTTACGGCGGCGGGGTGTATGTCTACCAGGGCAGCGCCAAGTTGGGCGGCGGGCAGATCATCAGTAACGTCGCTGGTGAATTGGGCGGCGGGATGTTCGTCTACGTGGGTAGTGCAATGTTGGAAGGGGGACAGATCCTGAGCAACACCGCTGGCATTCAGGGCGGGGGTGTGTGTGTCGACAAGGGCGCTGTGGTGCTGAGCGGCGGGCGGATCGCTGGCAATGTGGCCAGCACTAATAAAGGTGGGGGAGTGTTCGTGTGGCAGGGTGGCGCCTTTACCCAGACCGGGGTCAGCACCATTACCCACAACACTGCTGTTGACGGCGGTGGGGTGGCTGTTTGGAATGGTTGGGTGACGTTGGAGGGAGGACGTATCCTCAGCAACACGGCCAGTGATGATGGTGGTGGTGTGTACGTTGGCGGAGGTTCTTCTGACGCAGCACATTGCATCTTGAACGGTGGGCAGATCTTGAGCAACACGGCGAATGAGCATGGGGGAGGCGTGTACGTCGATTATACCAGCGCCGCCTTCACCCAGACCGGCGTTAGTACCATTATCCACAATCATGCCAATGCTGACGGTGGTGGTTTGTACGTCAACTATGGCAGCGCGGCGTTGAGCGAGGGGCAGATTGTCAGCAACACTGCCGGCACCGGCGGCGGCGGGGTGTACGTCGGCGAAGGCAGCGTCACGCTGAGTGGAGGGGAGGTCCGCAACAACACCGCCAGCAGCAGCGGTGGGGGTATGTATGTCTTCCGGGGTAGCGCAACGTTGAACGGCGGACGGGTCGTCAGCAACACTGCCGGCAGCGATGGCGGAGGGGTGTACGTCAATCGAGCTGAAGTGATGTTGAGCGGAGGCCAAATTATCAGTAACACTGCCAAGCAGCATGGCGGCGGCGTATACGTCAACCAGAACACGGCCGCCTTCACCCAGACCAGTGTCAGCGCTATCATCCATAACCATGCCGATAATGATGGCGGCGGACTGTACGTCAATCAGGCCGACGTGACGTTGAGTGAAGGCCAGATTGTCAGCAATACCGCTGCCGGGTATGGCGGAGGGCTGTTCGTCAACGAGGGTAGCGCGACGCTGAACGGAGAACATATCCTCAGCAACGCCGCCAATGGGTACGGCGGCGGGATGTACGTCGACGAGGGCAGCGCTGCGCTGAGCGGAGGGGAGATCGTCAGCAACACTGCGCAGCAGGACGGCGGCGGGGTGTATGTCTACACCGGCACGCTGACCATGCTCAACACTACCCTCAGCGGCAACCGGGCCGATGGGGATGGCGGCGGTCTCTACAGCAGCGGCAGCGGCGCCGCGAGCGCCATCACCTACACTACCATCGCCAGCAATACTGCCTCCAGCGGTGGAGGCGGCATCCACCTAGCCGGCGGCGCGGTGCTCCTGCAAAACACCATCGTGGCTTACAACGGGACCAACTGCAATGACACGCTGACCTCCAACGGTCACAATCTGGATAGCGGCGCCACCTGTGGCTTCACCGCCCAGAACGCCGATCCCCTGCTTGACCCGCTGACTGACGAGAATGGAACGCTGGTCCACCCTCTCCCCATCGGCAGCCCGGCCATAGACGAAGGGTTATGCTTGCCCGGCATGACGACGGTTGACCAACGCGGTGTGAACCGGCCTCAGGGGGATGGCTGCGACATCGGGGCCTACGAGGCAGAGATGCCTGATCTCACCCTGACCAAGAGCGGGCCGGCTCGGTTCAGCCCGCAGGAGCGCATTACCTACACGCTGTACGTCACCAACACCGGGGCGCTCACCGCCACGAACGTCGTCCTCACGGACACCCTTCCCTCTGGCGCGGCCCTCGTCGTAGCCAGCGATGGCGGCATAGAAGCGAGCGGCGTAGTCACCTGGCCCGTCTTCAGCGTCCCGCCGGGGGGCGGCCTGGTCACGCGCACCTTCGCCGTCACCGCCACCGAGACCATCACCAACGCCGACTATGCGGCTGCGCCCCAGGGCCTGCCAGGTGTGAAGGGCGCGGTGGTTATCGTCTCGTCGCTGAATCACGCGCCCGCGGCCGACGCTGGCGATCCGCAGACCATCGGCCCCGGCGATCTGGTCACGTTGGATGGCTCCAACTCTCAGGATGACGACGGCGACGCGCTGGACTACGGCTGGCGGCAGACAGGCGGAACGCCGATGGTGACGCTATCTGGTGCCTACAGCGCGACGGCCACCTTCACCGCGCCGACGACGCCGGGTGTGCTGACCTTCACGCTAACCGTCACCGATACCTTCGGCGCGTCTGATGCTGCCATCACCACCGTCACCGTGGAGGAGTATTGCATCTATCTGCCGCTGGTGATGCGGAACCATCAATAGTCGGAAGAGACCCTTTCGTTCGCCGAAGGTCTTCGAGGCGGGCAGGCGTCAGTCGGAGACCCTGTACTGATGTCCAGGACTCGACGCCTCGCTCAACTCAGGTGCGACGCACTTCTATGCAACTGCCGGTTGCGCTGCGTCGCACCTCAAAAGGAGAATCAAAATGCTCAAACTCCTCAAGGCCAGATTCAAGGATCAGATGCGCGGCATGGTGATCAGCTTGATATCGACTGCCATCGTCGTTCCCCTGTTCTGCGTGTGTGTCCTTATTCCCCTCGGGCTGACCTTGCGGTCCGATTATAGCATCTGGGTGTTGATCGTGCCGGCCTGTCTGTTCCTGCTGATCCTGTTTGGCGGCGGGTTTGGCGCGTTGGCGTGGACGTTTTACCGCCGCAAGCGCTGGCTCGATTCGCTGTTCGCCCCCTGGGGGCTGACGGGGAGCGTGTACATGATCAGCGGGCGGGAGTACCAGGGCAGTGTGGAGGGACGAGAGGTCGTCGCTCGCTTCTATCGCGGTCCGACGGTGGACCTGTACGTCGGCACGCCGCTCCAGACCCGCCTGGGCGCCGCCGACAAGAGCAGTACAAGCCTGACCCTGGCGGGGATGCTGGGCCGCGAGCCTCTGGCGCTCGACGATCCCGACCTGGAAGCGTGGAGCGTGTTCGCGCTGGACGAGGAATGGGCGCACTCGCTGCTGGCCGACCAGGAAGCTAAGAGGCTGTTCCAGCGGCTTATGCGGGCCGGCGAGAGCTGGGTGCTGATGCAGCAGGTATACCTGCAACCGGGCGCGTTCCACCTGCGCCTCTACCGCAGCGAAAAACTCTTTGGGTACGGCATCGAGCCGGAGGAGGCGCAGGCGTGGCTCGACGATCTGCTGGCGTTGGCCCGTATCGCCGAGGGGCTGCCTGCGCCCCAGGTGACGGACGATGAGTCGGGGGCGGAGCAGTTGGTTCGCTCTGGTCAGGTCTTCCCCATTGCGCTGATAGTCGTCGCATTGCTGGTGGGCCTTCCGACGTGCGTCATAGCGCTCGCGGCAGCGGCGTTCTTTGTGGTCGCCGTTCAATGACTTTTCCGCGCCGCCCCAGCGTCTCAGCCTTGCCTCAGTACGAGCGGCAGGTAGACAAAAATGTCGGTGGGCATCACGCGCACCGTATCGGTCAGGAATGTGGCGCTGTCTAGTACCCCATTGAGCGTGACGGTGTACCAGGCATAGTTGGTCAGGCCGGTCAGGGTGTAGGCGCGGGTAGGGCTGAGGATACCGGTGATGGGTGAAGGCTGGTCGCCGTCTGGCGGATCGTAGGCGAGCCGCCAGACGGCAGTCACGGGCAGGGTGGCGTTGACGCTCCAGGCGAGGTGGATGGCCTGGTCGGCTGGCGCGCCGCTCAGAGCCAGGGGCGGCTCTTCGTCTCTCGGGCCGTAATGAGGGAGGGATGCGCCAACTTCGTAGGCCCCGAGGTCAGGGGCGATTCCCGCAAAATCGTCGTTGATGTTCGATAATACCACGCCCGCGTCAACGGCGTCGCAGCCGGGGTTCAGGGTCATAAATTGGATTGGCATCGCGGCCGGAGGCGCGGACGGCACGTCAAAGGTCTCAAAACAGGTATCCTTATCCACGTGGATGCCGTGAGATTCCAATCCCGTAGCCGAGGTGAAACTCGCCAGGTCTGGGTATCTGCTTCCCCATTTGAAGGCGTAGACGTTATCTCCCCAGTCAAACCCATCGTAATCCAGGTTCGTCCTCCAATCCGGCGTTCCCCCGCTTCCGTTTTCCCAGGCGTACCAGTCTGTGACCGATATCCAGAGATTGTTGTTGGATTGAACGGACAATAGATGCTGCGCCCCATATTTTTGTACACCTTGCCAGCCGACAAAGGTGTTGTGCGCTATGAGCGCGCGATCCACACTGTCCCGGAATTTGAGCGCGCTTTCCGTCGGCGCGGCGACCTGATTGCGAAGGATATACCAGGGCGCGCCGTTCATGGGCTGGAAACTGATTCCATTGTGATAGGCATTGGAGATGCGGTTTCCCCAGATCCGAACGTTGGCGTAACCGTAATCCGGCTCGATGCCGTCGTCCGAGACGTCAAAAATGTCGTTGCCGTAAATATCGCAGTTGTGGTGGGGATATGAAATGCCGTCGGCGACGTGGCTGATGCTGTTGTGAGCCACCACGTGGCCGCTGGTATGCCACAGCTCGATCCCCTCGCCATCAAAGCTGCCGCTTGTGGGCAGGGTGTCGCCCACGATGGTGTTGTCAGCGATGTACCAATTCTCGCCGCCGTGGTTCAAATAGATGCAGTAATGACAGCCGGTGAACGTATTGCGCGTGATCACGATGTCATCCGGCGCGTCATAGGTGCGCAGGCCATAATCGTCGGCGACGATCTTTAATCCTTCCAGCCAGATATGGTCGGCCGCGATGCGAACGTTATCGAGAACAGCCTCCCCATCGCCCGCGCTTTTCCAAACGATGTAATCACCGGCCGCGCCCGGTTCGTCAAATAGCACCTCGCCGCTGCCATAGTTTCCGGCGTGGAGGAGAAAGATGTCGCCGGGTTGAGCCGCCGCCTGTGCCTCAGCTATGCCCTGGAAGGGGTTGGATTCCGAACCATCTCCGCCGCCCGTTCCGGGCGCGATGTGGAACGTTCCGCCGCTGGTGGGCATAGTCGGCGCGGCGCGCGTGGCGACGGTCACGACCTGGCTATCGGAACCGCCGTCCGGGTCAGAGAGGTCTAGTTGGATTTCGTAACTGGTATCCGGATCGAGGAAAAAGATGCTCCCGGCCAGCATGTCGGAGCCGTTAAAGTCCACCCGGAACAGCGGCAGAGCTTGTTTCCAGCCGCTTGCCCCCTGGACGCGATATTGCACCTGGCATACAGCGTTGTGGTTCTCATCCCCGCTGATATCCCATTCGATGCCGATGGAATGGATGGTCCCGTAGCTGCGCAATTCCCCAGGTATGGCGGCCAGAGAAGCGGTCGCCCGCTTGCCGCCGCTGCGTGACGTTGAGACGCCCACCGTTCCGCTTGATATTGTCAGTAGGGCCAGCAAAAGAATCGATTTGAAAAGTCTCGACATTCTTATTCTCCCTTCAGTCCCCTGGGTGACAAGAGCCTGGATTCCCACTTTCAGCGGATCATCCCGCTGGCGACCGCCTCTCCTTCGCGCAGTTCCAGCGTCTCAAAGATGACGGGCAACTTGCGGTTGGAGAGGTCCACCTGCTGGTACACCGCGTCCTGGACCGCCTTCAGGACAAAGCCGGGCACTGGAGCGCCGGCCACGCTGATGTCGGTCAGCGTGACGACGGGGATGCCGTCCTCCAGTACCATCGTCGCTTGCCCGTGGATGGAGAGCTGCATTCCCAGCACCTCCACCTCGCCCCAGGATTCGACCACGTCGGGGTGGAACTGGATGCGTGGGTGCTGGAAGGGGATCTCGGGGTGGTTGCTCAGGAACCAGGCGATGCTCTCGGCCGCCTCCCGCCCGGTGACGTGCAGATCGAACCGCTCGCCGCTGTGCCCGCCCTCCCGCAGACGGTTGCGCAGGTCGGCCAGGTCTTCCTCCAGCACCGGCTCGGCGACGTAGACGGGGCTGCTGGGCGCGAGTGCGCTGGCCCAGGCCAGCCCATTGGCCGCCAGCAGCGCCAGAGCGATGTGGAGGTTGATCGGTTTTAGCAGGGTGCGGATGAGTTTGCGCATAATTTTTCTCCTATCGAAACCACAGCCCCCGCAGCACCGCCATTCCCACCGGCAGCAGCGCTACCAGGCAGACGACGGCCCACAAGGCGATGGCTCGTTCGGTGGATAGCTCCAATTCCTTCCCTGTGGAGGTTTCTGTGGCTTTTGCAGGAGCGAGTTTGTCCGAGAGTGCTCCCATACCCACCCACAGCGCCACGCCCTCCAGCGCGATTAGCGCCAGCATCCCCACTGCGATACTGACTCCCATCACGTCCGTCTCCCACGACTGCGGCCCGAAGAAGGCCGCACCAGAGAGCGCTATCCATAACACCAGCCCGCCGTTCCACAGCGCGTGCTGCCCCACCGCCAGGGCGAATCCACCGATCCAGAAACCAGGTTTTTTTGCAAGCGCCGGCGCTTCTGTTTCGCCCGGAGCGGCAGAAACCTGGTTTCTCCCCAGAAAGCTGTGCCAGGCCAGCGCCATCAGCCCTGTACCCAAGGGGTGCACCGCCGCGCCCAACGCCCGCACCAGGAGGATGCCGCCCCAATACCGCCCGCCAAAGAGCGCGTAGAGAACGTTCTCCACCGCCGCGAAGCCCGCGCCGGCCGCCGCGCCCAGCAGAAAGGCGTCGCGGCGAGATTTTGTGCCCCGCAGCAGCGGCAGCACGACTAGCGACTTGGCAAATTCCTCGGCCAGCGGCGCGACGACGGCCAATTCGAACAGCGCCAGCAGAAAGCCGGGCGAGGTGAGCGCGTTGGCGACCTGTCCCCCGGTCAGCAGATCCACCAGCCCTTCCAGTGCATCCAGCACCGGATCGCCCAGGTCGAGCAGTAGCCAGAGGATGGTGAGGGGGGCCAGGATTTCCAAGATGATGGCGAGTATCACAGAGACGGTAGCTCCGGCGGAAAAGCTCACTCCCGCCCGCCGCCAGGTCAGCCCGCCCGGATGCTCGTCCACGGCCCAGACGACGGCGGCCAGCGGGGGCAGCGCGGCGGCGGCAATGATGAACCACGGCCCCAGCAACGAGGCCAGCCCCTCCACCTGCCACAACCCCAGACCCGTCACCAGCGCCAGCACAAATCCGCCCACCATGCCCCACAGCGGCGGCAAGCGCAATCGCTTCGACGGCTTCCCACCCAGGGAGCTGCTGCCCTGGAAGAGCATCGTCCCGCCGCAGGCCAGCCCTATGGCCATCAATGTGGCCGTTCCCAACCCAAAGGCTCGCGCTCCGGAATCGTCATATCTGAACGCCTCCGCCAGCAGGCAGCAGAAAGTTGGGGCCAGCGGCAGCGCCGGCAAGAACGCGGTCAGTCCCCACAGGAGCACCAGCACCTTGGCCCAGCGGCCTACTTCTTCGGGCGGCGTCCGGTCTTTTACTGTTGCCTCAGTCTGCTGTGTCTTGCTTTCCATTTCTTTTCCCTACTCTCGGCTACCAGGCCCCGGCGTACCTCACTCCGTATGGCTCCACTGCCTGTACCAGGTAGGCCCATTTCAACTTCACCAACTGGCGCATATGCAGTACATCGTGCGCCGCCCACGACGCCAGAAAATCTCCAGCACGAATCCATCCAAACGGCGCTTGATACCCCTTGGTCCACTCTACTTCTCTCAACCCACGCAACCATTCCAGCGATTCCTCTCGCGCCGCCAGAAACTCTTGCAGGGATAACTCCAGTTCTCGCTGGTTATAGCCTCGCTCGGTTACCCATCCCTCTGGGTCCATGTGGAACCAGGCATCCTCATTCCGATGGAGCACCAAATCGATGCGCGCCCGAAAGTCCTCTCGCTCCTCGTCCAGCAGATGGTTGATGACTTCCAGAATCGACCACGAGGCGGCGTCGGGTTTCCATCTTGCCTGTTGCTCTGAACATCCTCTCACCAATGCACGGATAACCTGTGCATTGGTGTCCATCTGTGATATGATATTCTGAGAATTCATTGACTCCTCCTTGTCCCCCTGTATCCCTGTCTCCTCACTCCCATTCCTCCAGCCGCTCCCGTAGCTCTTGCGACATTTGCATGATTGCCTCCAAGCTGCGCTCGACCAGGATGGCCACCACGAGGATGAACAGCCCCACGCCGCCAAAGACCAGCCAGGCGTTGACCGAGAGCAGCGGCTCGATCAACTGCCCGCCCACATCCGTCACCACGCCACCGACGCCGAAATAGAGGAAACGTCGCTGCCGCCGCGCGCTGCCCCACCAGAGGATGAATAGGCTCTCGCTGCCCATCAGCAGAGCGTAGGGCCAGCCGTAGGTTTTGGCCAGCGATTGGTAGAAGGCGGAACCGAGGAGCAGGAGCAGCGCGGCGCGGTCGATCCAGAGCGCCATCGTTTTGCGATCCTGCCGCCATTCCAGGTAACCTATGCTCAACAGGTACAGCCCCGCTGGTATGGCATACCACTGTATCTCGCGCAGGTCCCAGACCAGGAACCATTCCAGGCTCCACGCGCACAGCAGGAGGGCCACCGCGCCGTACCCGCGCCAGTACCATCGCCGCACCAGCGCTGCCGCCAGGTAGAGCAGGCCGACGAGCGCCAGCACTGCCACGGCCATCTGCACGACCGCTGCGTCTGCGGGCGTCAGCGCCGGGCGGCCCAGAAACAGCGAGCGGAATACCCATTTCCAGATATTTTTTCCCGCCGCCAGCATCAGCAACCCGGCTATTGCCGAGATGAATAGTCCCGCTTGCTCCAGGGGGCGCTCCAATACCCGCAGCGGGCCGGTTTTGTTCTCCCGACGAGCATACTCCAACCCGTACCCCACCAGCCCGTACCCCAGCGCCAGCAGCGCCAGCGCCCAGGGACCGTCGGTGTTGGGCGCTTCCACCCACGTCAGCCGCTGGATGACGGCCAGGAGGCCCAATGCTGCGCCCAGGTAGGGCAGCACCGGCTGGGCCCAGATCACGGTCAGGGCCATCAGCAACAGCGCGTGTGTCGTGCTGACCAAGGTAGCGGGGGCCGCGCGCCCACCGGATACAATCTGCACCGCCAACACATCGAGCGCGACCAGCCAGTAGAGCGGGCGCGACCAACCCTCCCACAACGCGCGCAGCCCGGCGAAAGGAGAACCTTCCCCGCGCTCCCGTTCAACCCACAATCCTGCGGCGAGCGTGGCGAGCGCGATGGGCAGGAAGGCGAACGCTCGCCAGGCCGGGTATCCGAGTCGCTCGACCCAGTTCTGGGGCAGGGGCAGAATCCCGTCGGCGATGGCCCAGATGCCGGCCAGTGCGGCTGCCTGAGCCGCAGCGACGGCGATCAGCAGCCAGCCCCGCAGTTGGAAGCGCACCGTCGCTAATCCGTAGACCAGGGCGGCCAATGCCAGCGTCGCCGTCAGCCGGCCGGGATGCTCCGCCGAAAGGCCCGCGCTCACCAGCGCGCCGAGATAGCCGCCAGCGTAGAACGACAAGCCCCACCAGTCGGTCAGCCGATGGGCCGCCTCGGGGAACCAACGACCGGGCCGCTCCCAGGGGAAATTGTCTGGCGCGCCGGTGAGGTAATCGAGCAGGTGAGCCATGATCAGGGCGACGAGGATGCCGGGCCACAGCGCCAGCCCATAGTTGGCGGGCGCGATCCAGTCGGCGCGGTCGAGAAAGATGCCGTAGGGCACGGCGGAGAGCGCGGCGGCGGGTGTGAGGAACAGCGGCTCCTGCAGCCAGACGGCAGAGACGGCATAGATCAGGGCCGCCGCGCCGTAGGCCCAGAAAGCGGCGACTTGATCGTAGCTGGAGATAGCCAGTCCCAGCGTGACGACGGCGTAGGCGGTCGCCATTGGCGGTGTGGCATAGCGGCGCGCGGCGGCTCGACGCAGCGCCCAGGCTTGCGCCAAGTATACCGCGCCCAGCCCAATGAGCCACCAGCCGCGGCGGTGGACGTCGAACCCATACTCGGCCAGCGACAGTAGCAGCGCGGCGGGGGGCAGGGCGGCGGTGGGATAGGCCCACAGCGGATGGCGCAACAGCCGCGCCGAAAGCAGGGCCAGCGCGGCGTCGTAGAGCAGGGCCAGCGCCAATAGCGGCTGCTCGTAGCTGACCAGCATGGTGCCGACGATGGCGCAGCCGTAGCTGGCGAGGTAGGCCGGCAACGCGTCGGCGGGGTCAACGCGGCGCAGAAGGCGAGCGATGCCGAAGAGTGGCAGCGAGAGCGTGAGCAGCAGCAGGCCAAAGTGGGCGTGCGGCAGCCACGGCCCTTGCCAGGCCAGTAGATAAATGGCCCACACGGGCAGCAGAAGCGCGGCCGGGTAGAGCCAGCGGGCGGCGGATAGTCCCCTTCGCCCCCAGGCGTGGTCGGCTACGGCGACCGTGATGTAGAACGCCACGCCCAGCCCGAAGGTCGCGCTTGATATGGCCGCATCGCCCATGCCCCACACCAGCGCGAAGGGAAGTAGGACGTGAGCCGTCGTGCGCAGCGGTCGCCCATACCGCTTGCCGGCGAGTCCGTCGAGCACAAAGCCTATGATCATCAACACCCAGGCCAGCACGACCCAGGCCAGCGCGTAGCGAGGGGCGGACGGCGTGGCCCAGACGTACCAGCCGCGGTGGGTCAACAGCGTCCACGGGGCGACGAGCAGCGCCGCGGCCAGCCAGAGGAAGAACGGGCGACCAGAGGCTGTCCGGAGATGGAACAATCCCGCCGAGGCCGCGTACAGCGCGACGATCATCAGCAGGCCGATGATAGCCCAATCTTCGCGCACCGGCCCGCCGCCCAGGAGGATCAAGTTGCGCACCAGCGCTAGCGGTATCACGCCAGCCGAGACGGTCCACCCGGCCACGAGCAGCGGCCGGCGGTAGATTGGCCAGGCTTTGTGGGGCAGCGGGTGACGTTTGCGGAGCAGGTGCAGCGCGCGCTCGGCGATCACATAGATCATCGCCAGCAGCGCGGCTTTGGCGGCCGAGGAGCCGCGTCCCTGGCTGTAGACGGTGGCGATCAGTCCTCCGGCGATGACGCCTAGCCAAGCGGCGACGTGCGCCCAGCCCTCTTCCGTCAGGAACCAGGCTGCCAGGCCGTAGGTTATGCCCAGCACCAGTTGGCCGCCGGCGGCCCATAACCGGGCCTCGTCGCCCCAGGGGATATTCCAGGCGACGCGGTTCCACAGCCCGCCGAATCCCCAGAAAAAGGCGGCGATGGCCACGACGTGCGCCGCGCCGTAGAGTGGCTCCAGGAAATCAGATTCGACCTTTCGCCGTCGCTCCAGCCAGATGGAGACGAGTACGTAGACGGCGGGTACTAACGTCAGCGAGGCCGCCAGCGGGTCGGGGGGCAGGCCCGCGTGGTCGAGCATCAAGATGTAGCCGAAGGGGAGCGTGAACGCGCCCACGGGCAGCCACCAGCGGATGCGCGAGAGCGCGCCGTAGGTAAAGTAGAGCGCGGCCCCACTGAGCAGCGCGCTGGCCAGAAGAGGCTGTTCGTGATAGCCTCCGGCGACAGCGGGCGCGGTCACGCTGCACAAGAAGCTGACCACGTACCAGGGCAGGCCGTAGCTTTCGTCGCGGCGCGCCAACCAGCGACCCAGTCCCAGACTGGCCCAGGCCAGGGCCGCAAAGCCTAATCCCAGCCAGCCGTCGGCCGGCCGGCGCCCGATCCAGACCAGCCAGAAGAGTATGGGCAATGGCGTCGCCGTGGCCCAATGGAGGATGCTGCGCCGCAGCGGCCCCGCCAGGCGCAGCAAGCGGTGCAGGCCGGGGGACTTTTCTG
>Ga0207752_1000942_pt1 | contig 13752 bp, 9 predicted proteins | sample Pon2CUnioCityCA_6_FD_187272 | JGI IMG/M metagenome (GOLD analysis project Ga0207752, IMG submission 187272) | Marine sediment microbial community from Union City, CA, USA - Pond 2C Sediment 2 (SPAdes) | ecosystem: Environmental > Aquatic > Marine > Intertidal zone > Salt pond sediment ... | reverse complement strand
TGCGGCGTCCGTGCTGGTGGAGATGGCGCAACGGGTCAGGTTGCACAAATTCCGCTCTCTTTTGCCTGTTATCGCCCTGGTGGCTGCCGGCACCGTGCTGGAGCTTCTCCCGGTCCGGGGAACCGCCGACACGACCGCGTATTACAACACCCACGCCATCGTCCTGAACGCGGCGGGAAGAACGCAGGAGGCGGTCCGATATTGGAAGGCCTCATCGGAGATGCAAGGCGGATTTTCCGATTTTGCCAACCTGTCGCTGGCCGGATATTCTTTTTCCACGGGAAAGATACGAGAGGCGACACAGTGGCTTGAAAAGATTTCACCCGGATCCTATGCAGAGGCCCAGAAACTGGTTCTTCTGGGGGATTTGGCGATTCGGGAAAGACGATTCGGTGCGGCGGCGGAGCTGTATCGAAGTGCGCTTTCCATCAATTCAGGGTTGTTGATGCCCCGGTCGCGGCTGATCGGGCTGTATAAAGCGTTCAATCCGGCGCTGGCGGCAGGGGAAAGAGAAAAGAAAGAATATATCGAAAGCTTCTACCGGGAGGCCTGGGGAAATCGCTAAACCATAAAAAAAATAACTCGGTTATCGGGATTCATGATTCCGCGAAATGGATAATTTGCTGCCGATATACGAACTCGCTCCAAAGGATACCTAACATCAACGCAGGCCAAAATATCATCAAAGTCAATGAGGCGTTTGAATGGCAGCGGCAATCAAGAATCGCACAGCGGGCGATCTATAAAGCTCAAGCAATCTCATGGAGCGTGGCCCTCCAAGCCAAAAACCCCACGGCATCCGGCGAACGCTATCTGGAGGATTCCGGATAAGCGCAATTTCAAGTTCCAAAAAACCTGGATTCCGGGTCAAGCCCGGAATGACGGACAGGAGAATCCCAAGTTTCAAAAGAAGAAAATCTGCCCTGACTTATTGGCAGCTGAATTCCTCCGGATCGGAGTCCGGGGCAGGCTTATCTCGTCGCTCTGCTTCCGTCTTGAGTCTTCGTTTGTAAATAAGCGGCGCAGCCGCCCAAAATAAACGCGCGGAGCGCGTTTATTAAAGATTGTTCGAGAGCCTGAGCTGATTCTTGTTGATCGCCGCCTGGAAGACCGGGTGAACCAGGTCGTGGTGTTTTTCCACGAAGGGCACATAGACCAACATGAAGCTTTTTGCGCGGATATCGACTTCGGGAAGCAGGCTCATCACCCTTCGTCTCGGCTTCATGAAGGTGGCCAAGTTGATCTTGAGGCTTTCGATGGCTTCGGTGATGGGAAGATTGACGGGGTGGACGCTTCCTTTCGGCAGGCGTTTTTCCGGCTCCTCCATGGGCTGGGCCAGGGTGATACTGGTCAGCAGGCGGATATAGGTTTGGGGACGGACCTTGAATGCCGGCGCCCAGAACCGGAAGCCGATCTTTTCCCATCCCTGTTGAACGGCCCGGGGCAGGTTGGCCGCTTTGACCAGGTCTGCATAGGTGTCCAGGGCCAGGTTCGACACTTCGGCCCGGACTCTCCAAAAGGGCATGAAGACCAGCGGTTCGGCATCCAGGGGCAGATGGGCAAAGGGAATCTGCTGCAGCCCGGATTTGCCCCCCTGCCACGCGGTCTCGCAGTTTTTGCATTGGAGCACCAGCGAGTCGCGTTCCCCTTCCAGGTCCCAGCCGCAGGAAGGGCACAAGGTGGGCAGAAACCGGATGTGCTTTCTGGGCTTGTCTGCGTCGGCAAACAGGGCTTCTGCTTCGTCTTTTGAAATGCCGGTCACCGGGCGGTTCAATACGGCGTCGTGGAGTTTTCCGTCGACATAAAAAGGGGCATAGATCAGACTCAGGGACTCGCCGATGTGGGTCTGGTGGACGATCGGCTTGGGCAGGGCATGGGAAAAGCGCTGGTCGAACATCTCCATCACCTGGGTCAAAGAAACCGAGGGGTTCAAAAAACGGCCCTCGGTCTTGGGGGTGACAAAGCGAAGTTTGAGGGCCTGGCTGCGGAGCCCCACGGAAACCGGGAGGCGGTTGGTTTTTACCGCCTGGTAGCTGAGATCCATGAACTTGTGCTGGACGCCGGCCGGCGTGCAGGCAAAAAACATCCCCTTGAAGCGCCAGTAGGGGAAGAACAAAAGCTCTTTCCCGCTGGGTGCCTTATCTGCAAAGACATACTGAAAAGACCCCCGCTGGACGAGAAACGACTTCACCCGGCAAAACTCGCAGGTGAACAGCCGGTCGGTTTCCTCCAGCACGATCGGCCCCCCGCACTGGGGGCATTGATGTTCGATCAGAAAATTAATGGCGGACTCCTAAAAATGCTGGGAGGCTGGGAGGCCAGGAGGCTGGGAGGCTTAAAAACAAGCGCCCGCAATAAGATGCTGGGATGCTGGGAAGCTTGAAGACAAGCACCCGCAATAAGATGCTGGGATGCTGGGAAGCTGGGATGCTGGGAAGCTTGAAGACAAGTACCCGCAATCCATTGTTTTTCTTGTTTTTTGCTTCCTGGCCTCATAGCTTTCCAGCCTCCCAGCCTCCCAGCTTTCCAGCCTCCCAGCTTTCCAGCCTCCCAGCCTCCCAGCTTCCCAGCCTCCCAGCCTCCCAGCGTCTTAATGTGTTTTCAGCACCCGGTGCGGGACGCCGTGGGCCACGATTTCCACCGGGCATTCGTACATGTCGAGCATCTCGTCGGTGATTTCCGCCGCTCCGTGGTAGTGCACATCCCGGTTGACGCAGGCGACCGACTCCACGTGCTGATGAAGGGCCATCATGTCGTGGCTGACCATGACGATCGTGACCGATTCATTGAGCGCCTTGAGAAGATCGTAAAATTCGGCCTGTCCTCGGGTGTCGATGCTGGAGATCGGCTCATCCAGGATCAGCACTTCGGGCGATGAGACCATGGCCCGGGCGATCAGCACCCGCTGACGCTGTCCGCCGGAAAGCTCTCCGATTCTTCGGCTGCAAAAAGCGCCCATCTGAACCTGTTCCAATGCCTGGTGGGCCTTGAATCGGTCTTCCTTGGAATATCGCCCCCACCCCTTTTTCCTCCAGAGGCGGCCCATGAGCACGACATCGAGCGCCGTGATGGGAAACTCCTTGTTGATGTGGACATCCTGGGGAACGTACCCGATGCGGGGCGCGGCCTTTTTCGGCGGAAGGCCCAGCACCCTGGCCTCTCCCCGATCCGGTTCCAGCAGGCCCAGCATGATTTTCAGCAGGGTCGTCTTTCCGCCGCCGTTGGGGCCGATCATGGCCATGAATTCTCCCCGCGCCACCTGCAAAGAGACATCCTTCAAAACCACCTGGCCGTTGTAGGAAAACCACAGGCGCCGAATATCGATGGCCGGATCTTCCGTGGTGCTGTCATTCATCTCATCACTTCCTCCGGCGCCCGCCAGACGCGGTGCCGTATGCTTTTCAGATATACCTCTACTCCAGCGCCGTGCGAAACGCCCGAGCCTGTTCGCGCAGGTTGGCGGCCCAGTCCGGGGCCAGCGGATCGGCGAACACCACCCTGCCGTCGATTGCCCGGGCGATGACTTCGGCTTGCTGAGTTGAAAATTGAGGCTGAACGAAAACGACCCGGGTTTCGGTTTTCCGGGCATGTTCGATCAGCTCCCTGATCTGCGCCGGCTTGGGCGCTTTTCCCTCGATTTCGATCGGCACCTGGGTCAGTCCGTAGGCCTGGGCGAAATACCCCCAGGACGGGTGAAACACCATGAAGCGATCGTTGCGCCCCTTGCGGGAAAACATCTTCATCAGCTCGGTGTCGAGTTCAACCAGTGTTTGGACAAATGCCCGATAATTTTCCGCATAGATGTCCAGGTGGGGGGGATCGATTTCCACCAGGGCCGCAAAAATGTTTCTGGCCTGGATCATGACCAGGCAAGGGGAGGTCCAGATATGCGGGTCCGGGATGCCGTGGGCATCGTGGGCGGCGCTTTCCCGGTGGGAACCGGTTCCCTGGTGGTGGGCGGCCATGGGGATCTTTTCGATCCCCCGGTCGGTATGGACCACCTTCATGGCCGGATTGGCGGCGGCGATCTTGTGCAGCCAGGCCCTTTCAAACGGAACGCCGACGGCAAAATAGGCGGCGGCTTCGGTGAGTTCGACCATCTGGCGGGGCTTGGGCTCATAAGTTGCCGGACTGGCGCCGGGTTCGACCATGACCTGGACTTCGACGCGGTCTTTGGCAATCTGTTCGATAAAGTAGCGCTGGGGCGAAATACTGGCAAAGACCGTCATCTTCGCCTCGGCCGGGGCCCCGACCGACGCCCCCAACACCAAGAACAACAGCACTGCTGCATGCCGATAGAATTTTTTCACTTTCCGCGCCGCTCCATGGGCAACACCGCGCAAGCCCGATCCATGGTGATCGATCTGAGGCTGATCCGGCCCTTTTGGGTCACAGTTTGGCTACGCGCCAACCATAGTGCAGATTCCGGGCTCGTGCAACTTATTTGCATGGTCCGGCAGGCCCATGGAAAGTGACCGATTCGCGACGACAAACTGCCCCAGAATTGAAGCCCCAATCGTATCCCGGTGAGTTGACAACCAGCCGGTGACTGGTTTCTTTTTCATTGAAGCCGTGATCCCGGGATTTTGACGCAAAAACGCTTTACATCAAATAAAGTATAATTATTTTTAAGCGAAACAGCCAATAAGTAATGCGACGGGAACACCACTGTGGATGGCCGCTTTGTCATAGAGCGCTTGGCAACATAACGCTTCGAGAGGAGACGTTTTTCGGCTTCCCGTTGGATTGCCAATCACAAGGAAAGGTGATTTATGAAAGATCGAATCAATATGTTCGGCGATGCCGGCGCGGGCGAACCGGATGCCGGCTACGAAAATCTACCCGAGGCGCTTCCGATTCTGCCGCTTCGAAATACGGTGGCCTTTCCGGGGACCGTGCTTCCCCTGGCCGTGGGCATCGATCGGTCGGTCAAGCTGGTTCAGGAAGCCTTCAAGGGCGATCGTCTGGTCGGCTTGGTGGCCATGCGTGATCCGGAAATCAAAGAGCCGGAGCCGGGTCAGACCTATGAGGTGGGAACCCTCGCCCGTCTCGATCACGTGTCCGGCAATGCGGAAAACGGACTGCAGGTGATCGTTCGCTGTCTGGCCCGCTTTCGCATCGAATACTGGGTGAGCGACACGCCCTACTTAAAGGCAAAAGTCGCTCCTGCGCCGGAAGAAAAGGACGAGGATCTGGAGACAGACGCCCTGTTTAGAAGCCTCCGGGACCTTTCCCAAGAGGTGGTCGGCCTGTCGCCCAATTTTCCCAAGGAAGCCGGAGAATTTCTCGCCCAGATCAAGGACCCGGCCTACCTGGTCCACCTGGTGGCAACCAACGCGGGAATGGAGATCGAGCAGGCCCAGCGGCTGTTGGAGGAAAATGAGGTCAAGGAAAAGATCCGCCTGCTCATTGAGCATCTGTCCCGGGAAAAGGAGGTCCTGAGCCTCGGCCGCAAGATCCAGTCCGAAGCCAAAGAGAAAATGGGCGAGGCCCAGCGGGAGTATTATCTGCGCCAGCAGCTTAAGGCGATTCAAAAGGAGCTGGGCGAATCCGAAGAAAGCGAATCCGAGGCCGACGGCTACCGAGAGCGGATCGAGGAGGCGGACCTGCCCCCGGAGGCCAAAAAAGAGGCCGAGCGGGAATTGAAGCGGCTGGCGGCGATGTCTCCCCAATCGGCCGAGTATTCGGTGATCAAGACCTACCTGGATTGGCTCCTGGAGCTTCCCTGGCATGAGACCAGCGAAGACCGGACCGATATCGACCATGCACGGCAGGTGCTGGACCGGGATCATTACGGGCTCGATGAGATCAAGGAACGGATCGTGGAATATCTTGCGGTGCGGAAACTGGCCAGGGAGCGCGGGGTCCCTGAGCCCGATGAAGACCGGCCGGACCAGCCGCTGGGGGCGATTCTCTGTTTTGCCGGACCGCCGGGGGTCGGAAAGACCAGCCTCGGTCAAAGCATCGCCCGGGCGCTGAACCGGAAGTTCACCCGGATGAGCCTGGGTGGGATGCGGGACGAGGCCGAGATCCGAGGCCACCGCCGCACCTATATCGGCGCCATGCCGGGGCGGATCATCCAGGCCGTCAAGCGGGCCGGAACCCGGAATCCGGTGTTCATGCTCGACGAGGTCGACAAGATCGGAAACGACTGGCGCGGGGACCCGAGCAGCGCCCTGCTGGAGGTGCTCGATCCCGCCCAGAACCACGCGTTTCGGGACCACTACCTGGACGTCGACTTCGATCTGAGCGAAGTGATCTTCATCACCACGGCCAACCAGTTGGAGACCATTCCGCCGGCCCTGGCAGACCGGATGGAGATTCTTCAGCTCGACGGGTATACCGAGTACGAGAAGGTCAAAATCGCCCAGCGCCACCTGGTGCCGCGGCAGGTTCGCTGGCACGGCCTGCGCGATGAGGAGATCAGCTTCACGGAAGATGCCCTGCGAAAGATCGTACGGGACTACACCCGGGAAGCCGGTGTCAGGAACCTCGAACGGCAGATCGGGTCGGTCTGCCGCAAGTGCGCCGTGAAAGTCACCGAAGAACAGTGGTCTCATGTGCTGGTCACGCCTGAAGTGGTGCGGGAGTTTCTGAAAAAGGAGCGGTTCGAAGCCGAAGACTCCGAGAATATCGAAATTCCCGGCATCGCCACCGGCCTTGCGGTGACCGCCTTCGGCGGAGACATTCTCTTTGTCGAGGCCACGCGGATGAAGGGCAAGGGGAAGCTGACCCTGACCGGCCATCTGGGAGACGTCATGCGCGAAAGCGCCCAGATCGCCCACAGCTACGTCCGATCCAAGGCAGACACCCTTGCGGTCGACGCCGAGGATTTCGCCGCCTACGACGTCCATCTCCACGTGCCGGCCGGGGCCATTCCCAAAGACGGTCCTTCCGCCGGCCTGGCCATGGTGTTGGCGATGGCCAGCCTGTACTCCGGCCGTTCGCTCCGGGGCGATGTGGGAATGACCGGGGAGGTCACGCTGCGGGGGCGCGTGCTGCCGGTGGGCGGGATCAAGATGAAGATCCTGGCGGCCCACCGGGCCGGGTTGACCACGGTGGTTCTGCCCCAGCGCAACGAAAAGGACCTGGAGGACCTGCCCGACGAGGTCCGGAACACGATGCTCTTTGTGCCGGTCGACCGGATCGAAGAGGCGATGGCCACCGCTTTCGTGCCGGAAGGCAATCGGGTTTCGCAGGACCAGGAGAAGGTGACCACCTGACATATAGCCGCCGGGCTTTTCCGGCTGCGTGCAAACGGCCCTTTCTGCGGCCGGTCGACGTGCCATCCGCTCGGTCGGCCGCCGAAAGGGCTTGCCGGAATACCGCTCCGGAAGCAAACCCCATAATTTCTTGACAAGGGGGCGGACTTTGATTTTCATGGGAAGCGCTTGAGCGCAGTCGAAGGGGGATTCAGAAAGGCCTGGATTCCCCCGGATCGAGTCCGGGGCAGGCTTGTCAAGCCCGGAATGACGGATCGGCAACAACGAAGTTTCACATAAGCGGACATGGAGGGGTATGGCCAAAATCGTCGATCTGGAATCGTATCGAATCCAGGCGGTGGAAAAACGCGCTTTTCAGCCCTGGGAAAAACGCTTTTCCCGGAGCTTCGGACGCGGAGTGCGCCTTTGCGATCTTTCAGACGACACCCTGATGAAGCTGGCCCAGCCCGGTGAAGACAGTACCGGGGCCTACTACGACTTGATCATGGCGGTTCTCGATCTGGGCGAGGAAAGAAATTTTTCCTCTCTGAAAAAGGACGAGCAGCTCCGGGTGGTCGACATTCATCTGTTTTTGGCGGATCAGATGCGTTTTGAGATGATGCGGCGGCTGGGATGGGTGGCGGCTTTTTCTGCCGGCGACTGTCCACTGGTGACGCTGATCACCGATTTCGAGGAGATCCGGGAGCGCTGCCGGACGCATCCCCCCACCCTGGCGCCCAGCCGTCCGGACTACGATCGATACAAGGCCCTGACGTCCCGGGATCGGGAGGGCTTCATCAGACGGCTTCTGCCAAGTGCCCTGGAGGCGTTTCGTCTGCAACTGGGCCCCACCGACACCTGATCCATGCGCGGGCGCGCATGGATCAAAATCATGAGATCTTCCTATTTCTTTTATCGACCATATAGGTATAGAATAACAAAACGGTTTTTAAAGATCCGGCCCTGCCTGCGGTTCAGGCGCTTTTCCTTACCTTGATTCCTTGTTTTTCAGAAGCGGGACAGAGATTATGGGAAAAACCATTCTCGTCGTCGACGACAACCCCATCCTACTGACCCAGATGACCCGGATGCTCGAAGCCGAGGGCCACAAGGTGGCCACGGCCAAAGACGGCTTTTCCGCTCTGAACATGTTGGCCTCCCTGACTCCCGACGTGGTCTTCGTGGATCTGATCATGCCGAACATCGGCGGAGACAACCTCTGCCGGCTGGTCCGGAAGATGCCCCACCTGAAGGATTGCTTTTTGGTGGTGGTCTCGGCGGCCGTGGTCGAGCAGGAATTCGATTACCGGGGGATCGGGGCGGACGCCTGCATCGCCAAGGGGCCTTTCGATCTGATGAAGGGCCATATCCGGGAGGTGATCCGGGAATCCGATCTGGGCCAGACGCCTCAATCGGGGCGCGACATCCGCGGCATCGAGACGGTGGCGGTCCGGCGCATCACCCAGGAGCTTCTCTCCAAGAGCCACCACTTGGAGACCGTGCTCGAGACGATCCCCGAAGGCGTTGTCGAGGTCCTGGAGGGAAAGGTGGTTTACGTCAATTCGACGGCCGCCCGTCTTTTCCAGATGGAACCCGACGGCTTTCTGGGGAAAAAATTTACGGTGCTATTTCCTCGCCGGCTGCAGCGTGAAATCATTTCACTGCTGGAGACGCCGCCCGGAGAAGTGTCCCGCCTGGGGGAAGGAGAGCCGCTTTCGTTGTTCGATCGGGAGGTCACTTTCCAGTGCCTGTCCATGGAGGAGGTCAACACCAAGCTGGTGATCATCACCGATGTCACCAAGTACAAGACCGTGGAACGGGCCCTGAAAGAGGCCATGGAATACAACGAAAACATTTTACACACCATGGCCGACTCCCTTGTCGTCCTCAAGCCGGATCTGAGCATCAGCTACGTCAACCGCGCCACCTGCGACATGCTCGGGTTTTCGCCCCACGAGCTTTTCGGCAAACAGATCGATCAGCTCTTTTTCGAAGCCCTCTCCTTTGAAGAGGAGCTGTTCGAATCGGTGATTCGAAACGGCGTCGTGACGGAGCCGTCCATGGCCTATCGGAGCAAGGCCGGCAAGCGCATCCCGGTAAGCTTCCTGGCGTCGGCCATGTACAACGACCAGGCACCGAAGCGAAATCTTCTCGGAATCATCTGTATCGCCCATGACCTGCGAAAGGTCGAGCAGCTCCAGCAGCAGCTCTTTCAAGCCGAAAAAATCGCCTCCTTCGGTGTGCTGGCGGCCGGAGTGGCCCATGAGATTAAAAATCCGCTGGCCATCATTCTGCAGGGGCTGGAAACGCTGAGCTCCGGGCTGAAAAGCGATTCCGGCCGGGCTATGGCCCCGGACATCATCGCCCGAATTCAAAAAGCGGCCCTGCGGGCCAACAAGATCGTGGAGGGGCTTCTCGACTTTTCCCGCCAAAGTCCGCCCGAATTCGTGGCGGCCGATCTTCTGGAGGTTTTGCGCGAGAGCCTCACCCTGGTCGAACATCATTTCAAGTCCAGTCGCGTCACCGTGGAGGAGCGGCCGGCCGACGTCAGCCACCGCCTGCCCATGGACGTCAACCAGATCAAGCAGGTGTTTATCAACATCATGGTCAACGCCGCAGAGGCCATGACAAGCGGCGGCAAGCTGACCATCGAAACGGGAGACGGCCGGCACCCTGACGGAAAGCGGTTTGTTCAGGTGGTGTTTGCCGACACCGGACCGGGCATTGCCCCGGAGATGCTCAATAAGATTTTCGAACCCTTTTTCACGACCAAGACCAAATCGTTGAACACGGGGCTGGGGCTTTCGGTCAGCCAGGGAATCATCGAGCGCCATCGCGGCGATCTTCGGTTTGAAAGCGAATCCGGCAACGGGACCCGGGTGATCCTCACGCTGCCTGCCGAGTAAGGATAAGAGAGCCAGCCATGATTCGAAAAAAAAAGATATTGATTATCGACGACGAAGAGGATTTTTCCCACTTTCTCAAGATGAATCTGGAAAACACCGGACGTTTCAAGGTGTTCACGGCTGTCGACGGGCAGGCCGGCGTCAAGATCACCCAGCGGAAAAAGCCTGACGTGGTGCTGCTGGACATCATGATGCCGGGTATGGACGGGTTTGAAGTGCTGGAGAAGATCAAAGGCAACGTGAAGACTTACGAGATCCCCGTCATCATGCTTACGGCCTTGGACAACAAGGAGTGCCGATCCGAGGCAAGAGGCTCCTTTGCCGGGGAGTACCTGGTCAAGCCGGTGCCCCTTGACCGGCTCATCTCCACCATTGATCGGGTGTCGATTTACGGGCAGTAGCGGCGCTGCGCGCCGCTGCTGGGAAGCTAAAAAGCTGGGAGGCTGGGAAGCTTGGAAGCAAGAAGCAAAAAAAGAAAAATGAATGTCAGATGCTGAAGTGTCGGGTCGGCTGAGAGTTGCAAAGAGGGACGGTGCTCATTTCTTTGTAAGCCTCCTCGCCTCCCGACTTCCCGGCTTCCCAGCCTCCCGACTTCCCGGCTTCCCAGCCTCCTGGCTTCCCAGCCTCCCAGCCTGTTGGCCTCCCAGCGGCGCGTCAGCGCCTACGGTTTGAACACCTTCATCCCTTCTTTGCTGTCCTGAACGACATAGCCCTTTGCCTGGATTTCGTCCCGCAGCCGGTCGGATTCGGCCCAGTTTTTTGCTTCCCTTGCCGCTTTTCGCTGCTCGACCAGGGTTTGGATCTCTTCCGGCAGCTTTCCGGGCTCACCGATACGGTCCAGGTCGAGGCCCAGCACCCGGTCAAAATCGAGCACCGTCGTGAGTTTGTCAGACGGACTCAGGTCGGACTTGAGCAGCTCCTGGACCGCTGCCAGGGCCCGGGGCATATTCAGGTCGTCGTTGATCCGGCCGGTGAAGCGGGTGCGAAAGCCCGGGTCGATCCGGCCGGCGCCTTCGCCGGCCTGGTCCATGAGCTGCCGAACCTGGTTTCGCAGGTGCTGCAGGCCGTTTTGGGCCGCCTCCACGGCCTCTTCACTGTACTCCATGGGCTTTCGGTAGTGGGTCTGAAACGCGGCAAACCGGTAGACCAGCGGATCGATGCCCCGATCGGTGAAAGTGGCGTCCAGGGTCAGAAAGTTGCCCTCGCTTTTTGCCATTTTCTTGCCGCCGGCGATGATCAAAAAAGCCCCGTGCATCCAGTAGTTGAAAAAGGGCTTTCCGGTGGCCGCCTCGGATTGGGCGATTTCGTTGGTATGGTGAACATCGATGTGGTCGGTGCCCCCGCAGTGAATGTCGAGTTGGTCGCCCAAAAATTTCATGCTCATGGCCGAGCATTCCACATGCCATCCTGGAAAACCGACGCCCCAGGGTGAATCCCATTCCATCTGCCGCTTCACCCCTTCCGGGGAGAACTTCCACAGGGCAAAATCGGTGGCATTTCTTTTTTCGGGGTTTTTTTCCACCCGGGCCCCTTCCTGGAGCTCGTCCAGGTTCTGGTGGGACAGCTTCGTATAGCCGGCAAAGCGGGAGGTGTCGAAATAGATCCCGTCCGAGGTGCGATAGGTGTAGCCTTTTTTTTCCAGCGTTCGGATCAGTTCGATCTGTTCGGCAATGGTGTCCGTGGCCCGGCACCAGACCGTCGGCGGCAGCAGATTGAGCTTTTGCATGTCCGACTCAAACGCCCGGGTATAGAAGGCGGCGATTTCCCAGGCGGATTTTCCCTCCCGCCGGGCGCCGGTCTCCAGTTTGTCTTCACCCATGTCCCGGTCGCCGGTCAGGTGCCCCACGTCGGTGATGTTCATCACATGGCGGACTTCATAGCCGTTGTACATCAGCACCCGTTTAAGGACATCCTCGAAGATGTAGGTGCGAAGATTGCCGATGTGGGCGTAGTTGTAAACCGTCGGGCCGCAGGTGTAGATGCCGGCCTTTCCCTCTTGGATCGGTATGAATACCTCTTTTTTCCGGGCCAGGGTGTTGAACAGATAAATGGTCATCGATGGCATCCTGCTGGAAATGGTCTGCGGCAAGACCAGCCGCCGCAAGGTTTGCATTTTGGCAACACCTATAGGCTTTCTGACGCCGATTTGTCAAAAATAAACGGCCATAGGATAACCGGCGCGATGGTCTGAAACCTTTCAATCCTTGGGCGCCATAGACGGGAGTTTGTCTTGAATGAGACGGGGCCTTCATGACCTTTACCGTGGAAGACCTCCAATGGTTGAAAAGAGGAGGCAGGGTGAGCGCCTTTGCCGCCTTTGTCGGCTTAACAGCTTAAACGCTCAGCAGCTAAACAGTCTGTCCGTTCATCCCGTCTCTTTTTCCATTTCCGAGCGGTAGCGACCGTAGCGGGCGGCACCGTTCAATTTGGCCCGCTTGAAAAAGGCCTGCTGGGCTGCCGGCACATTTTCTTTCTTGCCGCCCCATGCCGCCAGCGCATGCTCCTGAAGCGCCCGCCCGTAAGAAAAGCTCAGCTGCCAGGGGTGCTCCTGGTCCATTGCGTTCATCGCGTTAAGGTGGGCGGTGGCCAGTTCACTGCTCTGGCCGCCTGAAAGAAAAACGATGCCCGGCACGGCGGCCGGCACCACCTGCCGGAAGGTGCGGACCGTGGCTTGGGCGACCTTCTCCACGGAGGCCTGTTCCGGACAGTCCATACCGGACAGCACCATGTTCGGCTTGAGAAGTATCCCTTCCAAGGCGACGCAGTGGTCGAACAGCGCGGAAAATACATGCTTCAATGCGGCGGCGGTGACATGGCGGCATCGGTCGATGTCGTGACCGCCGTCCATGAGCACCTCCGGCTCCACGATCGGGACAAGGCCGGCCTCCTGGCAGAGGGCGGCGTAGCGCGCCAAACCATGGGCGTTTGCCTTCATGGCAAAGTCGCTCGGGATGCCGTCTCCGATGGTGATCACGGCACGCCACTTGGCAAAGCGGGCACCCAGCTCATGGTATTCGGCCAGCCGCTCCCGCAGTCCGTCGAGGCCCTCGGTAATCTTTTCCCCGGAAAAACCGGCCAGGGCCTTGGCCCCCTTGTCCACCTTGATCCCCGGAATGATGCCCCGCTCGGCCAAAAGCGCCGGAAAGGGGATGCCGTCCTGCGATGACTGGCGGAGGGTTTCGTCGAACAGGATCACCCCGCTGATATATTGTTCGACCCCCTCGGTGGAAAACAACAAGCCCCGGTAAGCACGCCGGTTTTCTTCGGTGGATTCCACGCCGATGCCCGAGAGCCGCTTTTTGATGGTGCCGCTGCTTTCGTCCGCAGCCAGGATGCCTTTTCCGTCGGCCACCAGTTTGCGGGCGATGCCCGCCAGTTTTTCGATGTCCATGGGTCTCTCCTTTCCTGCCAAAGCGGTCGTTGGCGGTTCGTTCACAAAGTGTACGTTATGGGAAGCTGCCTCAGAGATAATGATGGCCACTAGCATAATACCGTTCCGCGGCAGGGCAACCCCTTTTGCTTGGCGTTCGCACAGCTGACCGGCAGGATTCAAAATTCCAGATTCAAGATTCAAGATTCTCCGGCGGGAGATTTATACGAATCTTTTGGTCTCAACTGGCCAGTTTGATCAAGAATGAAACTTC
>Ga0207752_1000941_pt1 | contig 13754 bp, 10 predicted proteins | sample Pon2CUnioCityCA_6_FD_187272 | JGI IMG/M metagenome (GOLD analysis project Ga0207752, IMG submission 187272) | Marine sediment microbial community from Union City, CA, USA - Pond 2C Sediment 2 (SPAdes) | ecosystem: Environmental > Aquatic > Marine > Intertidal zone > Salt pond sediment ... | reverse complement strand
CTGATCGCGCCGATCGCCATGGAAGATGGCCTGCGCTTCGCCATCCGCGAAGGCGGTCGCACCGTCGGCGCCGGCGTCGTCGCCAAAATCATCGAGTAAGCGCGGGACTCGAAGTTGCTTTTTCTCGCGGGGGGCGTTGATGGCTCCCCGCATTTTCGCGTTCTACAGGCCAGTAGCTCAATTGGCAGAGCAGCGGTCTCCAAAACCGCAGGTTGGGGGTTCGATTCCCTCCTGGCCTGCCACTTTGTTCGGCGCGCTTAGCGGGTCGAATGGCAGGAAGAGAAAATGGTCTCCAAGGCCGAAGTGCAAGCGTCGCGCGGTGACACACTCAAGTTGTCGCTGGCGGCTCTGCTGGTGGTTGCGGCCGTGGTCGCCTACTACCTGTTTCCCGAGACATCGCAGCTCTATCGCGTGCTCGGTCTGCTGGCGGCTGTCGGCGTCGCCGCGGTCATTGCCTACAGTACGGCTCGCGGCCAGGGTGTCTGGCGGTTTTTTCAGGAATCGCGCACCGAGGTACGCAAGGTCGTTTGGCCGACGCGCGTGGAGACCATGCAGACCACGCTGATCGTGGCTGTGCTGGTGGTGATCGTCGGGCTGTTCTTGTGGCTGCTCGATATGCTGCTCTCCTCCGGCTTCCGCTTTCTGACGGGCTTATAGGAGGCTGTTGTGAGCAAGCGCTGGTATGTGGTGCAGGCCTTTTCCGGCTTCGAAAGCTCGGTGAAGCGCTCCCTGGCCGAGCGCATTACGCGCGCCGGTCTCGATGAGTTTTTCGGCGATATTCTCGTCCCCACCGAGGAGGTGGTCGAGATCCGCGGCGGCCAGAAGCGCCGTTCGGAGCGCAAGTTTTTCCCCGGCTACGTGCTGGTGAATATGGAACTCAACGACGAGACCTGGCACCTGGTGAAGGATGTGCCGCGGGTGCTTGGTTTCATCGGTGGCACCGCTGACAAGCCGGCGCCGATCTCTGAAAAAGAGGCCGAGGCGATCCTCAATCGTGTGCTCGAAGGCGTCGAAAAGCCGCGTCCCAAAGTGCTCTTCGAGCCGGGTGAGGTGGTGCGCGTCACCGATGGGCCGTTCAACGACTTCAATGGCGTCGTCGAAGAGGTCAATTTTGAGAAGAATCGCCTGCTCGTCGCGGTGCAGATCTTCGGTCGCTCGACACCGGTCGAGCTCGAATTCAGTCAGGTCGAGAAGTCCTGACCCCCGGCGCGATCGTCGCGCCCACCCACTATACGGTCGGGGAGCCGCGAGGCGTTCGCACCCGCAGGAGTAGTTAAATATGGCGAAGAAGGTTCAGGCCTACATCAAGCTGCAGGTTGCGGCTGGTCAGGCCAATCCGAGTCCGCCGGTCGGTCCCGCTCTGGGCCAGCACGGCGTCAATATTATGGAGTTCTGCAAGGCGTTCAACGCGCAGACGCAGAACCTCGAAGCCGGCATGCCCACGCCGGTGGTGATCACGGTCTACAGCGACCGCAGCTTCACCTTTGTCACCAAGACCCCGCCGGCCTCGGTGTTGCTCAAAAAGGCTGCCGGTCTGAAGAGTGGCTCCAGCCGCCCGAACAGTGACAAGGTCGGCAAGGTCAGTCGCGAGCAGCTCGAAGAGATCGCCAAGACCAAAGAGCCGGATCTGACCGCGGCCGATCTCGACGCCGCGGTGCGCACCATCGCCGGCAGCGCCCGCAGCATGGGCATCGAAGTGGAGGGCGTCTGACATGAGCAAACTGAGCAAGCGTGCGCGCGCTATCCGTGAAAAGCTCGATGCCCAGCGCGATTACGCCATCGACGAAGCCCTCGGCCTGCTCAAGGAGCTGTCCTCGGTGAAGTTTGTCGAGAGTGTCGACGTGGCGATCAATCTCGGCGTCGATCCGCGCAAATCCGATCAGGTGGTGCGTGGTTCCACGGTGCTGCCCAACGGCACCGGCAAGAGCGTGCGCGTGGCGGTATTCGCCCAGGGCGCCAATGCCGAAAAGGCCGAGGCGGCCGGTGCCGACATCGTCGGCTTCGAGGATCTGGCCGAGTCTGTGCAGGGCGGCAATCTGGACTTCGATGTGGTTATCGCTACCCCCGACGCGATGCGCGTGGTCGGCAAGCTGGGCACCATTCTCGGCCCGCGCGGCCTGATGCCCAACCCCAAGGTGGGGACGGTTACCGCCGACGTGGAAACCGCGGTGCGCAATGCCAAGGCTGGTCAGGTGCGCTATCGCACCGACAAAAAAGGCATCATTCACTGCCCCATCGGCAGGATCGATTTCGAGGTGCCGGCGCTGACCGAGAACCTCGCCGCCCTGCTCAATGACCTGCAGAAGGCCAAGCCTTCCGCGGCCAAGGGTGTGTATGTGCAGAAGGTCACCGTGTCCAGCACCATGGGCCCGGGGATCGGTGTCGATCAGGCGAGCCTCGCGGTTCGTTGATCGGTCGGCGCGGCGCCCACTGGCGCCGCGCGTTGAACTTTGAAGTGCTTTGGCCCCTGGCTGATCACGTCAAAGACCGCAGGTGTGCCGTTCGCGGTGCTTAATGGCCTGCGCAGGCGGTCATGCGTTCCCGGGTCCGGGTTGATTCCGGGCGGGACGCCAGCCGTAAAAGGGGTGCGCCCGAGGGTGCGCCAATCGTGAAACCGGGGAGCGGGCCAGGCCCGTGACCCTAGTGTTGAAGGTGCTCTATGGCTCTTACTCTGGAAGAGAAGCAGGCGGTAGTTGCCGAAGTCGCCGAAGCGGCTGGCAAGGCTCATTCCGCCGTGGCTGCCGAGTATCGGGGCTTGACTGTCGAGCAGGTCACCGGCCTGCGCGTGAAAGCGCGTGACTCCGGCGTCTACCTGCGAGTGGTCAAGAATACCCTGGCTCGTCGTGCCATCCAGGGTACCGAGTTCGAGTGCATGCAGGACGAGCTGTCCGGCCCGCTGATGCTGGCTTTTTCCCTCGACGATCCGGGGTCTGCCGCGCGCATTCTCCGCGAGTTCGCCAAGGAAAACGACAAGCTGGTGCCGAGATTCGGTGCCGTCAGCGGTCAGCTGCTGCAGGCCGATGAACTGAAGCGTCTGGCCGATCTGCCCACCCGCGATGAAGCGCTGTCGATGCTTCTCTCGGTGATGCAGGCGCCGGTCGCCAAGTTCGTCCGCACGCTCAACGAAGTACCCGGCAAGCTGGTTCGTACCGTGGATGCAGTCCGCGCGTCGAAAGAAGCTGCCTGAGTTCTATTTACCCTTAGTCGCACATCCCGATCATCGCCAAGGCTGCGCCGTCGGGATGCCAATCAGTTCAGGAGTCTAAAATGGCCGTTTCCAAAGACGACATTCTCGAAGCTATTTCCAATATGACTGTGATGGAGGTCGTCGACCTGATCTCCGCCATGGAAGAAAAGTTCGGTGTCACCGCCGCCGCTGCCGTGGCCGCCGCCCCGGCCGCAGCCGCCGACGCCGCTGGCGGTGCTGCCGAAGAGCAGACCGAGTTCGACGTTATGATGACCAGCTTTGGCGACAACAAGGTCGGCGTCATCAAGGCCGTGCGCGCGGCCACTGGCCTCGGTCTGAAGGAGGCCAAGGCGCTGGTCGAAGGCGCCCCGGCCGCAGTCAAGGAAGGTGCGTCAAAGGACGAAGCCGAAGAGCTGAAGAAGCAGCTCGAAGAGGCCGGCGCCGCCGTCGAGTTGAAATAAGACGGTGCGTCGCGGTGCCGCTGCCATCGTTGGCAGCAGGCGCTATCCGGCCGGCAGCCATTGAGCTGTCGGCCTTTTCCTGCTTGATAGAGCAGGAAAAATACCGGCCCCGCAACGGGCCGGAACCCAGCCCGGATTGAGTTTAGAGAGGAACGTCGATGGCTTATTCGTTCACTGAGAAGAAACGCATTCGCAAGGATTTCGGTAAGCGACCGTCGATCCTCGAAGTGCCGTTCCTCCTCCAGACGCAGATCGAATCCTATCGCGGCTTCTTGCAGGCCGACAAGCGCGCCGATCAGCGCGAGGGACTCGGTTTGCACGGTGCCTTCAATTCTGTGCTGCCGATCGTCAGCTACTCCGGCCACGTCGAGCTGCAATACGTCAGCTACCGCCTCGGTAAGCCGGGCTTCGATGAGCGCGAGTGCCGCATTCGCGGGCTGACTTTCGCTGCGCCGCTGCGCGTGCTGGTGCGTTTGGTGATCTGCGACAAAAATGCGCCCGCGGGCAGCAAAGTGGTCAAGGACATCAAGGAGCAGGAGGTCTACATGGGCGAATTGCCGCTCATGACCGACACCGGCACCTTCATTATCAATGGCACCGAGCGGGTTATCGTCTCGCAGCTGCACCGCTCGCCGGGCGTGTTCTACGACCACGACAAGGGCAAGACGCACTCATCGGGCAAACTGCTGTTTTCGGCGCGGGTGATCCCCTACCGCGGCTCCTGGCTGGATTTCGAATTCGATCCCAAGGACGCCGTCTACTGCCGTATCGACCGCCGCCGCAAGCTGCCGGCGACGATTCTGCTGCGCGCTCTCGGCTACAGCACCGAGGAGATCCTCGCGCTGTTTCACGAAAACTTTCGCATCAGCTTCACCAAGGGCCGCGTCGAAATGGACCTGGTGCCCGAGCGCCTGCGCGGTGAGACCGCGGCGTTCGATATCAAGGTCGGTGACGAGGTCATCGTCGAGCAGGGACGCCGCATCACCGTCAAGCACATCCGCCAGCTGGAAAAAGCCGGCATCGAGAAGCTCGAAGTGCCGGTGGACTACGTGGCGGGCAAGATTCTCTCCCACGATATCGTCGATCAGGGCAGCGGCGAAGTGGTCGCCTCCGCCAACGACGAACTGACCGTCGAGCTGCTGGACAAGATCGTCGAAACCGGCTGCAAGGGCATCGACGTGCTCTACACCAACGATCTCGACCGCGGCCCGTACATCCCCAATACCCTGCGCATCGATCCGACCCGCACCGCGCTGGAGGCGCAGGTCGAGATCTACCGCATGATGCGACCCGGCGAGCCGCCGACCAAAGAGGCGACGCAGAACCTGTTTCACAACCTGTTCTTCGCCGAAGATCGCTACGATCTGTCCGGCGTCGGCCGCATGAAATTTAACCGCCGCGTCGGCCGCGAGCGCGAAGAGGGGCCGGGGATCCTCTTCGATGGCAAGTATTTCGCCACCCTCAGCGACGATAAATCGGCCAAGCTGTGCGACGAGCTGGGCGACAGCTCGGACATCATCGATGTGCTGCGCACGCTGGTCGAGATCCGCAACGGTAACGGCACCGTCGATGATATCGACCATCTCGGCAACCGCCGCATCCGCTGCGTCGGCGAGATGGCCGAGAACGTCTTCCGCGTTGGCCTGGTGCGCGTCGAGCGGGCGGTGCGCGAGCGCCTGTCGATGGTCGAATCCGAAGGGCTGATGCCGCAGGACATCATCAATGCCAAGCCGGTGGCCGCGGCGATCAAGGAATTCTTCGGCTCCTCGCAGCTGTCGCAGTTCATGGATCAGAACAATCCGCTGTCCGAGGTTACCCACAAGCGCCGCGTCTCCGCGCTCGGCCCGGGCGGCCTGACCCGCGAGCGCGCCGGCTTCGAAGTCCGCGATGTGCACGCCACCCACTACGGTCGCGTCTGCCCGATCGAGACCCCGGAGGGGCCGAACATCGGCCTGATCAACTCGCTGGCGGTCTACGCGCGCACCAACAAGTACGGCTTCCTCGAAACCCCCTACCGCAAGGTGGAAGACGGCGCGGTGACCGACCGGGTGGACTACCTGTCGGCCATCGAAGAGGGCAACTTCGTCATCGCCCAGGCCAATGCGCGCCTCGACGACGACGGCCGGCTGGTCGACGAACTGGTCTCCTGCCGCTTCAAGGGTGAATTCGAGCTGTCCTCCCCGGAGCGCATCCAGTACATGGATGTGTCGCCGAAGCAGATCGTCTCGGTGGCCGCGTCGATGATCCCCTTCCTGGAGCACGACGACGCCAACCGCGCGCTGATGGGCTCGAACATGCAGCGCCAGGCGGTGCCGACACTGCGCGCGCAGAAGCCGCTGGTGGGCACCGGCATGGAGCGCACCGTGGCGGTGGATTCCGGCGCCGCGGTCACCGCCAAGCGTGGCGGGGTGGTGGATTCGGTCGATGCCAGCCGCATCGTGGTGCGGGTCAACGACGACGAGGCCATCGAGGGTGAGGTCGGCGTCGATATCTACAACCTGACCAAGTACACCCGCTCCAATCAGAACACCTGCATCAACCAGCGCCCGCTGGTCAATGTGGGCGATGTGATCGCCCGCGGCGATGTGCTGGCCGACGGCCCGTCCACCGACATGGGCGAGCTGGCGCTGGGCCAGAACATGCTGATCGCCTTCATGCCCTGGAATGGCTACAACTTCGAGGACTCGATCCTGATCTCCGAGCGCGTGGTGCAGGAGGATCGCTTCACCACCATCCACATCGAGGAGCTGACCTGCGTCGCCCGCGATACCAAGCTCGGCCCGGAGGAGATCACCGCCGATATCCCCAATGTCTCCGAGAGCCTGCTCTCCAAGCTCGATGAATCCGGCGTGGTCTACGTCGGTGCGGAGGTGCGCCCCGGCGACATCCTCGTCGGCAAGGTCACGCCCAAGGGTGAGACCCAGCTGACCCCGGAGGAAAAGCTGCTGCGCGCGATCTTTGGCGAGAAGGCCTCCGACGTGAAGGACACCTCGCTGCGCGTGCCGCCGGGGATGGATGGCACCGTGGTCGATGTGCGCGTGTTCACCCGCGATGGAGTGGATAAGGACGCCCGCGCGCTGCAGATCGAAAAGGAAGAGCTGAAAATGGTGCGCAAGGATCTCGATGATCAGCTGCGCATCATCGAGGACGACCTGTTCGCCCGCGTCGAAAAGCTGTTGCTCGGCAAGGCCGCGGTGAAAGGCCCCAAGGGGCTGCGCAAGGGCGAGATCGGCGCCGATTATCTGGCCGATCTGGAGCGCGACAAGTGGTTTGAGATCAGCCTCGACGACGAAGAGGCCAATCTCTCGCTGGAGAAATCCGGCGAACACGTCCGCCAGCTGCGCGAAGACTTCGAAAAGCGCTTCCTCGAAAAGAAGGAAAAGATCACCTGCGGCGACGACCTGGCCCCCGGCGTGCTGAAGATGGTCAAGGTCTACCTGGCGGTGAAGCGCCGCCTGCAGCCGGGCGACAAGATGGCCGGCCGGCACGGCAACAAGGGCGTGATCTCGATGATCGTGCCCGCCGAGGACATGCCGCACACCGCCGATGGCAATCCGGTGGATATCTGCCTCAACCCGCTCGGCGTGCCCTCGCGCATGAACGTCGGTCAGGTGCTGGAAACCCACCTCGGCTGGGTCGCCAAGGGGCTCGGTCAGCGCATTCAGGGGATGCTCGAAGCGCAGCAGGCGGTGGCTGAGATCCGCGATTTCCTCGACAGGATCTACAACCACGAGGGCGCCGAGCGCCACGAGGACATCGCCTCGCTGAGCGACGACGAAGTGGTCGCCCTGGCGCGCAATCTGTGCGACGGCGTGCCGATGGCGACGCCGGTGTTCGACGGTGCCACCGAGGGTGAGATCACCCAGCTGTTCCGCCTCGCCGGGATGCCCGAATCCGGCCAGACCCAGCTGATCGATGGCCGCACCGGCGAGCCCTTCGAGCGCGAAGTGACCGTCGGCTACATGCACATGCTCAAGCTCAACCATCTGGTCGATGACAAGATGCACGCCCGCTCCACCGGCCCCTACTCGCTGGTCACCCAGCAGCCGCTGGGCGGCAAGGCGCAGTTCGGCGGCCAGCGCTTCGGCGAGATGGAGGTCTGGGCGCTGGAGGCCTACGGCGCGAGCTACACCCTGCAGGAGATGCTCACCGTCAAGTCGGACGACGTGAATGGCCGCAACAAGATGTACAAAAACATCGTCGACGGCGACCACCGCATGGAGGCGGGCATGCCGGAATCCTTCAACGTGCTGCTGAAGGAAATCCGTTCGCTGGGCATCAATATCGAGCTGGAGCAAGACTGAATCCACGCGATTGCGGCGCTCGCGAGGGCGCCGCACAAGCCGCCCGAGATTCAGTACCTGGAGACGTCATGAAAGATCTGTTGAACCTCTACAAGCTGCAGAACGACGAAGAAGACTTTGACGCGATCCGCATCGGTCTGTCCTCGCCGGAGCTGATCCGCTCCTGGTCCTTCGGCGAAGTGAAGAAGCCCGAGACCATCAACTACCGCACCTTCAAGCCGGAGCGCGACGGCCTGTTCTGCGCCAAGATCTTTGGCCCGAACAAGGATTACGAGTGCCTGTGCGGCAAGTACAAGCGACTCAAGCACCGCGGCGTGGTCTGCGAGAAGTGCGGCGTCGAAGTCACCCTGACCAAGGTGCGCCGCGAGCGCATGGGGCACATCGACCTGGCCAGCCCCTGCGCGCACATCTGGTTTCTGAAATCGCTGCCCAGCCGCATCGGCCTGCTGCTGGACATGACCCTGCGCGAGATCGAGCGAATCCTCTATTTCGAGGCCTTCGTGGTGGTCGATCCGGGCATGACCACGCTGGAATCCGGCCAGCTGCTCTCCGACGAGCAGTACCTCGAAGCCATCGAAGAGCATGGCGACGAATTCGACGCGCGCATGGGCGCCGAGGCGATCCGCGATCTGCTCAAGCAGATCGACCTCGAAGCCGAGGCGCGGCTGCTGCGCGAGGAGATCGACGGCACCAAGTCCGAGACCAAGCTCAAGCGGCTGACCAAGCGACTCAAGCTGGTCGAATCCTTCCTCGAATCCGGCAATGATCCCTGCTGGATGGTGCTCACCGTGCTGCCGGTGCTGCCGCCGGATCTGCGCCCGCTGGTGCCGCTGGATGGCGGCCGCTTCGCGACCTCGGATCTCAACGATCTGTACCGCCGGGTGATCAACCGCAACAACCGCCTGCGCCGCCTGCTGGAGCTGAACGCGCCGGACATCATCGTGCGCAACGAAAAGCGCATGCTGCAGGAATCGGTCGATGCGCTGCTCGACAACGGCCGCCGCGGCCGCGCCATCACCGGTTCCAACAAGCGCCCGCTGAAGTCGCTGGCCGACATGATCAAGGGCAAGCAGGGGCGCTTCCGCCAGAACCTGCTCGGCAAGCGCGTCGACTACTCCGGCCGTTCGGTCATCGTGGTCGGCCCGACGCTGCGCCTGCACCAGTGCGGCCTGCCCAAGAAAATGGCGCTGGAGCTGTTCAAGCCGTTCATCTTTTCCAAGCTGATCCGCCAGGGCATCGCCACCACCATCAAGGCGGCGAAGAAGGCGGTCGAGCGCGAATCGGCCGAGGTCTGGGACATCCTCGAAGATGTGATCCGCGAACACCCGGTGATGCTCAACCGCGCGCCGACCCTGCACCGACTCGGCATCCAGGCCTTCGAGCCGGTGCTGATCGAGGGCAAGGCGATCCAGCTGCACCCGCTGGTCTGTGCCGCCTTCAACGCCGACTTCGATGGCGACCAGATGGCGGTACACGTGCCGTTGTCCATCGAGGCGCAGCTGGAAGCGCGCGCGCTGATGATGTCGACCAACAACGTGCTTTCGCCGGCCAATGGCGAGCCGATCATCGTGCCCTCGCAGGATATCGTCCTCGGCCTTTACTACATCACCCGCGAGCGCGTGAACGCCAGGGGCGATGGTATGCGCTTCGCCGATGTGGCCGAAGTGCACCGCGCCTTCCAGAACCGCATGGTGGATATTCAGGCGCGCGTCATCGTGCGCGTGCCCAACAGCTGGCTGGATGAAGACGGCCAGGTGCAGCGCGAGATCAAGCGCGTCGAGACCACCGTCGGCCGCGCGCTGATCTCCGAGCTGCTGCCGGATGGCATGCCCTTCGAGCTGGTCGATTGCGACCTCAGCAAAAAGGCCATCTCGCGGCTGATCAACGCCTGCTACCGCACCGTCGGTCTGAAGGACACGGTGATCTTCGCCGACCAGCTGATGTACGCCGGCTTTCGCTACGCGACCCTCGCCGGGGTGTCGATCTGCTTCGGTGACATGGTCATTCCGGAGGAAAAGCGCGACATCATCGGCGCCGCCGAGGCCGAGGTGAAGGAGATCGAAAACCAGTACGCTTCCGGCCTGGTCACCCAGGGCGAGCGCTACAACAAGGTGGTCGATATCTGGTCCCACGCCAACGACCAGGTCGCCAAGGCGATGATGGGCAAGCTGGGCAAGGAGACGGTCACCGACGCCGAGGGCAACCAGGCGCAGCAGGCCTCTTTTAACTCGATCTTCATGATGGCCGACTCCGGCGCGCGTGGCTCGGCCGCGCAGATCCGCCAGCTGGCCGGCATGCGCGGCCTGATGGCCAAGCCGGACGGCTCGATCATCGAGACGCCGATCACCGCGAACTTCCGCGAGGGTCTCAACGTCCTGCAGTACTTCATCTCTACCCACGGCGCGCGCAAGGGCCTGGCGGACACGGCGCTGAAAACCGCCAACTCCGGCTACCTGACCCGACGGCTGGTGGACGTGGCCCAGGACATGGTGGTCACCGATTTCGATTGCGGCACCAGCAATGGCTTGCTGCTCAAGCCGATCATCGAAGGCGGCGACGTGGTCGAGCCGCTGCGCGAGCGGGTGTTGGGCCGGGTCACGGCCGAAGACGTCCACTCGCCGCAGAGCGGTGAGCTGCTGCTCGAAGCCGGCAGCCTGCTCGACGAGCGGCTGGTCGACGAGCTGGAGCAGGAGGGCGTCGATGAGCTGCGGGTGCGTTCTTCGATCACCTGCGATACCCGCTACGGCGTCTGCTCGAAGTGCTACGGGCGCGATCTGGCGCGCGGCCACCTGATCAACGCCGGCGAAGCGGTCGGCGTGATGGCGGCGCAGTCGATCGGCGAGCCCGGCACCCAGCTGACCATGCGCACCTTCCACATCGGCGGCGCCGCCAGCCGTGCGGCGGCGGCCTCCAGCGTTGAGGTCAAGTCCACCGGTCGGGTGCGTTTCCACAATTTCAAGCACGTCGAGAACAAGGCCGGCAATCTGGTGTCGGTGTCGCGCTCCGGCGAGCTGGGCCTGCTGGATGAGGCCGGCCGCGAGCGCGAGCGCTACAAGGTGCCCTACGGCGCCGTGGTCTCGGTGCGCGATGGCGATGAGGTCGAGGCCGGCCGCGTGCTCGCCACCTGGGATCCGCACACCCACCCGGTGGTCAGTGAGGTCGCCGGTACGGTGAAGTTCCACGACTTCGTCGATGGCATCACCGTCAATCGCGAGACCGACGAGATCACCGGTCTGTCCTCGCTGCGCGTCACCGATCCCAAGCAGCGTGGCTCCTCGGGCAAGGATCTGCGGCCGATGGTCAAGCTGGTCGGCGCCGATGGCAAAGACCTGTGCTACGCCGGCACCGACATTCCGGCTCACTACGTGCTGCCCGCCGGCGCGGTGGTGGCGCTGGATGATGCCGCCGACGTGGAAGTGGGCGATGTCATCGCGCGCATCCCGCAGGAATCCTCCAAGACCCGCGACATCACCGGCGGTCTGCCGCGCGTCGCCGATCTGTTCGAGGCGCGCAAGCCGAAGGAGCCGGCGATTCTCGCCGAGATCACCGGCACGGTGAGCTTCGGCAAGGAGACCAAGGGCAAGCAGCGGCTGGTGATCACCGGCGACGGCGAAGAGCGTTACGAAGAGCTGATACCCAAGTGGCGCCACATCAATGTCTTCGAGGGTGAGCACGTCGAGCGCGGCGAGATGATCGCCGATGGCGAGCCCAATCCGCAGGATATCCTGCGCCTGCTCGGTGTCGCCGAGCTGGCGGCCTATCTGGTCAAGGAGATCCAGGACGTCTACCGCCTGCAGGGCGTGAAGATCAACGATAAGCACATCGAGGTGATCGTCCGCCAGATGCTGCGCAAGGTCGAGATTACCGATCCGGGTGATACCCGCCTGCTCAAGGGTGAGCAGATCGATCGCTCGCGCATCCTCGAAGTCAATGAGCAGATGCTCGCCGAGGACAAAGAGCCGGCGCGCGTCGAAAACGTCCTGCTGGGCATTACCAAGGCGTCATTGGTTACCGAGTCGTTTATCTCTGCGGCCTCCTTCCAGGAGACCACGCGGGTGCTGACCGAGGCCGCGGTGCGCGGCGCGCGGGACGATCTGCGCGGACTGAAGGAGAACGTCATCGTCGGCCGCCTGATCCCTGCCGGCACCGGCCAGGCCTTCCACGAGGAGCGTCGTCGCAAGCGCGAGGGCGTTAGCCTGGAGGAGGCCTTCCAGGAGGCTGTGGCGAGTTCGCCGGAGCTGGCCGAGGCCGCCGCTGCGGGTGAATCGGCACAGAGCAGCGACAGCGGCGACGCCGCTGAACAAGGCTGATGAGCTGCCCGGATCCGTGTTCGGATCCGGGCGATCTTGACACCTGCCGGAGGCGTGCCTAGAATTGCGCCTCTTTTTTTGCAGGCCGAGCCGATCGGCCTGTTTCTCGTTTGTGGGTCGCCCGCCCGGTGGCCTGCGGTCGAGGTGGGCGCCAGGCAGCGCAAGTCGCTGTCGCCGGGCGCCTTTTTGTGTGTCGACCGGAAGTACCTGAAGCGCTTAGCGGCGCCGGGCTGGAGCACTGGAGCAACATGGCAACGATCAATCAGCTTGTGCGCAAGCCGCGCAAGCACAAGGTATCCAAAAACAACGTCCCCGCGCTGGAGGCTTGTCCGCAAAAGCGTGGCGTGTGCACCCGCGTGTACACCACGACGCCGAAAAAGCCGAACTCGGCAATGCGCAAGGTGGCGCGTGTGCGCCTGACCAATGGTTACGAGGTCAGCTCGTACATCGGCGGTGAGGGCCACAACCTGCAGGAGCACTCGGTGGTGCTGATCCGCGGCGGTCGAGTCAAGGATTTGCCCGGCGTGCGCTACCACACGGTGCGCGGCAGTCTGGATACCCAGGGCGTCGACGGTCGTCGCCAGGGGCGCTCCAAATATGGTGCCAAGCGCCCCAAGTCCTAATCACCTCTTCGCTTAGCCGCAAGGCCAGGGTTCAACAGTCATGTCGAGAAGAAAGCAAGCCGCCAAGCGCGAGATTCTGCCCGATCCGAAATTCGGCAGCGTCAAGCTCACCAAGTTCGTCAATATGATCATGCTCGACGGCAAGAAGTCCGTGGCTGAGCGCATCATGTATGGCGCCCTGGACATCATCATCGAGAAGGGCAAGGGCGAACCGGTGGAGGTCATGGAAGAAGCGCTGGCCAATGTCGCGCCCGCGGTCGAGGTCAAGTCCCGCCGCGTCGGTGGTGCGACCTACCAGGTACCGGTCGAGGTTCGCCCGGTACGCCGCACCGCGCTGGCGATGCGCTGGATTATTGAAGCCTCGCGCAAGCGCGGTGAGAAGTCCATGACCCAGAAACTGGCCGGCGAGCTGATGGATGCCGCTGAAAAGCGCGGCACCGCCGTCAAGAAGCGTGAGGACACGCACCGCATGGCTGACGCCAACAAGGCATTCGCTCACTACCGCTGGTAGTGGTCGGGTCCAGGACTACCGAGGGAAGCTGACAGTGGCACGCAAAACCCCCATCGAGCGCTATCGTAACGTCGGAATCATGGCGCATATCGACGCCGGCAAGACGACGACGACCGAGCGCATCCTCTATTACACCGGCGTCTCTCACAAGATGGGCGAGGTGCATGATGGCGCCGCGACCATGGACTGGATGGCTCAGGAGCAGGAGCGCGGTATCACCATTACCTCCGCGGCGACGACCTGCTTCTGGAGCGGCATGGATCAGCAGTTCCCCGAGCACCGCGTCAATATCATCGACACCCCCGGGCACGTCGACTTCACCATCGAGGTGGAGCGTTCGCTGCGCGTGCTCGATGGC
>Ga0207752_1000940_pt1 | contig 13762 bp, 8 predicted proteins | sample Pon2CUnioCityCA_6_FD_187272 | JGI IMG/M metagenome (GOLD analysis project Ga0207752, IMG submission 187272) | Marine sediment microbial community from Union City, CA, USA - Pond 2C Sediment 2 (SPAdes) | ecosystem: Environmental > Aquatic > Marine > Intertidal zone > Salt pond sediment ... | reverse complement strand
AGGCGCGGGCTATTGGGGTCCGGCTCGGCGCGCACTTCCACCCAGCGCCGGGCAACCCTTCCCGTCATGGTCGCCGGCGACCTGTTGGCAGGAGTCGTCAGGATATCCAAGGCCGGAGCCGGGAATAGCGCGCCAGCCATGGAAGTGCCCAAGACTTTCAAGAAATCACGTCTTGAAAACATCTCGCTCATCTATACCATCATCGCAATCAAATCCAGGACTCGCTCACCCAGAGAGTGCTCGCCGGAGATCTGCGCCCCAGCACGCGCCTGGTCTCTGGACAGACCTTTGGTGAAAATCCGCCAGGCGCTGTCCTGGTCGATTTGCACCTGCGCTTGAGGCATTTCGGCCGCCCCAGTGTACAATTCCCACGCTTCTGGCTTGCGGATCAAACTCCACTCGCCGCCGGCTTCTCCCAGAATGGAGAGTACGATTGCTGTGCCAGGCGGTGCAGCAGTTTTCTGAAATGTGTACGGCAGTCCGCGCACAAAGGTATCCAGAACCGGATAGAGCCACTTGCGTGCGGTTAATCCCTGCCTACCAGTCGCTTCCCGGATTTGCTGCTGGTGGGTCCATTTCTCGGTGTATTCACGGGCGATATCGAACCAGTTCAGCGATTCTCGTTCTCCAGCCCAGGCGACAGCCGCACTCGCTTTGGCAAAGGGATCCAGCGAGAGGAAAAGTCCCGCCACCTGCGGGCCTGTCAGGTTTAGAAAATCCAATAACAGCCGCGGGCTGATGCGCTTCGCCGCCACGACCCACTGGCGGTTAAGCTCGTTAATGTGCTCAAGCAGCGCCTGGTAGTCATGCATCGGTTTGGACGGCTGGCGTGCGCCCAACCCGTCGCGCTGGTAAGACAGGCGCCGTACGTCCGTGTCCAGCAAATGGGCGACCATCTCCTTGACCGTCCATTCCGCCGCAACCGTAGGCCGGTACCAATCTTCCGGATCCAGCCCGGAAAGCAAATCCATCAGTGCTTTGTGCAGCGGTAAGAATAGTTCAGCGACCATAATCGGTTGCACAAGCTGCATTAAGCCACCTTTCTCTACGACCTGAAAATTCGAGTAGAAAACTTGATCCTTTATAACATAGCTGAAACGGATTTTGGGAGCGGATTGAACGGAGGAAGCGGATTTGGGATGATAAAATCAGTTTGTCTTAAGATCCTTATCCGCAAATAAGCTGGTTGAAGAGAGGCCCCTTATGCATTTTGGTCTCGAGGTCATCCCTTTTGGTGATTATGCCGATCCCTGCAGCGTGATCGAGCTGGCCCAGGCGGCCGAGCAGGCTGGCTGGGAAGGTTTGTGGCTGTGGGACCATATGCTGATGCCCTACGGCGCCGGCGACCCGTGGGTGACGCTCAGTGGGGTAGCCGCCACCACCCAGCGCCTCAAACTGGTCACGGGTGTGTCCCCTCTGCCGCGCTATTACCCGCAGAATTTGGCGCGTCTGCTGACGGGCCTGGATTTGCTCAGCCAGGGCCGGCTGGTGCTGGGCGCCGGATTGGGATCGGTCGACGAGGAATTCACCCGCTTCGGCCTGCCAAGCGAAAAGTCCATCCGGGCTGAGATGCTGGACGAGAGTTTGCAAATCATCACCCGTTTATGGAGTGGGGAGACGCTCGATTTTCAAGGCCAGTATTACAGCGTGGGAGGTGCAGCCCTGCAACCACGACCGGTGCAGCAGCCCCGCCCGCCGGTGTGGATCGGGGGTGAATCGCCGCCAGCTCTGCGGCGAGCTGCACGTTGGGACGGTTGGGTTACCGGTGTGATCGACGAGAATGCCAGCATCGTGCGCACTCCGGAACAGCTTACCCGCGACCTGGCGTATATACAGGCGCACCGCCAGAGCCAGGCGCCCTTCGAGGTCGCAATCGACGGCGTCTCACAGCCCGGCGAGGGAAATCTTGCGCAAGCTTACGCCGAGGCCGGCGCTACCTGGTGGTTTGAGGCCATCTATGGCCTGCGTGGAAACACGGCCGAGATGCTAGAGCGGGTTAAAGCCGGCCCACCTGTTTAGAACCCCAAGCGCGTTATTCCAACACGTCCTCTCCCCCAATCCGCGTCCCGATATGCTTACCCTGGCAAATTCCCAACATGGCACCGGCTGCATCGAAATTAAAAACGTGAATCGGCAATTTGTAATCCCGGGCCAATAAAACCGCTGCCTGATCCAGTACACGCAGATCGTCTGCGATCACCCGATCGTAACTGATCGTATGGTAACGCCGCGCCTGCGCATCCTGGCGTGGATCACTGGTATAGATCCCATCCGTACCGTACTTCGCTGCCAGCAAGGCTTCCGCCCGCAGCTCCAAAGCGCGCTGGATGGCCGGGTAATCGGTCGTGACGTAAGGATTACCCGTTCCGGCTGCCAACACCACAATTGCCTCGCGCTTCAGGTGCCGGATCGCTCGTAAGCGAATGTATGGCTCGGCAACTGCGTTGATGGGAATGGCCGTCATGACCCGCACCTCAGCCTGGCCTCTTTCCTGGAGCACGCCGCGCAATAAGAGGCTATTGATGACGGTTGCCATCATCCCAATATTATCCGCCTCGGCGCGTTCGATACCCCAAGTCTCCCCCAAGTCACCCCTGAAAATATTTCCGCCGCCAACCATCACGCCGACCTGGACGCCAGCCTGATGCAGACCCAAAATTTCGTCAGCGATATGATTCAAGGCAGCCGGATCAAACCCCCAGGCTTTATTGCCCGAAATGGCGCTGCCGCTCAATTTCATCATTATCCGGCGGTAAGCCACGTGACCTCCTCCTGATCCGTTTAGGATCGCTACTCAGTTGACAACTGCCCAGCCAGGCCCAAGTGGTTGCGTTGGAGAATGTTTTCGGGCCAAAAATTTTACGCGGCGGGACTCATTATAACCGAACCTCCTCGGACGAAATCTCCAAGACTGTTATAATGATCTCACTAAGGGAGGTGCAGATTGGCCGACATCATACCCAAAGAGATCGATCGTGGCAGCATCCGCACATTGATGCGTCGCGGCGCCCAACTGGTTGAAGTATTGCCCAAAGAAGAATACCAGCGGGTGCACCTGCCCGGCGCGGTGTGCGTACCTTTATCCAGGTTCAGCCGCCGGACGGCCGACCAATTGCAATGGGACCTGCCGGTGATCGTCTACTCACGGGACTGTCTATGCGACCGCAGCGCCCGGGCGGCCTGGCGCCTGGCAAGCCTGGGTTTTACCCAGATCTTCCGCTATATCGGGGGGAAAGCGGACTGGCTGGCAAACGGGCTGCCGGTGGAGGGATCACAAGCCCAAACCACCCTGGCAGCCGATCTGGCCGACCTGGACGTTCCAACCTGCCAACGCAATGAACGGGTGGGGGACGTTAAAGCCCGCCTGCAACCGTCCGGCTGGGATCTTTGCGTGGTCGTCAACGACCAACTGGTCGTTTTAGGCCTTTTAAGGCCTACCGATCTACAAAAAGCGGATCGCTCCTGGCCCGCCGAAGAGACCATGGATCGGGACCCCCTGACGGTGCGTTTGGATAGCACTCCGCAAGATGCTTTTGATCTGATGCAAGCCAATCGCAGCCAATTTCTCCTGATTACATTCCCGGATGGAAAACTCTTTGGCGTACTTAAGTTGAAAGACCTGGAACAGGAACTCGCGGGGGCATAGCACGCGCTAAGGTTTACAGCCATCAAAACCATCTCACTCGGTAGGCCACCCTACCAGCCGGAAGCGCCCTACAAAGCGATTCAAGCTGCCTCTCCTGTTGCCGGTTTGGGCGAAATCCGGTAAATTGCCTGGTTGGCGATTACAGCCCACACCAAGGCTTTAACTAATTCCAGCAAGCCGGCGCGTGTACAAGTCAGTGGGAGTCCCAACTGTTCAGCCAGGGTGGGCACGCTACCCACACACGCCAACGCGTAGGACCCGGCAGCGCACAATACCAACAATGCCAACATCAGCAGGCGCTTGCGCGTGCCGCCATCATCGTGTCCATCCGGGCGCACGCCCAGCGAACGGTACCAATCGGCCAGCCCGGGCACATAGGATAACAGCAGCGAAAGTGCGGCGGCCGCCAATGTGGATAAGATTGTGGCGTCCATAGAACCTCCTGTTGGGCTCAATACCTTGAACCTGGTTTTTGTATAGCACAATTGTTCTATGCACTCAAGGGGTAGAAAAGCATAACCCCCAAATTTAACCCGGTTACTCGACGGTTAAGAATTGGCGAATTGACGCGATGCGGGCTTGCCATTACCCTCCCCCGGCCCATCAGCAAGGTGCGGAATCTCCGCCACCCCGCCCGGCGATAAATCACCGGGCTCTATTGCAAAGCCCATCCGGGCTGGCACGGAGGAAAGGTGAATACGGGAATATGATTGCTTGGGAAGGGAAGAAAACATTCCTAGAAGCTAACGGTAAATCCCGAAGCTTCCGCGTTCAGGCCGATAGGCCTTCGCAAATGTAGCCCGGGGCGTTCACACCCGGGCGGGGTGGCGGGTGTTCCGTGCCGGCCCATCAGCAAGGTGCGGAATCTCCGCCACCCCGCCCGGCGATAAATCACCGGGCTTCTATTGCAAAGCCCATCCGGGCTGGCACGGAGGAAAGGTGAATACGGGAATATGATTGCTTATTAATGAAATTATCCCATGAACGACGTGAAAGAGGGAAATAATGGTATCTAAAGAACACAATCAACCCCAACAGACCGGCGGACTTTGGGTACTGGTCGCCACTATTCTAGCCAGCGGGATCGTTTTCCTGGATAGTTCAGTGGTCAACGTCGCCTTACCGGCCATCGACCGGCAGCTCAACACCGGTTTATCCGGACTGCAGTGGATCGTCGATGGTTATGTGCTCACGCTGGCAGCTTTCTTGATCTTGGGCGGCTCTCTTGGCGATCGTTTCGGCCGCCGGAGAATGATGATGATCGGATTGGTTGGCTTTGCGGTGGCGTCTGTCGCCAGTGGTTTTGCGCCATCCCTGTCATTTTTAATCGGCGCCCGCCTGCTCCAGGGCTGTGCCGGTGCCCTGCTCGTCCCCGGATCCTTGGCCTTGCTGAGATCCAATTATTCCGATCCTGAGCAGCGCGGTCAAGCCATCGGTCAATGGTCAGGCTGGTCCGGCATTACAACAGTTATCGGCCCGCTGCTGGGCGGCTGGCTGGTGGATAGCTTTTCCTGGCGTTGGATCTTTTTCATCAATGTCCCAATCGTAGTAGCTGCACTGTGGATGCTTTACCAACATGTCGCTGAGAGCTGGGACGAACAGGCAGACCAGCGTTTGGACTGGACGGGTGGGCTTTTGGCCATGGCCGGTTTAGGCGGTCTGGCTTATGGATTAATCGAAGGACCGGTACTAGGTTGGAATTCCTTGCCAGTATTAGCCGCTCTGGCGGGTGGCGCGTTGATTCTGGCCATCTTCCCATTCGTAGAAGCGCGCCGGGAAGCACCTATGGTTCCGTTGGACCTGTTCCGGTCACGCAATTTCACTGGCGCTAATCTGGTCACGTTGGGAGTCTACTTTGCCCTGTCTGGGACGACCTTCTTCCTGGTGATCTACTTACAGAACGTCGGCGGCTATTCGGCATTGAACGCCGGTTTGGCGTTGGCGCCGATTTCCTTAATCATGCTGCTGCTCTCCCCCCAATTTGGCAAATTAGCCGGCAAGCTCGGCGCACGCTGGTTCATGGCCGCTGGGCCGGTTGTACTTGCCGGCGGATTGCTATTGTTCACCCGCCTGGACCCGCAGGCCAATTTCGTCAGCGAAGTCTTGCCAGCAGTGGTGGTCTTCGGGCTAGGATTGGCCAGCACGGTAGCGCCTTTGACCAACACCGTCATCTCCGCCGTGCCTGACCGGCGCTCTGGCGTGGCCGCAGCTATCAACAACGTCGCCTCAAGGGTGGCCGGCTTGCTGGCTGTGGCGGGTCTCGGTGTCGTCGTTTCGCTGACTTTTAACGCCTCTCTGGATCAACGCACCAGCGGTATGAATTTAAACCAACCGGCCCAGCAGGCGCTAAACGAGATCGCCCGGAATCCTACCGGCAGTACGACCAGCCCTGCCCTTCCCGAACAAGCCCAAAATGCAGTCAATGACGCGTATACTTTGGCTTTCCGGCGCGCCCTGGAAGTTTGCGCCGCGCTGGCCTTTGCAGGCGGCGGGGTGGCAGCGCTCACCATCCGCAAAGAGCCGGCAGAATCTAAAACCATTCCGGAGGACCAGGCGAAATCCTCTGAAATTCCCTGATCATCAAGTCTCTCGTTTCAAATCCTGGAGTCAAAATCGTTAATATATCAATCGCAATAGCTCTTCTTGCGACAAATACGGGAAAAATTCCCTCACATCCAGCGCGTCTAGGGCTTCCCCCAGGCGGACGGCGTTATAACGAACCCCCACCAGGCGCGTCTCCAGATCGGCGATATTCTGCGAAGAATAGAAATCTCCTGTGAAATGGATGCTTTGGATAATTCCTTTTTGAACGTGGATACGTGCTTCGATCTCCCCCAGGGTGAAGCGGCGCACCTTCCGCACGTTGAAATCCGGTGAGCGCCCGTAATTCCATTCCCAGGTGCGGTAACGCTCCGTCTCCAGCTCGTGTACCGCCGCCCAATCTGCTTCTGTGAGCACATATCTGGGAATACGCGCCTCACCAGAAAATATCTCTTGTAAAAGCCGTTTGCGGAAAGCCTGGATATCAAGCGGCTGTTGCAGATATTCACGAATATTCGTAACCCGGCTGCGCACCGACTTAATACTTCTGGAGCTGATCTTGCCCGGCTCGACTCGCAAAGCTTCTGACACTTGCCGTAAATCGGAGTTAAACAACAACGTTCCATGGGCAACCAGGCGCTTAGCTGTCGCATACTGAGCATTGCCGGAGACTTTGCGCCCCTCTACCATGATATCACTGGACCCATGCAGTTTGGCTGGCACCCCTAGCTCATTTAACAGGCGAATTACGGGCGTTGTAAACTTGCGGAAATTATGGAAATTCTTGCGTGTATTGCGGGTTATGAAACTAAAATTTAGATTTCCCAGGTCGTGATAAACTGCTCCACCACCAGATAAACGCCGCACGACGTGGATGCCCTGCTTCTGGACATAGGCACGATTGATCTCCTCAAGGGTGTTCTGGTGCCGTCCTATGATGACCGAAGGCTCATTGATGTAGAGCATCAGCAACGTCTCCTGTGTTTCCAGGTCGCGCATTAAACGCTCCTCGATGGCTAAATTCGTGTGAGGGTCATTAATTCCCTGGTTGTCAACAAGCAGCATGCTTCGCTCCTGAACGATGGGCCTGGGACCACAAAAGTTTATCATTAATCTACTGTAATCAAATCGGCTAATCCACGCTCGGGGTCTGCTATTTTCTCATGGTCAGCAGCACAGTTGGTGTCAAAACCAATACTGCCATCTCCAAAAATCAGTTAGAATATTAGGGCAGAACCATAACGTCCCGGAAGACCAAAGCTGCTGAGTGAGGAAAATTTATGACCGGAAGACAACCTATACGCGTCATCATCGCCGATGATCAGGCGATTGTACGCAGCGGTCTGGCAGCCTTCCTGCTGGCCTACGACGATCTCGAACTGGTCGGTCAGGCCAGTGATGGCGAAGAGGCTGTCGAATTATGCGAGTTGGTGCATCCGGATGTGGTACTGATGGACGTAAAAATGCCTCATATGGATGGCATTACCGCTACGAACCTCATTCATCAGCGCTGGCCGGATATTCATATTCTGGTCCTGACCAGCTTCAAAGAGAAAAAGATGATCGAAGGCGCCTTGCAAGCTGGCGCCAGTGGTTACCTGCTAAAAAACATCGGTGCAGGGGAATTGGCGGAAGCGATCCTCAAAGTGAGCGAAGGGCACAGTACCGTCGCAAGAGAGGCAACCCAGGCTCTGGTTCAGGGTGAAAACCTGGAGACCCTGGCCAAAGAACTCCGCCACGCCAAACCGGATCCGGCTGGGCTGGCGCAATTGCTCGCGCGACATCTGCCCGAAATATTCCCAGATTGTCAAATCAGTGTGTTCCTGTTTCCCGACCAGCACCTGTTCACTTACCCGGAAAGCGCCGTCGACCCGGTTCCAGAGCCGGCCTGGGCCTGGCTGCACCGCACCCCGGAAGCCCAGAGCTTCTCTCCGGGCGAGGAGTATCCCTGGGGGGGAGCCCAGCCGTCCGATTCTGGGTTGGTGCTGATACCTGTGATCTCCGCCAGGGATAACCGAACCCTGGGGGGTATCGCAGTTGTGCTGCGCAAGAACCTGGAGGATCTCTCCGATCTGCTCACCACGGTGGAAACCCTGGCTGGGCACATCGCCGCTGTCTTCGACAGATCCAGGCCGCCTGAAATCAGCTCACCGGCCCAGGAGAAAGTCTCCCAGGAGTTGGCCACTGCGGGCAAAATTCAGACCAGTATTCTGCCGGATGGAGCGCCCAAGCTGCACGGCTGGGATTTAGGCGCTCGCCTGGAGCCGGCCCGCGAAACCTCTGGCGACTTCTACGATTTTATTCCCCTCTCCCATGGCAAATTGGGCATCGTGATCGCCGACGTTTCCGACAAGGGCATTGGTGCGGCCTTGTTTATGGCCCTGACCAGCACGCTGATCCGTACTTATGCCACCCAGTACCCTACCCTACCCGCCTTTGCTTTCAGCAATGTGAACCGGCGCATCTTATCGGACACACGCGGCAGCATGTTTGTGACCGCCTTCTACGGTGTCTTGGAGCCCGATACCGGTCGCCTGCGTTACGTCAACGCCGGGCACAACCCACCTTACCTGATCAGCCGTTCCCGGGGAAAACCCGTCGATCAACTGCGCGGCACCGGAATGGCCCTGGGGGTGGAAGAAGACGCTACCTGGAATCAAAAGATCGTTAAATTCGCCCCGGGCGACATGCTTTTGCTATACACCGACGGCATGACCGAAGCTCGTGACACCCAAGGCCGCTATTTCGGCGAGCAGCGCATCTTCGACATCGCACATGCCAAGATGGGTCGCTCGGCGAGTGAGATTCAGGACGCATTAATTAAGGAAGTCGATCATTTCACCGGCGGCGCCCCAAGACACGACGATATTACGTTGATGGTTATCCGCAGAAAGGATTCCTGACCTGATCTTATCGATAAATCTTGTCATCCCAACCGGACATGTTATCTTGAGAACAAACACAAGCAACTCTTAGGTCGGGCGCTCAGCTCCCATACGAGAATTATTGGCACCTTGGAGCAGCGTCCTGGAATGAAAGCAAACCTTCAGGAGGTCTCTGCCGGTGTTCTTGAACCCGCTGCACAGCTTAAGAGGGGGCTTTAGGCTGGGGGTCTTGAGTCTAGGATTCGTGTTCCTATTTGCGTGCGGATATTCTTCCAACTCGAGTCAAAACATTGCCGGTGCAGGTCTCAGAGATACGAGTATCGCAATTCCCGAAACGCTGCTGCCCACAAACCCGGCCCAGACAGACGATAAAAACCGCCCGCCGGAGCTAACCGGTATCCAATTCGGTCACCTATCCATTGACGAGGGCCTGTCAAACAATACCGTGTATTGCGTTTTACAGGACCATTTTGGTTTTCTATGGATCGGCACTATGGATGGGCTCAATCGCTACGACGCGTATGAGATGGAAGTCTACCGGCACGATCCGATCGATCCTAATACCTTAAGCAGCAGCAGTATCTACGCCCTTTATGAAGACAGTCACGGCGACTTGTGGGTCGGCACTTCAGACAAAGGCCTTAACCGCTTCGATCGCCAGCAGGACCGGTTTATCCGCTACCAGCACGATCCCGAAGGTCCCAACAGTATCAGCAACGATATCATTTATTGGATCCTTGAGGATACAAGCGGAGAATTGTGGATCGCTACCTGGGGCGGCGGTTTGAATCGCTTTGACCGCCAAAACGACTCCTTCATTCATTACCGCTACAATCCCAATGATCCAACCAGCCTATCGTCCGACCACGTACCCTATATTTACGAAGATCGCTCGGGGACGCTTTGGGTGGCAACCACCGGCGGCTTAAATCGTTTTGATCGTCAAAATGACTCTTTCACCCGCTACGAGCACGATCCAGCAGATCCATTCAGCATCAGCGCCTCCACCGTTACCAGCATTGTCGAAGATCGCTATGGTGCATTATGGATAGGAACCCGTGGAGGAGGCCTCAACCGCTTGGACCGTGCCACCGCAAAGTTCACCCGCTTCCAACACGACCCAGAAGATGACCAGTCGCTGAGCTATGATGACGTGTTTTTCCTACTCGAGGACAGCCAGGGCCTGCTCTGGATAGGCACCATGGGGTCAGGGGTTGATTTGTACGACCGCCAGCAGAATGCCTTTATTCATTACCAACACCACAATGAGGATCTTGGCAGCATCTCCAACGATTACATTAACTCGATTTATGAAGACCAGGTAGGTACGGTCTGGTTTGCCACAACGGATCAATTAAGCAAATTCGACCGGCACCAAGTTAAGTTCCTGCACCAACTGGGCCTCCCAACACAAGTCCCCCATCTAGCCTATCAGGAAGTATGGTCTTTGTATGAGGACTCACAAGCTGGATTGTGGGTTGGCACCGAAGAAGGTCTCTCCTACATTGACCCTCAATCCGGAGATATCCGCCAATACCAGCACGACTCCAGCGATCTGGCAAGCCTGAGCTCGGGTGGTGTGACAGCTATTCACGAAGATTACCAGGGAGGGATATGGGTTGGGAGCGGCTCAAATGGCATCAATCGTTTTAACCGCAGCCAGGCAACCTTCGTACATTACGAACGCTCCGCGAACAACCCCTTGCTTTTCCGCGAAGACCATATCAACACCATTTATCAAGATCGCAGCGGCATACTATGGTTCGGAACGACCTCCGGTATGACTCGTTATGACCCACATGAAGATGAATACCAGCACTTCTACATCTCGAGCGATAGCACCGATCGATTGACCAAAGATAACATCTCCACCATCTTGGAGGACAGCCAAGGTTTACTTTGGATTGGCACACGTGGAAATAGTCTGCTGCATTTCGACCGCCAAAATGGTTCCTTCCACCAGGTCTTGCTGGTATCAGCAGGCGAGCAAGGAATTTCGGCTGTCTCCATTTACAGCCTGCATGAGGATTCGCAAGCCCGGTTGTGGGTCGGGACCGAAGGGTCTGGATTATTGCTCTACGATCGCCAGACAAACTCCTTCCACGCATTCAACAATACGCATGGATTGAACGGCGAAAATATTTATTTGATTCTAGAAGACCAAAATGGCGACCTGTGGTTGAGCACGGAATCCGGTGTGTCCAGGTTCGCTCTCGAAAACGGCACGCTTGAAAGCAACGCGCCCACCGCCCGAATTGAGAACTATGACATTTCGAATGAACAGAACCGCAATGAATTCAGGAATACAGGCCTGGTGCGGCAAACCGGGGAGATTTTGCTGGGTGGCGCCGGCGGAGTGCTTGCCTTTCATCCTGATCAGGTTTTTCCCAATACCTATGCGCCGCCCATCGTGCTGACTTCCCTACGGGTGAACGGTGAAGAACTTCATGCCAAAGGCTCAGCAGAACAGCTCGCGGAAATTCATTTAAAATGGCCAAATACAGATTTTGAGTTCGAATTCGCCGCGCTCAGTTTTACCCACCCCGAAAAAAACCGCTATGCCTACATGTTGGAGGGCTATGATCAAGATTGGATCGAGGCCGGCAACCGGCGCTTCGGACAATACACCAACCTTTCCGGCGGATCCTACACCCTCCATCTCAAGGGATCCAATAATGAAGGTGTCTGGAACGAAAGCGGGTTGGCAATTCCAATTCGAGTCACACCTCCCCTTTGGCAAACGTGGGGGTTCCGAGGGCTGGTAGTCCTGCTCGTGGTTGGGATCGCCATCAGTGGATATCATCTGCGGGTCCGCAATATCGAAGCCAGCCGGCGGGCCCTGGAGAAGCAAGTGTTTAGCCGCACCCGAGAGTTATCCGTTCTGAATGCTATCTCGACCGCTGTAAGCCAATCGCTAGACCTTTCCGAAACCTTAAACGACGCATTGCAAAAAACGCTCGAGCTGATGGAGATGGACAGCGGTGGTATATACTTGCTTGACGATGAAAGCGGTTTGCTATCGATCGCCGCTCACTACGGGTTAAGCGAAACATTTTGGGAGGAGATCGATCATCTGCAGCCTGGAGAAGGCTTCTCAGGCCACGTGCTTACGACCGGGCAGCCCCTGGTGGTGAAGGATATATTTGATGACCCGCGTCTGACCCGCCAGGCAGTCATCGAAGAAGGCCTTCGCTCGCTGGCGGTTGTGCCACTGAACACCAAAGGTACAACCCTGGGAACGCTGTTCGCCGTCACACACAGCCTGCGCGAATTTGAGGAGCGTGATCTGCAACAGCTTACTTCGATCGGCAACCAGATTGGGGTAGCAGTAGAAAACGCCCGCCTATACGAGGAGACCCGCAACAAGCTGGCCCAATTAGCCGCCCTGCAAGACACGAACCGGGCAGTTGTCAGCACGCTGGAATTGGACGCTTTGCTCAACCTCATCATCCAGCAAGCGACGACCCTGCTTAAAGCCGATGGCGGTATTCTCAACCTGGCGGATTGGGAGAATATGCAAGACGAAGTGGTTGCCTGCACTGGCTCGACCGACAATATCCTCGGTGAACGAGGCGTGTTAGATTCCAGTTTATCCGGTTGGGTGACAATTCATAACCAACCGATCATCTTGAACGACCCGAAAGCTGATGCGCGCGTAGATAAACGGATTTGGAAGTTATTGCCCGAAGTGCCTCTAAATAGCACCGCTTTGGCGCCGCTGTCCATCAAAGATAAGGTTTTCGGCACCCTGGTAGTAGTCGATAAATTGGGCGGCAAAGGCAAGTTCGACCATTCCGACCTGGATCTGCTAGTGGCCTTTGCCAACCAGGCTGCCACGGCCATAGAAAACGCCCGTCTATATACCGGCGAGCGTCGCCGTGCGGAACAGTTCCGTTTGATCGCCGAAATGGGCCGCCAACTGACCCTCACTCTGGATGTCGACGAACTCCTGACCAAACTGGTCAACGGAGTGCAACGGGCGTTTGGTTATTATCACGTCGGCGTCGGCCTGGTTGAAGGCGACGAAGTTGTATACCGGGTAGGAGCCGGAAAGCTATGGGCTTCAATAGATTTTGAGTTCAAGCCTGCCCGGCTTAAGATCGGAAAAGAGGGCGTGACAGGTTGGGTCGCCGCTACGGGAAAGCATTTGCTGGTGCCGGACGTTTCCAAAGAATCACGCTTCGTACGCATGGAAGGCAGTCAGTGCCGTTCGGAACTGACCGTCCCGATCAGCGTTAAAAATCAGGTGATCGGGGTGTTGGACGCGCAAAGCGACCATCTGAACGCCTTCGACGAAACTGACGTGGTGGTGCTACAAACCCTGGCCCACCAGGCCGGCGCAGCGCTCGAGAATGCGCGCTTATTCAACGAGGAACAGCGCAGCGCAGAACAATTCCGGGTGATCAATGAGGTCGGTCGTCAAATTACTTCACAATTAAACGTGGACCAACTCTTAGCAGAGATGGCCCACTTACTGCAAGGGGCTTTCGATTTCTACCACGTCGGCATCGGGCTCATCGAAAACGGAGAGGTAGTATCCAAGGCAGAAGCGGGCCCCTTTACAGATGTTTATAGCGGTGCACGTATCCCCTTAGGACACGGCTCTTGGGGCTGGGTGGCACAACATGGCGAGCCGCTGATTATCCCCGACGTGCGTGCCGATACCCGTTTCTTCCACGCTGCCGGTTCG
>Ga0207752_1000939_pt1 | contig 13767 bp, 8 predicted proteins | sample Pon2CUnioCityCA_6_FD_187272 | JGI IMG/M metagenome (GOLD analysis project Ga0207752, IMG submission 187272) | Marine sediment microbial community from Union City, CA, USA - Pond 2C Sediment 2 (SPAdes) | ecosystem: Environmental > Aquatic > Marine > Intertidal zone > Salt pond sediment ... | reverse complement strand
TCCGGAAGATTTTGTGAAGATTTCCAGGCTTGCGGAAAATATACGTACAGTTCCGGGGTACACAACTGAGCGGGAGTACCGTATAATACGCAAAGACAAAAAAGTACGCTGGGTTCACGAGATGATTCAAAACATCTGCGACGATTCGGGAAAACCGATTTTTGTTCAGGGTGTACTCTATGATATCACCGAACGTAAGCAGATGGAAGAAGATTTGAGGCAGCACCGCGGGCACCTGGAAGAGCTGGTACAAGCTCGAACGACGGAAATAACTGAAGCTAACAAGCAACTGCTGAATGAAATCGAGAGACGCAAACTTTTAGAAGAAGAATTGCTAAGTATTGCCGAACGTGAGCGACAACGAATAGGACAGGGATTGCACGATAGTATAGGCCAGCAATTAACAGGCATCACATTTATGATGGAAGTGATTGGAGAGAAACTGGCCGCCGAATCATTGATCGAAGAAAGGCAATATGCCGAGAAGATAAAATCACGCCTTAGCCAGGCGGCCGAACAGACTCATAATCTCGCTAAAGGGCTTTATGCCATTGATTTGGATAGAAATGGATTAGTATTAGAGATGCAGGAGCTGGCGTCAAATACCGAAGAACTATTTGATATTTCGTGCAGCTTCAAATGTGATAACGCTGTGTCAATAAATGATGTTTCGGCGGCGACGAATCTATATAGAATTACTCAGGAAGCTATTACCAATGCTATCAAGCATGGCCACGCAAAGAATGTAAGGATAGCTTTGTTTACAGATCACGATGGATTAAAATTGACGATTGAAAATGATGGTCTGGATTTCACGGCGGGAGCGAACTGTGAGGAGGGCATGGGACTCAGAATCATGCGATATCGAGCAGAGGTAATGAATGGTTCGCTGGATGTTCGTACGGGAGACAACGGAGGAACGATTGTAACCTGTAATCTCAAAAAAGAGTATTTATAACAAGATAGGTGAATTTATGGTTTGTGCAGCACGGCAAGACATGGCGGACGAGGATAGAAAAAAAGTTCTGATAGTCGATGACCACCCCATTGTAATAGAAGGGCTTACCGATCTGATAAATAAGGAAAAAGATATTTTAGTATGCGGCTGGGCCAAAGACATACCTCAGACAATCAAAGCTATAAAGAAATTGAAACCAGATATCGTGACGGTTGACATCTCACTTGAAAATGCGAGCGGTTTGGATTTGATCAAAGACATCAAGGCTCGCTTTGCAGACTTGCCTGTGTTGGCCCTGTCTATGCACGAGGAATCTCTTTATGCTCAACGTGCCCTGAAGGCTGGAGCAAAAGGCTATATAACAAAACAGGAAGCCACAGGAAAAGTCATAACGGCAATTCGCAATGTTTTGGAAGGTAGATTGTACCTTAGTGAAACGATGAAAGATAAATTACTATACAGCCTGATCGGCAATGAAGAGTCTGACGAAGTTTCTTCGCCAATAGAGCGTCTGACTGATCGTGAACTGGAAGTATTCAGTCTGCTTGGTCAAGGCAAGGCGACTCGTCAGATTGCCGAACAGCTTTGTCTGAGCGTAAAAACTATAGAGACATACCGGTCCCGCATCAAAGAGAAACTGAATCTGAGCAGCGGCTCGGAACTTCTCAGGTGCGCTTTTCAATGGGTCAGCAAACAGGACAAAACCTGGTTCCCGACAATATAACGCTGAGCTTTTATTTCGTGTAATACTAAAGCAAAGCGTTCTGAAAGCTTTCATTTGTTACTCCTACCCATGACTGTAAGGCTTTCGCCTGTTTATTGTAAAGGTTAACCTTACAGCAAAATCAGCAATATACCGATTTAAGAGCACGACGATATATATTAACATTATATAAAATATACAGACAATAACAGGTAAACATGCTGAATTGAGTGGAGTAGGTGATTGTATAAATCACAGCCAAAGCTTTGCTTTGATAGCAAAGAATTATGTTTCGCAAAACTGCCTCGGAAAGGAAAGTTTTTAACCATGAAGATAAATAGTTCCTACTTTGGAGAAATATTATGATAAACAATGTAAAGGAGAATATGATGCAACAACGAACAATTTTTATGGTTGTAATGTTCGCCCCTGCCCTCCTGCTTTTGAGCACACCCGGCGTGTTTGCTCAATTGCAATTGGCTCATTTTGATGTTCTTGCCCCACCTGAGTCTTGTGCAACTTGTCATAGTGGAGTCGGTGAGGAAAAACATCAGTCAATTTACAATGACTATACGAACACCAGCTCTTTGGAACTTACGATTGACAGCATTACGAGCGAACCTGACGGGGCCGGAGCATTCAACGCTACTATGACTTTCACCATCATGAAGGATGGCCTTCCGTATATAGATGCGGATGGACTGCCGTTGCTGGAACAAAAGAGATTCTATGCGGTGACCTACGACAGCATGACAAGAATGTTTGACAACTCAAAATCATTCTCAAATCCGGTAGCGCTGGGCAATGGCCAGTACTCCGTGACTGCCACCGGCACAGCCTACGATTTAAACAACACAAATGGTCTGGCTTATGGTTATATCGCTGATGGGCTGCTTGACACCGAGAGCGGTGGTCATGTGCATATGTACGATGACGTTTCAAACGCAGGCCTTGCCTTTGGCGATGTGGCAACATACGAATCTGCCGCTAATGTATCGGGTTGTGAAAAATGCCACGGCAAACCCTATATGAAGCATGGCTACAGAGCGCCTGAGGTAGAAGGATTGTCTGATTTTTCATCCTGCAAGAGTTGCCACTATGATACGCGTGACGGCGGCCATCAAGACTGGCAGGTGCTGGTTGACAATCCGGCACGTTATGCTGAGCTTACAGCCGAGTCGGAAGCAACCGGGACTCGTTTTAGAGATCTTTTGACGGAAGAGGAGTCAGAACTGTACGCATATAAGGCCAAGCTCATGAACGATGTGCACATGGCGCATGCTATGGAATTCCCCTATCCTCAGTCCATGTCGAATTGCGCAACATGCCACGAAGGCAAACTGGATAGGATATTGACGGATGCCAATTACAAGCTGGAGACCTGCAAGAGCTGTCATCCTATAACCGGGCCGGAAGAAGGGACTGATCCCCACAGGGCTCCGGCACTGGCAGCCCTGCCACCTCATACCCTCGATATCGGCGTGTGCAGCAACTGCCACACCGAAGGCGGTCTTGCACCACCATTCAACGAAATTCACTCAGGTTATAACCTGGAAATCTATGCTGATTCCGCCGGAATGAAGTGGGCTGATATCTTTACTGCTTCAGTCGATGAAGCATCATTAGATGGCAACATCCTTACCATTAAATTCAGTGCGGCGGAAACTGGAAATACCACGTCACTTAATGCAGCAGATATCGTACCAACCGTGTTGATTGGACTTTATGGCTATGACACCAAGCATTACATGGTTAATCCGCATAACCGGGACGAAGACCGAAACCGGTTACTTGAATATGACGTGGACGGTGAAACAGCCAACCCCCGTTTCACAACGGTATCAGCAGTGGACGGCAATTGGGAAGTTACCGCGGATCTTTCAATGTGGGCTGACAAGGTCGCTGATGGTATAATCAAGAGAGCGGAAATTGGCATTATGCCTGAGTTAGTTTTAACTGTGGAGCATGAGCACGGGGACGGGGACGAGCACGAAGACGAAGAGCTTGTCGTTGCACTCAACGCACCTTCCAGGACCTTTGACCTGACTACCAATGCTTTTGATGACGACTACTTCAGTGACGTAGTCGACGTTATGGGAGGTTGTAACACTTGCCACGATGCGCTTGCAACCACATTCCATTCCGCCAAAAGAGGTGGGAACATCAAGATCTGCAAGATGTGTCATGCACCGACAAACGATGGTTCACATTTTGAACTGGCGTCACGTTCGATTGATTCCTATGTCCATGCGGTTCACTCGTTCCAGGCTTCTGACATCGGAGATATCGATTTCACCGACCCGGTTCAGGCAATCGAATACGAACACCATATTGGGCATGTGTTCCCCAATTTCACAATCAAAAACTGCCAGGCCTGCCACAAAGAAGGCACCTACAACGTGCCGGATCAGTCCAAGTCATTGCCCAGCTTGCATTCGGGAACGGACGAAGTTACAACCGCCGATAGAAACATCGGCCATATTGAGCCTTTTGTTACCGGTCCTGCTTCCAGAGCCTGCGGAGCATGTCACAGAGCTCACCTGATCAAAGCGGATGATGCCGGTGGACTCGCATCATTCAATCAGCACACCAAAGCGGGCGGTTATCTCGTCGAAGATCCCGATCGTGTTGATGGTGGTACTACGGGAATGGGTGTCTGGGATACAGTAGTTGAGACGATTATGGCACTCTTTAAATAAGTAAGGAATGACAGATGGGAACATTCGTACTTTAATCTCGCAAATTACATTCAAATAAGGGCCGACAACTCTTAAAGCAGGTTTGTCGGCCTTTTTCACATGCCAAAGCTATTCGGTAAATTATCAATCAATATGTGTGGTGAGAAGCTCTACAATAAAAACAGGTTTCCCCCGATTTACACAAAAATTCTGATCCTTTATGTTAGAGTAAGAGTAGGGTGGATGGTCTGATTTCGACCGTAGGCCGCACCTTTTTCGCAATTCGGTCGTTGGGACGTTTTTTGGAGATATAGTAAAATGATAAAGCAAATGTGTTTGATGACCGCGGTATTGACTCTGGTTTTGTTAAAATCAGCCGCAGCGCAATTGGAAAATGGAGATGTTGCTCGCGGTGGGGCCTTGTATGACCAGTGGTGGGCGGTAACAGGATCAGCCGCGCCTGCCACCGAACATCCGTTGTGGGCCTCCCGGCCGGACACAAACAGCAATACCCGAACCGGCGCCGATACCTGGCGATGTAAAGAATGCCACGGCTGGGATTACAAGGGAGTGGCTGGTGTGTACGGTTCAGGCAGTCATCGTACCGGTATTGCGGGAATCTTTGACACGGCAAAGACGGCCCAGGAAGTGTTCGACCTGATCAAGACCGACCACGCATACGGAGCCGCTGGATTGAGTGACACTCACATTTGGGATCTGACCAGGTTTGTTCTCGAAGGGCAGATCGATACCGATGGCATCATTGACGCCGCCGGTTCGTTCATGGGGGACACCCAGACGGGACAGATACTATATGACTCCGGTATTGGCACAAACCTGGCCTGTGCCGTATGCCACGGACCTAACTTAAAGGGGTCGCGTCCGGACATCGGCCCTGACGTGGCATCTCTCAAATATGAAACGACCGATGAATATTCCGAGGGAATCAGCAAGAATATGAAAGACGTTTTTAAGCTACTGAGCCAGGCTCTTTTGTTGTTCTGTAAGCTGCCCGGTCTTTGATTGAGGGCAAGGAAAGAAAGGGTATTATCCGAGCTCAGCTAAAGTCATTTTTTATGAGGTGACCAAATGGTGAGCAAAAAGAATCTCGAAATGTTACTTATTTGGAGTCTGATGGCTGTGATGACGGCCGGTAAAGCATTCCCAAAAACCATATATGTGGATAAAGATGCCAGGGGAGCGAACAACGGCTCAAGCTGGAAAGACGCGTATAACTATTTACAGGACGCTCTGGCTGATGCTGATTCTGGTGACGAACCAGTGGAGAGGAACCCCATTTCACAGGGACCCCATCTCGCGAAAAGATTGCGAAATGAGAACCCGCAAAAATACGGCAAAATGAGAACCCAGATAAAGGTAGCCCAGGGTGTCTACAAGCCGGACCAAAAAAATAACAAAACCTCCAGTGATCGAAAAGCCACATTCCAACTGCTAGATTTTGTCACGCTGAAGGGTGGATTCGCAGGGCTCGGCCAAACAGACCCAAATGCTCGAAATATCGCCCTCTATGAGACTGTGCTCAGCGGCGACTTGAAGGGCGACGATGCCGCCGTGAACAATCCGTGGGATTTACAAGACGAACCCTCACGAAATGATAATAGCTACTGTGTGGTAACCGGCAGTACGACTAAACGGACGGCGGTGCTCGATGGTTTCACTATCACCGCCGGAAGCCGTCACGGCATGTACAACAACAGAGGTAATCCCACTATTACCAACTGCACTTTCCGTGGGAACCGGGCACAGCGCTGGGGCGGCGGTCTCTGCAACAAAAACGGCGAACCGAAGCTCACCCGCTGCACGTTCATTCATAACTATGCACAATACGGCGGCGGGATTTGGAACTTCTCCGGCTCGCCTGTCCTGATCTGGTGTGTGTTCAGCGAAAATTGGGCGACGTACGGCGGGGGGATATACAACTATGATTATAGCCGGCCGCGGATAATCAACTGTACGATCCGCAACAATTCGGCAAGGTTTGGCGCCGGCGTTTACAATAACAAGAAATGCAGTCCCAGGCTAATCAACTGCACGTTTGCCGGCAATTTAGCCGAAGGCAAAGGTGGCTCGGTTCATAATATTTGCTCCTCATCTCCGGTTCTAATCAACTGCATCTTATGGGGCAACGGGCCAGACGAGATTGCCGATTATGTAATGAGCAGCTCTAATGTCAGCTACAGCCATGTGGGCGGTGGAGCGGATGAACCGTGGTTTGGAAAAGGCTGTATCGACGGCGATCCGCTTTTTGTCGGACCGAACAACTTGCGCTTGTCGCCCGGCTCGCCATGTATCGATGCCGGCGACAATACAGCAATACCTGCCGAGATTGCAACTTGTCTTGACGAAAAACCACGTATCATTAATGGTATCGTGGACATGGGTGCATTCGAGAGGGAGTAATTTTAAGCGCCTTCTTCTAAGAAAATTGCCGGCGTTACAGCCACGAAGGCCCCAAGACACAAAGAAATATAAAAAAAATAATAAATGATCTTCGAGTCTTCGAGTCTTAGTGGCAAAGTCAATAATTCTGCTTTCTGCATTAACTCCACATCATGGTGTCACGGCAGCCCCGGCGGATCCGGGTTCGGGAAATATAACAGCTAATGCACCCTGAAAGAACTTGAGGGCTTTATCACGTTTTCCACGAGCCGCATAGATGCGACCCAGCTCATATCGTGCTCTCGCGGCGATGGACCTTTGTCCCACCAGAGGCAGAAGGATTTGCTCGGCTTTTTGGTCCTTTCCGGTGCGTGCCAGAATCATGCCCCGGCCGAGTTGCGCCTGCGGCAGGCTCGGATTATGTTCGAGCGCCGTTTGGAACCGCTCGGCCGCGCCGTTGGGATCTCCTGCCTTGAATTCCAGATACCCTAACGCACAATGGGCTTCTGCCAGCGGCGGATGTTTTTCCACGGCCTTTTCGAACATAGATGCGGCTTCATCTGTCTTTCCCTCGGCCTGCAGTTGTATGCCAAGATTATATATCCGCCATGCGGCGGCTACGCCCGGTTCGATGTGGTGGTTGGTCGGTTTGACCTGCTCTTTCATTGTCTGCTGATCAATCTCGCCGAGAAGGAAGCGGAGTCGCGCCTTGACAACCTGGCGGAACTGTCGTGCATGACTGGCAACCACGAATCGCAGGATTCCCTTGGCGTCGAAAATAAGTGTAGTGGGACTGACTATCAGACCTACTTTCTTATATAATTCCCGCTGGGGATCGAGCACTACGGGAAACGAGATGTTCTCCCCGGCAAGGGCCTGTTGAACGTCCTGCACAGTTGAGAGTTTGGCATCAACAACGAGAACCTTGAATTTGAGGGGACCGATATCCCGGGCCGCCGCATTCATATCCCTGAGCGCATCCATAGAAAGCTTGTGATCGGGCCTCCAGAAGATAACAGCGGCAGGCTGTCCGATTAATTGCTCGGAAGGATACAGACCGGCTGTTCCATCCGCACGCGGCAGAAAAAAGCCTGGCAGGTGGTCGCCGATTTCGAGATTCCGGACCGCATATGCCGGCTGTGATAACCACGAAGACACAAAGACACTAAGAAATAAGAATAATATAGAAAACTTCGAGCCTTCGTGTCGTAGGGTGTGCATCGCAAACCCTACGTGCTTGCTAAAAAGGACTCCTCTAGCAAAGGATCGTTTCATAATACACCTCAAAATAGAAAATTATCGTTGTATGATCGCCTGCTTGCGGTCGTAGCCGCGCGGCAGATGACAGCCCGGAGCGCATTTGCCGCCGTCCGGGGTAAGCTCGAAGTTCACCGGATACATCCAGGTACCGTAAGGGACGAAGTCCTTCATTCGCTTGGGTTTTGTCCCGGCATGAACTTCATGGCACGCCCGGCAGGTCCGGCCTCGTTCCTTTTTGTTGACGTGAACGTAGTGCAGGTTTTTATCGCCGTTGCGAAAGTCCGTCAGGGCCGTCGTGCGCTCGTCCAGAACGAGCGTATCCTCATGGCATTGGAAGCACAGGTCGTATACTTCGATGGAGAACGGGCTGTAGAACGTACGCGGGAATTCGTGTGTCAGGATACGGAAATGCTGCGAGCCGTGGGGCTGATGGCACAGCGTGCAGCTGCCCTCGCGAATGGGGCCGTGGCGCTCCGGATTGCTTTCGATCCAGGCTTTCATGTTGATTATCGTTCCGTCCGGGGTTTCCATCGGTTCATCGTGACAGTCGAGACAAAGGTTTACTTCCTGACTAACCAGCAGGCCTGACACCTCGCCCCCGTGGGGTTCGTGGCAATTGGCGCACTTGTCGTCCGTTGCCACCGGTTCATGCGAGACGGCGGCTTTTTCAATGACTTCGCCGACCTGTTCATGGCAATCAAGACACAGAGGCGGCATATCATCCTTAAGCTGGCGATCGAAATCGCTGGAGTGAGGATCGTGACAGGCGGCACACCCTTCTTCGCTGATTACCTGGTGCTCTATATGCACGGTGTGGACTTGCTCACGCATATCCGTATGGCACACAAAGCAAAGGTTGTTTCCGGTCTCAGGCAGCATGAATTCTTCGGGCCCGCTGTGCGGATTGTGACAGACGGTGCAGACGCCGAGCGCGACCGGTCCGTGCTGGAATTCGTGATCAGGTGACCGGTCGTGGCATTCATAGCAAAGTTTCGGCTCATCACTGATAGGCTCGAATTTGTGGTTTGGCTCATCGATTATCCGATGGCAGACCTCGCAATCCTGCTGGGCAGTCGGTCCATGTACAACTTCGCCGAGAATTGTCGCCGGATGACACGTTATGCTGACGCATCCACCTTCGATGCTCTCCGGAGGCCGTGCCGATGCTGCATCGTAGAATGTGTCTAAGGCCGGCATAGTTATGAATTCCGGCAAACTGATTTCCGGCGTCACAATCGGCAGATTCGGCTCCCGAACCGTACGTAAATCGCGAGCCGCGCTCCGCAGGACGCCCAACGGCGCTTCAGAAAGCTCTTGCTCGCTGACTAACATTGACTCGGCGTTTGGTTCCGTCTGCTCGACTTGCGGCAGCTCTTGTTCAGTGACATTCTTGGTTACCGGCGGCAGATTTGGTTCTGTCCGCGCTATCGACGGTAACTCTTGTTCGGTAGAAGTGTTTGTCACGTCCGGCTTCGGCCGCTCGACTTCTGTCAATTCTTTCTTCATTTGCTTCTCGGGCGATTCATCTTCGCCCGGCGGCTCGACCGGATGGGTGGCAGCCTCAAGCGAAGCTTGGGGATGGCTTCTTGTGTATTGACCATCCCCAAAGCCTTCGGCTTTGAGGCTGCCACTCGTTGTTATTCTCGATATCGGCATGTTCGGCTCGGTACGTAGGGGTGCTTCGCGAAGCGCCCCTACTTTCTTTTGTTCTGCTTGTCCGACATCGATGACAGATTGTGCCGTAATCGACTGTAACTTACGGGGCGGAATTTTTCGATAGAACTCGGCATGTGAAGCCGTAGGTATGTGAGGATTATGGCATCGAGAACAGACCGCTTCGGAACCTTGTTCGATTCCGATCATTGCTTTGTGCTCGTCCGGCTTGCCGGCCAATACGAGCCTGACAGCTTCCCGTCCCGGTCCGTGACAGCCTTCACAGCCGACGCCTTCCTCAGCGTAATGTCCCGTCAGGGAGTTTAGTCCCGTAGTGTGACACGGCAAACAGTTGTCCTTCACAGGTTCGTGCCGGATACGCTCGTAAGTAGTGGCCATCTTCGAGTCGCGCCACGTTTCGACCGTTCCCGGATGCGTGGCGCCGTGGCAACTTATACAGAACTCACTTCCGACAAATCCTTCCAGCGCCTCCGGATCAAGCGGCTCCGGTAATTTCATCTGTGCCGCTTCCTGGGTAGGATTAGAGAGTAGTTCAGTAGGAATAGATTCGCCTTTGTAGCACATCATCAGAAACGTCAACAATTCTGCTTCTTCATCCGAAAGGTTTTCGTTGGGCATCTCGGAAGTTTCCACGACCGACTTGGGATCTTTGAAATGCTTTAAGTGCCATTCGGCGTCATGAGTTTCACCGGCGTTCGTGATATCCGGGCCAATATCTCCGCCCCGTCCCCTGACCTTATGACACGACAGGCATCCATACTCGTAGAATAAGTCCATAGCGGCGTTGTACCGGTCAACCTCCGGCAGCCAGCGGTCGGTATGGCACTTCGGACAGGAACGCTCCAGCTCATTATCGGCCAGCATGGGTTTAGGCCAGTGCGGGACATGTCCATGGGCGTCCGCGGCGACAGTGGCGCGGCCCTGGCCTTCATGACAAATAGTGCATCCGAATTTCTCTTTGGGGTGGTGCTGCATGATTTGGCCTGAATGAGCTGTCAGCGGCTGGGGCGCGTCCTTCATGCCGGGATTGTCCACCGAAACATGACAGGTAATACAACGATCAATTCGATTCAGGGTCGGCAGATAGAGCTGTTTCTGACCGACCTCGAAACGCTCAGCCGCCTCGCGCTGGCGCTTGTTATCGGCTCCGGCGATAAGCCGGCGCTTATATTCGCTCTGGTGTTGGTACCAGTCAGCGGCAAAGTTCTCTTTGTAGGCTGCATAGGCCAGAACGAAAAGGACGGCCAGACTGCAAACCAGCAGAAGGACCTTTGTCAACTTATCTTGTATATCTTTCATTATTGCATACTCGAATATCAGCAAATCAGTGCTCGACCACGGGCCAGTCGGCCTTAGACCAGTAGAAACCCCAGTTTGGCCCCCGGTGAACGGTTGCGAAGTAGGTCAGGATAATAAAAAGAACCAGCGAGCAGGTAAACAGCCCGATGGAAGCCATGCGTGTGGAATTCGTGAATCGCAGCAGTCCGAGCGACCAGATAGCACAGGCCGCAACGTACACCATGCCCGGGTTGAACAACATAATCACTAACTGGGTGGTTTTAGCATATTCCTGGGTAAGGTCTGGAAGCCAGTCCCGGAGCCAGCCGAAATTGACCGTGAAAGCCAGCATACCGATGCCCACTATTGTCGCGTAGACAACACTGACGGCGGCAATGCGCCGTCCCTGCCGGCCGCTAAACCATATACCCGCATCCTCTTCTTCACGCTCCAGATAAGGAATCAGAAACAATCCGACCATTATGACGCCGGGAATGATAATTCCTCCTCCGAATGCCGAGTAGGAGACCAGCTCTTGTAAAGCGAGGAAATACCATGGTGCTTTGGCCGGATTTTCAGGGACGGCTGGATTGGCGTGCTCGGACAGAGGAGCATCTAATCTTAAAGACAGGACTATGACGACCAGCAGAACGAGCATGGTCAGGATGGCCTCGATTCTAAAGACCCGCGGCCAGGACGGAACGGTATTTTCGATCAAACGGTCCGTGGCCGGAGTTCGCTCCCTAATAACGGCCATCAGGCCGAAGCTCTTGGTTGGCGCCCCCTCGGGGCTTACATTATCTTCCGGCGCTGGAGGATCGGCAGATCCGGGACGAACTAATCCGCCGTCCCTGCGAATACGCCAGAAGTGAACCCCCAAGACGGTTGCCAGAGCGAAAGGTAAAACGATCACGTGGAGCGTGAAGAAGCGGATTAACGCTTCTTCCCCCACAAAGTGCGCCCCGAGTAAAATCTCTCTTATAAAACCGCCGGGATCGATGTATTGGGTCAAGCCGAGAGCATCGGTCAAATCCCGCGGCGAGCCTGCGATGCTCGAGCCGATTGTGACTGCCCAGAAAGCTAACTGGTCCCACGGCAAAAGATAACCGGTAAAGCTCAGTGCCAGGGTAAGTACCAGCAATATCATGCCCAAAACCCAGTTGAACTCCCGCGGCTGCTTATAGGCCGACGTATAAAAAACACGGGCCATGTGGAGAATCACCAGCACCACCATACCGTGGGCCGACCAGCGATGTATGTTACGTATAAGTCTGCCGGTGGGCACTACATACTGAATGTCCTTAACGGATTGATAGGCTGTCTCGACGGAAGGTTTGTAGTAGAGCATCAGCAGGACACCAGTGACAACCAGGATCAGGAAAAGAACCGTCGTAATGATCCCCAGGCCCATCGTGGCGCTCCATTTGAGAGAGTGTTTGTGTGTCCGTGCCGGGTGGATGTGCAAAAAGAAGTTCTGGACTACTGTTTGTGTACGCGCCCGGTCAGAGGTGGGCCGGCCGTGACGAACCATGGATTCGCGGATATTGCGGAAGAGATTTCGAATGTTGCGAAAGAATTGACGCGTTGCGTTGTACTGCATCGGAGCCTCCTCAGACTTTGAAGGGACCCCATTTCGCCGAATCCTGCGAAATGGAAACCCTGAAACGTGTCTCCGAACTTACTTCCCGCTGGCTATCGACGATGAGACGACCATCCGGTCCCAGCGATATTTCGAGCCAAAACAGTCCTCTAGGCGGCGGTCCGCTCAGCACCTTACCGGTTGAGTCGAATTTTGAGCCGTGGCAGGGACAGATAAATTCCCCGTCTTGTTCGCGTTTCACCAGACAGCCCAGATGCGGGCAGACCGTCGAGACGGCGGCTATACCGTCGGCATCCGAGAAAATCCAGAGCCGACGACTGGGCATATGCACAGCTTGTCCTGCCGGAAAATCTTCCGGTTTACCGATTGGGAAACGGCTGGAAGTCTCCGGAAAGACCGCCGGCACCGGCAGCCGGAAGGCGCCGATCAGGGCGGCTATAATTGTTCCAAAAAACGCCCATACCGCAGCCAGAGACAGAAAGTCTCTGCGCTCTACGGGTTTTTCAAACCGTGGTCCGCTAAGTTCGTTTTGCATGCCATTTCCCTTTGAATGAAAACGCTTCCATTGAAATTGCTCCGACCGGGCACCGGTCGGCACAGTGCGCGCAGCGAATACAGCGCGCCTCGTCTTTTATCATAGCCGAAGCTTGCTCGCCGGGTATATCACCACATAACTTATTCAGTACGGCCTGGACGCGATCGTCGGCTATAAGCCGGCTGACAGAAACGATTTGCAGACAGCCCTCCGGACAGACGTCAACACATCCTCCACACAAAATGCACTTTGCCGAGTCGAAGATTGTGTTCACACCGCAGTCCAAACAACGTGCCGCCTCCCGGTAAGCTTCGGGCTGTGAATAGGTTTTTTCCACTTCAACGTTTTGGGCGATTCTTCGCTGCTCGACGGGAGTGGACGGATAGCGCCTTCTCCTGAGTTTTTCGTAGTCCTTTTCGCGGGCGAAACGCGATAAAAATGTATGTTGACCTTTTGTTTCACACACAAACTCTTTGCCCCGAAGAAAGTCATGGATCGATCTGGCTACGCGTTTTCCGCTGGCAATAGCCTCGATCATAAGCCCGACGCCATGGGCCACGTCGCCGGCAACAAACACATCCGGAGCCGATGATTGCTGCGTCGATGCATCCATAATAATAGCGCCGCTTTCAGTTAATTCGATCTGGTCTCTTTTCGAATCCAGGAATGACAAATTGGCTT
>Ga0207752_1000938_pt1 | contig 13774 bp, 9 predicted proteins | sample Pon2CUnioCityCA_6_FD_187272 | JGI IMG/M metagenome (GOLD analysis project Ga0207752, IMG submission 187272) | Marine sediment microbial community from Union City, CA, USA - Pond 2C Sediment 2 (SPAdes) | ecosystem: Environmental > Aquatic > Marine > Intertidal zone > Salt pond sediment ... | reverse complement strand
TGTCTGAGCTTCACATCAAGCTCAGAATAGCCGCCAGGCCGAACCCCAGAATGACGATGCCCGAGATTCGGTTCACCCAGCGCAACGCGTGAACACTCAACCTGGCGCGAAACAGGCTGACCATGCCACTCAGCCCCAGCCACCACAGCGCTGAGCCGGTGAACACGCCCAGCACCAGCAGTGCTGCAAGTCCATAGTTTCCACGGGCGTCCGCAATCCCCAGACCAGCGAACACCGCCGCAAAGGACAAGATCGTCATCGGATTGGTAAGCGTCAGAACGAAGGTCGAGACGTAAGCCCCGGCGAGTCCAGCCTCCTCCGCCGAAGCCGCCTCTTCGGCGGGCTGCGACAGGACGCTCTTGATGCCCAGGTAGCAGAGGAGCAACCCGCCGACGAGGCGCAGCCAGAACTGTCCACCGATCAGGGCGCCGGAGACAAGCGTCAGGCCGAAACCGGCAACGCAGCCATACACCGCGTCGGCGGTGGCGGCCCCCAGGCCAGACGCAAAACCGACGGCCCGGCCTGAAGCCAGGGTGCGGCGGATGCACAAGACGCCGATCGGCCCGACAGGCGCGGCGATTGAGAATCCAATGACCATTCCCCGAAGTAAGAGCCCTGCATCCATCGCTATGAGCAGCTATGGCTTCCCCAGCGGCGTCGCCGTGTCAAGACTGTGGTCATTGTCCATGGGTCACGCGCCCAGCGCCCGCCATTCACGGTCCAGAATCCCATACAGGATCATGTCGTAGCGTTTCCCATCGCGCCGCAGGAACTCGCGGTAGACACCCTCACGCTGGAAGCCCAGCTTCTCAAACAGTGCGAGAGAGCGCTCGTTGTAGGTGAAGACGGTTACCTGAACGCGGTGCATGTTGAGTTCGTCGAAGGCAAAGGCAAGGGCAAGCTGGGCCGCCTCATAGCCGTAGCCCTTGCCCCAGTTGGCCCGATCTCCGATCGCAATCGCCAGACCACACACGCCGTGGGGCCACAGGATGCCATCAAGTTCAAGCGTGCCGATCAGATCGTCGCGGTCGACGGGGCGAATCGCGAAACCTACGATTTCCTTCGACTTGTGCAGGTCCTCCAGCCACTGATCCAGCTCGGCCTTCGTCTTGGGAACAGCCGCGCGGGCGTCGTACAGCCGCATGAACTCGGCGTCCTCGTACCAGCGGGCGATGACCGGGAGATCGTCGGGGGTCAAAGCGGCCAACCTGACCCGGGAACCACGCAGGAGATTGGGAAGCGTCATCTTATACCTCGTTTCACGTCAGTCGCTCAAAGTCGCTCAAAGGTCGAGCATTCCCTTGTGGCCCTCTTCGTAGGCCGCCACGATCCGTTCCGCCACGGCCTCAGGCTTCAGGGCATGACGAGGCAGATTGAACGGGACCTTCTGCCAGATTGCGGTATCCACTGCGCCAGGCCGCACAACTGTCACACGGCGCTTGCGCTCCTCCTTGCCCAGGGCCGTAGCGAAGGCCTCCAGGCCAGCTTTGGCCGCCGCGTAGGCCGAGAGGCCAGGCAGGCGCATGCGCTCGCTGACGGCACCCAGGAACACGATGTGCGCATCGTCGGCCAGCAGCGGGAGGCTGTAGTGTACAGCAAGGTACGCACCAGTCAAGTTGGCATCCAAGATGCGCCGCCAGGTATCGGGAGACATGTCGGCCACGCGGACCGAGGTGATGTCACCTACAGCGTAGACCCACAAGTCCACTGTAGAGACTACGCCCCGCGCCTCCGCCAGCGCCGATTCAATACTGTGGAGGTCAGCCACGTCGGCCTCAATGACATCGGAGGCCAGCTCCGCCGGATGACGCAAAAGAGCCACCACCTTCCAACCATCGGCCATCAGCCGATCAACCAGCGCCCGACCGATGCCGCCGCTGGCACCCCAAACCATCGCTGTGCCCATCGATTCCCTCCTTATACCACTCCGCTCACCCCTTCATCCGCGGGTCGCGGACCGGGCTGGAGCGCATTATGGCCCTGTCAAGCTATCCTTGCGCGACAGGGTCATTGTCAAGACGATAGTCAGAAAGCACACCCCACGACTCAGTCCGGTCATAGCGGCTCTGGGTAGCGTGAAACTGCACCCGGACGGGGGCTTGATCCAGCTCAGGGCGGGCCCGGAACAAACGTCCATCACCAAAGCGAAAAGCCTCCAGCACCAGCGGCAGCTCGCGCCGAAAGATCGCGTCACGCACGCCGGCCCACCCAAAAACCAAACCGCCGCTGACGTGGCAGTGAACGTGGAGAGCATAGCCTGCACCCTCTTCCAGCCACTCCGCCAGCACCTCATCCCTCATGAAACGCGTGTACCATCCATCGATCTGCTGGCGATCGTACGCTGGGCCAATCGTCAGGAACAGATCGCCGGTCGCGTCCGAGTGGGTCAGTGTGTAACGACGCGGCGTGACCGGTCCATCAGGCGCGGTAGCAGGCGCAAATCGAACGTGCAGCTTGTCGGGATTGAGGCGGCTCACGGGCACATCACCTTTCATGGCAACTGCTCTGAAAACGCTTTGTTTGTAGTAGCGACTTCAGTCGCCAGTGGTCCTGAACGACTGAAGTCGTCACTACGAACCATTCTTGGCCCCTGATGGCAAGCCGAGGGTTATGGCGATTGCTCCGCCCCTCGCGCCCGGGAATATGCCGCCAACGTCCGTTCGCGCGCCCAGGCGTGGTTCACGATGGGCGCCGGGTATTCCCGCCCGATTGTGCAGCCGCACTCCTCCTGTACATCGTCCGGCATCTTCCACGGCTCGTGGATGAAGCGATCGGGCACGCCGGCCAGCTCGGGCACCCACCGACGCACGTAGCTTCCGTCCGGGTCGTGTTTCTTACCCTGCAGCACGGGGTTGAAGATGCGGAAATACGGCGCGGCGTCGGTGCCTGTACCGGCCGTCCACTGCCACCCACCGTTGTTCGATGCCGGATCGCCATCCACCAGGTGCAGCATGAACTGGCGCTCTCCCCAGCGCCAATCGATCAACAGATCCTTCACCAGGAAGGAAGCCACGACCATGCGAGCGCGGTTGTGCATCCAGCCTGTTCGGGCCAACTGGCGCATGGCAGCATCGACCACCGGGTAGCCCGTGCGTCCCTCCCGCCAGGCAGCGAACGCCGTCTCGTCGTTTTCCCAGCGAATGTCCTGCAGATCGGCCCGGAAGCTTCGATCGAGAACGCCGGGGAAGTGGTAGAGAATGGCCTGGTAGAACTCGCGCCAGATCAACTCATTGAGCCAGGTCTCAGCTCCTTTTTGGGCCTCGGGATGAGGAGCGGATTGCAGCGCCATCCGCGCGGCCACCACCGCCTGGCGCGCGGAGACCATGCCGAAGCGCAGATAGGGAGACAGGCGCGACGTCCCATCCACGTCCATGCGGTTCCGCACGTCGGCGTACCGATAGACAGGCTTATCCTCGCCATCGGTGAAGGCGGCGAGACGGCGCCTGGCCTCTGCCTCACCGGGTGGAAACGCCACGGAGGATGGTAGGGCCGGCTCTTCTGGTATCGACAAGCTGGATATACCTGGTGGCGTGGAGACGCGGTCTGGAGCCGGAAGAATCGCGCTCTCGTCCGGGAGCGGCAGAGCTTTCCACCGCCGGCTGAACGGTGTGAACACTATGTACGGCTCACCGTCGGCCTTCAGGACCGCACCTGCCGGGTGAACGGTGAGCCCGCCGACCAGGTGCAAGGGCAAGGCATCGGCCACTTGGGCGTCACGGCGCTGGGCATAGGGCCACACATCCTCCTCGGCAAAGACGGCGTCAGCGCCACTTTCGGCCAACAGGGCAGCGAGTTCGTCCACCGGATCCCCGCGGCGTACGATCAGGCGGCTACCCCGAGCGCGGAGTTCGGCATCCAGCGCCCGCAGCCCGCCGAAGAGGAAGTCCACACGCTTCTCCCCGGCATCGGACGCACCGAGCAGCACCGGGTCGAGCACGAACACGGGGATCACCGATTCAGCGTGAGCCAAAGCAGCAGCCAGCGCCTGATTGTCCGCCAGGCGCAGGTCACGGCGTGCCCACCACACGGCAGTCGTCATGGCATGGCCTCCTGTGCAGGTCGATGGTTATCCGTGAAGTTAATACTCAGGCTCCTTGTGATGTGTCATTCGCCGGACTGTGGTCCGGCGGGAGCAAGCTGAGTAGTTAAGCTCTGTCAACGATAAACTGACAGGGCGCAGTGGCGACTCCAGTCACCGAACGAGCGGCAGAAACGACTGAAGTCGTCACTACGAACCCATCAACACACGATTGACAGAGCATAGAAATGTGATTCACTCTTGGCGAGCCTGGACACATACGAGCCCCACTGACCCCGGTCCAACGTGAGCGCCGATGACGGACGTCACTTCCTCACAGAACGGGTCTATGCCCTCGGGAACCAGATCACGCGCGGCCTGCCACAGCACTTCAACCCGATCGTGCGCGTGAGCGTGGACCAGGGCCAACTGCTCTAGAGGACCAAGGTCCCGCGCCGAGCTCAGCATACGCTCGATGGATCGCCTGCGAGTGCGTATCCGCTCCATGGTCAGCTCCCCATCGTGCATCGTCAACAAGGGCTTGATCCGGAGCAGCGTACCCACGCCAGACTGGATGCGCGTCAGGCGCCCACCACGACGCAGGAATTCGAGCGTATCCAACGCGGCAAACGAATAAACACGCTGAACCATATCCCTGAGCATGTCGATGATCTCGGCCATCGATCGCCCAACAGCGGCTGCCCTGGCAGCCGCCAACGCGAGCAAGCCTGTGCCCAGCGTCAACTGCCTGGAGTCGAATACAGTCACTCGAGCGGCCTCTGTCGCCTGCGCGGCTGCGTGAGCGACGTTCAGTATGCCGCTGAGCGTAGCAGATATGTGGATGGACAGAATCTCTTTGGCGCCCTGGGCAGCCAGTCGCTCATACGCTTCGACGAATGTCCCCAGGGAAGGTGCCGACGTCGTGGGCGGGGTGTCATACTCAGGCAGGCGCTCGTAGAACTCCTCCCGCGTCAAGTCCACGCCGTCCACGTAGCTCTGGCCGCCAATGTTTATATAAGCAGGCACGACAGTGATGTCGTGCTCGGCAGCGACCGCGGTCGGCAAATCACTGGTGCTATCGGTCACTACTTTGATTGACGCGCGCATGCGCACCTCTCTTCATTTCTGTGCCTACAGTATAGTACAATATTGAACTCGCTGCCTATGGATTTGGTTGAGATTACCGTTGAGTTGAGTTGCAGAAAGTTGGGGTTTGGTTGGGCACTTGTGGCTGTGTAAGGGGGATGATGTCCACTTCTGAGACGCCCTCACTCAGGCACAGCCGCGCCACCGTCGGTTGTTCGCTTGACGTGGCGCACACCGCTCCCGGGTTGACCAGCAGCTGACGTCCTATCCTCTCGACATGTGCCCGGTGCGAGTGCCCGAAGACAATGACGTCCGCCTCAGGATAGAGCGGCGCCAGGCGGCGTGCGATGCGCCAATTGGTCTGCCCTTTATCCGTCAGCCGCACGCACTGGGCGAGCACATCCAGGCCCTTGAGGAAGAAACCCAACACACCGGGATGGTGGCCGTGGGTGAGCAAAACGCGGTGACCGGCGATTTGGAGCGTGACCACGGCCGGCAGCGCTGCGCCACCATCGGAGAAATCCTGGATGTGGATATTGCCTCGGACCGCGTACACCGGTGCGAGGGCGCGCAGTGGCTCCAGTGCAGCAGGGTCGTCTACGTCGCCAGCATGCAGGATCAAGTCCACTCCATCCAGCGCTTCAAGCACAGCAGGGGGCATTCGCCTCAGTCGACGAGGGATGTGGGTGTCAGACAGCAGACCGACAACGAAACCAGGCATGTGCTCAGTCTAACACAGATGCCAGGTCCAAGCAACTATTTCGTCGATTGCGCTTTCAACCATCACGCCTTACCACCGGAAGGTAGATGGTGCGCACGTCGGCTATCTCCATCATCAGGTTATAACCCGCTTCGTAGGCACAGCCAAAGGAGGTCGAGCCAGCCTGTGGACTCACACTCAGGTAATAGCGACCACTTGAGGCAGACATCCACACCAGCCGGTTGGTGCCCATCACACCTAGAGCCAATCCGCGCTCATCATACAGTTCCATCAACGTCTGAGTGTTGGTAAGCGGCGCAGCCGCAAACTTGACGGCTTGCGGACCCGGGACATCAAACCAGACAAAATCCTTGTCGGCAGCATGACTCATTGGGTTGCTGTCAAACGAATGTACCTGCACGATCCCAGGTGCAATGACGTGCGCCTCCGTGAGCGTCTGCCACGTGTCGTCAATCTCGTAGTCATCGCGACAAGAATGCTCAATAACACCCAGGGGGGATAGCACAGCGCCACTGCGGGAGGCTGCAACGCCTCCAGCGCCACCGTTCCGCACGACGATGGGCAGATACACAGGAAATGGAAGCCGGCCCTCAATCGTGAGATCGTACTCGGTACGATAGCCAGTCAGCCCGGATCGGTTCGTGGTGCGCACGTAGTACACACCATCCGCTGGAGCCATCCACACGATGCGCGAGGAATAGTCCGCCGCCCCCGGATAGTCATCGTTACCTGCTAGCATCGTGTGACCGTCGGTTCCAAAGAGGGCGAGGAACGTGTCGGCCCTTTGACCCCAAGAGAACGTTGTCAACGTGTAGGTGGTATTGGCCCTGGCCGAAAACTTGACCCAGTCAGTAGCATCGTCGCAGAACTGGTGCGCCTGGCTTGTACCAACGACGAACACTACAGCACGGTCGGCAGTGTCATCATCCTCGTAGATGTCTGCGTCACAGTTATAGACCTCCGGCGGCATGTCACCGAAGTCCACTGGGTAGTCAAGTCCCAGTACGACATCTGTGACTACCTCGTTGGGTGTAGTGGAGATATAATCGTCAGGGTCGGTTTCGACGACCACGCGCGTGCCTGTCACGGAGGTGGGGAAAGTGTAGTTGCCATATCGATCGGTCGTGGTCGTAATCACACCATCCAACGTGATTAGCACACCAGCCACACCTAACTCGCCCATATTGCGCACCCCATCACCGGAGGTGTCCTCAAACACCGTGCCGCGGATCGTGGCGAAGTCAGATCCCAGGAGAGCGTCCCCAAAATCCAGCCTGTGACCCGTGCCTAAGATCACATCCACGTGCCCAGCGTTGGGCGTGGTCGAGAAGTAACCATCGGGGTCCGTCTCGGCAACAACGTGCACACCCGCCGTGGTAACGGGGAAAGTATAGGTACCATTGAGGTTAGTGGTGGTCGTGACAAACCCGTTCAACGTCACCAGTACACCAGAGATGCCCAGATCGTCCACATCCCGCACCCCGTCACCATCGCCGTCGTCAAACACGGTACCGTAGATAGCAGCCAGGCCTGCGCCAATGAGCATATCGCCGAAGTCTACCCGATAGGTGTGGCCCAAGGTTACGTTCACATACACCTCATTGGGCGTAGTGGAGAAGTAGCTGGGCGGGTCGAGGAGATCCGTGGGAGTGAGGGCGCGCTCGATACCATCTGACACAACAGCCGTGTCCGCTGAACCATAGGCATTGGGATCCGTCTCGAGGACAACGTGTACTCCCGTTGTTGTGATGGGAAAGGTGTAGTTGCCATCGAGATCGGTGGTCGTCGTCACGACCTCGTCGAGCGTGATGAGCACATCAGGGATACCCAGCTCGCCGGCATCGCGCACCCCGTCACCGTCGGTGTCCTCGAACACGGTGCCGGTAATCGCAGTGCGGTGAGTAGCCGTCGTCGCCACCTCGACCTCGTTCGACCGAATCCAGTCGTGGAGGTACTCGGCGGTCTCCGTGCTGGAGATGTAGGCGCCATTCCGGATGATGGTATTCGGCAGCAGGATATCGTTCACCCGTACCGCAAACCCGGCCGCCACCTGCGTGCTGGGGGGCAGGTGTGCATCGTACCACCGGATTTGCGTGACCGGCGTGATGGGCACCGTGGGGCTCCAAGTATCGCCGTTGTCCCAAGAGTATTCGACTTGATCGCCACCGTACACCGTGCCGGAGATGAGGCTGGTGGAATCCGGTATCGGATCGCGCATGTAGACCTCTGTCTGCGCAGTCGTCGTCGAGACATTCGCGTAGGTCAGGGTATATGAGATGACATCACCGGGGGCCACCTCCGATTGCTCCGCCGCCTTGCTGACCACCAGGCTAGAGATGCGGGTAACTGCCAGGTTAGAATCGCGCGGTATACCCAGATCACGATCGATGGTAGCCCAGTTTTGAACGCGCGAGCCCGGTGGCAAGTCGTCGCCGAGCTGCACGCTGAAGCGGATTCTGCCTAGCTCACCGGGGGCTATGGTTCCGGGGTCGACACCCGGGGCGATGATCAACGTGGGAGAGATGTAGGTGCCCTGGTCGCCGTCCGCGGCATCGGTCAGCGTGACCCACCCGCTGCCGGTATCCAAGGTCAGACTTCCACCCACGTAGGTCGTAGAGACGGGAACGGTGTCCTGGATTGTAACGCCGGTTGCATGCGCCCCGCCGGCATTCTCGTATGAAAGGGTATAAGTGATGACCTGGCCCGACGCAGCGACGGTCGGCCCAAGCTTGACGAACCCAAGGTCGGGCGCCAGCACAGTGGTGCGCACCACGTTGCTGCCTCCGCCTACCCCCTCGGCGCTGTTGGCATACGCCACATTCTTAATGACGGTCCCATCTTCTACAAAGTCGTTCAACGTCACGGTGAAGGTCACGTGCCCACTGGCCCCCGGTGCAAGCGTGCCGAGCGCCCACGTGACGGTACCGCTGGCAGGGTTGTAGATACCCCCTTCAGAGACGGACTCGAAAGTGACATGTTGGGTGGGCAACGCATCATACAGCTTGACGTTTGTGACAGTGATGGGATCGTTTAGATTGGCATAAGAGATCGTGTAGGCGAGCGTATCGCCGATCTCAGCCTGGGCGCTGCTGACCGACTTGACCAAGTCGAGGGAGCCAATGTAGACGGCGGCCTCATCGGTGGGGTTGAAACGCACACCGGTCCCCTCGTACATGCCAACCGCCTCGGCCCGGTTGACGCTGACCGTGATGCCGTCCGTGTCGGTGATCTGAGCCCGGAAATCGAGGATCAGTGAACGATTAGGATCCAGGTGAGCCAAGAGGTCCCAAGACAGAGTTCGATCATCAATCGCCGGCTCCACGCTGACCGTGATGCCGTCGGAATACGTGACGCGGGTGCTACCCGGCACGTAGGCCCAGTTGGCGGGCAAGGTATCAGTGATACCTACATCAGCCAGGGGGGCATTGTAGGCCTGGGCCAAGAGCGAGAAAGTCACGACCCCGCCCGCAGGCGGCAGGACGGTCGGCTCAGCTTCCTTATCGATTGTCAGCACCGGATCCAGCCACCGCTGTAGCAGGGGCAGCGTGGTGAAGCCCATATCGAGGTAAGGATTCGATGGGCCAGCCGTGCGCGGGTCCTCCCCCCAGGCAATGGCGAACTCACCTGTAGCCCAGACGTGCATACCCGTGTTATCGTTGTCAGGGTCAAACACACGCTGCTGCTGCAACACATCGAGCGCAAAGGTTTCGTCTGCGACGCCGTCCACCGGGCTGAAATCCACATGAAAGGTAGTGTCATCGGCCAGCGGCGTGACCCATATCGGTGAGCCGTTCTCTGTGGGGGGAGTGTTGTACGACCCAGGCGCCCAGGAGACATAGTAGTCCTGGGTCAGATACTTGGAGGGAATGGCAGAATAGCCCCAAGCATAGGTCACGTCTGAGGTATCGGCGCAGACGACGACGCCGAAGTCTCCGTCAGAAGAGTTGAAGCGCACCGCTGAATCGGCGGGCACATACCCACCTCGCTTCTGGGAGTAGGGAATCGTTGCACTGATATGACCCGTGGGACTGATGACAAAACCAGTCTGCACTTCGTGGTCATAGGCGTGGACCGTGATCGGGAAGTCGTTGGGGTTGAATAGATAGATCTCGGCCTCGTCGCCGGGAGGGCCGCTGGGCACAGGGAGAACATAATCTGCTCCCCACATCTGATCGGGCAGCACGACCAGAGAGCGGCCCTGGTACCCACCACTGCCACCTGCACCTGTCAGCAGCCCCACCTGGACCGGCCTATTGCAGCGAATGATGGTGCCAGCGTTGATAGTAATAGAGCGCACCGGGGAAGAACCGACGTAGCCCATACTGGAGTATGTCTGCCCTCGGTCAAGCGTCAGACTCACGACATTCGAACCGTTGTCAATCGAGACAGTAGTGTTATCCTCAAAGGCCACCAATTGGAGATACACGTTACGAAAGTCGCCGTAGGTGCCTGTGTCGCCACCGCCGAAATTGTACAGATCCTCGCCAACGGGCAGACGGTACGAATACGTGTCAGCGTAGGCCTGACGGGAGTAGACCTCCCACGCGCCACCGATCCACGAGTTGTTCAGAGGCCACATAGCGTGGGTCAGATCCACCGGCCCACCGCTGGTGATGATACGATCGCCGCCGTCGTAGCGAATATCAGCCGCACTGCGCACGGGGTCAACAGCCACGTAACCATTGACTGCCGCCGATCCGGTGATGTCCTGGTCACTCGTCAGATTGATGTCGTCGCCAGCAAGAAGCACATCACTCCCCACTCCCCCGTTGCCTGTGTCTCCGTCGCCAAATACCAGAGTGGAAGGCTGGATAGGGTTGAGCAGATCACTCTCATAGCCATCCTCCCAGTGGTCGTAGTAGATCACCTGGTAGTCGGCGGTGGCGACCAGACTCACGGTCGAGCAGATCCGACCCGGTATGTGCCTATCAGGTCCGTCGTAGATGGCCCGAAAAGCCCGCCAGACGTGCTCTTCGTAGCCGAGGACGTAGTACTCTTGATAGCCGGTGGGCAGGGCAAAGACCGGGGTGGTGATAGAGAATAAGATCAGTATTGCACCGCACACAAATGAGAAGGCAGCCCACCTTCTCCGCTCGAGGAGATGTGCGTGCTGGTTGTGTCCGAACATCGCCCTCTCCATATCTCCCCTCCTATCAACTCCGAGATCTCTCAGAAAAGGGCGGTAGCCCATACACGCCATAATAACACCCTGCAGTCCACAGGAGGTCAAGGAAATCCAAGACATTGACTAATTGAAACACAAAAAGCGCACCCACCCTGTGGACGAAGTGCGCCCCCTCCATTCGGTACCATCAATAACTCCGCCGAAAAGATACCTAAGACTATTCGGTTTCCCCCTCCCTCAGCGAACCCTCGCGATTGTGTATATATTATCACATTTTGCTTCACAATGCAAGTGGCTCATCACAGGGCCATGGGCCAATCGTGACACTTGACACCGAAACCCAGGCATGGATTTCCAGAATTTCTGGTGGGGCATCCCCGGACAGGTCATTCCGATCCACTGTGATCCCGTCCGTCAAGCTGGGCTTACCACATACGGCCCGCCGACGGGCCATCGGCTGGTCCTGCAACTGGACAAACCGCTCTCTTGGTGGCATAATCCGCAACCGTGTGACCGAGACACAATGTGCTAAGGAGCGTGACGATGCAGGAACAAAAATACGACGTGATCATCGTGGGAGCAGGGCCGGCGGGCATTTTCGCCGCGCTTGAACTCAGCCGCAATTCAGATCTGCGCGTGGCCATATTCGACAAAGGCCCCCCGATCGAGAAGCGCCGCTGCCCCGCGCGCGAGGGTGAGGGATGCATTCACTGCCAGCCCTGTTCGATTATGACAGGATGGGGCGGGGCCGGAGCTTTCAGCGACGGTAAGCTGACGCTCTCACCAGCCTCCGGCGGGCATCTAAGCGAGCTGATGGATGGTCAACGGACTCAGGCGCTGATCGACGAAGTAGATCGCACGTACGTGGCCTATGGTGCCCCTCAGGTCGTCTACGGCGGGCGGACCGACGAGTTCGAGGCGCTCGAAAAGAAAGCCGTGCTGGCTGGATTGCGTCTTGTGTCGGTACCCATTCGCCACATCGGCACGGAGCGTTGTTCTGAGATCATGACACGCATGTACGAGGATCTGACGGGGCGCGGAGTCGACGTGTACATGCGGACACCGGTGACCAGGGTGCTGGTCAACGGTGGGGCTGTCTTCGGCATTGAGACAGAGGACGGAGCGGTGGTCAAGTCGCCGTGGGTGATCGCAGCGCCAGGGCGCGAGGGCGCCGAATGGCTCACACAGGTGGGTGCTGAACTGGGGCTTCACCTGACGTGCAATCCGGTGGACCTGGGCGTGCGAGTTGAACTGCCGGCGACCGTGGCGGAGTCTGTCACCCAATTGTTGTACGAATTCAAGTGTCTGTACTACTCACGCGCCTTTGACGACCTGGTACGCACCTTCTGCGTCTGTCCTTACGGTGAGGTCACGCTGGAATACGCGGGCGGCGTGACGACCGTAAACGGCCACTCTTACGCGGACCGCAGGACAGCCAACACCAACTTTGCCCTGCTGGTGAGCAAGAGCTTCACCGAGCCATTCGACGACCCGGTGGCCTACGGACAGTCGATCGCCCGACTAGCGAACCTGCTGAGCGGGGGAGTGCTGGTGCAGCGACTGGGTGACCTGGAGGCCGGCCGCCGGACGAATGTGAAGCGGCTGAGTCGCTCGATCGTCATTCCGACGCTCAAGAATGCCACGCCCGGTGACCTGGGCCTGGTATTGCCCTACCGCCACATCGTCAACATCCTGGAGATGATGCACGCATTGGACCAGTTGATGCCAGGCGTGTGTTCCCGGCACACACTGCTATACGGAGTCGAGGTCAAGTTCTATTCGAACCGTCTCCAACTGACGCCGGATCTGGAGACAGAGGTAACCGGGCTGTATGCCTGTGGCGATGGAGCGGGCATCACGCGCGGACTGGTGCAGGCCTCGGCCTCGGGCCTGGTGGCGGCGCGGGCGATATTAAGGAGTTGAATTCGGGCAACAGACATCTGCACTGAGCCGTCTCTGGTGGGCGCTAGATCTCTGCCTCCCGTGGCTCCGGCAGTCCGGCGGCAAAGACGCAGGCAGCCACGGAAAGCCCGATAGCCACGACGAAGAGACCGATGAATCCGAACGCATCCACGAGCAACCCGCCCAGGCCGGAGATCAGGACGACGACACCAACCAGTGTGTTGGAAAGTCCCAGATAGAGGGGACGCTCGGCCTCGGGGGCCAACTCCAGCAGGAAGTTGCTCCCAACCAGGACCTGGGCGGGTCGCACTGCGCCATCGAGGAAGAAGAGCGGCAGAGCCAGATAGGGGAGCCAGCACCCTTGAGGGTGCAGGAGCTCGATCAGTCCCACGAGCGCCAACGCCAGCAGCGCCGTCGCACCGCTTCCCAGGCCGGCCAGCCGCATCACCAATTGATTGCCGCGCCGGTCGCTCAGGCGACCCCATGGCAGGTTAAAGAGCAGGGTCGCAGCGACCCGAGCCGACACGTAGATCCCGGCTATTCCATCCGGAGCTCCCAGCACACGCTTGGCGTAGATGCCGTAGAAGGGGAGAGCGATACCCGCAAGCGCTAGCGTCAGTCGGGCAGCCATGTAGCGGCGATAGACCCGGTCCGTTCGCAGGAGGGAACCAGATCGCCGCAGTTGCTCGCCCACCGTCACAGGCTCGGCCACAGCTACGCCACGGGGCTCCCGAACGAGCGCGAAAGCCAGCATCCCCAAGGCCATCCCCACGCAATAGAGCAGGAAGAGGAAGGCGTGCCCGTCCGGGAAGGAAAGGGATGGGTGATTGAGAACCGTTTTCACAATCCAGCCGCCTCCCAGCCCAAGCAGCCCACCCAGGAACTGCCGCCAGGCAAAGAAGGCTCCCCCCCGCCGGGCTGG
>Ga0207752_1000937_pt1 | contig 13785 bp, 12 predicted proteins | sample Pon2CUnioCityCA_6_FD_187272 | JGI IMG/M metagenome (GOLD analysis project Ga0207752, IMG submission 187272) | Marine sediment microbial community from Union City, CA, USA - Pond 2C Sediment 2 (SPAdes) | ecosystem: Environmental > Aquatic > Marine > Intertidal zone > Salt pond sediment ... | reverse complement strand
GGATGTGGGTCCGCGTTGGGCTGAGTTTGGCAGCCGGTATGATCGCGTGCACCAGATGCCGTCGGCAGTTTGTGATTGTGTGGCCAGTCGCTGGCCCGGTCACTGTCCAGAATCAAGGTTCTTCGCAGAAATCACTCAAGGTGCCAGGCACTTTTGGCGGCTATTTGAAGCCAGAACCTGCTTGAGCCCAGTCAGACCTTCAAGCCAACAGTATCCTTGTAAGTGCCTGGCACCTGGCCTGAGCAATCACGCATCTTCGCAGAAATCGCCCAATTCAGCGCCTTCCAGTGCCTGCATGAGTGCGTCAGGCGAGAGTGCCAGCCCAGCGTCGGGGCGGCCGGCGCTGATGATCACTCGCTCCAGGTCCAACACGTGCCGATCCACGTACGCGGGCACATCGTCCCGGCGAAATCCTGTGACGGAGACCGCGCCTACCTGGAAGCCGGTTACTCGCTGTACGTCCCGCTCTGCCGCCAGCTTCACGTTCTTATCATCCAGTGCCGCGCCGACCTTCTTGAGGCTGAGGCGACGGTCGCCGGGCACTGCCACCAGCACGAACTGGCGGTCGGAGCGTTGGATGATCATCGCCTTGATCACCTGGGCGACAGGAATGCCCAGATCCTCGGCTACGTCTTCAGCCGTGTACTGCTTGTGCTCATGGTTGTGTACTTCGTAAGGAATGTCCTTCTCCTCCAGCACGCGCATCGGCATCGTCTTGGATACGCGCTTCTTCTTTCTTGCCATGTACCCTCCTCCGGATGGATGTCCTAGTGTCCTGGTCGACGGCATCCCGCCGCTTGCGCCAGGAGAGCAGGAGGACGCCGCCAATGACCAACACTGCTCCTACCACCTGGTCGGTCGTCATAAGCTCACCCAGCAGGAAGTACGCGTAGAATGCGACGATGGGGATCTCGGCCATCGCCAGGATGGTGGCCACGCTGGCCGGCAGTCGCCCCAGTCCAAACGTGTACACGGAGAACGCGAATATGGTGGATATGAAGATCAGGCCAGCAAACCCGAGCCAACTTGTTCCAGGCACAGGCCAGGGCTGGGGTGTGAAGAATTGGAAGGGCAACAGCACCAGTGCAGCGACGCCGAAACCAAAGGTCAAGGTCACGAGAGGATTGTAATGCGCTCGGACTTTTTTGCCAAATAGATTCCAGCTAGCGTAGCCAAAAGGGATACCCAAGCCGACGAGTATCCCTGACAGCGTGAGCTCGGCCCGTCCCAGGACGTCCAGGCCGGATACGAGCACCGTGCCGGCAAAGGTCAGCACGATGGCCAGCATCTTGTTCCAGGTTAACGGTTCGCGCCAGATGAACCAGGCGACCACGGCGACGATCGCGGGCATAGCGGCCTGCTGCACAGTCGCCACAGCAGCTCCGTTGAGAAACACTCCCAAATTCCAGAAGACGTGAAAGATGCCCAGACTACATCCCAGCCCCACCAGCCAGGGCAAGTCGCGCCGCCGGACGCGGAGCCAGGCCGGGCGCAGCAACCCCACACCGATGAGCAGCACGAGAAAGGTGGAGAGATCGCGCCAGAAGGCGAGCGCCAGTGCTGTCATCTTAGCGCTGGCCATAACGAATTTGACGAATATCCCCGACATACCCCAACACGCGGTCGCGACCAGCACGGCCAGATAGCCGACGACATCTGGTCGGTCGGATGTGCCAGCGTCGCTCTGGATCGCTGTCGACTTTGACGTGTCCATTGTGTGCGCGGATGGTACCGTCATACCTTCCGCACATCCTGGACTTCGACGTCCGGCATGCCGCTAACCTTCTCCACGAGCGTCTCTTCCGGAACGTTGGTCACCTTGACCACGGAGGCCCAGGTATCCGGATCCGACGTTGGATAGGTCACGAACACCGAAAGGTAGCCCCCCTGTTCGTCGATCGTCCGGGTCAGGCGTGCCACCTCCCCAGCCCGGTCGGGCTGCAGGACGGTCATGCGCACGCCGGCCCGCCGGGCACCCAGCAACTCCATCATAATGCTGAACAGGTCGCTGTCGCTGATGATGCCCACCAGTTCTTCGTCCTGCATGACGGGCAAGCACCCGATCTTTTTGTCGGCTATAATGCGGGCGGCTTCCTCGATGGTGGTGTCGGGGTCGATGGTGACCACGTCCCGGACCATGATGTTTTGGGCCTGGAGCTTGGCCAATATGTAGTTGACCACGAAAGGGCTGAACTGGCTCAGGTCGTCGGGGACGGCCTGCATCAGCGACCGCTGCGTAATCAGGCCCACCAACTTGTTGTCCTCATCCAGGATGGGCAGGTGGCGGATGTTGTTTTCCTGCATCAACTTCTGTGCTTCGGCGACCGGCGTCGCAGGATGTCCGCATATGGGATTGGGTGTCATCTGATCTTTAACCAGCATATGTCCTCCTATTGGCTAACGTGATAAAGATTCCAAGTAACGACAGATTTCAGACATCAACTCGTCAGGGATTGCGGCGCCATCGGAATGGCGCCTTTGTAAGGTGATTGTGCGCCATCGGAATGGTGCCTCTGTAAGGTGATTGTGCGCCAGGCGCGTGGTCAGCCCGCGTCGGGTTTCGGAAAACGCGCTCTTTCCTTTCCTCTCAAACCACAGGTCCGAGGGCGCATGGGCCGACCGCGCACTTGCCACACGCGTCGGCTATCCCCATATCCTGGAAGCCATCAGCTACCTGCAGCAGCCGCTGATAACACAGCCGTTTATCCAGCCTGGATTCGGTCAACGCGCCCACGGGGCAGCGGTGCACGCATGCCCCACAACTACCATCCACGAAGTAACTGCAGCGATGGATCACCGGATCATCGGGTGATGCAGTCGGCTCCAGCTGGGCATCGACGACCAGGCTGCCGAAGCGCCCGGCGCAGCCGGCGTCGGTGATCAGCATGTGATGCAGGCCGAAGGTGCCCAGGCCTGCGATGGCTCCCACGCTCTTGTGCGACCAGCGGCTGATGAGCGTGACCGGGTCCCAGTTATGCGTGGCTGGCTCGGCTGCGGCGTTCACGCCCCGCTCGGCCAGGGCAGCGATGAGCCGCTGGGTGATGTGGTCGATGAGCGCGTTCGTCTCGACGTAGGCCACCGCCCATTCGCGGGCCACCTGACGCGGATCAGCTCGATTGGCCTTCACGACCTCCTTGGCGAAGGGCAAGAAGAAGGAGACGACCGCACGTGCTGCCGGCAGCAGATCACCGGGCAGCAGATGGGTCGGCTCGGCGATCTCTCGCAGTTGAAGGAAGCGTGGATCATCCGCTTCGGCAAAGCCCACCAATGGCTGCCGGTATTGGGTCGTGGTTCCTGCCCGCTTCAGTTCTTGCTCCACCAAAGTGGTGACGAAGGCCCCTAAGACAAAGTCCGGCATTTACTTCCAATGTTTTTCCATCTGGTCCAGTTCTTTGATGATCTCGGCTGGCAGTGGCGCTGGTTCGTGCTCCATTGCCGTTTTGGTTCGTTCGCGCAAGCGTTCTTCGAAGCGTTTCGCGCCCTTCTCGATCCACTGGGCGTGAATCGTGCGGTCGAACAACTGCGAGTACCATACCTCGCGGAAGTGCTTCAGCGTGTGATCCTCCTGCAGATAATGCCCGCCCGGTCCAACGTGATCGATCAGATCCAGTGCCAGCGTCTCGTTGTTCACCGGCATCCCCTTCATATACTGGTTGACCATGTCGAGTATCTCGTTGACCAGTACCATGTAGGCCGGTGAGGCAACAGACCCATGGTCCAACCAGCCCGAATCGTGCACCAGGTTGGCGCCCGTGAGCGCCGAGCTGAGGCAGGAGAACGTGGCCTCGGTGGCGGCCTGCGGGTCAGGGAACTTGGCGTCGGAGCAGCCGGCGGTGCCAAAGTACGGCAGCCTGTAGTGCTGCGCCATTTGGGCCAGGGCCGCGACCATCACGCTCATCTCGGGCGCGCCGTACGAGAAGATCGTGGTGGACATGTCCATCACCGTGGCAAAAGCGCCATATATGAAGGGTGCCCCTGGTCGGACGAGCTGGGCCAGCACCAGGCCACTCAGCGATTCGGCGCTGGCCTGCACGACCGTCCCGGCCAACGTCGCCGGAGCAGTGCTGCCGGCCTGTGGTGCCGGATAGTTGATCAAGGGGATGCCTTTTTCGGCGCAGAAGAGTATCTTCTCTACAGCGGGATCGTAGTACAACAGCGGCGAGATTGGTTCAGAGTAGTGGACACAGGTCGGTGCCTGTCGAAAGCGCTCCTCGCTGCCGGCGACCAGCAGGTACATCTCGTAGATGTCGCGCGTGCTGTCGACGTCCTTGCAGCAGAAGACCAGCGGCTTCTCGCAGTAGGTCAGCACCTGCCGGGCGATCACCCGGTCGGCGATATCCGCCGGCGCATCGGCGGCCATGCCGATTGTCATCACCCACGTGAAGTTAGGCAGAGCGTCTGCGACCGTCGAGGTTACCCGACAATCGCCGCTGGTGAATCGATGGCGCTCGTCGGTGATCGGATCCAGGTAATCGATGCAATCGACGCTGGGCCCGAACCACACTTTGTCTCCCTCCAGGAAGACTGAGCGTTCGCCGTTGCGCCGGCCGAGCACCACGCGAGAGGGAGCCGTGCGTATGGCATCCTCGACCATCCAGGCGGGGATCCGAACCCGGTCGCCATCCACACGCGCCCCGGCGCTGTGCAGCAGCTCCAGTGCCCGTGGGTGGGTGATCTGGATGCCGGTGCGTTCCAGTACTTCCAACGTGGCCATGTGAATCTGCTCGATCTGTCCCGCATCGAGCATGCGTGCTTTCGGCTTGAAGTTCAATTCGGGAGAGAACACAGTTGATTTCCCTTCCTTACTCACAGCGGCAACCAGGTGCCGATGCCCTGCTCCTTCGCCCGGCGGTAGATCAGCGGTGCGGTCGCCATGTCGTCCAGCGCTAGCCCCAGGTTGCAGGCCATCGTCCGCTCCGTCGGCGTCTCGCGGCCCGGCTTCTTGCCGGTGACCAGTTTGCCCAGATCGGCGTGGATGGGCGGGATGTCCTGGAAGTAGCCGACATCCTTGTAGTGCTCCAGTTGGGGCACGTCGTCGGTGCAGAACTTGTCGGCTTCCTTCATCGCGTCGGGGTGCCAGTAGGAATCGAAGTCCACCAGCGAGGCGAACGCTCCCTCTTCGAACCAGCCGGGCTTGATCGTGGCGTGCGGTGCCTTGAGGATCGGCCCCGCCGTGACCACGATGTCACAGCCGCTCACGGCATCCCTCGGGTCCTCGACCGGCACGACCTCCAGCTCGAACTGCTCGCTCATCTCCTCGACGTAGGACCGTTGAACCTGGGAATTGACGTCGTAAGCCATCACTTTCTTGAGCGGAAAGAGCACGTTCAGTGCCTCCAGGTTGCTGCGTCCCTGCACGCCGCAGCCCAGGATACCGACCACCTCGGAATCGGGACGCGCCAGGTACTTGGCCGCTACGGCGCTGGCAGCGCCCGTCCGCTTCGCCGTGATCCAGACGCAGTCCATCACCGCCAGCGGGATGCCCGTCTCCGGGTCGTTGAGGATGAGCAGCCCGGTGATGTACGGGAGCCCGCGCTTCTGGTTTTCCGGATAGCCGCTGACCCACTTCATCCCGGCGGACTCAAGCGCGGGGATGTAGGCGGGCATAGCGTGGATGAAGGCATCGGGCCGGGTGTGGATGCCGGGCTTGGGCGGCATCTCCACCTGTCCTTCACCCTTCTCGTGGAACATATCCTCAAGCGCATCGATCACGTCGGCCATCGTCAGGCCTACGGCCCCCACGTCAGCCTGGGATAGATAGAGTAGTTGGTCGGTAGCCATGTGAACTCCTTTCAAATACTGATGTCATCGGACGAGACACAGTGGGCGGCGGTCGCCGTCTATCAGATAGGATACATCGAAGGACCGGGTTCGCCAATTGTCATGCCTCACCTTTATCTCAGGCAGTATATCACTTGACAGCGCCCCGCTGGTCGTCGTGAAGGCGGCGCTTCGCTTCCCTTTATATTGAAAGGGCGAAAAGGTGCTAGGAAGCCTGTTCGCTCTCGTCGGCCAGCAGGGTCTCTCGGACTTTGGTGTAGAACTCCTCGACGTGGTCGTGCATGATTTGCCCGGCGCGGTCAGCATCGCCGGCCCGTATGGCCTCAACCAGGTCCAGGTGCTCCTCGACGGAGGCGGGCAGATAGCCCAGGTGAGGCAGAACCAGGTACCACAGCCGTCGTGACAGGCCAAACAGGCGCTCGAGCGTCTGGGCCAGATATCTATTTCGTGCCGCCTGGGCGATCACCTGGTGAAACTCGTGGTCCAGGTCAAAAAGACGGTGCATGTCCTCGGCAGATACACCGGCCTGCTCCTGGCGGAGTGCCTCCAGGACGACCAGATCGTCGGAGGTCGCCCGCTGGGCGGCCAGGCAGGCGCACAATGTCTCCAGCGAGAGCCGTATCTCGCTGATCTGCTCCAGGTCCGCTACGTCGACGTCAGCCACGTACAGGCCGTGGCGGGGCGTGACGTAAACCAGGTTCTCGTGAGCCAGCAGCCGCAGTGCTTCGCGCACCGGCACCTCGCCCATATCCAGTTCCTGTGCCAGTTTTTGCTCGTTGATCGCTGTACCGGGAGCCATCTCCAGCGTGGTGATCTTTTCCCAGATCAGCTCGTACGCACGTTGGGTGTCTACCCGCACCAGTTCCATTCCCATTTCGTTTACCTCCGCTGCCAATAGAGGCCAGGTTTCCGAAACCCGGTTTCTGATCTTATCTCGTCAGGCGTGGATTGCCCATCGCCTTTGCCCGAATCCGATAGGTATCCAGCCCGTCGGTCAGTTCTTCCACGACTACCTGCGGGTTGTCAGCCCCGGAGCGCAGGGCGGCCCCCAACGCGCGCTCCTTGCTCAGCGCGCGGGCCTGGGCCAAAGCATCCTCCAGCTCTTCGAACTCCAAGCGGCCGGACTGCCGGCCGCCGCGGTCGGACTGCCGGCCGCCGCGGTCGGACATCTGCACGTAGTAGCCAAGTACCTCCAACCCTGATTGGGAGAGCATCGGATAGACCAATATCTCCTCAACGACCATGACACTGCCGGCGATGGCGCCCAGTGCGTTGGCGACCTGGTGGTGTTCGTGCAGAATCAGATCGGTGTGGAGCACGTCGGCGACCTGCCGCAGGAAGAAGCTCGCTGGCGCGCCGATGCCGACGATTGGCTGGCGCAGCCGCAGGCGGGTCTCCAATTGCGGATGGGTATCGTAGAGACCGTTGTAGAAAAACCAGCGTCCCATATCATCGTCTTTTTCTGATCCGTGCCCGTTGGGCAGATCCAACCTCTTTTCGGTGAGGAAGGTGACGATGGCGTGGACGATCATCTCATTGACCCGGCGCCACACGTCCTGGCACACCTCATCTGGGTCCCGGAATTGATAGTGGGCGAACACCTGCAGAGCCAACGCCGCCGCTTCGGTGTCCCAGGGGGCATACCGACCCTCGACGTGCATCAAGTCTGTGGGCGTGAGGCCTGCTTTGCCGATGACCTCCTGACGGAACAACTCCTGAACGCTGAGCTGTGCGGCGTGGAGTACGTTGAGGTGCTGGACGATCTCTGGCACAGGCTTCGGGCCATCGCGCAAGAACTCGACCAGCCCCCTTTCCTTCGGCGTCTGCAACAGACTGTCGTCTTGGGGCGCGCGCAGCAAGTACCAATACTCTAACCAGTCGGGAGTAGCCTGTGCCCATGCCCGCCGCGAGAGGGCCTTGAGACGCTTGCCCACTTCTGGGTGTTGCCGCGCCAGGTAAGCCAGGGGGACCACACGTTCAGGGCCGATGGCGATCACTTTCTCACGGTTCAGCGTGATGTGGCTGTCACCACCGAGGGCGATGGAGAGCAGGTTGGCGGCCTGTACAGCCGTCTTGTATTGACCCACGGTGGCGCCCTCCTCGCTGACCGTCACCTGTCCGTTCTTGATGAGGGCGATGTCGGTCGTCGTGCCGCCCACGTCGACGACCAGCGCGTCGTCCAGTTCCGACAGGAAATAGCCCCCGATGGCGCTGGCAGCCGGTCCGGAGTGAATCGTCTCGACAGGGGTTCGAGCGGCGAACTCGTCGCTCATCAGCGTGCCATCGCCCCGCACGACCATGAGCGGCGCCTCAATCTGACGGCGCTCCATGGCGCGGCGCACGGCGATGATGAAATCCTGCAGCACCGCCAGAAGCGAGGCATTGAGGGCCGCCGTCGTGGCTCGCTCCACCGAGCCCAGCTTTGTCGAAAGCTGGTGGCCTAGCACAATGGGTAGGTCGCAGATGCTGGAGACAGCTCGATACACGCGGTTTTCGTGCTCTGGATTGAGGGGGCTGAAGTAGCTGGAGACGGCGATGGCATCTACCTGCCCCTTGATCTGGTTGACCTTGGCCAGGATGGCCGGCAGATCCAGTTCCTCCTTCTCCCGGCCGTACAGGTCGTGGCCCCCGGCGAAGTAGTAGAAATGAGGCGTAGAGAAGCGTCCCTCCATTTTGAAAGACGCAATCAGATCTGGGTCGTAGCCGATCAACAGCAGCGCGACACGTTTGCCTTTCCCCTCGGCGATGGCGTTGGTGGCCAGTGTGGTCGAGATCGAGACCATCTTGATGGCCGATGGGTCTTCGATCTGGATGCGGTCGATGACGCGTTCGATGCCGATGCTGAAATCGCGCTTGGTGGTCAGGCTCTTGTGAGTGGCCAGTACCCGGCGCGCGTAGTATTCGAGCAGCACGCCATCGGTGTAGGTGCCGCCGGTGTCGATACCCAGCACCAGGGTATGTGGGGAGTCGTTTTCTGTGTCCAATGCATTACCTCGCCAAAACCCGTACTGGCCCCTCTCCCGCAATGGGAGAGGGGCCAAAGTCAGTCAATTTGCTGGCTGGACCTACACAAACATCTGCAGGTCCAGCTCTTCTTCCTTGTGGCGTTCGTCGGCCAGCTCGCAGACGCGGTGTAACTCCTTGTACATCGCTTCGTCAAGGAGCGGCTCGGTCTCGGTCTCGAGGATCTCGATCACCCGCTCGTGGCAGCGATCGCGGTAGGTCTTGCTGCCGGCCTGCTCCCAATTCTCCCAGTTCAGGCGATCCGTCAGCTTGGGCCGCCAGATCTCGGTCTTGAAGCGCTCATAGGTGTGATCGTGCTCCAGGTAGTGTCCGCCGGGGCCGACGTCTTCCATCACGTCCAGCGCCTTGGTGTCGTCGTTGACGGGGATGCCGCGCATGATGCGTCGCACCCGATCGACGATCTCATCCGTGGCGACCATCATCTCCATCGAGCTGCTCAGCCCCTGCTCCAGGTAGCCGACGTCGTGGATCATGTTGCCGCCGATGAGCGCAGCGGTGGCCGTGTTAATGGTGGACTCCATCGCTGCCTGCTCGTCGAAGAGTTTGGCGTCAGAGCAGCCGCACGTTTCGTACTCGGGCACCTCCAGCCACTTGGTGATCTGGGTGTAGGCTGCGCTGAGCAGCGCCATCTCCGGCGAGCCGTAGCAGTACACGGTCGTCCGCATGTCCATATTCGACATCAGGCCGCCGATAATGAGCGAGGCACCGGGCTTGCGCAGCTGGCTGAGCACGATGCCGAACAAGCTCTCGGTGAGGGCCTGCACGGCCGTGCCGGCCAGCGTGCAAGGGCTCGTCGCGCCGGCCAGGGGGCAGGGCGTGTAGACGAAGGGAATGTCGTTGTCGGAGGCGAAGAGCAACTTCTGGATCACCTCTTTGGAGTGGCTCAAAGGAGACACCGGCTCGATGTACAGTGAGAAGGCGGGTCCCTTCCTCCATTCCTCTTTACCGCCCACGCGGATGAGACCCATCTCGTACTGATCCTTAAGGCCATCCAGATCCACGGCGGTGATGTTGATGGGCTTGGTGGTCCCTTCGAGCATAGCCAGGTACTGCCACCGGTCATAGGTGCCCACGGACACGTCCTGAACGATGCCCAACGACATATGGAAATCTATATTGGGCAGCGCCTGGGCCAGCTTGGCGAAGTTCTTCACGTCCTGATAGGTCGCACGACGTCGCTCGCGGGTATATGGATCGATGGTGAACGGCGTGTCGGAGCCAGAACCGAAGTAGATCTGGTTCTTATAGAGCTCCATCTTGTACTTAGGGTCGGCGCCGGTCACAACGACCTTACGGGGCAGCGTTGCCAGGGCCTTGTCCACCATCCACGGCGGCATCTTGACCAAGGCGCTCTTCTCATCCTTGTCCTCCACGATCGCGCCACCGGAGTGGGCAAGCTCGACACCCTCTGGTTCATACACCCGGACGCCGGTTTCATACAGCACGCTCAGAGCCGAGTAGTAGATGGCCTCGATCTCTTCTTCAGTGAGCACCTCGAAGGTGGGCGTGGCGTTCACTGTGTAGTTCGTTTTTCTTACTTGCATGGTCTGATCTCCTTTTTCCAACACAAGGGAAGCGAAGCGACTTCCTCCCTCGGCTAGGCGATGCCAGCGAGCTCTTGGGCCAACTCAGCGCCAGACGGAGCATTGGAGCCATATCCGTCGGCCCCAATCCGCTTGGCGAACTCGGCATCCACCGGCGCGCCGCCGACCATGATCTTGATCTGGTCGCGCAGGCCGGCCTCCTCAATGGCCTTGATGGTGTGTCCCATAGAGCGCATCGTGGTGGTCAGCATCGCCGACATACCCACGATGTCGGGCTGGTGCTCCTTGATGGACGCGATGAACTTCTCTGGCTCGGCGTCGAAGCCGATGTCAATGACCTCGAAGCCGCCCCCCTCGCACATCATGCCGACCAGGTTCTTGCCAATGTCGTGCAGGTCGCCCTTCACTGTGCCCAACAGGATCTTGCCGGCCATTTTCGCACCGGCGGCGGCCAGTTCCGGGCGCAGGTGCTTCATCCCGGCCGCCATCGCATCGGCAGACATCAGGACCTCGGGTACAAACATATCGCCACGCTTGAAGCGGACACCTACCTCGTTCATCCCCAGCACCAAGCCGTTGTCCAGAATCTCCTGGGCCGGCAGTTCCTGATCCAACGCCTTCCGGGTCAGCTTGGCGGATTTTTCGGCATCCCCCTCTAACACAGCAGTTGACAGTCGTTCGTAAAGTCTACTCATCGTTTTTCCTCCAATTCGTCCTTATTCAAACAGGCCGCTCAGTCATCGTGGGTTCGATTGACCCACTCATCCGACGTAACGCGGTCCTCCGCCTCTTCCAACACCTCCTGGATGACCTTCTCCGTCTCCGGCTTGATTGAGGAAGGCTGGTGGGCAGCCAGAATATCGTGCACGCGGGCAACGGTCTTGTCCTTGAAGGTTTTCTTGCCCATCATCTCCCACTCCTCGTAGTTGCGCCGGTCGCACAGGTTCGGGTACCAGAACTCGTTCTTGTAGTAGCGGCGGGTGTGGGCCTCGCGCAGGTAGTGGGCGTTGGGACCCACGTCGTGGATCACGCTCACGGCCAAAGAGTCGTCGTTGACCTCGATGCCGCGCGTGATGCGCCGCGAGTAGCCGATGGCCTCGTCCATGGCCGCCAACTGGAACACGGAACCGGTCATGGCGCTTTCCGTGTACCCCACGTCGTGGCACAGGTCGCCGCCGGTGAGGGCGGAGAAAAAGACCGACATTGAGCCCTCGATTATCGCCTGTTCGTCGAACGTCTTGGAGTCGGTGCAGCCACCCGTCTGCCACAGCGGCAGGCCGGCGTAGTGGGCCAACTCGGTGAGGCCGGCCATCATCAGCGGCAACTCTGGTGCGCCGTAAGCCAGGATCATCGAGCTCATGTCCATCACCGAGAACACCCCACCCATGATGAAGGGCAGACCGGGCTGAATCGCCTGGGCAATCGTCAGGCCCATCCACGACTCGGCCGCGCCCTGAGTGATAATGCCTGCGGCGGTCACCGGAGCGGTGCCACCGGCGATGGGGCAGGGGGTGAAGACCAGCGGAATACGGCGCCGGGCGGCGAAGACCAGCTTGTCCAGCGCCTCGAAGGTGCTGACCAACGGGGACAATGGCTCACAGTAGTGGACGTAGTTGGGCCGCCTCTCGAATGCCTCTTGGCCCCCGGCCTCGGTGATGGCGATCTTATGGATGGCCTCTGAGTCGAACTTGTCGTAGGACCAGGCCACGATGGGCTTGCTGGTATTGGGGAACATGCCGGCGAACTCGTAGAGCGCGCCTAGATCGTGGTGCACGTCGCCCACGGTGCCCAGCGACTCGCAGAAGTCGATATTGGGCAGCGCGTCCACGACCTTGGCCACGAGGGGTACGTCGCTCTTGACGTAGGGCCGTCGTTCTAGCGTCTCCACGTCGATGAAATTGGGACACGTGGGGCCAGGGCCGAAGTGCCCCCGGCCCGGGCCGATGTGAATGTCGTGCTCACGATTGCCGTCGCGGGCGAACAGGGTGAAGCTGCGCGGTGCCAGGTCCAGCGATTTCTTAACCAGCCACCTGGGGATACGCACCCTTTTGCCGTCCACCCAGGCCCCGGCCTTCTTGAGAATTTCCCGCGACTCTGCATGGTGCACTTCGAGGCCAGTGTATTCCAACACGTGAAGCACGCCCTCGAAGAGCTCCCGCAGCTGGTCGTCGGAGAGCATGCGAAAGCGTACGCCTGAATTGACTCGGTAGTTTGTCCTCTTCATATTCATAGAGGGCCTCCTTATTCTGTCTCTCGCTCTAGTGGTTGCGGACAGGTCTCTAGGCCGCGGTGACGAACTGCTTGGCCAAATCGGCAGCCGAGGCAGCGTTCGAGGCATAGCCATCGGCGCCAATCTGATCGGCGAACGCCTGCGTCACCGGCGCGCCGCCGACCATCACCTTCACCTTGTCGCGCAGACCGGCCTCCTCCAGCGCCTTGATGGTGCTTTCCATTGTGCGCATCGTCGTCGTCAGCAGAGCGGACATGCCCACGATATCGGGCTCGAAATCCTTGATCGCCTCAAGGAAGCCCTCGGGATCGATGTCCTTGCCGATGTCCTTGACCTCGAACCCGGCTCCCTCGCACATCATGCCGACCAGGTTCTTGCCGATGTCGTGCAGGTCGCCTTTGACCGTGCCTATGAGGACCTTGCCGACCATCTTCGCGCCAGCCTCGGCCAGCAAGGGCTTGAGGATGTCCATGGAGTTCTGCATGGTCTTGGCGGAGCGCAGCACCTCAGGCACGAACATATTGCCGGCTTTGAATTCGACGCCGACGTAGTCCATGCCGGCCATCAGCCCGTTGTCCAGGATTTCCTGGGCGCTCAGATCCTCATCCAGCGCGTCCTCGGTGAGATCTACGATCTCGTCCAGGTCGCCCTCAATGACAGCGGTAGAGATTTGCTCCAATATTTCGCTCATTTTTGATTTACCTCCTTGATTTTACGAGCTTCTCGATGCTTATGTGATGTCTAGCTCTGGGAACGGCATGGGCTGATTCATGCGTCATACACGTCCTCCGTCCTGTGTTTGACTCTCGCCCGCTAGATCTCGCGGATGTCGAGGATTTCGACGGCCAAAGGCTCGACCACTTCAACCAACTCGTCCCTGGAGATCTCGGATACCTTGAGCACGCAGCCCCAGTTGGACGGATCCTCGCCCAGGAAGACGTTCAGGGCCACGATGAGGCCGCCCCGCTCCGTGATTGCGGAGCTGATCTGGGCCAGCGAACCCTTGAAATACGGGGCCAGCAGCGTCATGCGCACGCCCTTTTCCCGCGCGCCGAAGACTTCGAGGAATACCTTGAACAGGTCAGACTCGGTGATGATGCCTACAACCATGTCGTCACGCACGACCGGCAGACCGCCGACCTTGTTGTCGGCCATGATGCGGGCCGCCTCTTCGATGGGGCAATCTTCACAGATGGTGACCACGTC
>Ga0207752_1000936_pt1 | contig 13791 bp, 8 predicted proteins | sample Pon2CUnioCityCA_6_FD_187272 | JGI IMG/M metagenome (GOLD analysis project Ga0207752, IMG submission 187272) | Marine sediment microbial community from Union City, CA, USA - Pond 2C Sediment 2 (SPAdes) | ecosystem: Environmental > Aquatic > Marine > Intertidal zone > Salt pond sediment ... | reverse complement strand
AGCTGCAAGAGCAAGTGCGTGAGTTGCAGCAGACCGTGGCTGCACAAGCAGCCGAGATTCAGAACTTGCGGGATCAGTTGGCCAAGAACAGCCGCAACAGCGGCAAGCCTTGTACTCGACTGGGATCCGTTCCCAGAGTTGGCGACAGGTCTCTTCGCTCCGGTCACCGATGACATAGGCCACAATTGGCATTACGCAGCCGGTTATCGACAGATTGGGAAAGAGTCGGCTGCCGCCGCCACGGCCTGCTCAATATCCTCCTCGGAATGAACCGCCGACATAAACCCAGACTCGAACTGGGAGGGCGCCAGGTAGACGCCTCGCTCTAGCATCGCCTGGAAGAAACGACCAAAGTGCCCTGTGTCCGATGCCTTCGCGCTCTCGTAATCGGTCACCGGCTGGGATGTAAAGAACGTGGAGAACATCGTTCCTACTCGTGTCTGGAAGACAGGCACACCGGCTGCTGCCGCCGCCTCGCCGATCCCCTCCGTGAGTTGAGCCGCTTTCTCCTCCATCGCATCGAATACGCCCGGTTCCCGCAGCGCCTTCAATGTCTCGACGCCCGCCGTCATCGCCAGAGGGTTGCCGGAGAGTGTACCCGCCTGGTACATCGGACCGGCCGGAGCGACGGTCTCCATAATCTTCCTCTTGCCAGCGTAGGCGCCCACGGGCAGTCCACCGCCGATGACCTTGCCCAAAGTGGTCACGTCAGGGTCGATTCCGTACCGCTCCTGCGCGCCGCCATAGGCCACGCGAAAACCCGTCATCACCTCGTCGAAAATAAGGAGCGCGCCGTTCTCCTCGGTAACCCGGCGTAGCCCTTCCAAAAAGCCCGGCTGCGGCGGCACGACCCCCATGTTCCCACCGACCGGTTCCACGATGACGCCCGCAATCTGGTCGGGATAGGCCTCAAAGACCGTCTCCACACCCTCCAGGTCGTTGTAAGCGACGGTGAGCGTATCCTGGGCCACGCCCTTTGGCACGCCAGGACTGTCCGGCAGACCGAGGGTTGCCACGCCCGACCCCGCTTGCACCAGCAGAAAGTCGGCGTGTCCATGGTAACAACCCACGAATTTGATGATCTTGTCGCGACCTGTATAAGCTCGGGCCAGCCGCAGGGCGCTCATCGTCGCCTCGGTGCCAGAGTTGACAAAGCGCACCATCTCCACCGATGGCAGTGCCTCAACGACCAGTTCAGCTAGCTCCGTCTCCAGCGCTGTGGGCGCGCCATAACTTGTCCCCCGATCGATTGCCCGTTTCAACGCCTCGGCAACCCGAGGATGAGCGTGACCCAGCACCAGCGGTCCCCACGAGAGCACGTAGTCGATGTATCGGTTTCCATCCGCATCAAACAAGTAGGGTCCCTCTCCTTTGTCGATGAAGAGAGGCTGCCCGCCCACGGCGCTGAAGGCCCGCGCCGGGCTGTTGACGCCCCCAGGGATGATCGCTTGTGCTTCCTTGAACAAATCAACAGAACGATGGATCTTCATTTGATTCCTCCTTTTTCCTCAAAATACCGCACCCGCTCTTTTTTGAACTCTTTTACACTGTAGAGTATGGTATATGCCTCAGGCTCAATGGTTTCTCGAATTTGCTCGACGATCTCCTCCACCTCGCCCCGTTCGCGGCCGTGGACCATGGTAAACAGACTGTAGGGCCAGCGGGGCGGGAACGTTGGTCGTTGGTAGCAATGGCTGACCGACCGGAAGGCCGCCGCTGCCTCCCCCGCTGCGAGGATGCGCTCCTCCGGCACGACCCAGCATCCCATTCCGTTCGCCCTAAACCCGGCCCGCCGATGACGCAACACCGCCGCGTACCGCCTCAGGATGCCCTCCCGGTCGAACCGCTGCAGGACGTCTAAAAGTTCCTCCTCAGTCACTCCGATTTCGGCCGCCGCCGGAGCAAAGGGACGAGGTGCCAGCGGCAGATGGCCCTGGGTCGCGCGCACCACCTCTCGCTCGAAGGGAGACAGTGGAGTCGCCTCAACCTGGTTCGGATACCGCCGCCGATCGAGCCGGGACCCGGTCTGGCTCAAATCAAACCGCACACCGAGCCGAAAAGTGCGCAGCGCCGGGAGATAGAGATAGTCCTCGACCTCCGCCTGCGCGGCGATGCGTCCCACGCCTTGCTCCAGATCCCGCTCGCTGGGCAGCGTCAAGGTGAACCAAAGGTTGTAGGCGTGGTCGCGGGCATAGTTGTGGCTAACACCGGGGTGGTCGCTCACCTGCTCGGCGAGCTCCCGCGCCAGCTCCGCCGATGACGGCAGGACACCTTGGTTAATCCCCTCACCGACGAAGAGCAGTACGTTGCCGTGCTCGAACTGTTCGAGAAGTTCGATGGGGATTTGGATCGTTGGCTCAATCGAGTTCATAGTAACTCCCGTTTGGCAACACTAACTCACTCTGGCTCTCCAACCATACCGGTCTCACCTGTCTTGACAAACGCTGCCACCGAGTCGCCCGTCACCATCTGGCGCACGCGTTCGTCCTTCATCGCCTCGGCCAGAATCGCGTCCCGCGATAGCAGCGGCGAGAGCGATACCTTGACCACGTGTCCCCGTTCCCGGTCCACGGAACGCCCGGTGCCAACCTCGGCGAAATCGAGCACGGTCAGCTTGATACCGCCGTCACGGGACTGGGTCACCTTGACCGCGATCTCTAACTCCACTTTGTCGATGAAGAACAGCGGATAAGGATCCTTCGCTTTCTGGGCCGGGTTTGGGGCCAAAAGCTCGTCTTTGACCTGGTAGATCAAATCCTGCAATCCAATCTCTTCCATTATGTACCTCCTACAATGATGATGATTTGAAAAGTTGCCCTTCATCATCCCTGCTGCGCAGATAGAGCGCGGGGATGAACCATTCTCGCCCCCGGAACAGACGCCGCCGCCCGCTGGTCATCGCCGCCGGTAAGGATTCGAAACGCGCGAGTGCACCATAAAAGCCTTGCATAAACTCGACCGCCGCCTGTACCGTGATCGGCACCTGCATCGCGACGACGGCCGGCACGCCGGCCTGGATCAACGCAGGCCCTACACCGCCAAAGAGGGTCTTCCCTCGCACTTCTCCGCTACGACAAGCCGAGAGCACCGCGACCCGCACCGTTGAGGGATAGAGTAAGTGCTCCAAAGCCTTGCTGTCTACCCAGTCCACCTCGCGACTGCTCTCCTTTTCAAAGGCTAGATAGCCAAGCGGCGGCACATCGGTCAACGAGCGGTCACACCCAGAGCGCTGGCAACTCGTGTGCTGGGGATAGTTCATCGCGCCGCAGGCAGGACAGCGGCGGGCAACAGTGCCGTGACCGTCAAAGTGAAGAACGTGATCCTGACTATTCTCAATGCGGGCAATCAGTGCTTTGTAGGTCGGGGGGGAGAGTTCCTCCAGCACAACCAAGCCCTCCTCATCCAGTGCCTTCAACGCACTATGTACGGCCTCCTGTTTCTCATCCTCCGGCAACGACTTGAGATCGGTCGGGCGAGACTCGACGTAGAGCACGCGAAGAGGTGGTTCGACAGCTAACGCTGTCGGAGCCTCGGGATAGCTGATATAATGCGTCAACTCAAGGGCACCACTGGGCAACAGGTGACGTCGGTAGAATAAAAGCTCCCAAGGATAACGGGCCAGATCGACGGCGTCCTCGTCGAAGCGAAGCTGCAAAGAGACCAAGCCTCGTTGGACGCGCACCTGGTTCCAGGCCATTTGGAAAGCCGCGCCAACGTCCCCGGGAAACAAGGACCGGTACAGGGCTCGTCCCACCTGCACGTGCAGGTCAGGAACCAAACCGGGGTTGGTTAGCAGGCCCAGGTCGCGCAGAGCGTCGGCCTGAGCCGACGTCAGGCTCGCAGCCTCCAGAGAAGCGGCCGGCAGCGCCTTGAGGATGGCGGTCAGGTCGTCGCGACCGTAGGGCAAACGGGCCGTCGCTCGCGGCTCACCCATCGGGGTCTCAAAGGCGCGCACCTCAAACTCGAGGCCCACCAGGCGGGCCAACTGGAGCTTGAAGCGCACCGAGGCCCGCTCACGGCGCGAAGGGATTGGTGACGGTTCTGGCATCTCCGTTCTATGGGTAGATTGTGGTCTCACAAACGGCTCCGGCTTAGCTCCTTGACACAACTCGTTGAAACTGACGCCGCAATGCTTCAGCGCCAGATCGTTCAGGGAGAAAATAGTCTGGGAGCGCTCATTACGCGTGTTCTCGCTGCTGCCAAAGAGACGCTCGGCCCGTTGGTTGGCCCAGAAGCGTTCTTCCAAAGTCGCCAGCTCGGACTGCACTTTAGCGTCGGCTTCAGCGAGGCATTCTTTGAGAACCTTGAATCCCAGTTTGTAGTCCATATTCTTCCCTTTCACAGATGGTTTCGGCGTGGGAACGTCAACCTCTGGCTCCGGGCGTCCCGCCGGTGCTGAGGGCGCCTCAAACCCGCCTAGAACGCCCAGCGGGTCGGCTTCCAGAATCACGATCCCCCGATCCTGCCACATCCGCACCTCGCCCTCCGATAGATCAGGCCAGACGGCATAGGCGGTGCGGGCAAAGCGTCCGGCGCGGTCCAGCACTTCGCGCCACAGAAGGTTAAAGTCGGGATCGGCGAGGTTGTAGCCCAGGAATAGCACCGTCTGGCGGCGCAGCACGGTGCGCACCTCGTGCAGCAGGTCCTCCTTGTCGCGGTCGCGCCCCAGGCCGTAGTGATCGTCCTCGGTGACGACGAGGGTGTCGGGCATCTGGGCGTCGCCGTAGAGTTTGATCAGCGTGGGGCGGTCGGGGTCGATGAAGCTGACGTCGCTGCCGCGCACGACGCGGTTGATGGGGACGTTTGCCTCCTGGAAGGCCAGCTCCAGCAGGTTGTCGTAGGCGGTGGTGATGAGGGTGTCAATTCCGTGTTCTTGAACCAACTCGACAATGCGCCAGTGGAAGGGCTGCGGCGACTTGCCGGTGGTGTCGAGTTGGTCGCGGATGAAGGTGGTGAACTCGAAGCGATTGCCGCCCTGGGCCACGCGCTGGGCGACCTCGGCGAGGGAGAGGGACTCGTCTACGCGCGAACGCGCGCGCCCTTTGCGTTGGGCCAGGTCGCGGGCTAGATCAGCACGGGAGGGAAGGTCAGTGACCTCGCGGTCCAGGTCGGCGCCGATGAAGAGGGCCAGTTGGCCGCGGGCGGCTTGTTCTTGCACATCGTGAATGTGTGTAGGATTACTCATTGCTCTCCTCCGTCGATTGTGCGTTCTCCCCTTCGGCTTCTATCCTGGCGGCCCCCCACTCCCCCAGGCCCACGCCCAGGCCGAGCGCCGCCCCGACGGCCGCGCCCGACACGCCCCGTGCCAACGCGCCACCCAGCGTGCCGCCTATCACGGGCCACAGCAACGCCTGCAGTAACCGCCCTTGCCCCCACCAGAGGCCCAGGCCCAGGCCCGCGCCCAGCCACAGCGCATCGCCGAGGTTCCAAACGGGCGGGCCGCTTCCCGGCAGGGTGTGCGCCGCGCGCAGCAGCAGCGCCCCCAGTAACGCCCCGACCGCCCCGCCCAGGAAGGGCTTGAGCTGAGGCGATATTTGGCCGATTACGTCGTCCCATATCGATCGCCCTAGATCGCCCACCAGGCCCCCCAGCTTCTGGGTGCCGCTATAAGCCGACGGGCGGCGCGCCCACCACCGCCCCCAGGCTATGGTCCCACCCAGGAGCAAGGCCGCTGCCGCGTCTCCGCCGGTCGACAACGCGCCCAATGCGCCGCCCGCCGAGGCACAGAGCAGGGCCAGGGCTGCCGGGCGGTCGGCCCCGTGGCCGCCCCAGCGCGGGACGAGGCGCGCCAGCAGGGCCAGCGTCGTGAGCGCCGCACCGGTGATCCCTACTATGCTGCCGGCGGTGGGCGGTACGGCAAGCAACGGCAGGTAGCACAAGAACGCCGCCCAGGCCAGATGAGGCTTGCGCCGCAGGTCACCGCCCAGAAGCCACAGTAAAGCCAGCATACCGCCGCCCTTGACCCAGCCCCAGCGGGCGATGAAGGCCCCGGCGGTCAGGGCCAGGCCGGGCCAGGCGAGCAGGGGCGCGGGCAGGCGCGGGGTCAGCCAGCCGGCGAGCCAGAGGGTGAGGAGCCAGAGCGCGGTGTGTAGGAGCGCGCTGAGCGCCCCCGAGACGGGGGCTGAGAGCACAGAGGGGACGGGATCTGGCAGCGTTAGGATGAGGTTTCTCATTGCGTTCGGAATGGCGAGGGCGCCGGTGATGAAAAGGGTTAGCCAATAGACGAGGGACCCGGCGACCAGCATGGGGCGCGCTTCGTCCTGCTGGCGCAGCCGCGCTGCGGGCCGAGGGGCGCGGGCCTCCAGTGCGTTCCATGCGGCGGCCCGCACCGTCGGGTCGGGGTCGTGGCGGGCGCGGCGCAGGAGGCGCTGGGCGCGGGGGGCGTCCAGGTCGCCCAGCGTGGCGACCGCCCGCACGCGCACCTCGGGGGGCGCCTCCCGAAGCAGGCGGGCCAGCTCTGCCAGCGCTTGCCGATGGCCCAATAATCTGGCCGCGCGCTCGCGCACTTGATCCTGGGGCGAGGTCAGCGCGGGGAGCAGGAAGTCGCCGGCGACCACCCCCACAGCCTCCGCCCGTTCCAGCCAATAGTCCTCGGAGACGCCGTGGCGCACGGCGCTGCGGACCAATATCTCCACCTCGTCCCGCCCCAACCGCAGGTGGGGGTTCTCGCGCTGGGCGTCCACGGCCCGCAGCTTGTCCGGCCCCGGGAGCGCGTCAAAGTGACGCCAGTTATGCATCTCAATGCGCAGCAGGTCGTGGATAGCCTTGGCCTCCCGCTCGGCCGGCTCCTCGATCCAGGCCAGGATGCGGGGCCCCAGCACCTCGTGGATCAACTCGTAACGCGTCTCGCCCTCTTGCTCCAGCGGGCGCACCAGGCGATGGGGACGGTCGAGGCGGCGCAGGATCGCTGTCACGGTTTCCTCTTCGACGTCCGCCAGCCGGGCGATCTCGACGGCGGGCAACGATGCCTTGGTCCCCTGAGCGGTGACCATTGCCTTCAACACTGCCTTGACCTGGATGGGGTTCGGCTCGCGGGCGACCACGCTTTCCAAATGGCCGGCCAGGAGCTGCGCTGCACCGCCCAGCGCCCGGTAACGTGCTAGTGTAAAGGTATCCCCGCCCGCGCCCCTCAAATCCTCGTAGAGCGCGCTGCACACGATCTGCAAGTCGGACGGCTCGATGGTTCCATCTTCGCGGCGCAAGTCGCGCACGAGCTGTGCCGCCAGCGCCGGTTCATAGGCCAGGTCGACGCGCCGGGCCGGGGACTCGATGGCCTCGCGGGCCTCCGCCGCGCACAATGGTCGCAGGCGATAACGGTGGGCGAATACTCCGGGCAGGTATGTTTGCAGATCGTGCAAGTAGACCAGGAAATCCTCGCGCAGGGAGAGCACAACGTGGACGGGCGCGCCGGGCAGGCGCAGGCAGGCAGCAAGCTCCATGAGCAAAGGGGCCAGGGTCTCTGTGCCCAGCAGGGTGAAGACCTCCTCAAACTGGTCCAGCATCACCACGACCGTGCGCTGGGACCGGCGCGATAGGTCGGCAAGTAAGTCGGAGAGCGTGCTTTGGGCATCTTCCGCCGCGGATGCCAGCGCCGCCTCTCGAATGGCCGCCACAGGATCGTCCTCCGGGCGGCAGTAGAGGGGCAGGCATCCCTGGCGCCGCAGCTGAGGCATCAGGCCGGCCCGGAGCAGCGATGTCTTGCCCACGCCCGAAGACCCAAAGCACACCACCAGCCGCTCCGCCAGCACCAACTCGCCCAGGTTGCGAATTGCGTCCGCTCGCCCGAAGAAACGTCCGGCGTCGGCCTCGGTGTAGGAATCCAGAAAGGGATAAGGGGGCTGATCGGCCGGCGCGGCCATTGTGGCTCGTGTTCTCGCACTGACTTTTTCCCAGGTCGTCAAAAGCGCGCGCGCCCAGTCGCGGGGTGAGGTCGCCACGAAGCGGATGCCCTTTTGCTCCCAGTCGTGCTGCGCTCCCTCGTCGAGCGGGTGGGACGCGATGGCCCAATAAGCGGGGCGATGGGGGCCTACGTCATCTGCCACGCTGAGGTAGCGTGTCTTGAAGACCCAGGCCTCCAGATCGCAGCCCACGAAACAGACGGTGTGGGTGGCAAACCAGTTGCGCACGAGTTGGGCCATCCAAGGGGGCTCCACGTCACCGTCCGTTGGCAAGGTCAGCCAGGTCACGTGCGCCTCATCTACTTGAGGCGCTGCGGCGGTGGACGAGACCACCGTCACGAGCCGGTCTACCCGCCGCCAGGCCGCGACGAGGCCCTCCTCCCCATCCCAAGAGATTACCTTGCGGAAAGGCAAGCGGGCCAGATCGCTGCACACAGCGCACAGCGCGTCGGAGGCCAACACTTTCTGTCCCAGGAAAAGCAAGGCTCTCTGGTGTTGCAGTTGTTCGATGATGCCTTGTACGTCTTGCATCAGTGGTTCCTTTCCGTCCCACCCATGACCAAAACCCATTGGATAGGAAGGCTTATTTGGTCAGTCAATAGTGATTTGTTTTCGGCTCCTGCCCCAAGCGTCGAACGATGTACCGCCAGGTACACGCCTACCACAGGGGGGCAGGAGCCTGCTATATTCGATGACTATGGATTGATCAACTACCCCACAGTCATCAGGACCAGGTCTGTCATTCTCTCTACGGCGCGGGCCGGTCGTCCATCCGATTCGATACGGACCGAACGTCCGACATTCTGGCCGTCTAGCAACCCCGATGCGTCGGGGGCGCTATTCATGTTGGGAAAAGCGGAGTATGATTGGACGCGCACCCCACCCCACACCGACACCCGTTGTTGTTGTTGACGTTGTCCGGTGTGTTGTGGTTGCGGTACGCGCAGCGGGCGTTTGGCAGTTCCAGCTTTGGCTGGAACTGCCGTTGTTAGAACGACCCGCCACGCACCACCCGGTGCTGTTGTGACCTGTCCCTACAGCAACGGCAGGTAAACCTGCCGCAGATGCCATGATCAATGATATCATAGTTAGCGTTCGTATTCCGCGCTTTTTTTCATCCACCCGCCGAGCAAGCGTCCCATCTCGGCCGTCATCCTGGAAGCATGCCGATATTGTCGGCTTCCAAGGTATCCCAGCTCGTGGCTTAGGCGCAGGTAAAGGCGCACTTTATCGAGTTCGACGTCGGCCTGCTTGAGAATCGGCGCGTTAGGCCGCACCCGCCGGGCTTCAATCAGGCATTCGTAGAAGCGGAAGGCAGCCTGCTGAAGCTGCTGGGCCAGGACAAAGCGCTGGCTCTTGGGGAACTTTTCTGTGGCGGGTAGGAGCCATTTTAGAAAGTCATACGTCTTAACCAGAGCTGGAGATTTTTTCACGACGCCCCTCCCGAGCTAAAGATAAACCGGCGGAAGAGCTGGCGTCGTAGGCCGTAGGTGGAGGCGTAGCGGCTATGTGCAATCCAGCTCTGCACCGAGGCGCTAACGCGATCGAGCGGAATATCACCAGCCAGATAGGCCTCCTGCAAGTCCTCCATGCGGCGGAAGGCGCGGTGGACGTTCTGACGGCGCAGTCGCCGGTGAGTGGGAAAGACGCGAAAGCCGACGAACTCTACGCCCAACCGCAGCGGAAAGACAGCGCTCTTGCCCTCGTGAAGCGTCAGCCGCAGCGTCTGCAAAAAATCCGCGATCTCGGCGCGCCAGCGATGTAGCTGCCGCTTATCGTCGTGGAACAGCAAAAAGTCGTCGCAATAGCGCACATAGGACCCGCACCGGAGCTCACGCTTCACAAAGTGATCCAGCGGGTTCAAATAGACGTTCGCCCACTGCTGCGAGGTCAGATTGCCAATGGGCAGCCCCCGGGGGCGGCAGGCGGCGAAGAGGTCGTCGCCGGGGAAATAATGCATTGCGTATTCACTCTCCAGTACACCCACGCCGCTCGCCAGGATCAGGTCGATCAGCCACAGCGTCTGCGCGTCGGCGATGCGGCGGGCGAGCAAGTCGCGCAGGATGGCTTGGTCAATGGAGGGGAAGAATTTGACGATATCGCATTTGAGCACGTAGGCGTGCCGACGCGCAAACTGCGAGCAGCGCTCCACGGCGCGGTGATTGCCCTTGCCCACGCGGCAGGCATACGAATCGTAGATAAAAGTGCGGTCAAAGATCGGCTCGATGACCCGACACAGGGCGTGATGCAGCACACGATCCCGAAAGGGCGCGGCGCTGATCAAACGCCGTTTCGGTTCATAGATGTAAAAGTGGTGATAGGGCCCGGGGCGGTAGGTCTGCGCGACCAGCTCCTCGTGCAATCGCCACAGGTTCGGCTCCAGGTCGACCTCAAACGCGGCCACCGGCTCCTTGCGCCGCTTGCCCTTCCGGGCCTCGCGAAAGGCCCAGTACAGGTTGTCAAAGTCATAGATCTTTGGGTATAGATTTTTGTATGTTTTCATTACACGTCTTTTTTATATGATTAAGCGCGATTTGGAAATCGCGGCTACCTAGGAGAAAAATTCGCCGCTGCGCGGCCAGAGGGGAGCGCATCCGTAGGATGCGCCCCCCCTCTGGACTCCCCCCAGCAGCCAGCACGCAGCAATCAGTCACCAGCAAGCGAGAGAGAATGACTGGACGCGCACCCCACCCCACACCGACACCCGAGGTCGAGGCCGACGTAGTCCGGCGGGAGGTGGCAGCGGACCGCGCAGCGGGCGTAGGGCAGAGCGTTGAACCACGACCCGCCGCGCTCCACCCGGTCTCCCTGCACCTCAACGCTCTCCCGCCCATCATCGGCCCGGTACGGATAAGGCTGGTACAAACTGCTCGTCCACTCCCACACGTTGCCCGCCATGTCCACGCAGCCATAGGGGCTATCACCCGCCGGCGAATACTGGCCCACCGGCGTTGTACCCCCACTTTGACCAAACATCTTACCCGTTCCAACGTTGCACTTTTCACCGTCAAACTCATCCCCCCACGGGTACGCGCGCCCGTCGGCGCCCCGCGCAGCCTTTTCCCACTCCGCCTCGGTGAGCAGGCGCCGGCCGGCCCAGTGGGCGTAGGCCCAGGCCTCGTACCACGTGACGCCCACCACAGGGTATTCGGGCCGGTTCCACTTTTCATCGTCCCAGAAGGCAGGCTGCGTCCGTCCCATCCGTCGGGCCCATTCCCAGCCCGCCCGCGTCCACCACTGCTCATTCTCATAACCCCCGGCCTCGATAAAGCGCGCATACAGGGCGTTGGTCACCGGGTACTTCTCGGCGAAGAACGATTCCAGAGTCACCTGGTGCATGGGTTTTTCATCACCCTGCTGATCACTCCCCATCGTGAACTCACCCGCCGGCACCAGGCGCAAGTCGTCGGATGCATCCAGCAGCGCCAGGGCCTGGGGCGTCCCCAGGTGATACAGCGCCTGGTGCGCGGCCACGCGCACGCGCGGCGCATCGTCCGCCATCCCGGCCCGCAGGCGCTCCCACGACCGGGGGGCGTCCCAGCCGGTCAGCCCCCACAGCGCGTGAATGCGCTCCCCTTCTCGGGCAGATTCTACCAGAGGCGCCAGGAGAGGCCAGGGGGCCACACCTAATTCAACGGCGCGACGCACCCAATAGCTGGGCGCCAGCCCCTCGCGCAGCGCGGCCCGCACCATTAACTCCGCGTCCTCCCGGCTCAGGTTCAGGTAGGGGTTCTCCCGCTGCGCGTGGAGGTAGGTCACCTTCTCCCGTTCCGGAAGGGCTCGCAGGTCCCGCCAGGCGCTCCGTCCCTGGCGCAGCAGGTCACGGGCGGTTTGGGCCGCTTGCTCCGTCTCGTCGATCCAACTGCGGATCTTGTCCACCAGCACGTCATGCACCAGTTCGTAGCGGCGCTCGTCATTCACCTGTAGGCTGCGCACCAGGCGGGCATCCACCAGGTCCATCAGCACGTCTCGCTTCTCCGCCACATCGCCCGCCACCTGGTTCAGGATCTCCGCCGGGCGGAGCGGCAGCTTGGTCTCGCGCCCGGTGACCATAGCCTTGAGCAGAGCCACCGCCATTTCCCGGCGCGCGCGGGGGAGTTGGGCCAGCGCCAGGTCCACGTAGTCGGCCAGGATGCGGCGCGCGCCGCCCAACGCCTCGTAGGTCGCCGGCGTGATGCGCGCGCCCGTGTCGCGCGCGCTGTACAGCCGGTCGCACACGATCTGTAGCGGCGCGGGGGGCACGCCCTCTTGCGTCAACTCGTCCACCTCCCGCTGGCCCAGCATGTCGTCCAGCACTCGCTCGACCAGCGCGGCGTCGATCTCGGCGCCCACCCACGCCAGGGGCTGCACAATGGCGTCCCGCGCCTCCTGGCGGCGCAACGGGTGAAGGCGCGCGGTGTGATCAAAGAGACCCGGCACCTGGGTTGCCCACTCGTGTAGCTCGGCGGCAAAGTCCTCACGCAGGGAGAGCACCCAGTGAAGCGCCGCGGGCGCCTCCTGCAATGCCTGGGCCAGCGCCGCCACCCAGCGAGCGCGCATCGGCGGCGCCAAGGCCGTAAAGCACTCCTCGGCCTGGTCCAGAATGACGACGGGCACTCGGCCCCGGCGGGCGCCGGCGGCCTCAATAAAAGCGCCCAGTTCAGTGATTTTGCCCAGGGCGGCGCGGTCGGCCGCGCTCAGGTCCGCTTCGGCGGCGGTGCGCAACGCGGCGATGGGGTCCTCGCCGGGGCGGGCGTAGATGGGCCAGCAGTCGCGCTGTTTCAATCGGGGCGCTATGCCTGCCAGCAGCAGCGAGGTCTTGCCCACGCCACTGCGTCCAAAGAGCACCACCAGCGGCTCCGCCAGGATACGGTCGACCAGGTCCTCGGCCTGTTGTTCCCGCCCGAAGAAGAGGTCGGCATCCTCCGCCGTGTAGAAATCTAGGAACTTGTAGGGGCGGCGGCCCAGCAGATCACCTGGAGCAGGCACAATGTCCACGGGCCGGGGAGGCACATTAGCGACAGCCTGGGTCAAATCGGTCAACCATTCAGCAGGCTCCGGCGCCATCACGGCGGTGACGCCGTGTTTGTTCCATTCCGCAACCGTGCGTTCTGTTCGCGCCAGGGCGTACTCTCGCCGGTGGTGCGGGCTGATGCCCTCGGTCAATGCGCGATGCAGATGCTGCCAGTACGGGTTCTGTGGGTCGACGCCAATCCACAACAGGACTTGGGTCGCAGTCCAGACGCGCAGTTGATTCATCAGGAGGGGGCGACTGGGTGAAGAGAGGGAGGCAAAGCGAAGATAATCATCCTCGGTCAGTACCAGTGACTCAGGCCGGTCGGCTACGCCATAGGGCTTGACGAGCCACACACCGCTGGGTTCGACGTAGGGCAATTCGTGATCTTGCACAACAACAGTATGGCGGTGTTCGGCCTCCCGTAATACCATCTCAATACGGCGGTCGTAGCTCCAGTCCACGATACGCTTGACCGGCAACTCGACCAGCGCGCGATGGAGCGGAGTCGACGCGTGCCCATCTTGCTCCAGCCACTCACGCAATCGGGCCACGAGAGCCTGCCGCCCATGCTGCGGGCCGCCCATCGTCGCCTGGTAAATGCGCGCCACAGCCGGTAAAGAGCAGTCGGGTTTGTCCAACGGGTAGTCGCAGAGTTCGGCGAGTTCGTCTGCGAAAGACCGTTGGCGATTTTGCGCGTCGGCGCTGTTCCCCATCATCACGACGCAGTTGCCGTAGGCGACTTGTGTTAACAGTTCTTTCGGCAGTGTATTCAGCATCCTGGTTGAGATTCTCCTTATTCGGAGGTTACCCCCAAAAGTTGTACCACTTGAGACTGTGTTTATTGTGATTCCTCAGGCAACCAGAGAACCGTCTCGAGGGCGTCGCCTGCCCATACTG
>Ga0207752_1000935_pt1 | contig 13795 bp, 12 predicted proteins | sample Pon2CUnioCityCA_6_FD_187272 | JGI IMG/M metagenome (GOLD analysis project Ga0207752, IMG submission 187272) | Marine sediment microbial community from Union City, CA, USA - Pond 2C Sediment 2 (SPAdes) | ecosystem: Environmental > Aquatic > Marine > Intertidal zone > Salt pond sediment ... | reverse complement strand
GTCCATTCACCGTTCCAGGTCTTGTCCCCCTCCCAACTCGCTCATATCATTCATACCGATCAGCTCGCCTGACGGCATGGATTCTCCCTACCTCCCCTATGGCTCATCGCTCCCGGGACTCGACTGGCCCGTTTCCGCAGACTACTCCAGCCTCCGGTATTCGTTATTGCTGGCGAAGCGCGAGATGGCTTGACAAACGGAAACAGTCGCCTATAATCATACCGACCGGTCGGTATGGAACCACCCAGGAGGAGACGGATGACGACCCAGCAGCGAGGCGAGGAGACGCGCGCCCGCATCCTCGACGCGGCCGCGACGGGGTACGCCGAGCAGGGGTACGACGGCACCAGCGTCGCGGACATTTGCGACCGCGCCGGGGTGAGCAAGGGCGCCTTCTACCACCACTTCTCCAGCAAACAGGCCCTCTTCCTGGAGCTGCTGGAGCGGTGGCTCGACGTGATAGATGGCGAGCTGGAGGAGATACGCAGCGCCGAGGCGGCCGTCCCGGAGCAACTCGTCGCTATGACGGAGATGATCCGCCGGGTCTTCCAGGCGGCGGGCGACCAGCTCCCGGTCTTCCTGGAGTTCTGGGCCCGGGCCACCCACGACCCGGCCACCTGGGAGGCGACCATCGCGCCCTACCGGCGCTACCGGCGCGTCTTCGCCGAGATGATCGAGACCGGCGTGACCGAGGGGACGCTGCGCCCGGTCGATCCCGACACCGCCGCCCGGATCGTCGTGTCGCTGGCCATCGGCGTGGTCGTCCAGGGGCTCCTCGACACCGAGGGCGCCGACTGGGGAGAGGTGGCGAGACAGGGGATGGAGATGCTCCTCGAGGGCATAAGGCGTGAGTAACAGAGAGACAGGTAAGGAGTGACATGAACGTTTTGGTGACGGGCGCCTTCGGCAACGTGGGCATGAGCGCCCTGGAGTCGCTCATCGCCCGCGGTCATCGGGTACGGTGTCTCGATCTGAAGACGAGGACGAATCGGCGCGCGGCCCGACGCTTCGGCGACGCGATCGAGGTCGTGTGGGGCGACCTCCGCCGCCCCGAGGACGTGGCGCTCGCGGTGCGGGACCAGGACGTGGTGGTCCACCTGGCCTTCATCATCCCCAAGATGTCCGCCACCGGGGTCGAGTCGGAGAAGCGCCCCGACTGGGCGCGGCGGATCAACATCGGCGGCACGCGGAACCTGCTGGCCGCCATGGCGTCGCTGCCGACGCCGCCGAAGGTCCTCTTCGCCTCCTCGTACCACGTTTTCGGCCGCACCCAGCACGAACCGCCGCCGCGGACCCTCGCGGACCCGGTCCGGCCCACGGAGTACTACTCCCGCCACAAGGTGGCCTGCGAACGGATGGTCAAAGCATCGGGCCTGACGTGGTCCATCTTTCGGCTGGCCGCGGCACTGCCGCTGGCGATTCGGCTCGACCCGGGGATGTTCGACGTCCCCCTGGAGAACCGCATGGAGTTCGTCCACACCCGAGACGTGGGCGAGGCGATCGCCACGGGCGTGAGCGACGACGAGATCTGGGGGCGGACCCTCTTAATCGGCGGGGGGCAGGCGTGCCAGTACACGTACCGCGAGATCGTGGAGGCCGTCTTGGGCGGCATGGGGGTGGGCACGTTGCCGGAGGAAGCCTTCACCACGGCCCCCTTCCCCACCGACTGGATAGACACCAGCGAGAGCGAGGCGCTCCTCCACTACCAGAGCCGGGACCTGGACGACTACGTGGCGGAGATGGCGCGCCGGGCCGGGGCCAAGCGACGCCTCATCCGCGCCTTCCGCCCGCTGGCGCGGCTGATCCTGCTTACCCGGTCACGCCACTTCTGGCGCTCGCGGTTCAAGCTGGTCCCGCGGAGGGAAGCGGCAGGGGAAACAGTCTAGGCCGACCGCCCGGGCTGACGCAAGACGGCCATGATGCCAAAAACCCCACCGTTGCCGGTGGGGTCTGGCTCGCGACGCAGGCCGCGTTACTTCTCCTCTTCGTTCGGGAGGAAGCGGTTCACCGTCGTCCCGCACTCAGGGCACTTCCCCTTAGCCATGCGGCGACCGCTCTCCGTCTTCGTCACCTCGCCACCCGTGACGGTTCGTTTCTCGCGGCACTTGACGCAGTATCCTTCGAACTCCATAACAGAACCTCCTTGATATCAGGTTGATATCGACGTATAGCAGCTGGACGACCCAGCTGCACCTCTGAAGAACCACGCGCGACAACGAATCCCGCCTCGCCAGGGCACCACAGCGGCAGACAGCGGCTGGCCCAGGTCTCAGGCCCGCAGAATCACGAAGGCGGATGTCGAAACCGGGAGCACACGTCTGCGGAGAGGCAACCCGACAGCGCGGTGTGAGCTGTCACGCAAGAAAGACTATACCCGACACCACGCCGATCCGCAAGGCGCACAACCCCCTCCAGGGTCTTGTCGTTTTCAAGCTATCCCTTGCGAGAAAACCATGGTGCGCGGGCGCACCACTCTGAGTGGAAGAACCCCCCACTCCTGTCACCGCCAAGCGCACGGTCGTTTCGTGCGCCGAGCACGGCCGTTTGTGCGACGAAGCGGTCTCCGCCCTCGCCAACGGCCCAACCATCTACCCCGGAAAGCCAGTTTCTTAATAGGATTGCGTAGCATGCGCCTAAGCAGTCCAACACCTGAGGCACAGCCACCACACGACGCCGTCTGGGACCCGAACCTTCGCAAGGGTACCGCGAACGACAAAGCCAGCTACCGGACGACGTCAGGACTGCATCGCGCCCGGCGCGCTCAGTCCGGACGCGACCTCCGCGCGCACCCACTCCCCTCGCGCCTCGTCCCAGGCCATCTTCTGCAAGGAGCGGGGGTGAAAGACGCTAGTCCGTACCTCCCCCTGCACGAACCACTGGCAGCGGATGTTGCCGCCGATCTCGATCACTTCCTGAATCGTCATCTTCGGCCCGCCGGACCGCAACCGAACCACGTCTCCGACCTCGAACCGCGCCATCTTCCACCTCCGATCTGTAAGCGCGCAGAGCGCGAGAATCCACGACGACAACGGCCGGACGTCCATAATACCACAGATCCGGAAACCAAGGAACTTCCAGGGGCTAGAAACAGGGTCTTATCGTTTTCAAGCTAAACCTTACCAAGGTTGCGCAGCAGGTGCCTGAGCAGACCAATGCCCAAGGCGCAGCCACTACATAACCCCGTCTGACCACCAAACCTTCGTAAGGTTACCGAGAATGATGAGATCATGGTGATAAGAAGAGGGCCATCCTGGTCTTCTAAATCGAGATTACTAACAGAATCCTAACAATCCAAACCCAGCCCCACCGAACGTCCAACTCAACCCGTCGGTTAGGCCAGACATTTCATGATACACTGACCTCACGGTAGAGCTTGCAGGCGTGGCCTGCGAGGAACGTCGTCACCCTTCTCTTCGCCCTCCCATCGTTCTGAGCACCCGTTCTTCGTTTTTTCAGGCCCCGATCAGGAATAGACGATCGTGAATCAAATGGAATCAATCCAGGAACGAGCCAGAGGGCCCACCGTCATCTTCGACCTGAGCGAAGAGATTGGGAGGATCCTGTCTCACGAGAAAACGCGGGAGATAGTCGCTCTCTCCCTCATTCTCAGCGTGGGTCTCCTCGTCCGCTTCTGGAGAATCGACGCCGTCCCCGCCGTCGTCAACGGAGACGAATCGGGGAGCGTCATTCACACCCTGGAAATCGTTTTGGGGAAATACGATTCCCTATTCGAGCTCACCCACGACGGTCAGATCTCTTACGTTACCTACTTCGAAAAATCGGTGATGGTCCGTCTGCTGGGGCTGAGCAATATCCTTCTGGCCAGCAGAGGGGCGACGGCGCTTCTTAGCCTGGGGGCTCTGATTCCCTTCTATCTCCTGGCCCGCGAGAGAATGGCCAGGTTCATCGCGCTATCTTTGACGCTCCTTCTCTCCTTCAGCTACTGGTACCTCAACTTCTCCCGCCTCCCCTGGATCGCCACGGACGCCCTCTTCTACGGCCTGTGGCTCTTCTATTTCCTGGAGAAAATGACCACCAGTGGACGCTGGCTCTACACGCTGGGCGCCGCCCTCTCCGGATCTCTCGTCCTCTATCAGTACAATGGCGGGAAAGTCTTCCTCGTCGCCGCCGCCGCTCAGCTCCTCTACTGGCTCTTCCAGCGCTCAGAGAAGTTCCTTTTCAGCGAAAAACTCCTCCATATACTGGTCTTTGGCGTGGTGACGATCCTGATCTATCTCCCCCAGATCGTCGTCATCAGCCAGAATCTCCAGACCTACACCACCCGCGCCGACAGCCTCTACGTCTTTGGATCCGCAGCAGGCAAATACTACGGCATCGACACGGAGAACAAACTCCGGATTCTGCTGCACCAGATCAACTATACGTTCAGAGGACTGGTTCTCTTCGACCCTCGAGTCAGCGCCGAGGGGATCGAGAATCACCGCTATAAACCGCCTCAGCAGGGAGGCATCAGCCTATTTCTGGTCCCCTTCTTCCTCCTAGGGTTGTATTCCCTGCTGACGAGGAGGAAGAAGTCCTGGTCGCTCAAGTACGCCGTCCTCTACTTCAGCAACCTGGTGTTTATCCAGATACCCTCCGCGTACGTCCCCAATTGGGCCCGGGCAGTATCCCTGCTACCCACCGTCTTCCTCTGCCTGGGCCTCGGTATTGATGAGCTCTGGGCCAGGATCCCGGGAGCCTTTCTCAAGGAGCACAGGGGAAAGATCATCGGCGGAGTCGTCGCCATCTCCTTGCTGATCTCTGTAAGGAGCTTCTCAACGTACTGGAGCTGGGTTCAGAGCCCCGCCTTTGCCCGAGCCCAACGACCGGTGGTCAGGGTCGAGGAATTCCCGACGTATCTGAGTCTGATCAGAGAGCGCATCGAGGAGGATCGTCCGATCTTTCTATTGCACCAGTGGAACGATCCTTCCTGGCGCGAGAAACACCTTCCACCGAACTTCTAAGAAACTGTTGTTGCGTTGGCGGTTGAGTCGCTGGCGAGGCCGGGGACCGCTTCGTCGCACAAACGGCCGTGCTCGGCGCACGAAACGACCGTGCGCTTGGCGGTGACAGTAGCGCGTGTCATTGCGAGCCGGAGCGTATGCGGACGCGAAGCAATCTCCGCGGTGGTTCAGCGTGGTCACGGGATTGGAGACTGCTTCGTCGCTGCCGCCCCTAGCCATAAGAGTAGCGCGTGTCATTGCGAGCCGGAGCGTATGCGGAGGCAAAGCAATCTCCGCGGTGCTTCAGCGTGGTCACGGGGTGGAGATTCCTTCGTCGCACGAAACGACCGTGCGCTTGGCGGTGACAGGAGAACGTGTCATTGCGAGCCGGAGCGGACGCGGAGGCGAAGCAATCTCCGCTCACAGTGGTGCGCCGGGTCACGCCCCCTCCGCCCGGCGACGGAAGGCGGCCATATCCACCACCTTCCCCTCCAGGCGCGCCCGGTCCGCGGCGAAGGCCATCAGGTGGCCCTCCAGGGACTTCTGCACCGTCGTGAGGCCAGCCACCCCACCGGCACCCGACCCGTCCCCCCTGACGGCGCGGACGAAGGCCGCCATCACGCCCGCGTCGCCACCCCCGTGGCCCGTGGTGCTCCCCCGGTTGCTGAGCCCGATCCGCTCCACCTCGCCGCTGTGGTGATCGTGGATCTCGATGACGTCGTCCAACCCGTAGGCGAACTTGCCGCGCAGCGTGGCCCGGGTTCCCTCGTAGCGCATGGTGCGGGCCTCCTCGTGGGCATGGCCCTGCATCACCAGCACCACCGATGCGCCGCTCTCGAAGACCATGTTGACCGTCTGGTGATCGAGGACGTCGTTGTCGCAATGGTAGACGCACCACCCGTACGGCCCGGTCTCGAGGGCGTGGCGCCGGGCCTCACGGCTGGTATCCTCGGAGATAGCGGAGATGGGCCACTCCCGGTAGTCCAGCGCCCGGTCCACCGGAGGAACGAGGCGGCGGATCAGGTCGACGACGCCCGGGAAAGCGAGGATGACGCGAGACCCCAGCCGCTCCCGGAGGACCGGCGAGCGGCGCGCCACGTGATACAGCGGGATCAGATCGAGGTAGAGGCGCGGTGCGAAATAGGGGCACCCGTCGGCCACAGGACATCCATCGGTGCACCGCTCCGGCGCTCCCGGCGGGGCGTTCTCCGGGCGGAAGTGGCGCAGCGAGCCGAAGGAGTTGAGCTGAGCGCACCGCCCCAGGTTCCAGGTCAGGACGTCGAGGTCGTGGGAGCACTTGGCGAGGATGATGGGGCTGGAGAGGTCCCGGCGCCGCCAGTTCCCGCGCACGTAGGAGTGGGCCATGTGCCAGTACACGACGTTCTCCCGGTGCTCGACGGTGATAATCTCACCCAGGCGCCCGGAGGCTATCACCTCGTGGAGGGTAGAGAAGAAGTCGGTGTAGCGGAGGACGTGCGTGACCTGGAGCAGCTGCCCCGTCCGCTCGGCGGTCCGAACCAATCGCACGCACTCGGCCAGCGTGGTGGCCATCGGCTTCTCCAGGAGGACGTCGTAGCCGGCCTCCAGCGCGGCGACGGTCGGGTCGGTATGGAGCGTGTCCATAGTGCAGACGAGGGCCGCGTCGGCGATCTTCCCCTGCTCCAGCAGGTTCTCCCAGGTGTGGAACCGGCGCTCCGGCGGGATGGCGTGCGCCTCGGCGAAGCGGGTCCGGCGGGCGTCGTTCGGCTCGGCGACGGCGGTGAACCGGATCTCGTCGGGATGGGCCAGGGCGTAGGGGCCGTAGGCACGGTAGCCGCGCTCGCCGGCCCCGATCATGATTGCAGTCAGGGGTGTCGGCATGTGATACCTCGTCTGCGGCGGTCGTAGGGACGGCTGCCACTCACCGCAACTTCAACTCGTACCGTTGCTCCGTCACCACCGCGCCCCAGATGGAGTGGGTCTCCTCTTCCGTCAGCTCGAACCCCAGCGACTCGTAGAGATGCAGCGCCCCCTCCAGCCCCTCGACCGTCCACAGAAAGACCGACGCGTAGCCGGCTTCTCGACAGAAATCGACTGCCTCCTCCACCAGCATCCGTCCCAACCCGCGCCGGCGGAGGTGCGGAACCAGGAGCAGCCAGCGCAGCTGGCCCTGGGCCTCCGAGGCCTCCACGATGGCGACGCATCCCATAAGCTTCCCGCCCTCATCGACGATCCAGATCCGCTCCCGCTCGCTCTGCGACAGGGCGAACTCGGCCAGCGGGCCGGCCACGTACGCCTCGAAGGTGGCGTCCCAACCGCGCGCCTCGGCGTGGAGGATGGCGTGGAGGGCGATCAAGCGACTGATATCCCCCGTCCTCAGGTCGTGTCTGATCGTGACGTTCGCCGGTAGATTGTCCCGGCCACGGGCGATGGTAGTCATCCTTCATACTCCCAGATCTAATGCCTTTGGCAAGGCCATCGCATCTAGCCCGACACTCGGTGTCTACGGCCGATCCTCCCTCCCGAGACCCACGCTCGCGCCGTTTAGGAAGCCTGACGAGCCATCTCTACCTCGCTGACCCGCGGGCAAGCGAATCGACCGCAGCGATGTAGGCCGGATTAGGCGGCTCCGCCCGCTATCCGGCAGCCAGGCGATTCTCTGGTCTCCTGGAAACCCACTGTGCAACTCTTGCAGGGCTTGGCCTGACATCATCGGTGGTGCAAGGATACCATCACCCTACCCCAGACACCACTTCATACGCCCACTCCACCGCCTCCGGGTAGTGCTCGACGTCGAGGACGAACTCCTGCCCACGGGGCACACTCCGCAGGAGCGTGTGGTCGGGGCCCGAGGTCCATTGATCGGGATTCCCGTGGTAGGTGAGAGGCGGCCTGCCGTCCCGGGGAAAGAACCACCTCGGAAGTCGCCACCCGGTCCGCGTACGCCCGGGAGCGGTCAGTCGCAGCGCGTCCCGATAGCGACCGAAGGCGCCTGCACCGGCAGACCCTGTCGGCATCCCGGGGAGCCGCAGCTCGTCCCGGGCAACGTAGACCGTGTTCCTCCCCTCCGAGTCCCCGTGGAAGTGGGGATGGTACCCGGCCCACGCCGGGACCTCCGGCCCGCCGGCCCTCACCGGGATGACCCGGGCCACCTGGAGCCAGCCGAAGAGTACGTGAAGATCCGGAGCGCCCGACACGAAGCGGTACCCCGCCGCCGTCTCCTCCACCCGCCGGAACCAGCCGAAGAAGAGAAATAGATCGCCGACCCCGACGCCTTCGTTCGCCAGATGGGCCTGCGCGGTCCCATCCTGCCCGAAGAGAGGGCGCCAGCCGGGCCGTCGACGGTACGTGGACTCCCGGAGATCCGGATCGAGGTGCGCCCCGTGGTCACCCTGCACCTGTCCATTCGTCAAGTCCTCGACCAGCGATCCGAGCGGACGATCTGCTATACGAAGCTCATCGTAGGTCATTGGGGAGTCCGAAGAGGGTATGGGCAGGGAGAAGAGGGTCCCGTCCGGGAAGATCGGGCTGGCCGCGCCGCCGCAGGAGGAGTCGAAGCCCTTGCGGCTCAGGATGAACTTCATATCTGGTCGAACGTCATCCAGTCACCGTGATCTGGATCCACAGCTCGTCAGGATCCTCCTCCACGTTCACCAGGAAGGATTCCCACTCGCTCTCCGAGAGGCGCTCCGGCCGCTCGGCCGGCAGGCCGGTGTCGGCGCGGATGATGCGGCCCTTCGTCTTCTCCTCGAGCCGCGCAAAGAGCGGCGGAAACGGCATCGCCCACTCCCTGTCCTCGGCGTGCTCCCCGTTCACCGGGATCATCGCCACCAGGTCCGGGATCTCCATCATCTCCAGGCCCTTCTCGCGCAGCGTGGCGTTGTGGCTGCCGTGATGCCCCACCTTGTAGAGCACCGTCCGGCGGATCAGGTCGCCGCCGGTGAGCGCGTCCTCCTCGCAGTCGCCTTCGCCGGGCCAGGAGACGTCGTGCCAGGAGAGCCAGTTGCCCACCTGGGCATCCGCCGGGAAGATCAGGACCTGGCCGCTCTCCGTCAGCTCGATGGCCAGCGCCAGGGAGGTGTTGTTGGTGTCGTTGTCGAGATCCAGGGCCAGCTGCCCGGCCGCGCCCAGCCAGTCCGTGTCGATGCGCCGCCACGCGACGTCTTCGCCCTCCTCGCCCGGGCCGAAGTACCGCGCGCGGAAGAAGTCCCCGTGGACCTCGTGCTCCCCGGCCTCGTCCATCGCGATAGGGACGGGAGGGTGAAAGGGATGGCTGCGCTCCCACAACTCCCCCTGGCCGGCCGACAGCGCATCCCGATCTCCGGCGGCCAGCGCCGCCAGATAGAAAGCGTTGGCCTCGCTGAGAGCCAGCGCCCGCTCGTAGACCTCGCTGTCCGTCGTGGAGGGATCAGACTTGCTGAGCCGAGCCTCGTTCTCCGGCGGCCCGAGGACGTAGATCCGGACGCCCTCCACACCGGGCAGGGCGATCGGCGGTTCACCGGGGCGGCGATAGCGCGGCGGAGCGCCCCGGCCGTGCACGTACTCCATCTGCTCGGCCGTGGTGTTGATCCTCCCCTCGATGCCCAACTCCCGGTGGAAGTCGAGCACGTCGTTGATCGCCCCGGCCATGGACTTCGCCCTCTCTTCGTCCGCTCGCTCCAGTTGGTCCACCGCCGCGAGGACCCCCTTTAGCGCCAGCGCGTGCTTCTGACGCAGCCGCTCGGCAAGCTCGTCGTCCGGATCCTCCGTCCAGGCCAACCAGACCTCGTCGATAGACACGTCCTCGAAGGTCTCATTGGCGTACTGGAAGCCGGAGAGATGATCCCAGTGCTCATGCGTGGCCACGAGCACGTGCACGTGGCCGCCGGTGGCCTCCGCAATATCTTTGGCGATGTCCCGCATCCGATCTGCGCCGCCCGGGGTGCCTACCAGGACGCCGCAGTCGATCAGCATGTAGCGCGCCCGATCATCCCCGTCCGCGGCGCGGAAGGCCAGCAAGAAACAATCGCCGATACCGGGGCGGTACATACGCACCGTCACACCGGAGTCGGGTGGAGCCATCGTGGGGGGCATTACGTCACCTCCTGGAGCTCGTAGGAACGGTGGAGCAGCGCGAAAGGTTCCACCGCTTCCGGGTCGGACCGCGTGAAATACCTCCGGCGTGGATCGCCGAAGTAGGTAGCCCGCAGAGAGGGGTCGGAATCCCGGGTGAGGAAACGGCGCTGCGATTTCAGACGACGCTCGCTCCGAATCCGCTTGTAGACGCAGTACCTGACCCGAGCGGTCTCGAGGCTGACCAGCAGCGTGCAGCCTCCGCGAAAGATGAAGTCCCATGGGGGGTCGAACTCGCCCCTGTCGGCCCGCTCCTGCACCTGCGGGTCGTAATATCCGCGCCGCCACTGGGTGATCTCGACGACCAGATCGGTCAGCGTCTGGCCGTCGGGCCCCACCCGGTGCGCCGGACGAACCGAGTGCACCTCCAGCGTCGGGCGGCCGTCGCGGCCCCGATTGATGGTGGCCGGCGCATCCGCGTCCAGCGTCAAGCCGGCGGCCTGTACGGCGTCGATTCCATCGGGGTCGGTAAACCAACCGTGGACGTGGGCCTGGTTCCGCTTGGATCGGTCGTAGACGTCTTTGCGGTCGACCGTCAGCCCCCGGGCGGGGACGAACTGACGCAGCCTGGCGGGGCCACCCGGGAACGCCTTGCGATACGCCTCCTGCTGCTCCGGCGTCGGCGCGTCCCACAGCAGGCTCTCCTCAGAGAGGCTGCGCACGTCCAGGGGGTAGATGCCGCGGCGGCGAAACGCCTCGATCACGGCCAGCCGGTAGTTGAACCGGTCGTCGGAGACCAGGTCGGCGTCGGCCGTGATCAGGGCCCGCAGGTAGTCGCCGAAGTTGACGTCGACCGGCGGGCAGTAGTCGAGGGCCCGGATGCACATGTGGAGCATGTGCTGCGCCGTCTTCGCCGCCTCCTGGGCCAGGCGATCGACCAGGTCGGGGTGGATTTGGCCTTCCGGAAGGACGCCGGTGCCGCCGGTGGCGATGCGCAGCAAGTCGGCGATCCGCCGCCGGTAGATCGTCAGGAAGGCGTCGAACACGGCAGCGACGAGGATGGCGCCTCGAGCGTGGGGCTCGGTGGTACGCAGGATCTCTTGCGGGTCCGGCTCCCGCGGCTTCCACTCGCCCGTCTCCTCGTCGACGTCACCGAGGGCATCGCGGAGGGCACCGTAGCGCCCGATCGCCTGCCCGAACTGCTGCGCCAGCTGCGCCAGCAGGTTCTGCTGCTCCAGACTTCCCCGGGTGCGGGCGATCTGGTGGCGCAGCACCTCGGCGTAGGAGAAATGCTGAAACAGGGCTACGATGTCGGCGAAGGCCTCGTGCAGCGCCCACACGTCCACGTTGCTGGGCTCGATGAAGCGCCGGTGGAGGCCGTCGAGCAGCGCGTGAGTCGTCTCGTGGGCGACGATGTCGTGCGAAAGGCAGGTGAATACCTGACCGCCCGGCAGGTTTTGCCCGGGGTCGGTCCGCGAGGCCGGGAAGTATCCGAACAGCAGCGCCTTCTTGTTGGGGCTGTAGTAGGCGTTCGCCTCGCGCAGCGCGTGGGGGTAGATTCGCAGACGACGCACAAACGCGTCCTCCGGCCCCTCGCCGGGCTCGAAGGTGATGCGCGGCGACCACAGGACGCGCCGGCCGAGAGCCCTCTCGAAGTGCCGAATCGTCGTGCGGGCGACAGCGTACACCATCTGCTGGTGGAACTGCGGATTCCCCTCCGAAGGCGGCAGACCGTCCTGAGCCAGCAGATACGGGTCGTTCAGATCGACTGGAGCGTAGCAAGCGCCGCTGGCGGGGTCGACGTCGACCACCTCGAGATAGTCGTCGACCGGCCCCTTGCTCAGCTCGTCATCCCACGGAATCTTGATCGCGACCTGATTGATGTCGGCGGTGGCGATGCGGCGGCTGAGGATCGGGTCGAAGGCGAAGGCGCGCAAGCGCCGGAAGGGCGGGCGCGGCGCCTGGCCGTGATTCACATCCGGTGTCATTCCGATTACCTCCTCGTTCCCTTCTCAAGATCGGGGGTGCACGCCCGAAGCACGTCAACAGACAGCGCAGGCACCAGGATCACATCCCTAGCTTGTGCCTCGCCGCTGACACCCACTCGGCATCCATCCGCTCCAGACGCTTCTTCCTCAGGTTCTGCTTCATGACCCAGCACACGTCCCGGTCATCGCTGTCGAACCAACGCTCCATCATCCTCTTGCCCACTTCCGGATACCCGACCACAGCGACGCTCCAGCAATAGCCCAGGCCCTTCCTCAGGACCCGGAGCGGTTCGCTTCGCCGATCCTCGACCTCCTGCATGGAAGCGGTTATCCGGTCGAGGATCTCGAGCACCCTCTCTACTTCCCCTCTCTCGCCCAGTAGATCCGGCTCGCAGAGAGCGGCCGCGGCTGCTCTCCGCTCCAGCAGGTTCCCCCCGCTCCACCGCGCCATCGCCTCCAGCAGGGCGTCCATATTCACCCGACCCAGGCGCTGCAGGGCCATCGCCACCGCTTCCCGAATCCGCCACCGGGGGTCGGAGGCATAGGGACGCAGATCCTGCATAGCCTCTCTGTCCCCGCGGGCGAGTCGCTGTCCCAGGCCGAGCACCCCGCAGAAGGCCAGGAACTCGTAGGGAGAATTGGTCGGAGCCTTCTCGGCGTCGTAAGTCCTATACCGCTTGAAGAGCGCCTCGTCCCCCTCCTCGGCCACGGCCCGGGCCAGCTCCAGGTTTCCCCTCCTGCCCGGCAGCCCCGATTCCCGGAGCAGGAATGAATCCCACTCCGCGAGGGTTCTCAGCGTTTCCCGATACCTATCTACTTTGTTCATGCCGACTCCGGAAGACTTCAGAAACTGCGCCCGACGCACCAGAGGTGCACGATCCCCACGGTCGAAGCCGTAGCAGGTCGGTGGGCACCGAGGGGCTCGATCGAGGTACTGGCGTGTTGCTGCGCCAGGTCGAGCTGCAATCCGTCGTGGAGATCCAGTATATTCGACGGTGGGCAGGGTGTCAATAGGACTATGGGCGCAGCCACCCGTCTCACCGGCGTCGTCCCGCCCCCTTCCGCATCACGCCCCCCTACCAGATCCCGGGTATCAGTCGGTAACGCACCCGCAGGGCGTAGTCCTCATACCCCGCCAGCTCTTCCCGCAGCATCTCGTCCTCCTTCGCCGTCCTGACGACGAACAGGCCATCAATCGCCAGTCCCGGGATCAACGCATACCACGAGCCCAACGCCGGACCCAGACAGAGGAAGAGAACGAGAATCCCCAGGTACATCGGGTGACGGATGGTGCGATACGGCCCCCTGGTGACCACCTCCTGCCCCCGGTCGTCCTGGATACGCGCCTGCCGGGACAGATACGTGTTGACCGTCGTCGTCCACAGGATCAGCGCCGCAGCGAGGGTCATCCCCACCCAGGCCAGCGCTTGCACCGCCACGGGCACCGCTGACCAACCAAAGCGGCCCGCGTCGAGCCCCGCGACGATAAACACCGTCGGCAGCAGCGCGCTGTACACGCCCAGGATCACCTTGTCCCAGCGCTTCACGTTCGCGGCGACCTGACTCCGCTCCTGCAGCTGGGCCGGGTCCCTATACAGTCCCCAGAGGGCATACAGTAGAAGAAACGCTCCGAAGGAGAGAATCAGCGCCCAGGCCTCCGGCCAATCCCATCTACCCGCCGGAACGAACAGCAGTACAGCCAGGATGCCCAGCACGAGCAGCAGCCGGACCAGAATTCGGGTGATTGTCGGTCGGTGTCTGTCGGACATGAGGCGTCCTGTGCCTACAAGAAACCCCCACAAGTGTCATTGCGAGAAACACCATAGCGCCTAG
>Ga0207752_1000934_pt1 | contig 13807 bp, 9 predicted proteins | sample Pon2CUnioCityCA_6_FD_187272 | JGI IMG/M metagenome (GOLD analysis project Ga0207752, IMG submission 187272) | Marine sediment microbial community from Union City, CA, USA - Pond 2C Sediment 2 (SPAdes) | ecosystem: Environmental > Aquatic > Marine > Intertidal zone > Salt pond sediment ... | reverse complement strand
CGAACAATATTGATGGACTAGTTGTGATTGGCGGTGACGGTTCTATGCATGGAGCCTTGGAACTAAGCAAAGAAACAGATGCTTTGATTGTAGGGGTTCCGGCGACAATCGACAATGACGTGGTTGGAACTGACGAGACTATAGGTTTTGATTCTGCAGTGAACACGGCGATAACGGAAATAGACAAGATACGCGATACAGCGAACTCTCATGACAGGATATTTATTGTTGAAGTTATGGGCAGGAAACGGGGCTTTCTGGCTTTAACGATTGGGTTGACGGCTGGGGCTGAAATAATTTTGGTTCCAGAGGTGAAATACCCTTTAGACAAGATAGTTAAGACGTTAGAGAAGAACACTGCTAAGGGCAAGAAATCAGGGATTATTGTGGCTGCGGAGGGAATCGGCGACACCCATAAGCTAATGCGGGAGATTGAGAAGGAGGCGGGGGTAGAGGTCCGGTTAAGCGTTACGGGTTACGCCCAGAGAGGAGGCAACCCCACAGCCAGAAGCAGGCTCCTAGCCAACCTGTTCGGAAACAAAGCCGTGGAACTGCTGATGAACAAACAGGGAAGCAGGATGGTTGCCTTGCAGAAAGGAAAAACAACAAGCATCGAACTGGAAGAAGTGTGCAAAACAGAAAAACAGTTAGATGTGAGCTTGCTAAAACTTGCAGAGACGCTAGCAACCTAGACTGATTTGACCCATTCTCTGAGAAATGATGTTGGATAAACAGCCCGAAAAATGGCAATTTTAAAAAGCCTCTTCGTGTTTTTGTGTTCATGGGGTAACTGTTTTGGAGATAACAAAGGTTAGTGAGACCTCTATTTCTAAGAATCCGCATGGTGTAGACGCTAGAAAGATATATGATCATGAAAATGCGCAGGTCATTGTTTTAACTTTGCAGCCAGGCGAATCCTTGAAGCGGCACATAACTCCAGTTGATGTTTTCTTCTATGTCCTAGAAGGCAAGGGCGTAGTGGAAGTTGGAGATGAAAAAAAGGAGGTCTCCAAAGACACAATCATCCACAGCCCAGCCAAGATAATCCACTGCTGGCACAACAAATCAAACAGCAAACTAAGAATAATGGTCGCAAAAACGCCAAAACCCACCGAATCAACAATTCTGCTCTAGCCCCCTTTTTCATATTAGGCTCCTAATAGAGGTACATTGTTGAAAGCAGTCTTTTTTCGGAAAAACCGAGCAACGAAAGATTAAATGGTTTATGGATAAGTTGTGCGAAAGAGTTAGAAAGGGGTAAAACTTACCTACTTCTCTGCAGCCAAGAAAATAGGTTGTTGACGTTGTCGAAGAAAGTTACTGAAATCTTTGAAGAGGCTAAAGCTGAGGGAAGGAACTTTCTCCTTGAGCATGAAGCCAAAACCATTTGTAAAGAGTATGGAATCCCAGTTACAGAATTGAAGATGGCGAAAACCGCGGAGGCGGCGGCGAAGTTCTCCGAGGAAATCGGGTACCCCACAGTTCTCAAAATCGTTTCTCTGGATGTGCTCCACAAATTTGACGTAGGCGGGGTAATCCTTAATGTCAACAGTCGGGAAGAAGCCAGAAACGCCTACAACAAAATCATAGAAAGCGTGAAGAAACATAAGCCAGACGCAAAAATTGATGGAATCCTAGTTCAGGAAATGGCGCCTCCCTCAACAGAGGTCATAGTGGGTGCAATCAAAGACCCACAGTTTGGGCCAACTTTGATGTTCGGCTTCGGCGGAATCTTCGTGGAAGTGATGAAAGACGTGGCATTCAGAATTGCCCCAATAACTGAGGAGGACGCCCCGCAGATGATTACGGAAATAAAGGCGTATCCTATCCTCCAAGGCTACCGTGGTCAACCACCCGCCGACATAAACGCCCTAACGAAAATCTTGGTGAACACCTCAAGGCTGGTGATGGACCACCAAGAAATTAAGGAACTCGACCTAAATCCTGTAATGGTTTATGAGAAGGGAGCAAAAACGGTCGACGCAAGAATCATACTGGAACAAAACCCTTAACCACCACCATCACGAAACCTTTTTCCATCTCGTCTCATGATGAGAAACTAATCAGAAAAACAACCAAGCCCAGCGTAGGAAGTGAACGAAAATATCTGACTCCACTCAGCAAGAAATCGAAAGACTGAACCAAGAGTTAACCCCGCTTAAGGAAGAACGAAACAAACTGAACAGGGAAGCAAAAAAGTGGGCTGAAAAGAGAACCGCCATCCACGAAAAAATCAGAAATCTACGAAAAGAGGCAAGCAGCATCAAAGAAAAAAGAGACGCCTTAAACGCGAAGGTTCAAGAACTGAAAAAGCTGCGCGATCAGGTGAAGATTAAAAGCAGAGAGAAGCGCGACAAAATTTTGGAATTACAAGAGAAAATCAGAGAGTTAAATGAAAAGAGACCGGAAGGAAACCTGCGGCAGATAGAGAAGGAAATCGAGAAGATCGACTGGAAGATTCAAACAACATCTCTGCCGTTAAATGAAGAACAGACCTTAGTTAACAGGGTGAAACAGCTTGAAGCCCAACTTTCAGTTCAGAGGCAAACAAAAAAACTGAAAGAACAGCTCCTTGAGCTGAGAAGCAGAGAGAAAAGCTTTGGGCTTGAAGCAAAAAACCTTCACGAAAAACTTTCTGAACTGGCTGAACAGAGCCAAAAATTCCATGAACAGATGCTTGAGGCATTAGACAACGCCCGCAAACTCCAAGTTGAAGCCGACGACTTTCACCAAAAATTTGTGGAAACCAAACAGCAAGCCCAGAAGACACATCAACAATGTGTCGAACTTGGAGAGAAAATCAGAGCCATCAGACAAGAGTTGAAGCAAGAAGCTGATAAGAAGCAGGCTGAACGTCAGAGTAAAACTCAGAAGGAGCTGGAGAAGAGGGCTTTAGAGAAGCTGAAACGTGGCGAGAAGTTGTTGTGGGAAGAATTTCAGATTCTGGCTGAGAAAGGGCTGCTTTAATTTCGACTCATTCATAGACAAAGCTTTTTCATGGAATCTGAATAGAAAAAATAAAGATAAGATTAAAGTGTGCCTCCAAACAAAGTGGTAATGTAGTGGACTAAATATGCCGACAGCAGACAAGGCGGAGCGCATTCTTGTTCTATGTGTTGACAGGGACGACGATCTAGGCATGAAAGCAGGAATAAACACGCCTATCCTGGGAAGAAAAGAGAACGTGAATGCCGCTGCGAGCTTAGCTCTCCGAGACCCTGAGGAAGCTGACGCCAATGCCATGTTCGAAGCTGTCCGCATCTACGACAACCTGAAGAAGAGTGCCAAGGGAAAAGAAGAACATGAGGTTGCAACCATCGCAGGCTCCGACTTGACCGGAGTGGAAGCTGACAGGCAACTGGTATCCGAGTTAACTGATGTTCTTGAAGAGTTCAAGGCAACAGATGTTATTCTTGTTACCGACGGATACACTGATGAGATGGTGTTGCCGCTTATCGAATCAAGAGTGCCGGTTACTTCTGTTCGAAGAATCGTGGTGAAGCACAGCAAATCCATCGAAGAAACAGCTGCCCTCTTTACGCGATACATGAAAATTCTTGTAGAGAACCCCCGATATTCCAGAATGGTTCTTGGTCTCCCAGGAATCCTCCTTGTGGTATTAGGTGTGCTAGCAATCTTCAATTATTTGGCGTATGCTGTACAAGCCCTAGCCGTGGTCGTTGGGGCGTTCCTTGTCATAAGAGGCTTCGGACTCGACAAAGCATTTCATAACTTTGTTAAATGGGTAAGGGACTACTCTCCTCCCCCATTCACTGTGCAGATAACAAACTTTTCAGCGCTTGCAGGAATCTTGCTGATTCTTGTTGGCGGCTATCTGGGAGGAACTGCGGTGGCAAATGTTGCTAACAGTTTAGTAGATCCATTTGGACATGTTCCAAGACTTATCGGAGAGTTCCTTTATGGAGCAACATACCTCATCGCCATCGGAATATGCGTTACATTGTCAGGCAGGGCGGTTCGATGGTTCTTTGAGCGGGACTTACGGTTGTGGCGTACCATCGGCATAGTAGTTGGAGTCGCCGTGTCTTCAGTTATGTTTGTTCAGGTTTCACAGATACTAATCAACCCGGAATTTGATTACAATCGCTTGCTTGTAGCCATCGTTGGGGGAATATCAGTGATCGTGTTTACAGTCTTAACTGTGCTATTTTTCCGTAGAAAATACAGAGGCTACTTTGAAGAGACAGAAAAGGAGATAGAGGGCTTTGAGGAAAGCTGACGGCAGATTAGTTTGGATACCTTAAAACGTCTCCATGATAGAAGTGTAATACCGGAATCAGTTAAATCTCTGTGGTAAAAACTATGCTTGAAGGTTTGCTCTCTCTTCTTGGAATCTACAAATTATATGAGAAGTGGCTTTGGCTCCAAGTCAAAGAGGGAAAAAAACCGGAGCATGTAGCCATAATCCTCGACGGAAACCGAAGATGGGCTGCCCACAAAGCTTTAATCCCTTGGATTGGCCATCGCCACGGCGCCAACAAAATCGATGACCTGATGGATTGGTGCATAGAACTGGATGTGAAATTCATCACTCTGTATGCTTTTTCAACTGAAAACTTTCGCCGTCCCGAGGAAGAGGTGGAGGAAATTATGAATTTGATTGAGGAAAAACTGCATGCGATTCTTGAGAATAAGAGGATTCACGAAAACAAAATCAGAGTTAAAGCCATAGGACGTGTTGACCTTTTACCTAAATCGATGCAAGAAGTGATCAAGCGCGTAGAAGAATCAACAAAAACGTATAATGACCGATTCCTGAATGTGGCCCTAGCTTATGGTGGAAGAGCGGAAATCGTTGACGCAACAAAAAAGATTGCTAACAAAGTGAAAAACGGAAAACTGAAACTCGAGAAAATAAACGAGAAACTCTTCGAGAAATACCTGTACACAGCTCACATGCCAAAACAGGACGCTGACCTTATTATACGAACCTCCGGAGAAGAGCGGCTCAGCGGTTTTCTCTCTTGGCAGTCTGCCTACAGCGAGCTGTGTTTTGTGGACATAAATTGGCCGGACTTCAGGCGCATAGACTTGTTGCGTGCGGTTAGAACTTATCAGAGGCGGAAGCGCCGTTTCGGCAAATAAGGTTTTATCCTCGTTTTTTGGCGCTGACTATCGAAACCACGTCCCTGTCTTTAAGCACGTAGTCTTCTCCGATTCTGTTTTTTCCGCGAATGTCGATTGCGTGGATGAAGCTGTCTCCCAGTTCGGTGTGGATGATGTATGCGAGTTGGCGCACAGTAGTGCCGTAGGGTACGAGGTAGACGTCGGGGAGCACTCTGCCTTTGTGGTCGCTGAGGTGTTCACTGTCTTCCACTGGGTAGACGGCAACCATCTGCAGGAGCTCAAAGAATGCGGTGTTGATGGCTTCTTGGACGCCGGTGGACCCGAACTTGTACAGAATGTGCTCCTGAATAGCGTTCAGTGCTCTTTTCTGAGCTTCGTTAAGTTTGTCAGAATCGGTTATTTTCAGCTTGCAGTCTCCGGGCTTGTAGTCGATTAAACCTTTTTCGCCTGCTCGTCTAAGAGCCAATTCTGCTTCTGCGCTGCAGGGCACCACATTGTATCCGCGTTCTTTCAGGCGCTTAACGTTTTCTTCTGCTGTTGGGAGGTCGATTTTGTTGGCTGCAATCAGCGTGGGCTTGGAGACGCTTCTTAGAATGTCCAAGAATTTTATGATTTCCTCGTCGCTCCAGTGTTCCGGCTTGTCCATTTTGAGGTCGGTTTTTCTTAAGCTTTCAATTATGTGGAATCGATTAATAGCTAATCCACTCAGCCGAGATTCAAGAAGCGAAATAATGTCTTCTTTGCCTGACCCCGCTGTCCTAGCCATTTTAGCCCAGTCCTTTTTCAGTATCTGATTCATCCACATGGTTATTTCGTTTTCAAGAAACTTAACGTCATCTAGGGGGTCATGCTGTCCGGGTTTGCAGATTCTTCCCTCAGAATCTGTTGCCCCTGCCACATCGACTACGTGGAGAAGCGCGTCTGCTTTTCTGACTTCGTCTAAGAACTGGTTTCCCAGCCCCCGTCCCTTCCAAGCTCCGGGAACCAGCCCAGCCACGTCAATCAGCTCGACTGGAACCAATCTGATTCCGTCTAGGCACAGGCTGTTTTTGGGATTGTCTTCGACGTTGAATTCGGGGTGGACGCATGGGGTCCGAAGGTATCCTATGCCCCGGTTGGGTTTGATGGTGGTGAAGGGGTAGTTTCCGATGTCCACGGGAATTAGGGTTGCAGCCGAGAAAAATGTGGATTTACCGGTGTTTGGTTTGCCGACAATTCCAAGCTTTTTGGAGTAAGATGGTGTGCTCATGGCTGACCTTTCCTTTTCTCTGCTACCCGTAGTCTATAGAGAAAGATGCAGATTCAGTTTATGGGTTATCTTGTGTAAAAACTTTGTCTACGCCAAGACAAAACACATGAACCCGTTTCTTAGGTTCCTATCAGATACTTTTCTGCGTCCAAGGCGGCTTTGCATCCGGAGCCAGCAGCGGCGATGGCTTGGCGGTAACGGTTGTCTGCGACGTCGCCTGCAACAAAGACGCCCTCTATGTTGGTTCGGGTGCCTTCTCTGGCTATTATGTAGCCTGTTTGGTCCAGTTCTATTTGGTCTTTGAAGATGTCTGTGTTAGGTTTGTGGCCTATAGCCAAGAAAACAGCGTCGCACTCTAGAACCGATTCTTCGCCGGAAACAACATTTCTGAGCCTAACCCCTTCCACTCTGTCTTTGCCCAGAACTTCTTGGACTGTGCTGTTCCAAACAAACGTTATCTTCGGATTAGCGAAAGCCTTTTCCTGAAGGAACTTGCATGCCCTCAGCTTGTCTCGTCTGTGGATAACCTTGACTTCGCTCACAACCTTGGAGAGAACAAAAGCCTCTTCCATGGCTGTGTCTCCTCCCCCAACGACCACAACTTTCTTGTCTCTGAAAAAGGGAGCATCGCATGTGGCGCAGACTGAAACGCCTCTGCCTCTCAATCTTGTTTCGCTTTCTAAGCCCAACCATTTGGCTGAAGCTCCGGTGGCTATGATGACCGTTTTTGCCTCGTAAACTTTTCCTGCTGTTACCTTGAAGGGCTTGGATTTAAAGTCTACAGAGGTGGCGTTCTCGAATATCAGTTCTGCGCCGAAGCGTTCAGCCTGCTTCCGCATCGTTTCCATGAGGTTGGGTCCGAGGATTCCGTTTTCGAATCCGGGAAAATTTTCCACTTCCTTGGTGAGCATAAGCTGACCGCCCCACATTGTTCCCGCCACAACAAGGGTGCTCAATCCTGCTCTGCTGGTGTAAATGGCGGCTGTCAAGCCAGCGGGTCCAGAACCAACAATTATCACATCATACATTATCATCACTTCTTAACGGAATCATAGAAGTAGCGAACTAAAAGTATTTTCACCTGCCAAGCAGTGAAATTCATTCTTCAAAAGCAGCAACTAAAAAGGCACAAAATTGTCTTGCTTGGAAAAACAGGAAAAAGCTAGTTTTCAACAATGAAGTATTATTAGGAGCCTAATATGCTCTGTGGAATGGTTGCGTTTTGGGCAAACAATAAATTTTGTTCAATTGAAAGGTAGGTCATATCGGTTTGGATGGTGGTTGCGACGAGGCATAAGAGAACTGTGCTGCTGTTGGCGATATTCTGTTTTGCGTTCCTGTTTAGGGCAGCCCTTCTCTTCCATAACGAGTATCCTCCAAGCTCAGACATCGGATTGCACGGCAGCATCATAAACCTGATACTGGATGGGGGAGAACTGCCCAGCTGGAACCCCTATCACATGGGCGGAGAACCTCTTGCCACTCCACCCGGATTCCACTTCTTCGTATCCACCCTCATCATGTTAACGGGAATGCCGCTGCTTTTTGCACAGTTAATTACCGCCGCCTTTTTCAGCGCGTTCATAGTTTTCCCAGCCTATCTGATATCCAAGAGAATCTGGAGAAATCCTAACGCAGGTTTGATAGCAGCCTTTTTTGCTGCGATTTCAGCGTTAAGCGTTGAGATGATAAGCTGGGGCGGCTACACCAACATCGTATCCCTTGCCCTGATTGCAGTGATATTCTATCTGTTTCTCAGGGACATCGACCAGCCAAGCCACTTTCACCTGCTGATGGGAACGCTGCTCTGTGGCAGCCTCATCCTAACCCACACATTCACCCTGTTCATTTTCTTTCCAATCGTGGCACTATACTTTGTTTTGCTGCTGATAGGCAAATGGCAGAGGCTCAAGGAGATTAAAATCCTAGCCGCTCTGCGTTTCTTCGGTGCTTCGGTGGCGTTGGGAATCTTGGCGGTGTCGCCGTGGATACTGAGGGTCGCCAGCTTCTATATGGATGTTTCAGCGGAGGGAGCCCTCACGGGGGGACTGGGCAACAGAAACCTGATGCTTGCAAACCGCTCCGTCGAACCCATAATCTTGACCCTGTTTATTGCTCTCATTCCAGCGGTTTTGATGTTCAAGGCATCCAGAAAAAGATACTTTGACAGGGGAAGCCTGATGCTGGTGGCATGGTTTATTGTGCCCATAGTTATGACTCAAGCCTACATTTTCGGCATATTCACGGACTACTCGAGATTCATGTACTTCATCGACTTCCCCGGAATCATAATAATATCAGGTGGGTTGTTCTACTTTTGCCGTTTAACATCAGTTGCAATCAACATATACCCAAGAATCAACTGGAACAAAATCAAAAAAATACTCCCCGTAATAGTTTTCACCGCATTCATCTTCTGCTTCATCATCGCTTCGCTATGGTCCATCTTTCCACACGAAGCCATGAAACGAGTCAACTTTTACTCGACAATCCAAAGACCCGAAGCCAATGCACTGGAGTGGATAAAAAACAAAACCCCAGGAAATTCTGTTTTCGTTGCCGACCACCTTTACGGATGGTGGCTCTCCGGAATCGCAGAAAGACCTACCCTCAGCGCAGCCAGCTTAGAGTTCCTAATATATTCCCACGAGTTGGAAATTGCCAAATCAGCGCAGCTTCTCCTCGACACCGACTACTACATCGACAACAGCTTAATCCAAGTCAGAGAGGATGGACCATACCTGTCACGCCACAACCCCGAATTCAGCATAGAAACATGGAGCGGAGAACCCTACACACTATTCTATTTCCAAAACAACGAAACCAAACTCGAACATAACCAAGAGAACACAACTCTGTCAGACATGAAAATAACCGAAACACCAACACTACTGAAAAACCAAAACTCGGCAGTCCTGACAATGACATATGAAAACGACTTTTTCACCGTTAAGAAAACAGTGACAGTCTATCAGGGAGTGAGATTCGCTGAACTATCCTATGAAATAGAAACAAAAAATGCGCAAATCAACGCTTTCGACGCCAAGTTTACGCTTTACACAACAGCAGACAGGAACATAACAATACATGATGAGCCAACGCCGATGATAATTGAGGCATACAATTCATTCTATGAGGCAGCTGGACAAGTAATCTTCACAGAAACCAACCCGTTGATTGAACTAAAAAAGAACACCACAAACTGCGCTGAAATCACGTATAATTCGCAGAACAGCAGCATACAAGCCAAAATGCTAGTCGGCGTTGTTGACGTGGAAGACCTGAGCTACCCATACGAAGTTAATATAGTATATTCTGAGCTTGCCAGTTCTCCCCTAGAAACTGTAACCTCTGAGCCGCTCATCACATGGAATTACATCGAAATGATGAAAGAATATGACGTCTCCTATGTGATATGCAGAGACCAGACTGTCTATCTTAAATTCTCGGAAGACCCAAAGTTTCAGATTGTGTTCAAAGGCGGAAAAGTCGCAGTTTTCCAGGTAACAGCATGAAACAAAATCAGGTAACAGTCTCTAGGAACAATGAGGAGATGGTGAATTTACGCGAGCAATAGTTTCCACCAGCTCGTTTAACTCAGCAACGGTCACATGCTTTACTGAATCCAGCATCTATTCCAAACCCCGCTAACACACTCAATTATTGCGGGGGTCAATTTAGTTCCATGGATTAGAACAGAGCGTTCGAGTTCCAGAACATTTCCTGCTCATGCACATTTTCATTGAAAGGTTACCGTTTTTTTGAGAGTTTGAGAAGAACCTGAGAAACCAGCCTCTTTCGTTGGAGGTTTATTTCCAGAGTTCCATTCTCCATGCAGTCTAAGCAGACATTAAAACCACAGGTTAAGCCGTCATGAAAAACAAATTTGCATGGATACACGGCTTTGACCGCATCGCCGCAGCAATCACAGAACAGTTGCTTCATGACCTCAACCTTGAGATACAAGAGACGACGTATGTTAAAAGGGAAGTTTCTCACGCAAAAATGCTGAAAAAGCGGATGTATTTACGACACGGATATATTACGATACGAGAAGTTTGTGCTAGAGCGCTGTTTAATTGATGGTTAACAGAATCCCCCCTTTGGCAAATAATCCACCGAAAACTGGATGTTTTTATATGCTGAACTCACTAGTCATATACTCATCGTATCCTGCTGCTTTGGAGGATAATTAGTGCAAAAGCTAAGACTATCCACTATTGAACTGGTTTTCGTCCTAATTGCCGCCTCCACTCTCCTCTTTGTTACATTTCACCAGATGTCCACAGACGGCGTTCTTCCCGGAAACGACCCCGCAGTTCACTTGGCAAAAGCAAAACAGATAGTGATAGACGAGAGAGTCAGCTACAGCGAAGTCGCATGGTACCCACCACTCTTTCACACCATAGTAGCTATGCTCCAAATTTTTGCAGGAACCCTCGACGTCATCGCTGCAGCCTTTCTCATAAAACTGCTGATTGCAACCCTCAACGTGCTAATCCTGTTATCCACGTATTTGCTGAGCCGAAAATTTTTTGGGACAGGCGTAGCCGTTGCTTCAGCAGTATTCACAGTTCTGTCAGTTCCTCTTTTTGAGATGATTTTTTGGGGAGGCTACGCAAACTTTCTGGGTTTAGCATATATTGCCTTCATTTTTTACATACTAAACAAGGACTTCGGAGTTCCAATCAAAACCTTCCTGCTGTTTCTGGGAGCCTTCACCATCGGGTTGTCCCATCAGCTCGCCACCTTCGTCTTCGTTCTGATGTTTGTCCCCGCCTTCCTAGTTAGCACCATAGGATCAAAAAGAAAGCTCATAGTTTTTTTTGCCGTGTTTGTGGGTGGCGGCTTAGCTCTGCTGGCATGGTACGCCCCAATGCTAATCGAATACGCTGACATCGTTATAGAACACGTCTTCTTTGCGATGCAAGAGAATGTTTACCACATCGGCGCAGTTACACTTGATTCTCTAATCAAAAACTTTGGAACAACCCTTTTCCTAGCTTTAGCAGGTATCTACCTAACTTTCATTTCAGTGAAGAAGAAAAAGGTCTCGAAATCCTCGATGCTGATCATTTTTTGGCTCGCCGTTCCCTTCTTTTTGGCTCAACTATACCTCTTCGGAATTTACTTGCCATACCACCGATTCATCTACTTTCTTGCCACACCACTAGCCATTCTTGCGGGCTTGGCGGCTTACCGCATCACAAAATCGGTCGCATCCCCAGAATCAAAAGTAATTCTGAAAATCGCAAAAAAAGTTAACACACAGAATGCTACCAAGATGGTTACTGTAGCCCTAATCTTCGTCTTGTTCTTTGTTCAAGCTTTTCTCTTTCTTCAAATAACTGGAGCCTATCCACAATTTTACGAGAGAGCGTCAATCCCCAGCTACAACTCTGGCATGTGGGTAAATCAGCATTCAGTTTCTGATGGCACAGTGATTACTACCAGAAGCCCAGGGTCATGGTTTTACATCTTTTCGGATCACAAAACAATACAGGAAACGGATCCTCTTTACCAAAGAAGCGCGGTTGCCGAGGCAGTATTGTACAGCTTTTATGAAATGGAGAACTCTATCGCTCTCACAAGAGAGTTTGACCCGATAAGCCCAAGTGCGGGTCAGTCAATATACGTTTCGCGTTTCAACATCTGGACTAAGGTTCTAAGCATCCCCACCCACGAATTCAACGTTACCTACATCAATCCTCTTGGCGAATGGGTGACGGTTCCCCTCTCCGAAACTGCTGAAAACATTTACTGGACGCAGAACTCCACAGACAGAGCACAACTGATTTCTGAGTACACCCATGAACACTTCACAGTAGAAAAAATAGTCACAGTTTCAAGCATCAATTCTGCGATTAACATTGAATGGAACGTTAAGGCACACAAAAATTTAGCGTACGTCAAAATAACGTTTAACAATTATTTTGACTTTTCCCTAGATTTCAAAGAGGCTCTTATCCCCGGGCTTCTTAACTGGCAGAACCCATGGGACAACGCCACTCACTTAAACGCAACCGAAAAATGGGCATTAGCAGAAGTCTCAGCTATAACATACCAAAAAACTGTGGGAATACGGGACACAAAAAACGGCATAATAACCGCTTTCGAATTTGATGAAGCCCCCGCCTGGTTTAGCGTCGGCGCCTTAGATAATCGGTTTATAGACGCCCTTAGACTCAAATATGACTTGGAGGCGTTAGGCGAAGGCGAAAACAAGGAAGTATCTTTTTCTATACTTGCTTACGCCTTCGAGGATGAAGAGATGGAACAATGGACAATCTCAGAGTTGGAGCAGCAATTCGATTCACAAACGGATTTGCCAGTAAAAGCAATAGACTTCCGCACATTCATTGAAGAATACAACATCAAATTCGTAGCCGTCGACACTCAGCAAGTTGTATCGAACATCGAAGTATCTCCGGCATTAGACAAAATCTATGATAACGGCAGAATCATCGTTTACACAACAAAAAGATAAGCCAACATTGGGCACTACATGCACACTATTTTTCACGTAAAACTTTAGGTACATATCCGCATGCTGGGTCAGACTGGAAGAGGTCGCCGGTGTAGATTTCTGCTCTGGTTCGGCAGCCGCCACAGATTTCGCGGTACTCGCAGACGCCGCATTTGCCCTTCAAGTTACGTCGGTCCCTGAGCTTACCCGTGAACTCTGAGCTTTGCATGTCAGTCCAGATTTCTTTCATCGACTTGTCTCTGATGTTGCCCATACGGTAGCCTTCGTTGAAGCCGCAGGGTCGGATGTCCCCGTTTTCTAGAAGCCCCATATATCTGCCGCCGATGAAGCACTGCCCAAGGAAAACGTTGTTGAACCAGTAATCAAAGTCGGGCATGCCCCGCTGTTTTGCTATGCGGGCGAAGAAGGGACAATATACGTTAACGCCAACTTTACCCTCATATTCCTGCATCAAATCGTAAATTCTATTCAGGACAGTCTCATACTGTTGTGGGGTGGGAGCCAACTCCAGATGCTCCTCGGCTCTGCCAACAGGAATATAGTTATGGTAAACTACACGAGTAGCGTTAAACTTGTGCCCTAGCTCGGCAATGTGATCCACTTCCGAGCAGTTGCGCCTATTCAGTGTGCTTACGATGCAGTCAAAAATTCCGCCCGCAGACAGCTTCTCCATAGCCAGAAGAGCTGTTGCATAGGCGCCTTTGCCGCGTATAAAATCGTGCGATTCCTCTTTTCCATCAAGACTTACCGCGGTCATAACCTCGTTTCGAATCAACTTGTCGAGAATGCGCCCCTTAACATAGTAGCCGTTGGTTATGAGGCTCACATTCATGCCTAGGCTCTTTGCATGCTCAATAATCTTAAAAATATCCTTCCGTACCAGCGGTTCTCCGCCGCTCAGCCCAAACCACTTTGTTCCCATCTCATAAAGCTGGTCAACTATGCGCATTCCGCCTTTGGTGTCAATCTCGTTAATGGCGGCT
>Ga0207752_1000933_pt1 | contig 13814 bp, 12 predicted proteins | sample Pon2CUnioCityCA_6_FD_187272 | JGI IMG/M metagenome (GOLD analysis project Ga0207752, IMG submission 187272) | Marine sediment microbial community from Union City, CA, USA - Pond 2C Sediment 2 (SPAdes) | ecosystem: Environmental > Aquatic > Marine > Intertidal zone > Salt pond sediment ... | reverse complement strand
AAAGGGATCGTTGGAAGGTCTCATTTCCCCACCTTTGCGAGATTTCCTACTGCAATACAACTTCCATCCGCATAATTCCCCCATTCTGCCAGAACATCTTCACGTGTTGCTCTAACGGCAAGACGCCTATGCGTGCAACTATTCTAACCTATTCATGGGTTATGGGCGACTCACTTGAGAGATCATACCGACATGGCGTGGTGGGATCGCCCGGCGTGGAATCCAAAGCTGCGCTTGGAGCAACACAAGGCCTTGATGCAAGGCGACGATCATTGCCTGTTCGTCCAATATCTACCAGATACTGAACCCGCCCGTTAGACTCTGCAGTACAATCGATGCAAGTGTACAAGATGCAAGTGCACAAAAGGAGGTAATCTAATGGCGGTAGTTCAGGTACGTTATATTGTTGAAGATGTTGAGGCTGCGATTGCATTCTATACCAAGCAGCTAGGCTTCAAACTCGAGATGCACCCGGCGCCCCCTTTTGCAATGCTCTCTCGAGGGGATCTTCGTCTTGTGCTCAGTGCACCCAATCCCTCTGGCGGTGGTGGACAAGCGATGCCCGATGGCACACAGCAAGAGCCCGGCGGGTGGAACCGATTCGCGATCGAGGTCAGCGATCTGGCTGCTTTGGTCGAGGATCTGCGAAAAGCGGGGGCTCCTTTCCGCAACGACATTGTGACCGGCGTGGGCGGCAAGCAGATCATCGTGGAGGATCCTTCCGGCAATCCCGTCGAATTATTCCAACCTACCATCCCCGAAGCCCGCTTGGGGGAGAGTTCTCAGTATCCTGGTCAATCAATTCCATGATTATGCCGTGATCAGAAAAAAGTGGGCGTTCAAGAACCTATCAGATGCAATGCACGGTGCGAGGCACCCGAAAGCGCATTGCATCTTGCAAATACGAATTTCAACGAGTTGATGGCTGTTTCGAGGGGGGGGCTTGATCTATGTTGAAAGACGTGGTGCTCGCCTCTAGCTTTGAAAGCCGGTCACTTCAATTCGATGGCATCTTCGGGGCATTGCAACACACAAGCCCCGCAGGCAATACATTTTTCGGGATCGTGAAAAATGACCTTGCGGCGTGCGTAATCAGGTGTCCAACAACCCACCGGGCACACGTTATAGCATTGCCAGACGCCTTTACATTTTTGCGGATAGAATTGGATCTCTAAATGGCGCAGTTCTCTGGCTAGTTGCAGGTGTTCTTTTAAAGATGAGAGCAGGGTGGGTTGCGTATTCATGATTACCTCCACCCTGTTATGAGGGGAATCAACCAGTAAATGGCTCCCAGGCTGAGGCCGATAAGCGCTTCCCAACCCCAATTGGCCTGTTCCCCGCGCATCAGGGGCGACATGCCCTGCAGCTCGGCGGCGGTGAAAACGGACAGGCCGGTCAGACCTACTATCCAATGGAAAAGTTGCCCAGTTGGCAGCGAATTTCCAAGCGCGATGTAAACGAACAGCCCGGCAAGCGCAACGATCGTAAGCGGTATACTTTTGTAGAGCCCATCTCGCCCAGGCAGCCAGGGATGCACGACCGCGTAGAAATATGATAACCCCAATAGGCTGAATGCAACCGGCCAGAACATCGGTCGCCAAAAGAGAAACACTGGCAGCAGGATCAGCAAGCCGTAAAATCCCAAAGTAACTGTGACCATCTCCAGCCGGTCTTTGAGCGGGAAGCGAACCCAGCGCATTTCATCGGTTTTCTTGCGCCTGCCAGCCAGATAAGCGGGGATGTCGACGGCACGCGCCGGTCCCCAATGTACGCCCCAACCGGTTTCTTGCCGGATACGCCAACCGTCTACACCATTGGCGCACAACTGCGGCAAGATCAAGGCATGATGCTTGACCACCTGTTCTAGATTGGAAGCCTTCAGCGCCGCGATCACTTTTTCAGCCGTGAAGTAACCACCGCCCGCTGCACACCACACATTGATCCCGGCCGAATCGGCCACCAACACCCAGGCATCCAACCTGCTATCGATCGCCTGTACCAGCCGCCGCACGGTGAGGTCGAAATTCCCGGTTACGAGAACAGGTGAACGCGTGTCAGGATTCCCAAGCGCGTATAACCCCGGGCGGATTTTGGGGTAAGGTGGAATGATGCGGAAGAACAGCAACCATAAATCGAGCAACAAAGTACGCAATGTAACCTGATGCTCCAACCGTCCAACAACCCCAGCAGGTAGTTCGGCTTGTCTCTCCCCCGCTAATACCTCTGGCGGAATGCCCTGCGTCAGATGCGACTCGTAAAGTACCAGGCTGTTCCCTAAATAGGAAGCCGCTCGATACGTATGGAATCCGGCTTGCCGTAAGGATGCCTCGAAATCGCGCAGCACGGCAGTACTCGTGCGAGTCAACAACCAGGTTACCAGGACCAGCGGCAAACGCACCAGATAGAAAGCAAGTTTCGCCAGCGCCTGTGACGGAACCACTTCGTCGGCGATCAAGAGCCGTCCCCCTGGAGCCAGCAACTTTTTGCAGGCCTGCAGGACGTAACGTTGTTCATCCGGCGGAAGCTCGCTGAAGACCAGGGTTGAGACGACCAGATCGAAAGATGCCTGCGCAAAGCGCTCCCCGATCAGGGTGGCGTCCATATATTTCAAGTTCACCCGCTCTTCGAGCTTTTGCTGGGTGACTTTTTTCTCAGCCTCGCTCAACATCGCCGGGGAGGCGTCGATGCCGGTCACAGTCGCTCCCTTAGCGGCCATCATCGTTGTAAGCGTCCCCGTTCCACAACCAATCTCCAGGACATGCATTCCTGGGTGGACGTAGGAGTTGGAAATTCTTTCTTTTACTCGCCCGATCCGTCCCAGTGTAAGGATGTTGATTCCCCGGTCGTAATTTTTCGGGCTGGTTTCCAGCCACTTCATAAATACAGTCGCCATGGTTCACAAATCTCCCTTGGGTTTACCCCTGCCCCCGAGAATTTAGACGGTCGTCTTACTTTTCCCAGACATTGAAGATCACCCCAAAGGGGTCCCGAACATAGCAATCCTGCCCTTTGCCACGCCAGCGTAATACTTTGCAGCCGCTGGCGACCAGGATTTCACGCGCTTCTTCCAAATTATCTACAAACAGTTCCATCACCGGTCCGCGCAATTCATCGTCTTCAAGAATGAACAAGTTGATCGGGTTGGCATCCAAATCGGCCAGTTTTTGGTCATCAGACCGGTTTTTGAAACCCAGCACGCGTGAATAGAAATCAACTGCTTCGGAGAATTGTTTTTGTGTTCGAACTGCGACATTGGGGCTCATTCGGAATTTCATCGTAGAATTGCTCCTTTCTTATAGCAAACAATTACCAACCTACGTCAAGATGGGAATCGTGAATGCAATACAGATGTATGGAAAAGATATATACACCGAATTATAGCAGCCTGCCTTCAATCCTTCGTTTTTCGGAATGCAACAGTTCAGAAGGATGATCTCCGCGTTGGCAAATTCCTGCCTTTTTCCGAAGCGCCGGATCGTCGATCAACAGCGGAGCAACCGCCAGCAGTCCAACCAAGACACCAATCAATCCGATTACGACGAATGCGACCGGATGTGCTGAGAGCGTGAGTGGTAAGGCTTCCTTTGGAGAGAGGCCGCGACTGCTCAATACCGGCTGGGCTTCACCGGTGACATGAACTGTACTTTTGGGGACGATCTGGTCAGAGGTAAAACCCACCAGGCAAACGGTGAGCAAGATGATAGCGAGGTAACTCAAATTTTTCTTCATCACTGGTCCTTCCTACAATTCCAATATATCGCAAGGACCCTTAAAACAAATCGACCCCTGGTCTGAGTTGGCTTCAGACCAGGGGTCGATTTAATTTGAACGGAACCTCAGACCTACGTCTGATCGCGCCGCACGATGCCCTCTTGCCAGGCATACACGGCAGCCTGCGTGCGGTCAGAAAGTTGCAGCTTGCTCAGGAGGTTGGTGACGTGCGTTTTGACCGTCTTTTCGCTAATCACCAGCGCCTGTGCGATCTCGTGGTTGCTCTTTCCCGCCGCGATCTGGCGCAGCACCTCCATTTCACGTTCGGTTAGCTCCGTGAACGGGTTGATGCTTTCATCGCGCTGTCCGTGCAACTCCTTGACCAGGCGTGCACCGACGCGCGGGTTGATCACGGCTTCCCCGGCGGCAGCCAGGCGGATGGCATCGGCCAGGTCGTCGGGGTCGATGTCTTTGAGCACGTAGGAGAGCGCCCCGGCGCGGATGGCGGGGAAGATGTGCTCGTCTTCGTGGTAGGAGGTCACCACGATCACCTGGGTGCGCGGGCTGACCTGCTTGACCTGGCGGGTGGCTTCCACGCCGTCCATGCCGGGCATGAGCAGGTCCATCAAGACCACGTCGGGAGCCAGTTCGGCGGCCAGGCGCACGGCCTGCTCCCCCGTACCGGCTTCACCCACTATCTGGATGTCATCCAGGGTGGAGAAATAAGCTTTCAACCCAATACGAACCATGTTGTGATCGTCGGCCAAGATAACCCGGATGGCATCTTGCATGATTATGCTTGCTCCTGACGAGGGGTTGGTGCGCTGGCTGTTAGGCTCGCGCCTCTATCCGGCTCAGCCTGGACGATCAGGCTGCCCTGTATGGCGGCCATGCGGTCGCGCATACTCTGCAAGCCAAAACCGGTGTCGGCGGAGGACGGATCAAAGCCGATACCGTTGTCGGCGATGCACAGAGTCACCCTGCCCGGGTCGAACGCCAGCCGGACGGTCGCTGCGGAGGCGCGGCTATGCCGGGCGACATTGGAGAGCGCTTCCTGGGCGACGCGGAAGAGCGTTTGCTCGACCTCCAGCGGCAGGCGCCGCTCGTTTTGCACCTGAATATCAGTGGGGATGCGTGAATGCTGCGACCAGGTGGTTAGATAATCGCTCAGGGCGCCGGCAAGACCCTGGCCTTCCAGCGCGGCGGGACGCAGTTCGGTAATCAATAGCCCCAGTTCCTGCTGGGAGGTTTTGATAATCTCTTCGGCCTGCTCCAGGGGCTCGCGGGCGGAGGCTGGGTCGTGGTCGAGCAGGTTCTTGGCGGCGCGCACTTGCATCAGGGTGGCAAAGCTCTCCTGTTTAATGGTGTCATGCAGCTCGCGGGCCAGCCGGTTGCGCTCCTCCAAGAGGGCCAGTTCCTGCTGGGTCTGCAGCAGCGCCTGGACGTGCTCGGCCATACGGCGCATGCGTTCCCCCAGGTAGCTGAGCTCGTCTTTCGAGCGGTCCTGCGGCTGCACGGAGAAATTGCCCTCGCTCCAGGCGTCCGCTGCCAGGGTGAGGTCCCTGATCCGGCGAGTGAGGCCGCGTGACATGATGAACCCGAACAGCGCACCGAATGGGGCCACGGCGAGCAGCAGGACGAAACCGGTGGCGAGGACAATCCCCAATATCACCGGCCACCAGGCGCTCATGCTTGGCGGCGGCTGCTTGACGGTGAGGATGATGACCGCCGCCAGCGGTCCTGCTCCCTGGCTTTGCTGGACCGGTACGGCCATCAGATAGTTCCCGTCCGGCCTGAGCGCGGATACATCAGCGGTTTGGAGGTCCATCTGCAGCGCATTGTCAAGGATGTCCCGGCTGCGGGTCACATTTGAGGGCGGGCTGTACATCCTGCCCACCAGGCTTTTGGCGCTGGCAGGGGCGGCTGCCAGGACGATCCCGTCCGGAGAGAGCACGTACATCGGGTCACCCTTGACGATCGAGGCGGCTGGGCTGTCTAAAAGGCCCTGTGGCGGCAGGCTGGCGTAGCCTGCGTCGTAGGTGGCCTGGAGCCAGGCCTGCAGCCCGGGCAGATCGACTGAACCGGGCTGCAGGTAGAGGCGCGCCTGCGGGGGCAGTACGGAGACCACATCGGAGAGATAAGCCAGGGTATCGGTATCCATCCCGCGGGAAAACGCGAATCCGACGAGCAGGATCACGATCTCCAGAGCCAGGAGCGCCAGGACCGTCACCGTCGTATAGGTGAGGATCAGCTTGCCTCGCAGGGTTTGAAAAAAAGCCATTATTCGGACGATCATTCGCATCAACTTTTCGAGTTGTTATCCGGTTGTTCGCCAGGAAGACCAAAAAAATAATCCCGGCGAATTAACCGTTCCGTTCGTTCAAAACGACCGCAGGCGGAACGCGGGCCGGGTCCCAGGTGAGGCCAAAGACGGTCAGCAAGGTCAGGCCGATGCCGCCGAAGAAGAGCAACGCCTGGGACGGCAAGGTCATCAGAAAAACGCTCACCGCCATATGATTGGCGATTGCCATTACCGCTAGCAGCCCCTGGACGACGAGCACCCCAGCGCCGGTAGCCAGTAAGCCGGCCAGCCCATATTCTACCGCGAAGATGAAGAGAATCTGTCGCAGCGAATAACCGCTCGTTTTGAGAATCCCGATCTCGTAGCGGCGCTCGAGCATCGCCAGGCTGACCGCATTGGCCACTAGCAGAATGCCCGCCAGCAGCGCCAACCCAGCCATGGCAATCGCCAGAATATACAGGTTCTTGTAGCTTTGCATGAAGCGGCCAGCGTAAGCCACCAGGTCGACGACCGTGGCGTCCGGCAGGGCAGATCCCAATTCGGCCGCCGCCCGGCTGATCTGCCCCGGGGCGACCTGCACGAAAAAGACGAGCGCATCCGCTTGGGCAACCCGGGTCAAGCCCTTGGCCGCCATCAGCAGCCCGGTGGGTGGGTAAAGGCTCATCGATCGGTAGTTGATGTCGTAGGTCCCGACCACCGTGAAGGTTTTGGTCCTGCCATCGCGGAAGGTGGCCTGCACCTGGCTGCCCGCTTTCAGGTTCGTTCCGATGTAGGCGTACACGCCGTCCGTCCGGCTGCCCCAGTCCGCACCGCCAATGACGTAATCCTCCGGGTCGGAGCGCCCCACCAGGACAGCGTCCATGGCGCTAAGCGGCTCGCCGCTACCGGCTACCCGCAGGCCCTCGAGCGCTGTGCGGTACCCTACGCTCACTTTTTCCGGGTTCAGGTCCTGGATCGCCTGGCGGATGGCGCTCTCCTGGGCGGCCGGAGCCAGGATTTGCAGATTATAGCCCTGGATATCGACCTGCTGGCTGGAGATTCTGCGATCGCTGACCTGCAGCACCGCTACTCCCAGGCTCATCGAAAGCACGCCAATGAACAGGGCGATCATGGCGAAGACCAGGGTGGACCCGCGCCTATGCAGGTTGTTGAATGCCAGTCGCGCCGGAGAAAACCGGTAAAGGGGAAAGGCGCGACCGGCGACCCACAGGACTCCCTTGAAGAAAGCGCCCAGCATGGCAATCCCAATCACGATGCTAACGAGCACGCCAATCCCAGCAATCAGTGACTCCATCACCAGGCTGGTGAGGGCGGTGAACAGCGCTCCCAGGAGCAACCCCAGCACGACGGACTGGCACCCGCGAAGACCCTGGACGTCCAGGCGCTCGTTGCGCAGCAGCGCCATCGGTCTGGCCTGGCCGGTGATGACGATCGCCCAGGTAGCGAAGATCAGCGTCGTCAACGTGCCAACCAGGATGCCCATCAGAGGTGGGGTGGGCGAAAACGTCCATTGGTACAACATACTCGAGGTGCGCAGGAACAGCTCGAGCAGCCCAGTGCTGATCAGCACCCCCAGCCCGGCGCCTAACAAGCTGCCGGTCAGTCCGAGCAGGCCGGCTTCCAGCGAGAAGATCAGGCGCAGGTCACCCTGGCGGTAGCCCAGCGTTTTCCAGATGGCAATCTCGCGCTGGCGGCGGCGTAGCAGCACCTGCATGGTATTGGCGATGCCGATGCCACCTACCAGGAGTCCCAGGATCCCGGCGCCGCGCAGTCCCAACATCCACAGGTTGGCGGTACGGTCCTGCCCCCGTCCGGCTACCCAATCCAGCGACCACCCGCTGCGCTCCAGTTTTGCAATCAGCGTCTCCGGGTGGGCTGTGTTGAGGATGACCGTGTTAACAGCGGTTAGCGGAGCTAAACCAGGCTGCCCGTTGGCCAACTCCTGCGCCGTGGCGATCGAATAGTAGAGCTTCTCTCCCTGGTGGTTGGGGGTATCGTAGGCGATCCCGCGCAGCCTGCCTTCTAGCGAGGCGCCAACGCGAAGATCCGACAGAACAAGCGGGTCGCCCACTTTGAAATTATAACGCTCGGCGAGATCACGAGTGATCACCACATCGCCGACCTTCTGGAGCAGGGTCGGCAGGCCGGTGCTGGTTGGGTCGCCGATGGTCAGCGACCCGGCCAGCGGGTACCTGTCCGGCTCGATGCCCATCCCGGTCCCGGCGAAATGCATCTCACCGGACCCGGCGCTGCGGAACGTGATCGAGGGGCCATTGTAAGCGATCAACGTGTAGCGGCTGATCTCACCGCTCTGCTCGAGCGACTTAAGCTGGTCGATGTCCTCGGCGCGGAGGGTATCCTCACTCTTGCGGCCCATACTGATATCACCGCCGACGAGCTGGGCAGGTGGAATATCGACCGCGCTTTGAATGGATTTGGCTAGCATGGTCATCGCCACCAACGCCATAACCCCGAAAGTGATGCAGAATAGGGCGACCAGGACACGCTGGCCGCCGCGGCGCAGGTTGCAGGTTGCCAGGCGGATAAAATGGAAGAAGGTGATCATGCGCGCACCTCGTCCGCCGGTGTGTAATGAGAGGCTGTGTGAGACAGCCTATGTTGTTCGGCTTCAACTAAGCGGCCATCGACGATATGCAACTGGCGGCTGGCGCGCGCCGCGACGGCCGGGTCGTGGGTGACCATGATGACCGTCAGCCCGAGCTGGTCCCGCAACTGGTGGATCAGGTCGAGCACCTGCTTGCTCGTGGCGCTGTCCAGGTTGCCGGTGGGTTCGTCGGCCAGCAAGATCTCGGGCTCGCACACCAGGGCGCGCGCCATGGCCACGCGCTGTTGTTCGCCACCCGAAAGCTGGTGGGGGAAATGGTCCAATCGCTCGGCCAACCCCACCTCGCCAAGCATGTTAACGGCCATGGAACGTGCTCGCCGTCGCTGCGGGTGGATGTAGAGTGGCGCTTCCACGTTCTCAAGGGCAGTCATAGTGGGGATCAGGTGGAAAGATTGGAACACGACGCCGATTTTCTCGTTGCGCAGGCGCGCCAGGCGGCCTTCGGGCAGCGCGCTGATCTCCGTTCCCTGGATGTAGATTTTCCCGCCGGAAGGGCGGTCGATGCCGGCCAGAATGCCGAGCAGCGTGGATTTGCCCGAGCCGGAAGGGCCGCTGAGAGCCAGCCAGGCGCCCGCCTCGACCGCAAATGAAACTCCATTGAGGATATGCAGCTCGCGCCCGCCTTGCGGCAGGTGGCGCTGGATGTTCTCGACTTGAAGGATGGGATTGTAGGGCATTTATTCCTCCTGAAAGCTGTTGTATTGACGTTGAGTATATGGCGGACAGCCAGCAGGCGCCTCGGTCGCAGGTCTGAAAACGAGTCAGCCTGTAGTCGGATTTTTAGGGAGCGTGCGTACTGGGGCCGCACTCCTAATGGCCGGGGGAGAACAAATTATAAAAGTGGACAATCTTTATAAATTATCTTGATTTTTAAGGTAAAATCATGGATCGTCCTTTTTATTTAGATAATTTCTAATCAATTCACCTCGTTGGGCAGCCTGCACGAGACTGTATACCTGAGGAGAGAGATGATGAACACTAGAACGCCGATTAGTAATCCGTGGCTCAGCCAACGTCGCACAGCCTTCTGCCTGGCAATCCTATTGCTCGTTATCACCGCCAGTTGTGTTTCTGTTAAGACGCAACCCGTGCTGCAGCCTATACCGAGCGCGACGGAGCCACCGCCAATGCCGAGCACAATTGAGCCACAGGCAACGCCGACCACGCCCGCACCCACCACCACCGGCGAAGCCCTCATCCCTGCAGGATGGACGACCTATATCGGCCGGCCCTGTGACTATGCGATCAGTCTGCCAGCGGACATGCAGATCCTGGACGAAGAAATTTACAGCCGCACCTTCGGCTTTAAACCAGTCAATCCCGATCAAATGGCACCAAATTTCATCTATGTCTCGGTCATTATGCCGGAATCTCAAAACTTGGCTGGAGAAGGGATTTACAATTATGACCCTAACGTGGCAAACCTTCTGCTCAACCTGCAAGTTGGTGAAAGTAAAGCGGTGCATCCTGTCCCGGATTTAGCCCCATGGTTTACTTACCAGCGCCTGCCGGACACGAACATGAGCGGCTATAGTGCTCAAACGTATGCGAATCTCCAGCCGTGGGAGTTTCCAGAGGGGACGAAGGAAATGCGCTACTACCTGTCCTTGAACGACTGTATACTTCAAATCGGCGCCTACCTGGATACGGCCCAGTCCAACCAACCGGGCGCAATCACGGAAGACCGTTTTAAGCAGATTGTGGCTACCCTGCGTGTTATGCCGTGAATATTAAGCCACGAATGGCGCGAATACTTCGAATTTTCTTAGCATCCATGCGTGCCATTCGTGGAAGAAAAAGTCCAACCAATTTGTGACATCGCGCTTGACAAGCTGGTCAATTTCTGCTATAAACCGGACAATTAACTTTACATAAAAGCAAAGACGAGGACGAGTAGACGCTGAAACGATAGCCCAGAGAGCAGGCGAGCGGTGAGAAACCTGCCTAGACGCCAGCGTTGAATGGACCTCTGAGCTGCAGGCCCAAAGGATGGTTTCCGAGTAGGCTGTGCCGGAGCTGCCACCGTTATCAGGGCAAAGGGTATCGGTCTTGTCGTGTCTAGCAAAGCACCCGTACCCAAATGAGTGAGGCTGGCTTTTTATTCCGTCGTTATCACGGCGGATTTTTTGTTTACAGCGGCGATCACTGGAGCTTTTGCATGGGTCACTCCCTTCCAGTATCTGCCGGTCAGCCTTAGCAGGGTGGCACCGCGGGCAACCTCTCCCGTCCCTGGGACGAGAGAGGTTTTATTGTTAATCGCCTGAATGCGCTGGAGGAGCCATGCCTGCCAAAACTAGCACAGCCTCGTTAACCCCCATTTCGAGAAATCAAGACCTGATCGTGCGCGAACTGCCCGCCGATCTGGAAACGCCCGTGTCCGTCTATCTGAAGCTGGCCGGGAGTGAGCCGTCCTTCTTGCTGGAAAGCGTGACCGGTGGAGAGCAAGTGGCGCGTTATTCCTTTATCGGCGCCGGCCTGGGACAGGCTTACGTGCTGCGCCAGGGAAGTCTGGAAGTCCATCAGGACGGCCAGGCCAGCGAGCTGCCGTCCCGGCCCGGCGAGAGCCCGCTGGAGACCCTGCGGCGCGTCCTGAAACCCGCTGCCATCCCGCCAGTGCCCGGACTACCGCGCTTCACCGGCGGCCTGGTGGGCTACCTGGGGTATGAGACCAGCCATGATTTCGAACCCAGCGTGCCGGTGATGCCTGAATTGGGCGATCCGCAGGAGGCCATCCCGCAGGCCATCTTTTTGCTGGCTGATACCGTGGTGGCCTTCGATCACGCCTATCGCCGGCTGGTGCTGATGGCGAAACGGGACCGCTCCACCAACGGTTCCCGCGCTCAGCCGCCAGAAGCGCGCCTGGAGGCGATCGAGCGGCGCCTGGCCGGGCCGTTGCCCTCCGCTCCCCATCCGGAGCATGCCGGCGCACCGGCCGCGCTGCAGCCCCGTACTCGCAAGGCAGATTTCCTGCAGGCTGTCAGGCGCGCCAAAGACCGCATCCGAGCCGGGGATATCTTCCAGGCCGTGCTCTCGCAGCGCTTTTCGCGCCAGACGAGCGCCGGCGCATTCGAGATTTACCGGGCGCTGCGGCGCTTGAATCCTTCCCCCTACATGTTTTTCTTCGACTTTGGAACGCTGGGCGGCGGTCAGCCTCTGCGCCTGATCGGCGCTTCTCCGGAAATGCACGTGCGCCTGGAAGGCCGGCAGGCCACGCTGCGGCCTATCGCCGGCACCCGGCGGCGCGGCGCCACTCCTGGCGAAGACCAGACCCTGGAAAAAGAGCTGTTATCCGATCCGAAAGAGCGCGCTGAGCACGTCATGCTGGTCGATCTGGCGCGCAACGACCTGGGCCGGGTGTGCCGCTACGGCAGCGTACAGGTACCCCAATTTATGCAGGTCGAACGCTATTCGCACGTCATGCACCTGGTTTCCCAGGTGGAAGGCGAATTGCGGCCGGATTTGGATGCCTTCGACCTGATGCAAGCCACTTTCCCGGCCGGCACAGTGAGCGGCGCGCCCAAGATCCGCGCCATGCAGATCATCAGTACGCTGGAGGCATTGGCGCGCGGACCCTACGCCGGGGCGGTGGGCTACTTCTCTTTCGACGGCTGCATGGACACTTGCATCACCATCCGCACGCTGGTGATGCAAGGCCAGCAGGTCAGCGTGCAGGCCGGAGCGGGCATTGTGGCGGATTCAGACCCCGACCGCGAATACCAGGAGACGCTGCACAAAGCGCGCGCACTGGCGGAGGCCGTCGAGATGGCCGAGGCCGGCAGCAGTTATATTCCACCTTCGGATGAGAGGAGCTTGACTTGATCGCCATAATCGACAATTACGACTCGTTTACCTACAACCTGGTGCAGTATTTCGGCGAGCTGGGCGCCCAAGTGCAGGTTTTCCGCAACGACGAGGTCTCCATCGAGCAGCTAGAAGCGTTGGAACCCAGCCACATCGTGATCTCACCCGGGCCGGGTAACCCCTCCGAGGCCGGTGTATCCAACCAGGTGATCCGGGAGTTGGGATCCCGCACGCCGCTGCTAGGCGTATGCCTGGGCCACCAGTGCATCGGTGAGGTGTTCGGCGGGCGAGTGGTTGGCGCACAGCGTTTGATGCACGGAAAAACCTCCCAGATTCATCACTATGGGGAGCAGCTATTTTCGGGGGTACCCAGTCCTTTCGAGGCCACGCGCTACCACTCCCTGATCGTCGCCCATCCCGACCCGGCCGAGTTGATGGTTACCGCCTTCACCACCCGGCAGGAGATCATGGCTTTACGCCACCGGCGCTACCCGATCTATGGGGTGCAATTTCACCCGGAGGCCATCCTGACCCAATTTGGTAAACAAATCTTGAAAAATTTCCTACTGGTACAACCTGCGGGGCGGGCAGTCGTCCCAGTACAGGTGAAAGGAGAAACCCATGCTTAAATCTTATATCGAAAAGGCCATCAACGAGGTCGATCTGACGGCGGACGAGGCGCAGGCCGCCATGTCCATCATCATGCGCGGCCAGGCCACGCCGGCTCAAATCGGCGGCTACCTGGTAGCCCTGCGGATGAAAGGGGAGACAGTGGAGGAGATCACCGGCAGCGCCCGGGCGATGCGCGCCCACGCCAGCCCGGTGCCCCTGGCGATCAATGGTGAACCGCTGCTGGACACCGCCGGGACCGGCGGAGATGGCAGCCACAGTTTCAACATCTCTACCGCAGCCGCCTTCGTGATCGCCGGGGCCGGGCGCAAGGTGGCCAAACACGGCAACCGGGCCGCCTCCTCCCGCTGCGGCAGCGCCGACGTGCTGGCCGCCCTGGGCGTGGACCTGGACTTGAGCCCAGCGCAGGTGGCGGACTGCATCGAGGCGGTCGGGATCGGGTTCCTGTATGCGCCCATGTTCCATCCGGCCATGAAACACGCCATCGGGCCGCGCCGTGAACTGGGCCAACGCACGATCTTCAACTTGCTGGGCCCGCTGACCAATCCGGCCGGCGCCACGCACCAGTTGATCGGGGTGTACGACCCGCGCCTGACCGGAAGCATGGCGCGCGTGCTCGGGCAATTGGGCGGCCGGGCGGCCTACGTGGTCAACGGGCACGGCGGACTGGATGAGCTGACCACCAGCGGGCCGAATACCGTCAGCCATTTGCAGGCCGGCAAAGTGACCAGCTTCGAACTGGAC